>OKGA01000016.1_pt1 | contig 132408 bp, 116 predicted proteins | sample 1611451 | NCBI WGS metagenome assembly OKGA01 (sample SAMN04436745, study PRJEB24849) | human gut metagenome | biome: human gut; feature: NICU; material: stool | host: Homo sapiens | place: USA: Saint Louis, MO | collected 2010-12-22
TTATCGCGCAAGATTTCTATCCATATCAACCGGGCCAATATGCCATGGTTAGCATCCGTAATACGCCACATATTGCCCGTGCTTACTCACTTTCCTCTACTCCCGGAGAAAGCCGCTTCGTTAGCATCACTGTACGAGAAATTGAAGGGGGGAAAGGTTCACCATGGTTGAGCCACGAAGTGAAAGTCGGTGATCAGGTATGGTTCTCTGATCCGATGGGTGATTTTAGTTGTGAAAAAGTCGTTGCCGATAATTATTTATTGGCTGGAGCCGGTAGTGGTATTACCCCGGTAATGTCAATGGCACGCTGGTTATTAAAAAATCGTCCAGAAGTTAATCTCACCGTATTGCACAGTGTTCATTCTCCAGAGGATGTCATCTTCAAACAAGAATGGGCTGAATTACAGGCTAAATACCCGAAATTCAACTTCGTAATCAATGCAACTGAAAATGCCGTTGCACCAATGAAATCTGGTCGTATTACGCAACAAATGATTGCCGAAATCGTCCCGAATATCCAAGATTACACCGTAATGACCTGTGGTCCACAAAGCTATATGGATCATCTCCGGGAGATCGTATTGGCTCTGGGGGGCAGCGAACAACGTTTCTTTACCGAGGCTTTCTTTGATAACAATATTCAAAGTGGTATTGATTATGACAAACAAACCACATTAACTATCAAAGGCGTGAGTAACCAACAATTCAATGTACCGGTTGGCATGACTTTACTAGCAGCCTTAGAAGAACACGAGCAACCGGTGGTTAGTGGCTGCCGCACCGGTTTATGTGGTCTGTGCAAAACCAAAGTATTGGGTGGCGAAGTAGAAACCGTACGTACAGGCGATCTCACTGCCGAAGAAATTGCCGAAGGTTATGTATTAGCCTGTAGCTGCCGTCTGAAATCAGACGTTAGCGTTGCGCTATAAGCACTTTGCCATAAAAAATGCGGTTATCATGACCGCATTTTTATACTTATTTCACCGGTAAACTGACTTCTATTGGTAGCGACCAACCCGATTGACCATCCATTGAGAAATAATCTATCCATGCAATAGCGTTGTCTCAAAGCACAATACCGTTATCCTGGTCGTTATTCTCTTCTACTTAACAATGAGTCCCTTATATTTCTTTTTACTCGCTTGGGGAACAATACGTTTTCTGTAATATGCCCAAATATAAGAACCAATCGCTATACTTAGCAAGAATATCCCAAACCAAAAATTCTCATCGTCATCGTTAAAGTCACTAATCGCTTCAACAACAAATTCCCCCTTTGCCGGTACCATAGCGCCACTTTTTATCATATTAAAAATATCTTCGACACCTAAATTGCCACTAGAGCGGTGAGGACGTGTAAGAATTTCGACTATGTCAGGTTCTTTTATCTCATAGATACTGCTGGTGAGATGCCAGTTATGTCCTATTTCATCAAAGTAGTAAAACTTCTCGCCATTTGCATAAACTGCGCCATAAACGCCATTTCTAGAAGTCCCAATTCTATGCCATTCTCCCTGCGTAGGGAGCTTAAAAATACCGGTATTACGACTACTAAGACTACGACCACTTCGATTATTGCGCCAAACTTCATAGGTTCTTAAAAAAAACGTCTCACCACCACTGACGATCACATCACCAAAGAGCGGGGTTATCTCCCCCTTAAATGGATCGTCTCCTGCTCTAACAAATTCACCTTCGCTCTCATCGTTATACCATTGCCATTTTCGTTCCCAATAATAAATCCCATCCCGGCCACGAAATAGCACATGATAAGAATGCTTATCGCTCAGACTAAAAAGTGGTGTATAGGGAGCAAATTCGGAGGTAAATTCATGATCATTGGCATAGACCATGCCGCTGTTTGGCTCATAGAGATAGTACAAATTCCACATACTGGCGATCTGACGCATCTCTGGCGTGAATTTAAGTGCGAGTTTTGCGCTTTTATAATAGACATTTTCGCCATCAGTGGTGAAATAAATGCTTTTTCGACCAGAGATTTCATCGATATATCTGAGTTGGCTAGCCTTCGCATCCACCAACAATCGGCCATCATAATAGGCCTTCTCGCCATCTTGTGCGTAACCAAAACCTAGAATTGGCGATAAATTTAAATTATCAACCGGTCTAAACTTATAGATGTGGGTTTGCGCTTTTGGAGTATTAAAAAGGGCGTGTGAGAGGATCTGCCACACCTCAGTTACGCCTTTTATATCAAGATTCGGCTCGCTCACGCTGTCGCAAAAATAAGTCATCTTGCCGTCACTAAAGTAACCATTTCCGAGTGCTCTTACACTTTGCGGAGATAAACCATGCATCACTAGGTTACCGCAATACACCGCATCTTCACTCATACCAACGTTGCGATTGTCGTATTTACCGGTATTGAGATATTTAAATGTACTCGCCTTTGCCCCAATCAACTCAAATTTACCGCCACTTGGTACTTGAGCATAAACCTTATCATCATCAGTGATGTAAAATTCACTACCTTTGAGCTCTTTAAACTTGTCCGGCTCTTCGCTGATAAAAGTCACGAGTCCCATAAGAAAAGCGTACAAACAGAGAAAAACTAAAATTAGAAAAAGAGCTAAGGTCAATTTGGGATATTTCATGTCCACTCCAACGTCTCAACAGCTCACAGCATTGAGCAATCGGCATGTTGATTACAACGAATTATTAAATATAAATTGAGGCCTTACGACCTCTTCCCTAACGTTGGCATTCGGTGATTCCCTCACCTGCGCTATGCTTTTCTAAATAGCATAAACGCCCCTACGAAAAAAAAGTTTTTGCAAAAAACGCACCTAACTCATTGATTTTATTAGGGGTTCATGCAAAAACCTTAAGTCTTTGATCTTATTGAAGTTAGCAAATCCGTGGCAAGGGCTCGTTAGTTGGTAAATCCAATAACCGGGACTGGCCAAAACCGCCGATCAAACGCACTTTTTTATCTTCAGTCACTTCACCAATAATCGTTGCCCGAGTGCCTAGCGGGTGACTGCGCAATGCTTCAATAATTGCCTCAGCCTGTGCCTTAGCCGCAACTATCACCAATTTACCTTCATTTGCAAAATTAAGTGCATCTAATCCTAAAATTTCACAAATACCGCGTACTGCCGGCAAAATCGGCAGTTCATCTTCATAAATTTGCATCCCTAAGCCTTGGGCCTGGGCAAATTCGTGCAACACTGCATTCACACCACCACGAGTCGCATCACGCAATGCTTTTACACCGTCAAACGGACGCAAAAGATCGATTAATGGAGCCAATACGGCGCAATCGCTATGTAAATCGGTTTGAATACCGAGGTTTTCGCGTAAATTGAGAATGGTTGCACCATGCTCGCCTAAGGTACCGCTGACGATAATCTGATCGCCTGCTTCAATTCGGTGCATTCCCCAATCCAAACCTTGAGGGATCACACCAATACCGGCGGTATTGATAAAAATCTTATCCACAGCACCTTTTTGTACGACTTTGGTATCACCAGTGACGATTTGAACTCCCGCATCACGAGCAGTTTTCGCCATAGCCTCAACTACTGCTTGCAGTTCGCTAAACGGTAATCCTTCTTCCAAAATAAAACCACAGGATAAATAACGCGGATAGGCGCCACATACCGCAACATCATTTAATGTGCCACATACTGCCAATTTGCCAATATTACCGCCCGGAAAGAAAATCGGATCAATCACAAAGCTATCGGTACTAAAAGCGAGTTGGTCACCAGATGCCACTAGCGGTGCTAATGGCAAACGGGCCTGATCTTCCCCTTGTGCCAAAAGTGGATTAGCAAAGGCTTCAACAAACAATTCATTAATTAATTTTTGCATCGCACCGCCGCCATTGCCGTGCGCCATCGTAATAAAATCGCTCATTATTCTCTCCGATATTGATAATAAGCCGCACATGCGCCTTCCGAAGAAACCATCAAGGCACCATAAGCATTGTCCGGATTACATTGGGTGGCAAATAGTTTGCAATCGGATGGTTTACATTTCCCGGTCAACACATCACCACAACGAGAATTAGGGTCATCGGCCACTTGTTGTGGCTGACTATGGAAATAGGTTTCCGCATCAAATTGCTGATAGGCCGGAGTCAATTCAACCCCCGACTCGGCAATTTCACCCAAACCACGCCATTCACTGGATTTTTTCAATTGAAAAACTTCACGCATTGCCTGTTGGGCAAGTTGATTACCGGAAGAGTGGACGATGCGCTTATATTGGTTTTCAATTTCACAACGACCATCGACGAACTGTTGTACCAACATTACGATGGCCTGCAAAATATCTAAGGGTTCAAAACCGGTGATAACAAAAGGTTTATGGTAACTATCTACCAATGATTGATAGGGTTCGGAACCGATCACCATGCTCACATGACCCGGAGCAATAAAGCCATCGATCCTCACACTATCTTGCGCCAACAAACTATGCAGTGTTGGAATAATGGTAATGTTTTGACAAACAATCCAGAAATTCGAAATATTCTGCAGCTTGGCTTGCTGCAAAGTCACCGCCGAACTAGGCATCGTAGTTTCAAAGCCAAGCGAGAAGAACACCACTTTTTTATCTGGATTGCTACGCGCAATATTCAGCGCATCTAACGGTGAATACACGATCCGTACATCAGCCCCTTGAGCCTTTGCCTCAAGCAAAGAACCTCGACGACCTTTGACCCGCATTGCATCACCAAAAGTACAAAAAATCACATCCGGCTTTTGTGCGATTTCAATACACACATCAATCCGCCCCATTGGCAGTACGCATACCGGACATCCCGGCCCATGAATAAATTCAATAGAAGGCGGAAGTAAACGATCAAGTCCAAATTTAAAAATAGTATGGGTATGCCCACCACAAACTTCCATTAAGTAAAGTGGGTTTTCCGCGGTATATTGCGGTAATTGATCCATCAATTCATTTAAACGGGCCACCAAATATTTAGCCAGTTTAGGATCACGAAATTCATCAATAAATTGCATCGTTGTTTACCGCGCTAAATAGGCTAACCAATCATCCAAGCCTTCGCCGGTGGTCGCGGAAAGAGCAATGACTTCAATCGCCGGATTGACCTGTTTGGCATAACCAATGCATTTTTCAACATCAAACTTAAGGTAAGGCAATAAGTCCACTTTATTTAAAATCATTAATTTAGAAGCCGCAAACATATGCGGGTATTTCAACGGCTTATCTTCACCTTCAGTAACCGACAAAATCACGACTTTAGCTTGTTCACCCAAATCAAATTCCGATGGACAAACTAAATTACCAACGTTTTCGATAAATAGAAGGCTCTCGGCACCTGGTTGTAATTTCACAATCGCCTCCGCCACCATTTGCGCATCCAAATGACAACCCTTACCGGTATTTACTTGAATGGCAGGGACACCGGTAGCACGGATTCTGTCTGCATCATTTTCGGTTTGTTGATCACCTTCAATAACATAGCAATCTTGCTTATCTTTTAACGCATTAAGCGTAGTGGTAAGCAAAGTGGTTTTACCCGAACCGGGGCTAGAAACCAGGTTAAACACCCGCATTTGTTGGTTAGCAAAAAAACGACGGTTTTGATCAGCCAAGCGATTATTTTTACTTAATACATCAATTTCTAATTTAAGTAGGCGTTTTTGAGTATCGTCAGACGTTGTTTGAGCCTGGAAAGTCGCAGTAGAGAAATGCGGAGGAGTTTTCGAGCTTTTAGTCGCATTATCGCCGTCATGGCTGTGAGGTAGTTCGCCGATGCGGACTTGTTCAGGATGTCCGCAACCACAAGTGGTACACATAAATTCTCCTTAATTGTTAGAGTCGGATGAGGATACCATAATAGTAAATGTTTGTTTTGATAGAGATCAAGAGCGCCAAAAAGGCAAAAACGGGATAATTGATATTACCCCGTTTTATCGATTATTGCAGAGTAGGTCACTATTTACTCTCGGTTAAAGCCGTACTTTCCGGATTAATTGACATCGCACTTTGCAAGCTTTGCTGTTTTACCTGTTCAGCTAACGCAGTTTCTCCAGCTTTTTCAAACACATAAGTCGCCATAGTAAGATCGGTTGCGGTGAGCTTATCGGAGCTTTTAATTACCTGTTTAAAAGCGTCTGCCGCAGAGGCAAATTCATTGTTACGCACATATAAATACCCCAAAGCCCGATGCAAACAGCAACTGTGTGCTGGGTCGCTATGCTTACAACGTTTTTCCAATAACTTGATTAATTTAGCATTATCTACAGGTTGTAAGCGGGTGATCTGTTGGCACAACTCATGGCTCAATGGCGTGTTATCACCGGATTTTTTCACAATATCCAAAGTGAATTCATAGGCGGATTCCTGATCATTACAATCGATCAAACGGCTAATTAAAGCGGTTTTCAATTCAATGTCATTATGACGGCGACGTGGTAAACTATCCCACCAACTCAATAGACCATCGACGCCTTCTTCATTCATCTTTTCATCTAGCAAGCCAGCTTCTGTGCTCACTTTTAAGTGTGCAAATTCTTCATTGCTGTACAACTCAGCATCTCTTACCGCATCTAATAGCTGATCTAATGCTTGATAAGCTTTTGAACGACTATAGATTTCTACCGCTAATTTTAAGACTTCCTTATTGCGGCCGGCCATCTCTAATAGGCTATCTACGGAACTACGAGCTGCCGGTAATTTATTTTGTTGTAACAAAATACGAGTACGCGCCAACTCAACCAATAGATTATCCGAACCGGCTAATTCAGTTGCTTCAATTAAATAACGGTTAGCAGTAAATTCATCACCTTTTTGTTGAGCTGCTTCAGCTGCTTTAATTAGATTCAACACGGGCTCATCGGAATGTTTGGCATTTTTACCAATCAGTTTTTCTGCTTTGGCATAATCCCCTTCATTCATTCGCATCAACCCTTCCAGGGTTTGACGTTGCGCTTTTACCCGTTTGCGGCGGGAAAACCAGCTATAGGTATTACCACTCAAACGCAAAAAACGACTAACCATCCATTCCAGCGCATAAATAATCGCTAATATCGCTACAAATAAAATCACTAATGTCGTCAATGACATTTCAATGATATGGTTTGTCGTCTCAATCTGCACATATCCCTGATTACCCGACAAATAAGGACCGGCAATAAGGCCTGCAAGGAGTGCTACCATCAATAAAAGAATTCTAAACATGGCTTACTCCTTCGCTTCGGCTGCTGGCTCTTTAGCCGGTGTAGCTTCTGGCGTAACTTCTGTCACGGTAGCACTCGGTGCTGTGGTTACGGCTGCATCTTTATCGGCTTCAATCGCGACCTTTTGTACGGTCAATGGCGCACGATTAAGGTATTTGTCTAATAAAGTCAAACTTTGCAAGTGATCTGGCACATCCACATAAATCGATTGTTCGGCTAACTCATCAACGGATTTTAAGAAGCTTTTAGTTGCTTCATCATTGGTATCAAAATAACTTCTTATCCAAGAGGCGACAGCATCAAGAGATTGTTTATAGAGTTCATTTTGCTGACGCGGTACCGCCATGATGGCCAATTGTAAACGCAAACGAATATTCTCACGCAAATAAATATCCTGATTTGGAGCCAGCAATTCTTTACGATCGGAACCATGTTTTGGTGAAATACGGATAAAGTGGTTTAAGAACGAATTTGCGGTTTTTTCCACATTTTCCTGCCAATCATCAAGTGAATCGGACGGTTTATCGCTCTTCTCTGTATCGAAATTAACATTAAGTAACGGGAGTTCATCTACGCTATTAGCCAGTTGTGATAATTTTTGCATCACTGCATTTTGGTCAACACTATCCATCGACAACAAGATTTTTAAATCCTGTCCAATCGCCCCACGTACTTCCTGAGCCTGACTATTACTCACCTTAAGCAAGGTTTCATCCGCCAATTTTAGCAAGGATATAGCGGTCTCTACATCATTATCGAGCATTAACTTGCGTAGTGCATTATTGAGTAAAAAGTCTGCCTCAGAGAACAACCAATCCGTAGGTTGCTGTATTTGGTTCTTCGCTGCTAATTGATTGATCTGAGTCTGTAATGCAGCCAGTTCCTGTGTTTTGCTTTGAATTTGGCTTTCCACCCGACTCAATTGCTGTTGCATAGCTTTATTGGCTTCTTCTAGTGGCACTAAAACTTTTGCATCGAAAGCCGGTGTACTCGTTTGTGGAGTGGTAACCGACAGGCTACTTAATTGTTGCTGAATGCCTTCAATCTGTTGTTGTCCCAAATAAAAGCCGGCCCCCCCAACACCCAATGCGACTAATAAAGCAAGGAGACTGAGTGCTGTACCGCTTTTTTTTACGATTGTCGTTGTACCTTGAGCTGGAGCAACGGCTTCAGGAGCAACTGAAACTGTTTCTTCTGAAGCGTTTTGCGTTTGATTTTCTTTCGCCATATCAATTCCTTATCTTTAAGGTTTAAGGGAGTGAAGTTAATTCGGTTAATTTGGTAAATAAATTGGCATTATCGGCACCTTGTGCCACTTCAACCTGTTGAAATCCGTAGCTACGAGCCAGCGCCGCAATACGCTCACTGACCGTGACTAAGCAACAGTCCAATAGCCATTGCTGCTCTTCCCGTGGAATCAATTCCAGCAAGGCCTGCAAGCTTTGCATGCTGGTCACCAGCAAAATATTCACGCCGCAACGTTGCCACAAACGGGCGGTTTCCACTGGATCCAGCTCTGTATTTTGTCGTTGATAGCATTCCAATAGTTCAACCGTTGCACCACGCTGTCTGGCAACTTCGCTAAAATATTCCCGCCCACCGTTGCCTCGTAATACCAAAATGTTCTTATCGGTTAAATCCGTCATTTCGCTCAAGGCCAATAGACCTTCGCTATTCTCGGTGACTAATGGATAATGCACTGGCTGTTGCGTTTGCTCGGTAAAATGCAAGGCAGTACGATGGCCAACCGCCAAATAAAGTAAATCATTGCGCCAAGCAAAGCCAATATCGCGTAATGTTTGCGCCGCAAAGTCTACTGCATTTTTAGATACAGCAAATACCATATCACCTGGTTTTAATTGGCTTAGTTGGCTTGGTAATTGAGTCAACTGGCTGCCTGGGCTAATCGTTAATAACGGTGAATGCAAGGCAACAATACCGGCACGGTTAAGTTCATCAGCCAGTTGCTGGCCGCGCTCATCGGGTCGGGTAACTAATACCGTCATTTTGGCTCCTAGCCGTAGACCTTCGCCAAAATCTGGCCGGCGCCTTGTGCCAATAACGATTCAGCAATTTGAACACCTAATTGCTCGGCTGCCGTTAGGTCACCTCGTCCCTCAGCGTGGATAATTTGCGAACCATCTAATTCGCCGACTAATGCCCGCAACCAAAGCTGTTCATTTTCAATAATGGCATAGCCGCCAATTGGTACTTGGCAACCGCCTTGCAAACGACGATTCATTGCCCGTTCGGCTAACACGCAAAGTGTCGTTTGTTGATCCGCCAACGGCGCTAATAATTGTTGTACTACTAAATCATCGATACGGCATTCAATACCAACCGCGCCCTGGCCGACAGCAGGTAAGGATTGCTCCACTTCAATAAAGGAACGAATCCGCTCCGCCAAACCTAAGCGAATTAGGCCGGCCGAAGCCAAAATAATCGCATCATATTCGCCTTGATCCAATTTGCTTAAACGGGTGCCCACATTACCACGCAATGAATGCACCTGCAGATCTGGACGCAATTGTTTTAACTGACATTGACGACGCAAGCTCGAAGTGCCAACCACCGCACCGGCCGGTAAATCGGCTAATGCGGCATATTTATTAGAAACAAAAGCATCTCGCGGATCTTCGCGTCGACAAATCACGCTCAGCCCAAGTCCCTGTGGAAACTCCATCGGCACATCTTTCATCGAATGCACCGCAATATCCGCACGACCATCAAGTAACGCAGCTTCCAATTCTTTCACAAATAATCCTTTGCCACCGATTTTGGCGAGTGGCGAATCTAAAATTACATCGCCTTTCGTCACCATCGGCACTAGCTCTACGCGTAGTCCTGGATGCAGGGTTTCCAACTGATGTTTTACGAAATTAGCCTGCCATAGGGCCAATGGACTTTGTCGGGTAGCAATTTTTAAAAGGTTATTTTGTAACATAAATAAGTTCAATAAATACAAGTGTCGCTATGCTATCATTTTGCGCAGGAAAAGTCAGGTATATTAAGCAAATTCAGGCATTACGCCAAATTTTTAACAAGGTGGAAAAAATGAAAATTGCGATTTATTGTGGTGGTGAAATTCAGCTCACTAACATGCACTTTGATTACTATGTTGGTGTCGATCGTGGCTGTTTGGCTGTCCTTGCGGCCCAACATCCGTTGCACCTTGCCGTAGGAGATTTTGATTCGGTAACGTCTGCACAGTTACAACAAATCAAACAAGCCGCACAAACCCTCATACTGGCGCCAAGCGAAAAAGACGATAGCGATAGCGAATTGGCGCTGAAAGCTGTATTTGCCCGTTATCCACTTGCGGAAGTGACATTATTTGGCACCTTAGGCGGTCGCTTAGATCACAGCCTAGTCAATCTATTTCTGCCTTCTAATCCCGATTTAGCGCCATTTATGCGACAAATTACGTTACGCGATGAACAAAATATGGTGTGTTTTTATCCCGCAGGCGATCATTGGATCGAGCAAGATCCGACAATGCGCTATATCGCCTTTTTGGCCGAAGGCGGGCGCTTGGCAATTACCCAGGCTAAATATGAACTTACGCCGGCCAATTACTTTCCGCGCAAAATCTATGGCAGTAATGAATTTCTCGATAAACCGATTCGACTTGAAGTGGATAGCGGTTATGCCGTTGTTATCCAATCACAGGACTAAAATGTCACATTTTTAACCATTTTTAAAGCAACAATAATAAAATCAATGACTTACATTCGATTTTAAGTAAAACTTTTATTTTTACGGAGGCGTTTGGATGTCACATTTGATGCAATAAAAAAGGCGTACCTCATTAGCACGCCCTTTAGTATCAAAGGATTAGAGAATAAAACGGCTTAAATCTTCATTTTCCACCACATCGCCCAAGGCTTCGGTAACATAAGCTGCATCAATCATCACGGTTTGACCATCCATTTCGCTGGCATCAAAGGAAATTTTATCCATTAACCGCTCCATCACCGTATGTAAACGACGAGCACCGATATTTTCGGTTTTTTCATTCACACGGAATGCCGCTTCAGCAATTTTCTTCACTGCATCAGAGGAGAATTCAATATTCACCCCTTCGGTTCCCATTAGTGCTTTGTATTGCTCGGTGAGGGATGCATTTGGTTCGGTCAGAATCCGTTCAAAATCCGCTGCGGTTAACGCTGCAAGCTCCACGCGAATCGGCAAACGCCCCTGTAATTCCGGAATCAAATCCGATGGACGAGCCACTTGGAATGCCCCTGATGCAATAAATAAAATATGGTCGGTTTTAACCATGCCATGGCGGGTCGTTACCGTGGAACCTTCAATCAACGGAAGCAAGTCACGTTGTACCCCTTCGCGCGACACATCGGCACCGCCATACTCGCCTTTTTTACAGATTTTATCGATCTCATCAATGAACACGATACCATTTTGCTCTACCGCATCGATGGTTTTTTGTTTCAGTTCTTCCGGATTGATAAATTTGGCAGCCTCTTCATCAATCAATACCTTCAACGCATCTTTGATTTTCATTCGGCGTTTTTGGGTTTTATCCGAATTCATGTTTTGGAACACGGACTGCAATTGACCGACCATATCATCCATTCCCGGAGGAGCCATAATTTCAATGCCCATTGGCAACACGCTGACATCAATTTCAATTTCCTTATCATCCAACTGGCCTTCACGAAGTTTTTTGCGGAATGCCTGGCGGGTCGGCGTGTTACTTTCAAAGGTTTCAGCATTTCCCCATTGATCCTTCGGTGGTGGTAATAACGCATCCAAAATACGATCTTCAGCTAAATCCTCCGCCATCACTCGATTTTTGGCAATTTCCTGCTGACGCACAAATTTCATGGCACTATCGGTTAAATCGCGAATAATTGAATCCACTTCTTTACCAACATAACCTACTTCAGTGAATTTGGTCGCTTCCACTTTAATAAAAGGCGCATTCGCCAATTTAGCTAAACGGCGGGCAATTTCGGTTTTACCTACACCGGTTGGGCCGATCATTAAAATATTCTTTGGTGTCACTTCGTGGCGCAGCGGTTCTTGCAACTGCATACGTCGCCACCGATTACGCAAGGCAATCGCGACCGCTCGTTTTGCTTCTTTTTGGCCAATAATATGTTTATCCAATTCCGATACAATTTCTCTTGGGGTCATTTCAGACATAATTTTTCCTTATTATAACTAGGCCGCCATTTTTAAGACGACAACACCACTAACAATTAATAATGCACCAATAACCCGCCAAAAGGTGAGCGGATCTTGATAGAACAGTACACCGACAATAAAGGCTCCCGCTGCACCAATGCCTGTCCATACACCATAAGCGGTCCCCATCGGGATAGTACGTTGTGCCAACCACAATAATACACCGCTACCCAACATAAATATTATGGCAATCACAATACCGGAAATCCGAGTATCTGGATTATCTGCCATTTTTAATCCAATCGGCCAACCAATTTCCAGCAAACCTGCAAGAATTAAGCAAAGCCAAGCCATTAAGGCAATTCTTCAATGGTGAAATTAGTATTGGTAAACACGCAAATATCACCGGCAATTTGCAGGGATTTCTCGACAATCTCACGGGCCGATAAATCGGTATTTTGCACCAACGCACGGGCTGCAGCCAGCGCATAATTGCCCCCGGAACCAATGGCTAAGATTTGATCTTCTTCCGGCTGTACCACATCTCCGATACCGGTAATAATTAAACTTTCTTTTTCATCGGCGACAATCAGCATCGCTTCTAATTTACGTAACGCACGGTCAGTACGCCAATCTTTAGCCAATTCCACCGCGGCTTTAAGCAAGTGTCCTTGGTGTAATTCCAATTTGCGTTCAAACAATTCAAACAACGTAAACGCATCGGCGGTACCACCGGCAAATCCAGCCAATACTTTGCCATTGTACAGACGACGCACTTTACGAGCGTTGCCCTTCATTACCGTATTACCTAATGAAACCTGACCATCGCCGCCGACCACAACTTGGCCGTTACGACGCACACTGACGATTGTTGTCATCTTGCTATCCTTTTTGAAAAAAATTTGTTTCTTATATTGGGCTAAAAAAAATATCTTCAATGCAAAAAAATAAAAAAGTGCGATTTTAGTCGCACTTTTTTGCCTTTCTCATCAACAAAAAACGCCGTCCTCAAGGAGCGCTTGCTGAATCAACATTAGTTTTTATCTAGATCAAGATCCGCTTTATATTCAATTTTACCCTTATCTTTTAATTCTATAGAGACATCCAACTCCTGATCGCCACGTTCAAATTTTAAATCAGCATCATCATGCTTAATTTTGGATTCTTCCACACGAAAACCTTGGCGTTTGGCATGGCTGATTACTTTTTTAGCTAATGCAGGAACACTGATATCTCTGTCATGCAAGCGGAATTCTGCTTCAAATTCACCGCCACCTTTACGCTCTGCTTTCACCACTTTGGCGGCATGCGGATAATAAATCTCATGCGGGATTGGTGCGGCAAATGAGTTTGCAGAAAAAGCGGCAAATGCCAAGGCGGTTAAAGCTAATTTTGCATTTAATTTCATACTAATGACCTTATAAAAACACATTCATATTGAATGCGCCCTTTTGAGGATGAACACGCCAAAAAGTTCAAGGCTATGCTAAAATCGCGCAAAATTTTTATCCGGAATAATCTATGTTAGCACTTCCTCCCATGACTCTTTATGTGTTTATCGGCGCATTGGGCGTTATTTGTTTGTTACTCCTGTTTTTTCTCTCACGTCGTGGCCGAGAAGCTGCGCTCTGGCAAGAGCAGCTGCAAAACCAAATCAAAGATTACAATCTGTTGGTCGAACGTTTTGATCTTTTAGGAGCTGAAAAAAACAGCTTGGAACAACAAAAAATTAAAGCCGAAACCCAAACTGAAGGTTTACAAATTCGTCTTAATGAGCGTGATGAAAAAATCACCTATCTACAACAGGAATTGGATGAGGAACAACGTCGCCATGATGTAGCAGTTGGCCAACTAAACCAACTAAAGGAGCGCATCGGTATCGCTACAACCCAAGCGGAGAATTTGCAAAACCAATTGCAACAAAGCCAGCTACAGCTGGAACGCAAAGAAACCGCACATCAACAAACGCTGCAACAGGCCATCTCATTGGAACAGCAATTAACCGAGCTGAAAACCCGTTTGACGGAAAAAGAACTGCACTTTGCTGAACAGCAACAAGCCTTTAGCGAATCCAAACAACAACTCACCACAGAGTTTCAAAATCTGGCCAATCGTATATTGGAAGAAAAAAGCCGCAGTTTTAATCAAACCAATCAAAATGCCTTGGAAACGCTTCTGAAGCCGTTTCGGGAACAAATTGACGGTTTTCAAAAGCGGGTAAACGAAATTCATTCGGAATCCCTCAAAGGCAATGCCGGCTTAGAAGCGGAAATTAAAAAAGTATTGGAAATTGGCATAAGCATGTCGCAAGAGGCAAATAACCTCACATCAGCCCTAAAAGGAGAAAAGAAAACGTTGGGTAATTGGGGGGAAGTACAATTGGAACGAACGCTACAATTAGCCGGCTTGATGGAAGATGTGCATTACAGTGCACAAGCTCATTTTAAGGATCAAGCCGGAGGGCGTAATTATCCGGATTTTGTGGTGCATTTACCCGATGATAAACAATTAATTATCGATAGCAAAATGTCCTTGGTCGCCTATGAAAATGCAGTCAGTGCCAACGATGAACAAACGGCGCAACAATATCTACGTGAGCACATCAAAGCCTTAAAGGTCCATATCGAGGATTTGTCACGCAAGGATTATAGCAACCTCATTGGCATCAAAAGCCCAAATTTTGTATTGATGTTTATCGCCGTTGAGCCGGCCTATATAGAAGCACTCAAGGCTGACCCGAGCCTATTCGCCTATGGTTATGAACGCAATGTGGTAATGGTCTCACATACCACCTTAATACCAATTTTACGTACCGTCGCCAATTTGTGGCGAATTGAACGGGGCAACGAAGAAGCTAAAGAAATTGCCGATCGAGCCGGTGAAATCTATAACCAAATTTGCTTGGTTGCTGAACGTTTAAGTAAACTGGGTAATACGTTAGTGACCGCCACCAACCAATATAACGGAGCGGTCACCGCACTGGCTGGGCAACAGGGCTTAGCAGGCAAAGCGGAGCGCTTTAAGGAGCTTTCTGCCAAAGCCAACAAAAATATGCCGGCCTTAGAACCATTAAGTAACGAAGTGGACTTAGCCCGCCTATCCACATTGGATACGAATAACGCCTCTTGATTATTGCTATTTAGTGAAAAACTGATATTTTTCCGCCCCTTTTTTATTTTCTACGCTGTGGGGGCGCAATGTCACAAGAAGTGAAAACCATCGAGCCGATGGAAAAATATAACCAACAATCTAATGTCTTAAGTAAGATCATTTTTGCCAGCCGCTGGTTGCAGGTACCCATTTATTTGGGGCTAATTGTGGTACAAGGGGTATATGCCTATAAGTTTATGAAAAGCTTGTGGTACTTGCTGACCAACGTAAATGAAATGGATGCCGATACGATTATGCTCACCGTGCTCAATCTGATTGACGTGGTGATGATTGCCAACCTGTTGGTCATGGTCACCTTAGGCGGCTATGAGATTTTTGTGTCTAAACTGCGTACCCGCAATCATCCGGATCAGCCTGAATGGATGAGCCATGTCAATGCCACCGTATTGAAGGTCAAACTCTCTATGTCGATCATCAGTATTTCATCGATTCACTTGCTACAAACCTTTGTGAATGCTGCGAAAGTTTCAGAAAAAACCATTATGTGGGAAGTGATTATTCACTTTGCTTTTCTGATTTCTGCCATTGCGATGGCCTACACCGACAAAATCCTCTACAGCACAAGCCATAAAAGTCATTAAGTATAAAAAAGACCAAGGCTGCCGGCCTTGGTCTAAAAATGTCACATTCAATTCAGGATTTTTAAACACTCATAATAAAATCAATGACTTACGCAATATTTCAGCTAAAACCTTTAAAAACAGAGGGGCGTTTTAATGTCACATTTGCCGTTATTCTTGATGTTTAAATTTTAGTAGATCACGGCGTTCTTTCTTATTTGGCCGGCGATCGGGATGTGGCATTGATAACGCATTATTTTTACGCGCCCAAGCCAATTCTTCACGTTTTTTCACGCTTTGTGTAGTTTCCCGATAGAGCAACTGCGCTTCCGGTGCTCCACGGCGCTGATCGCTTAAGGCGATGACTTCTACTTCTTTTTCATCATTGCCTTGGCGCAATTTAATACTTGCCCCAATCTCCACAATTTTACTCACCTTAGCGCGCTGACCGTTATAGTGTACCTTTCCCCCCTCAATCATGGCCTTGGCGATACTGCGGGTTTTATAAAAACGAGCCGCCCACAACCACTTATCGAGGCGGACTTCTTTCTCATTGCTGGAATTTTGATTCATGCGCTTTCCTATCTTGCCGATTTGGTGTTATAACGATGCCAATTTGGCTTCATTATAGGAAAAAAATCATGAAGAAATCGACCCCACCGAGCATTTTAGCCATTCGTACGGTGGCAAAATCCCATTTATTTGAGATTCAGGCAGTAGATTTACGCTTCAACAATGGCATTGAACGCACCTATGAGCGCTTTCGTCCGTTCAACCGTGATTCGGTCATGGCAATCGCCATTGATGGTGCTGACTTGCTGTTGGTACGCGAATACGCAATGGGCACCGAACAATACGAATTGGGTTTTGTTAAAGGCGCGATGGATGTAGGGGAAACTCCGGCACAAAGTGCCAATCGTGAATTGCAGGAAGAAATCGGTGTAGGGGCGCACAAATGGACTCATCTACGCACCCTGAAAATTAACCCGCAAATCATGGGACACAACATGCACGTGTTATTAGGGGAAGATTTATATTCCAATCAACTTGAGGGGGATGAACCGGAACCTTTGGATATTGTACGTTATCCATTAGCACACCTTGAAGAATTATTACTTGACGGTACATTTAATGAGGCTCGAAATTTAGCAGCTCTTTATACCCTACGCGATTTTTTAAAAAAACATCAATAAATGAATAAAAATTTAAATAAATTTTAATTTTATTCATTTATTTATCGTTTAAAACTTGAATTATTATGCTTTTTTTGTCAATGTGCAGACCTTTTTTCAACCCTCACTAGGAAAATTTATGCCGCATAATAATTTAAAGGAACTGACATTTCGCGGAATGTTTCTCGGGGCGTTAATTACGGTAATTTTTACCGCCTCTAACGTCTATTTAGGCCTTAAGGTAGGAATGACCTTTGCGTCTTCCATTCCAGCTGCCGTGATTTCCATGGCAATTTTAAAATTCTTCAAAGACTCCAGCATCTTAGAAAATAACATGGTACAAACCCAAGCCTCATCGGCCGGGACATTATCTTCCGTTATTTTCGTATTGCCGGGCCTGTTAATGATGGGCTATTGGCAGGAGTTTCCATTCTGGCAAACCGTGCTTATTTGTGCCTCCGGTGGTACTTTGGGCGTATTGTTTACCATTCCATTGCGTCGTGCGATGGTGGTAAATAGTGACCTACCTTACCCTGAAGGTGTGGCTGCAGCTGAAATCTTAAAAGCAGGTAACAATAACGAAAGTGACTGCGGCGTAAAAGATATTGCTTACGGCGGTATTTTTGCGGGAACGGTTGCGTTCTTAACTAATGCGTTACGTGTTATGTCTGATAGTGCAAGCGCATGGTTCTCTAATGGCAAAGCCGTTTTCCAATTACCTATGGGGTTCTCTCTTGCATTAGTGGGTGCGGGTTACTTAATTGGTATCGTAGGCGGTCTTGCAATGTTATTCGGGACATTCCTCGCTTGGGGTGTGGCAGTACCTTATTTTACTGCAACCGGTGATATGCCAACTGATGCTTCTATTGTTAGTTATGCCATGGCTGAATGGAAAACTAAAGTCCGCTTTATTGGTGTAGGTACCATCGGGATTGCAGCAATTTGGACCTTATTAATCCTTCTTAAGCCAATGATTGAAGGGATGGTTCATTCTTTCCGTATGTTAAAAGGCTCACAAGCAGAATCAGAACATCGCATTGATATCGACTTATCACCAAAAACTATTATTTATATTTTATTGGCGACGGTTGTGTTAATTGTGATTTCCTTATATCACTTCGTTGCAGCCGCTCCAATTTCTGCTGAGCTTGCCGTGTTATTAGTCGTGGTTTGTACTCTGCTTGCAGTGTTAATAGGCTTCTTCGTTGCGGCGGCATCCGGTTATATGGCGGGGCTTGTGGGTTCTTCTTCCAGCCCGATTTCGGGTATCGGGATTATTTCCGTGATCGTGATTTCACTTGTTTTAGTGACCATTGGTAAAAGCAGTGGCTTATTTGAAACCGCAGACGGTCAAAAATTCTTAACCGCATTGACCTTATTCACGGCATCTATCGTATTAACCACCGCAACTATTTCAAACGATAACTTACAAGACTTAAAAACCGGTCTTTTAGTTGAAGCTACTCCTTGGAGACAACAGGTTGCATTGATTATCGGTTGTTTCGTTGGTGCATTAGTGATTGCACCGGTATTAGAAATTTTATACCACGCTTATGGCTTCACGGGTGCCCTACCGCGTCCGGATATGGATCCAGCACAAGCACTTTCTGCACCACAGGCCACCATTATGACAACCATCTCACAAGGTATTTTTACTAATCACCTTGAATGGACTTACATTTTAAGTGGTGTCGGCTTAGGTGTTGTGTTAATTATCGTAGATGCCGTTATGCGTAAAGCCAGCAACAGTCGTTTTGCCTTGCCGGTGTTAGCGGTTGGGATTGGTATTTACTTGCCACCATCAATCAATATGCCGGTTGTCGTCGGTGCCGTAATGGCATGGTTGATTGCTCGTCATATTAAAGGCTACGCCAAACGTACCAATAATCCCGATGTGGAGAAAAAAGCTGAACGTTTCGGAACTCTTTTCGCTGCAGGTTTAATTGTCGGTGAAAGCTTAATGGGAGTTATCTTAGCCTTTATTATTGCTGCCTCAGTAACCTCCGGTGGTTCTGAAGCGCCATTAGCCTTAGCACTGGAAAACTGGGATAATATAGGCGAGTTACTCGGCCTTACCGTGTTTATCTTTGGTATCTTTATTTTCGCCTCTCGTGTATTACGTGCGAAGAAATCAAAATAGTTGATTAAAATAGGCTATCCGAGGATAGCCTATTTTTTATAGGGAAATATATGCAACAATTATCTGAACCCCTTCTTACCCAAATCCGCACACTGGCTGAAGAAGCAGGAACTCATTTAGCCCGTTTTTACCAACAAGATGTTGCCATACAAACTAAAGCGGATAATACGCCCGTTACTGAAGCTGATTTATTCGTCAGTCAATTTCTAACGGAAAAACTGACTGCACTTTTCCCTGAAATTCCGGTGCTTTCAGAGGAAAACTGCGATATTCCCTTTGCACAACGCCAAACCTGGGAAGAATATTGGTTGATAGATCCCCTTGATGGAACACAACAATTTATTGACCGTACCGATCAATTTTCTGTACTCATTACTCTTGTTAGCCAACACCAACCTGTTCTCTCCGTGATTCATGCCCCAATATTACAACTAACTTATTATGCAATGCGTGGTTTTGGTGCGTTTAAACAAACCGCCAATAAAACCATCCGCCTTACTGCCAATCATATTTCTGCCAACCGCCCATTGAAAATTGCGATCAGTGCTTCAGCTTCACAAAGCCAAACTCGTGCAACCTTAATTAATCATCAACCCTGTGAATTTATCATTATGGGATCTAGCTCATTAAAAAGTGGTTTAGTCGCAGAAGGGGCTGCTGATTGTTATATTCGCTTAGGAAACACCGGTGAATGGGATACCGCTGTGGCTGAAGTGCTGTTAGCAGAAACTAACGGTGCTATTTTGGCGCCTAATTTCCTACCATTAAGTTACAACCAGAGGGAAACACTTATTAATCCGCACTTTGTTATGGTAGGTGATAAATCCTTAAATTGGGCATCTGTCTTTCAATTTAATTGATTGGTTCGATTAGTGATTTGCGGTAGAATCCGAAACCTCTGTATTTTACTCGGAATTAACATTAAGGAACATTATGCAAACCGATAATACCTGTATTGTCATCTTTGGTGCATCGGGTGATCTTACCCACCGCAAACTCATTCCTGCACTCTATAATCTTTTCAAAATTGGCCGTCTTGGCCCCCATGTTTCTGTATTAGGCGTAGCTCGTACAGCCCTTGACGATGAGTCTTTTCGTAACAAAATGCGGGAAGCCCTGTTAGGTAGCGAAGAAATCACTCCCGAAAGCTTAGACGAGTTCTGCTCCCGTCTCTACTACCAAGCGATAAACACTGCAGATGCAGCGGACTATGGGAAGTTAGTACCACGTTTAGATGAATTACATGACACATACCAAAGTGGCGGTAATACCCTGTATTACCTTTCCACTCCACCAAGCCTCTATGGTGTTATCCCTGAATGTCTGGCGGCTCATGGTTTAAATACCGAAGAATATGGTTGGAAACGTATCATCGTAGAAAAACCCTTTGGCTATGATGAAAAAACTGCCCGTAACTTGGATGTACAAATCCACCGTTTCTTTGAAGAACATCAAATTTACCGTATCGATCACTACTTAGGTAAAGAAACTGTTCAAAATCTACTCGTATTACGTTTTTCTAATGGGTGGTTTGAACCTCTGTGGAACCGTAATTTTATTGATTATGTTGAAATTACCGGAGCCGAATCTATTGGTGTAGAGGATCGCGGTGGCTATTATGATGGCTCTGGTGCAATGCGTGATATGTTCCAAAACCACCTATTGCAAGTGTTATCCATGGTTGCCATGGAACCCCCAGCAATTATCAATGCTACCTCGATGCGTGATGAAGTTGCCAAAGTAATGCACTGTTTACGTCCGTTAACTAATGAAGATCTCGAACATAATTTGGTTCTCGGTCAATACACAGCGTCGGAGATTGATGGTAAACAAGTCAAAGGTTATTTGCAGGAAAAAGGCGTACCTGCTGACTCCAACACTGAAACCTTTATGGCACTCCGTTGTGAGATTGAAAACTGGCGTTGGGCAGGGGTTCCTTTTTATGTGCGCACAGGCAAACGTTTACCCGCCCGTGTCACAGAAATTGTTATTCACTTTAAAACCACTCCACATCCGGTATTTAGCCAAAATGCACCGGAAAACAAATTGATTATCCGTATTCAACCCGATGAAGGTATTTCTATGCGTTTTGGTTTGAAAAAACCGGGTGCCGGTTTTGAAGCGAAAGAAGTCTCCATGGACTTCCGCTACGCTGACCTTGCAGGAGCTACCGTATTAACCGCCTATGAGCGTCTATTATTGGATGCCATCAAAGGTGATGCGACCCTATTTGCCCGAACTGATGCGGTGCATGCAGCATGGCGTTTTGTTCAACCAATTTTGGACTACAAAGCCCAAGGCGGTCGAATCTATGAATATGAAGCCGGCACTTGGGGACCAACAGCAGCCGATAAACTGATCGCCAAAAGCGGGCGAGTATGGCGCCGTCCAAGCGGAAAAATGAAAAAGAAAATTTAACCGAATAAGTGTCATGAATGAACAGGGCGGACGCTGTCCGCCTTAATAATAAATAAAAACTGACGAATCATATTTCGTCTTGCGGAACACACCATGAACTACATTAGCTTTCCTAGCGCGCAAAATGCCGTTGAAAAAATAGCGCAAGAATTTGTAATTTATAGCCAACTTAACCACCCAGTGCACATCTCTCTCTCCGGCGGTTCAACGCCAAAACTACTTTTTAAAACCCTTGCCCAAACTCCCTATGCTGAGCAAATCAACTGGAAAAATCTACATTTTTGGTGGGGAGATGAGCGCATAGTGATGCCGAGCGATCCTGAAAGTAATTATGGCGAAGTACAAAAGCTATTATTCGATCATATCAATATTCCGAGTGAAAACATTCATCGCATTCGCGGTGAAAATGAGCCACAAATAGAATTAAAACGCTTTACTGAAGAACTCCACAACATGCTGCCAAATGGCATTTTTGATTGGATCATTTTGGGGATGGGTACTGATGGCCATACAGCCTCTCTTTTCCCACATCAAACCAACTTCGACGATGATTGCCTTGCCTTGATCGCCAAACATCCTGAAAGCGGACAGATTCGCATATCCAAAAGTGCGAAATTAATTGCCCAAGCCAAACGCATTACTTATTTGGTCACCGGTGAAAGTAAAGCCGCAATTTTGAAAGAAATCCAAACTCAAAATGCAGAACAGCTAGCGTATCCTGCAGCCAAAATCAAAGCTCAAAATGGCATCACCGAATGGTATTTAGATAAAGCCGCCGCCCAATTGTTATAACTAAGATAATTAATATGAATTTAAGAGAAAAAATCGATCAAAGCCCAATGAGCATATACCAATGGGCTATCGTTGCTATGGCCGCCATAATGAACTTCTTGGACGGCTTTGATGTATTAGCCATTGCTTTTACAGCGACTAATATTTCAAAAGATTTTGCATTAAGTAAAACGGAATTTGGGGTGCTAATTAGTGCCGGGTTAGTCGGCATGGTTGTTGGCTCGATGGCCTTAGCACCGCTAGCGGATAAATTCGGACGTCGGCCGATTCTGTTACTATCTGTCGCTTTTTCGGCAATCGGCTTATGTCTTTCAGGTTTTTCCGGAAATCCGCAAATTTTAGGCGCTTCTCGCATACTGACCGGATTAGGTGTCGGTGGAATCTTAGTTGGTACAAACGTGATTACCAGCGAATATTCCTCTAAAAAGTGGCGTAGCTTTGCAATTAGTATTTATGCGGCGGGTTTTGGTATAGGCGCAATGATTGGTGGCATTATGGCCAAATCACTGCAGGCGACTTATTCTTGGCATGCCGTTTATTTTGCCGGTGCAGCCATGACATTTTTAGTCTTTATTGTTTTGCTTATCTGGTTGCCCGAATCTATCGATTACCTCAACTCCAAACAACCCTCAAATGCCAAGATCCGGCTCAATCGAATTGCCCATCGATTAGGTTTTAGCGGAGAATGGGAGTTAACCGAAAGAAATCATACTGTGCAAACCAATCTACCCATTTCCCAATTATTTGGAAAAAAATACCTACGACCAACCCTATTACTTTGGTTATCGTTTTTTGCCATTATGTTTTGTTTTTACTTTATTAGCTCATGGACACCTGCATTGTTGAAAGAAGCTGGAATGACCGTCGAGGAAAGTATTAACGTCGGTATGATGATTTCCTTAGGGGGTGCCGCGGGCTCAGTATTATATGGTCTAATTGCAAGCCGCTGGTCTGCCCGTAATGTATTAATCTTATTTACCATTGCATCTGCTATTGCTATTTTGATCTTTATCTCTGCTTCATCCAATCTCTCCTTAGCTATGGCATGTGGCGTACTGGTCGGAGCCTTAATTAATGGCTGTATCAGTGGTTTATATACCATTAATCCAGCAACCTATGATGCGGAGATCCGTAATACCGGTGTAGGTTGGGCAATTGGTGCTGGTCGTGCAGGTTCAGTATTAGCGCCGACTGTAGCAGGTATCCTGTTGGATGCAGGCTGGGAAAAGCAAACGCTATATGTTGCGGTTGCTGGCGTGATGCTAATCGCCACAATAGCTTTAGCCTTCAAAAAATCGCACGTTGAACTAAAATCCCTTTAACTATGATGGATAAAAAAGCTAATGAAGCACTTACTTTGGTTGATCCTACTCCCTGCAACAGCTCTTACAGCTCCGATTAAAGGCTTTAATAAAACCTACCAAGATTGGGATCTCATCTGTGATAATACCGGGACTTGTCATATGGCGGGATATCAAGCCGATGAAGATTTTGATCGTGCAGTTTCGCTTTTATTTACCCGAGCAGCTGGAGAAAACACGCCTATCCGTGCGAAATTAGCTTTATGGCCTTACAATAATGAAAATGATAAAGAGCTCCAACTCAGTGATACATCGGAAATTATCTTAAACGGGCAATCATTAGGAACTGTACAAAATATGGCTGATGTTGCGAATTTAGATGTTCAACAGACTGCAGCATTATTAGCAGCATTAAAAAGTCATGCAGATATTCAAATAGTCTCTGGCGAATTCAAGGGCAAGCTATCCGATAAAGGAGCGGCGGCAGCAATGCTCAAGATGGATGAATTCCAACAACGCTTAAATACCCCCTCTGCGCTTATTCGCCAAGGTCAGGAAAAGCACACTGTATTAGCACCTCAAGCCGTGCCACAAATTAATGCTATTCGAGTTAACCCGCAAAAAATCACCACATTAGAGCCAGGTAATAAGCAGTTTAATGCTATTTTAGCTCTTTTACGTCAAAGCAATGGAATCAATGAAAACGCCGAAGATTATTGCTATGTTCTTCATGATAAAGAAAGAGAGAACCTGCAAATCACTCTTTATCCGTTAACCCAAGGGAAAGTCTTAGCTGAAACTCTTTGCTGGTTAGGCGCTTATCAAAGCGGTAATTATTATGCAGTCATGGATGAAAAACTGAGTAAGGTAGAACAGGTATTAGCCAACCAGTATGAATATGCAGATTATGATGAAAAGACACATAGTTTTCTCGTATCCGGCTCATTTAAAGGCCGTGGCATTGGTGATTGTTGGGGCGGACAAGAAGCAGTATGGAATGGCAAAATCTTCATCCGAACCAAGGAATGGACTACCGGTTCCTGCAAGGGATTTACCGGCGGAGCATGGCAACTGCCGATCTTTGAAAGCAATATTAAAGTGAAATAATCGGTTAATCTCGGATTCAAGACCATATAACTATCCATGTATGACAAATAACTCACTATAAAATAAATTTCCTTTACCTTAGGAGAATCTCTAATGAAACGCTTATTCTGGTTAGCCCAGCTACCTGTAGTTGCTTTTGCTACACCGCTTGATGGGTTTGAAAAGACTTACCAAGACTGGGATTTAGTCTGTGATAATACCGGGACTTGCCGTATGGCGGGATATCAAGCCGAGAACACTCCCGATCATATAATCTCTCTTTTATTTACCCGAGCAGCTGGCGAAAACACGCCTATCCGTGCGCAATTTGCTTTGTGGCCTTACAATAATGAAAGTGATAAACAGCTCAAATTCGAAGAAACATCGGAAATTATCTTAAATGGGCAATCCTTAGGAACTGTACAAAATTTGTCGGACTATACTACGGCGGAATTAAATAACAAACAAACCACGGCATTATTAACGGCATTAAAAACTCATGCGGATATTCAGGTAGTCTCCGGTGAGTTTAAAGGCAAGCTATCCGATAAAGGAGCTACTGCAGCAATGCTCAAGATAGATGAATTCCAACAACGCTTAAATACGCCCTCTGCACTCATTCGCCAAGGTCAAGAAAAACACGCCGTATTAGCGCCTCAAGCAATACCGCAAGTTAAGGCTGTTCGGATCAATCACCGCAAAACAATTGAATTAAAGCAAGGTGAAAAAAAATTTGCTGAAGTATTGGCATTATTACGTGAAAGCGACGATCCAAATAGCCTCTGCAGTGACCTACATAGCGATACAGAGCTCGATGGACAAATTACCCTTTATCCATTAACTAACGGTAAAGTCTTGGCAGGAACGATTTGTGTACTCGGCGCTTATCAAGGCACTGTTTATTATGCCGTCATGAACAATAAGCTAAACAAAGTAGAACAGGTCTGGGATAGCGAATATAACTATGCCGGTTATGATAAGAAAACCCATGCTTTAATGCTGACCGGAACCTTTAAGGCTCGTGGTATCGGGGATTGCTGGGCAGGTCAAGAAGCAGTGTGGAATGGCGAACGCTTCATCCGCACAAAAGAATATACCACTGGTTCCTGTAAAGGATTTGCCGGGGGGGCGTGGCAGTTGCCGATTTTCGTGAGTAATATCAAAGTAAAATAATTTATTTTATCTTTAACATCATGGAGCGTAGGTGTGACAATGATCAACTATAAAATTAATGAACCGATTTCCGTCAAACAATTTACAGAATTGCTCAATAAAACAACCCTAGGTGCACGCCGTCCGTTAGAGGATGAAAAACGTGTCGCGGCAATGTTGCACCATGCTGATTTATTAGTCACCGCTTGGGATGGTGAACAATTAGTGGGTGTAGCACGTTCCGTGACGGATTTTGCCTACTGCTGTTATTTATCTGATTTAACGGTTGATGAACAATATCAAAAACAAGGTATCGGCTTGCAGTTAATTGAACACACTAAACAAGCCTTACATCCACAAGCCAAAATTGTGCTTTTATCCGCTCCACAAGCAGTGGATTATTATCCGCATATTGGATTTACTCAGCATATGAGTGCATGGACGAAGAGTTAATTTATTAGAATGATATGGAGACAAAAATGAAAAAACTGTTTGTACTACTTACTTCAACTTTGTTATTTGCTTGTTCATCTGGCCCATCTTTAGATCAATTAGCAGCACAAATGCCAAAAGATAATCGCTCAGTAATGCTTCAAGTTCCAGAAGCAGGAAACCCAGTTTCAAATGGAATGCTTGTGGCAACGATTAGAACCGCAGGTGGTACTTCAGGAAAACGACTCGCATCTCTTTTAGCTACAGATAATTTACACATCGGAATTGCAGGGAACAGTCAATCTGTGAATAAAGCAGTTGCTATGTATGGACTAAATAATGCAGAAAAGGTCGGCAAGGATGTATCTTTATACCTTGTTGGAGATAGTCAAAGCGATAAAGCAGATCTAGAAAAAGCCGCAAAAGCGAAAAATGTAGAAATGCATTACATTATGCAAAAATAAGATATAGATACATTAGATGCGGAGTGACTTTAATGTTGAATTTAGATAATAAGAAATTTGTTGCGGTTGAAAACACCGCAAATGGTGAGGTGAGTAGCCAAACCGAATTTCATTACCATCAACAAGGTAAAATGATTTGGGCCGAATATAGTGGCGGTGAAATTTTAAAAGGCTTTTTAATTGGGAAATGGATTGACGATACTCAAATTGAATTTACGTATCAACATTTAAATCAATCTCTAGAAAATCGTTTGGGGCGTTGTTGTACCACATTTTCTTTAGAGGAAAGTAAACTCATCGGTCATGAACAATGGCAGTGGCTAGACACGTTAGAGCAAGGCAACTCTTTAATTAGAGAAATTTAAAAGAAGTTTTGCTGTAGAATATCAGAAACAAGGTATCATCTTGCAGTCGATTAAACACACTAAACAAGCCGTACATCCACAAGCCAAAATTGTGCTGTTATCCGCCCCGCAAGCGGTGGATTACTATCCGCATATTGGATTTACACAGCACATGAGTGCGTGGACGAAGAGTTAAAAAACGTTTGGAAAAGTGACCGCACTTTTGCGTAGCACGAAAATGGATTACTGATAGCGCACGCTTCATTGCGTGTGCTTGTAGATAAAGGCACACGTTGGGAAACGTGCGCTATCGTGGGGTTATTAGTATTTGAGTTAGTATTATAGCTAATTAAATAGTTATAGAGATGCTACCTTAGTGAGAATTTATTATCTTAGATTTAAGTGTATGAAGAAAAATATCAATTTTATTATTGGATTAGTTATAATTATCTTATCTTTAATAACTATCTACTATATTATTCGTTGGATATCTGAGAATAATACTATTGGCATCCCATTATTCACAGCAACTTTAGGTTTTATCGGTATTATTTATAGCCAATATCAATCTAAATCCAGAGATATAAGAGAAAGCCACCGAGCCAGCAAGATTGAAACATATAGAATGTTTTTTGACTTGGTAAACCTATTTCAAAATAATGCCAGAAAAAATATAAGCATAGATTTAGACGATGAAGAATTCCAAAAAAATATACAAGAGCTCACAGAAAATATGATGCTTTGGGCTTCAGAGGAAGTAATCATAGCATGGCGTGATTTCAAAAATATTGAGTCTAGTTCTGACGATCCTTATTTGGCATTACGAAAAATTGATAAATTATATAGGGCTATAAGGAAAGATCTTGGACACAATGATAACAATCTAAAAGATTTAGATTTGATAAAAATAAATCTTAAGGATCCAGAAAATCTTAACTAGCTAGCATCAATAAAAAACAATTGAAAAAACGACCGCACTTTTTGCGTGTAGTCATCTATGTGCAACTTATTGCACCGATATATTCAAATCGGTACAACAACTTGTACCCTACAACAGGAGAAAACAATGTCAGTAAAAGGCGACATCGGTGTTATCGGCTTAGCCGTAATGGGACAAAACCTCATTTTAAATATGAACGACCACGGGTTTAAAGTGGTGGCGTATAACCGTACCACATCTAAAGTGGATGAATTTTTACAAGGTGCGGCAAAAGGCACCAACATTATCGGTGCATACTCGTTAGAAGATTTAGCTTCTAAATTAGAAAAACCACGTAAAGTGATGTTAATGGTGCGCGCGGGTGATGTGGTGGATCAATTCATTGAGGCATTATTACCGCACTTAGAAGAAGGCGACATCATTATTGATGGCGGTAACTCAAACTATCCAGATACCAACCGTCGTGTAAAAGCATTGGCTGAAAAAGGCATTCGATTTATCGGTTCAGGGGTTTCGGGCGGTGAAGAAGGTGCGCGTCACGGACCATCTATTATGCCAGGTGGTAACCATGAAGCATGGCCATTCGTGAAACCAATTCTACAGGCAATTTCAGCTAAAACCGACAAAGGCGAAGCGTGCTGTGATTGGGTCGGCCAAGACGGTGCTGGCCATTTCGTGAAAATGGTACATAACGGTATCGAATATGGAGACATGCAATTAATTTGCGAAGCCTACCAATTCTTAAAAGAGGGTGTAGGATTATCCGATGATGAACTCGAAGCCACCTTTAAAGCATGGCGTAATACCGAGTTAGATAGTTACTTAATCGATATCACTGCGGACATTCTTGGTTACAAAGATGAAGACGGCAACCGCCTCGTGGATAAAATCTTAGATACAGCCGGACAAAAAGGTACCGGTAAATGGACCGGTATCAATGCCCTTGATTTCGGTATCCCGTTGACCTTAATCACCGAGTCCGTATTTGCCCGTTGCGTATCCGCATTTAAAGAGCAACGTGTTGCCGCAAGCCAATTATTCGCTAAAATCGTGGGCAAAGTGGAAGGTGATAAAGCTGTGTGGATCGAAGCGGTACGCAAGGCCTTATTAGCATCCAAAATTATCTCTTATGCACAAGGCTTTATGTTGATTCGTGAAGCATCTGAAAACTTCAATTGGAACATTAATTACGGCAACACCGCTCTATTATGGCGTGAAGGCTGTATTATCCGCAGCCGTTTCTTAGGCAATATTCGTGATGCATATGAAGCAAATCCGGATTTAATCTTCTTAGGTTCCGACAGTTACTTCAAGGGCATTTTAGAAAATGCATTAAGTGAATGGCGTAAAGTCGTAGCAAAATCTATCGAAGTTGGTATTCCAATGCCTTGCATGGCATCAGCTATTACCTTCTTAGATGGTTATACCTCAGCACGTTTACCGGCAAACTTATTGCAAGCACAACGTGACTACTTCGGGGCACATACTTACGAACGCACCGACAAACCACGCGGTGAATTCTTCCACACCAACTGGACAGGTCGTGGCGGTAATACTGCATCCACTACCTATGATGTGTAACAAAGTTATCGTATAAACCAAACCGCATTTCTTGGCGTTTAGGAGATGCGGTTTTCTTTTGCCCGACACGCCTCCACAAACGCCCCCTCGATTTATAGAGTTTTTCTAAAAACAATACGTAACTCATTGATTTTATTAGAGTTGATTTAAAAATGGGGATAAAAGCAGTTAATTGCAAAAATTCGGCGGCACAAGCGCCTTGTAAAAGGCCTATAATGCGTAAACTGATACAACATGATTTATTTTTAGAATTTTGGAGTCCTAATGTTATCGAAAGCACGTTTACAGCATATCGCGGAAATGGAAGAGATTTTGAATCAGTCGGAAACCTTTTTAGCCGAGGCCGAACAATTCTTACAAAAATGGCTAGATTTCTTACCCAAAATAGAAGCCTTAGAGGCCTACTATTTTGACGGGAATTGGCGAGAAGATTTTGATGCCTATGAACAAGGTGAGATCCCATCCGATTTTCCTTGTGGCGTGTTGGGTGAAGATCCCGTATTTAATGCCAGCGTAACCCAACGTGGTCTGGCCGTAGAATACCTCAAGTTGGTTGCCAGAATTTTAGATAACAAATAGCTTGCCATGCTATGTAATCTCAGATGATTACTCAGTTATCTCAAATTCTCCTTTTTGTTGGGTGAGGTGGTGCATTGCCTCGGCTTGCACCACTAGCCTGCCCCTTGCCCCCTATCATTCGCTTAAACCGTTTCTTCCGGCAAAGTTGTATTGTTGCCTTATGGTACAGTATTTCTGTTCATTAATTATCCATTTTATATAGCCCCTCCAAATGAAGCCTAGCTGGTAATTTGCTCTAGATCACAAAAATAAGAATCATTCTTGTTTTTACCTACCTTTCTATCCATTTCTTTTTTACAATCCCAACACCATTTTTTGATTATTAAAGGATGCTAAACATGAAAAACAATACAATCCTGCTAGCGGCTTACAAGCTATTACCGATAACTATTTGCTTATCAAGCGCCAATATGGCATTAGCTGAAGAAAAATTAGATGAAATCCAAGTGCAGGGAGAGGTTGATACAACCCGTCAAACACAAACGGCCGTTATTCATAAAAACGCAGAGACCATTCAAAAAGAGCTCATCAGAGATACCCGTGATTTAGTGCGCTATACCACCGATGTTGGGATTAGTGACAATGGACGGTTCCTAAAAGGTTTTTCCATCCGTGGAGTTGAAGGAAACCGAGTTGGGATTAGTGTCGATGGTGTGAATTTACCGGATAGCGAAGAGAATTCACTTTATTCACGTTATGGAAACTTTAACTCCTCACGTTTGAGTATTGATTCAGAGTTAGTCAGAGATATTGACATCATTCGTGGTTCAGATGCACTTAATTCCGGTAGTGGTGCTTTAGGTGGTAGCGTTAATTACCGGACTGCAGAAGCTCAGGACATTGTTAAACCTAATAATAAATTTGGCGCTTTATTACGCGGTGGATATGCCAGCAAAAATAGTGAATGGGTTAGAACTATCGGCGTTGGATATGTCGGCGATAAAGTAGATGCTATTTTAATGTATTCACAACGTACAGGCCATGAACTGAAAAGTAGAGGAGATGGTCCTTACTTCTATACCACCAAAAGCCAACATCCAGATCCGGTTACCTCTCGCTTCCATAGCTATTTAGCGAAGCTTGGTTATCAGCTTACTCCCCATCATAAGATCGGTGTTGGTATTAACGGACAGCAAGGTAGCCGATATGTGGATGAACGTAGCTATACCTCTTTTGGAAGTGCTTGGCGCGAAGCTGACGACCAGAGTAAACGTATCAATGTCAACGCATATTATCTCTATACACCGGACTCTAAATACTTAGCATTTAGTAAATTCGATGTTGATTACCAAAAAACAGATTTAGCCGCTGTTAACTATAAAGGCCTACGGCACTGGCGAACAAATGAGAAACAATTGGGTGAAGTTTTCGATCGTCGAATGAAAACTGAATTTAAACGTGCCTCTGCTGAGTTAGAAAGTATGCCGTTTAATTGGGGAGGCGAACATGTTTTATCTTTTAAAACATATGCTAGTGAACGGGTATTTAGAAATATTAACCATGACACCAATGAATATGGATTGGACGAATGGTATACCATTCAACGACCTGTAAAAACCAAAATGTACGGAGCGTCATTAAAAGATCAAATCACATGGCGTCCTCATTTCGAAAGCGGTTGGAAACCAATATTTTCTGCCAATATTGGTACTCGTTACGATTACGCCAAACTTTCGCCAAAAGGTTTAAATGCACCTTGTAGCAAAGCTTGTTTAGCTGAAGGTGAACCTGCACAAAGTAGTTTCTCAAATTGGAGTGGTTTTCTTGGTCTAGATATCCAAACAACAGATACTTGGAAATTTGGTTATCAACTCAGTACAGGCTATCGAATTCCTACTGCCACAGAGTTGTATTTCAGCTTTACCAATGCATACGGTACATGGAAATCTAATCCTGGATTGAAGTCAGAGCGTAGTGTCAATCATACTCTTTTTGCTAAAGCACAAAATGAAAAAGGTATGCTTGATATTAATCTATATCAGACCCGTTATCGGAATTTCTTATTTGAACAAGAAAGTATTATTGAACAAACGCAGTATGGACGGACTTACCAAACACCAATGCAGCAGATGGTCAATGTTGATAATGCTCGAGTAACCGGTATTGAGGTAAAAGGAAACCTCAATTTGGATACGGTTCTTCCAGCACCTAAAGGTTTAAAACTATATGGTGCATTGGGTTATAGCAAAGGCAAATTATCAAATTCAACCAACCTGCTTTCAATTCAACCACTAAAAGCGGTTTTAGGGCTTGATTATGAAGATCCGGATGGTAAATGGGGAATCTTTAGCAGACTAACCTACTTAGGCGGTAAAAAAGCAAAAGATGCCAAAACCCTTGAAATTAACAAGCGTTGTCTAGTATGGACTTATGACCCTTGGTTCGGTAGAGACATTTGTTCAAAAGAAGAGTTATATCAATCTGTAGATAACTATAAATACCTTAATAAATCTGCCTACGTATTCGATTTATTCGGTTTTTATAAAGTCACAAAAGATATTACATTAAGAGCAGGTGTGTATAACCTATTTAATGAAAAATATCATACTTGGGACGCATTACGTGGCATCAATGCACATAGCACCACAAATAATATTGATGAAAAAGGATTGGGTCTTGAACGCTACTACGCGCCAGGACGTAATTATTCCGCATCAATTGAAATCCGTTTCTAATCCATAACCTTAATAAAAAAGTAGACCGCCTTAAAATGGCGGTCTACTTTTTATCTTTAAGACTAGTAGCTTGAGTTAATCAAAACTTCTTCACCGTAACCACCTAGAGTTGGCATTGGCTGATAAGTCGAATTAGCTGCGCGCATTAAACGAATGCCACGAATTCCTGCTTCTTTAGCCGCTAAGATATCATCATCACTATCTCCGTAGTGAATGGTCACTTTGTGTTCAATAATTGCCGGTGTTTTATTGTATTTCGTTGTGCGATCACGTCCGCCCATAAATTCAACTGGATGAATATCTTTGATATTAAAGTTTTTTTGTAAAACTGGTGTCACACCATCTTTATTACCCGCAGTACGGCCAGTAATAAAGTAAATTTGGTCGCCACGTTCTTGGTGCATATTAATTAAGTCCACAGCAATTTGTTTTGGAATAGAATATTCATCACAACCGGCATTTACTTCATTCCAGAAGTCTTGATTTTTTAAGTAATCCTGTTTTCCTGGTGAATACTTTTGTTGTCCATGGAAGAAACAAGCACTAGTAAACATAACGGTATCATCGATATCAAAGCTCACGTTAATTGGAGCTTTACCTTCTAATTCCTGCTTCAATTGAGCAACAGAAATCCAATGAATTGGTTGCTCCACCAACATTTCACGAGCATTCGTACCTGGTTGTGTATAAGGCTCAGTTTTTGCAGCAAAGGCGGTAGAAAGTGAAAAGCCTAAGATTAATGAAAGGGAAAGTTGAGTTAGTTTTTTCATGTTATGTCCTTAACGGGTTAATAAATCGCGCAAAATCTTAATTCTGCTTATCATAAAAATCAACATTCAAATTTCATAAGTGAACTTTTCTTAACCAGCCTCTGTCTTAATAGCGGCCATCACGATTGATGGCCTTCTATTTTACACGGAGAGATCCTATGAAATTTATGACAAAAACACTCGCTATTTTAATGACAATCGTTGCTGTTGCCGGCTGTGAAAACATGAGTCGCAGCCAGAAAAATACCGCGGTTGGTGCTGCTATCGGTGGTACTGCCGGTTATATGCTCGGCGGTAATGCTGCAACAACTCTTGGCGGAGCTGCGCTTGGAGGTGTTATCGGTAGCCAGGTTCATAGATAATTTCTTTTCAATAAACCGCATTTATTATAATGCGGTTTATTTTTGGGTAATTCTCGAAGCAGAATTAATTAACCAAGAAAATTTCACCTTAACGTAGTAAACTAAGTAAAGTTTACTTTAAGGAGAATCCCATGAAACCCTATCTTATAGCCCCCTCAATACTTTCTGCGAATTTAGCCTGCTTAGGCGACGATGTGAAAAATGTGCTTAATGCTGGTGCTGATGTGATTCACTTTGATGTCATGGATAACCACTATGTTCCAAACTTAACATTTGGTCCTGCAGTTTGTCAGGCATTACGTGATTATGGGATCCAAGCGCCTATTGATGTGCACTTGATGGTAAAACCCGTTGATCGCATTATTCCCGATTTTGCTAAAGCCGGAGCTAATTACATCACATTTCATCCTGAAGCTTCTGAACATATTGATCGTTCATTACAGCTTATTCGCGATCATGGCTGTAAAGCCGGATTAGTGTTTAATCCAGCCACTCCTCTTAGTTATTTAGATTATGTCTTAGATAAAGTGGATGTCATTTTACTCATGTCGGTGAACCCTGGATTTGGTGGACAATCATTTATTCCATCTACATTAAATAAATTACGTCAAGCGCGTCGCTTAATTGATGAAAGCGGTTTAGATATACGTTTAGAAATTGATGGCGGCGTAAAAGTAGACAATATTGCTGAAATTGCTGCAGCCGGTGCGGACATGTTTGTTGCTGGCTCTGCTATTTTTGGCAAAACAGACTATAAACAAATTATTGATAAAATGCGTTCTGAACTCTCATCTATAAAATAAGGTTGTATAATGAAAACTCAATTTAAATTAATTGGATTCGATCTGGACGGCACACTAGTAAACAGTCTTCCAGATTTAGCACTATCTGTAAATTCAGCATTAGCTGATCTTGGATTACCTCAAGCATCTGAGGAGTTGGTGCTGACTTGGATTGGCAATGGCGCCCCAGTGTTAATTGCCCGCGCATTAGATTGGGCAAAAGTTCAAACCGGTAGAGAACTCAGTGAAGCTAAAATTGAGCAAGTTAAAGAACGTTTCCATTTCCACTATGCCGAAAATCTTTGCAATATCAGTCGACTATATCCAAATGTAAAAGAAACACTCCAATATTTAAAAGAACAAGGTTACTTATTGGCTGTTGTAACAAACAAACCAACCCGACATGTTTTACCGGTATTAGAAGCATTCGGAATCGAATCATTTTTTAGTGAAATGCTAGGGGGGCAATCTCTACCTGCTATTAAGCCACACCCTGGCCCGCTCTACTATCTATGTGGAAAATTCGGACTAGAACCTCGTCAAATTCTATTTGTTGGTGATTCGAAAAACGATATCCTAGCAGCCCATTCTGCGGGATGCGCTGTCGTTGGTCTAACTTATGGTTACAACTACAATATTCCGATAGCAGAATCGAATCCAGACTGGGTTTTTGAAGATTTTGCCCAACTAAAAAATATTTTATAGCTACACTTGAATACTAAAAGCCTATCCTCACTAGATAGGCTTTTTATTTGAAATAATAAAAACCCGCTATAAAAGCGGGTTAAATATTTATAGTACTAAATTATTCAGCTGCAGCTTCAGCTACTTCTGGGCGATCAACTAACTCAATGTAAGCCATTGGTGCGTTATCACCAGCACGGAAACCACATTTAAGAATACGGGTGTAACCACCAGCACGCTGAGCAAAACGTGGACCTAATTCATTGAATAATTTCGCAACAGTTTCAATGTTACGAGTACGAGCGAATGCTAAACGACGGTTAGCTACGCTATCTTCTTTTGCTAATGTAATCAACGGTTCAACTACACGACGTAATTCTTTAGCCTTAGGCAAAGTAGTCTTGATGATTTCATGACTAACTAACGCGCTAGCTAAATTACGAAACATCGCTTGGCGATGACTGCTATTACGGTTTAATTGACGACCACTCTTACGATGACGCATGATCCTATCCTTTTCAGAAAATCTTAACCTATGCCAAATTAGTCTTCAGCAATACTTGCTGGAGGCCAATTTTCGAGGCGCATACCAAGTGATAAACCACGAGATGCGAGCACATCCTTAATCTCTGTAAGTGATTTCTTACCAAGATTAGGTGTTTTTAATAGCTCAACTTCCGTACGTTGTACTAAATCACCGATATAGTGAATTGTTTCTGCTTTCAAGCAGTTAGCAGAACGAACTGTCAACTCTAAATCATCAACAGGGCGAAGAAGAATTGGATCAAATTCCGGTTTTTCTTCTTTAACTTCCGGCTGACGAACATCACGTAAATCAACGAATGCATCGAGTTGTTCAGCTAAAATTGTTGCTGCGCGACGAATTGCCTCTTCCGGCTCTAATGTACCGTTAGTCTCTAACTCAATTACCAACTTATCTAAGTCAGTACGCTGTTCAACACGTGCAGCCTCAACATTATAGGCAATACGGTCTACGGGACTATAACATGCATCAACCAATAAACGACCAATTGGACGATCTTCGCTCTGCAATTGTGAGCGTGAAGATGCCGGCACATACCCTCTGCCACGTTGAACACGAATACGCATACTAATAGATGCGTTTTCATCTGTTAAGTGGCAAATCACATGGGAAGGATTAACAATTTCAACATCACCATCATGGGTAATGTCCGCTGCAACAACAGGGCCAATTCCAGATTTATTTAGAGTAAGAATAACATCATCTTTATTCTGTACTTTAACCGCTAGACCTTTAAGGTTTAAAAGAACTTCAAGAATATCCTCTTGAACGCCTTCCTTACTACTATATTCGTGTAATACGCCATCAATTTCTACTTCAGTCACAGCACAACCTGGCATTGAAGATAGAAGGATACGACGTAATGCATTACCTAGAGTATGGCCAAAACCACGCTCTAACGGTTCTAAGATCACCTTAGCATGAGTCGAGCTAATTTGCTCAATATCTACTAAGCGTGGTTTTAAAAATTCTGTAACAGAACCCTGCATTTTATCCTCTCTTTACTTTTAAGCTTAACTATTATTTAGAGTAAAGCTCAACGATCAGATGTTCGTTAATGTCTGCTGATAAATCAGAACGTTCAGGAACACGTTTGAACACACCTTCCATTTTTGCAGAATCAACTTCTAACCAAGTTGGTTTTTCTCTTTGCTCTGCCAATTCTAACGATGCCTTAATACGTGCTTGCTTTTTAGATTTCTCACGAACAGCAACTACATCATTTACAGAAACTTGGAAAGATGGAATGTTTACAACACGGCCATTTACAACAATAGCTTTATGGCTCACTAACTGACGAGCCTCTGCGCGAGTTGCAGCAAATCCCATGCGATAAACAACGTTATCCAATCTACCTTCTAATAATACTAATAAATTCTCACCAGTATTACCTTTTAAACGGTTTGCCTCTTTATAATAGTTACGGAATTGACGCTCTAAGATACCATAGATACGACGAACTTTTTGTTTTTCACGTAATTGACTACCATAATCAGACAAACGCGGTTTACGAGCACCGTGTTGACCTGGTGCTGTATCAATTTTACATTTTGAATCAATCGCACGCACACCTGATTTAAGGAATAAATCAGTGCCTTCACGACGGCTGAGCTTGAGTTTAGGGCCCAAATATCTTGCCATTTTCTTTCTCCAACTATCCTATTACGCCATTAAACACGACGTTTTTTCGGTGGACGACAACCGTTATGAGGAATCGGAGTCACATCAGTGATGTTCGTGATACGGAAACCCGCCGCATTTAATGCACGAATTGTCGATTCACGACCTGGACCCGGACCTTTAACCATAACTTCCAAGTTCTTTAAGCCAAATTCTTTAACGATTTCAGCACAACGTTCTGCAGCAACTTGAGCTGCAAATGGAGTTGATTTACGAGAACCACGGAAACCTGAACCACCTGCTGTAGCCCAAGCTAAAGCATTACCTTGGCGATCAGTAATGGTAACGATTGTATTATTGAAAGATGCGTGAATATGTGCTACGCCATCTACAACTTGTTTTTTTACACGTTTACGTGCACGAACTGGTGTTTTAGCCATTCTTTATTTACCCCGACTATTTTCTGATCGGCTTACGTGGACCCTTACGGGTACGCGCATTAGTTTTAGTACGTTGACCACGTACCGGTAAACTACGACGATGACGTAAACCACGATAACAACCTAAGTCTAAAAGACGTTTGATGTTTAGTGTTACTTCACGACGTAAATCACCCTCAACGGTAAATTTACCAACTTCGTCACGCAGTTTGTCAATCTGCTCTTCAGACAATTCGCTGATCTTAACATCTTCAGCAATCCCCGCAGCAGCACAAATGCTTTTAGAACGAGTCTTACCGATACCGTAAATTGCAGTTAAAGCGATTACAGCGTGTTTGTGATCAGGAATGTTAATGCCTGCAATACGGGCCACTATGCACTCCTATTAATTTAACTTATTGATATTCTGATCTTGAAAAGCCCGTTTTCAGGATACTCAAACAGAATATCAAGGACATAAATGAGTCGAGCAGTATAACTGCTCAACCGGTTCTTTGCAAGAAGAAATGTTAATTAACCTTGACGTTGTTTATGCTTAGGGTCGCTACACAATACGCGAACAACACCTTCACGTTTCACAATTTTACAGTTACGACACATCTTCTTAACGGAAGCACGAACTTTCATTGCTTATCCTTTTTTACTAAAATGAACAATTACTGTCCAAAACCTTTAAGGTTTGCTTTTTTTAACGCAGATTCATATTGAGACGACATCAAGTGACTCTGTACCTGCACGATAAAATCCATAATTACAACAACAACAATCAGTAACGATGTCCCACCAAAGTAGAACTTAACGTCCCATGCTGAAGTCATAATATAAGGAACTAAACATACAAACGTTACGTAAAGACCGCCAATTAAAGTTAAGCGAGTCATTACCTTGTCAATATAACGAGATGTTTGTTCACCTGGTCTAATTCCAGGGATAAATGCACCAGATTTTTTTAGATTATCTGCTGTATCACGCGGATTATACTGCATTGCAGTGTAGAAAAAGCTAAAGAAAATAATCGCAATCGCATAAACAAGAAGATATAAAGGTTGTCCTGGATTCAACAACATGGATAAGCTGTTTAACCATTCAAACTTATCATTCTGCCCAAACCATTGTGTTAATGTTGCTGGAAATAAAATAATGCTTGAAGCAAAAATTGCCGGCATTACGTTCGCCATATTGACCTTTAATGGTAAATGAGTCGAATGACCACCTAGAATCTGACGTCCTTGTTGACGCTTAGCATATTCTACACGAATTCTACGTTGCCCACGTTCAACGAAGACAACAAAGTAAGTTACTGCAAAAACAATAGCTGCGATGAGTAGAAGAACTAAAGGATGCATTTGCCCTTGACGAGCTTGCTCAATTGTTTCAATAATTGCGTGTGGCAATCCTGCAACAATACCACCAAAAACAAGAATTGAAATACCGTTACCAATACCTCTTTCAGTTATTTGCTCACCAAGCCACATTAGGAACATAGTCCCAGTAACAAGGCTCACTACTGCAGTGAAGTAAAAAGTAAAGCCAATATTTGGAACCAACTGTGGCAACATATTTGGCAAACCAGTGGAAATAGCAATAGCCTGAATAGTCGCAAATACTACCGTTGCATAACGAGTATACTTAGTAATTTTACGCTGCCCCGCTGCTCCTTCCTTTTTCAATTCTGCTAAAGCAGGTGAGACCGTAGCAAGCAATTGGATCACGATAGATGCCGAAATATAAGGCATAATACCTAGTGCCAAAATGGATGCACGGCTCAATGCACCACCAGAGAACATATTTAGCATGTCAATGATGGTGCCTTTTTGTTGTTCAACTAATTGAGCTAGCACGGCCGCATCAATACCAGGAAGCGGGATGAAAGAACCAATACGATAAACAATTAGTGCACCTAAGACAAAGAGCAATCTATTTCTTAGCTCACTCGTACCACTATTAGTACTTCTGCTTTGATAACCTGGTTGTTTAGCCATTTGCTAATTATTCCTCAACTGAACCACCAGCAGCTTCGATTGCTGCTTTGGCACCTTTAGTTACACGCAAACCACGTACAGTAACTGCAGACTTCACTTCGCCAGCTAAAATAACTTTAGCGAATTGAATATCCTTAGTTAAGATATTTGCAGCTTTTAATGTATCCAAAGTGACAACATTTCCTTCAACTTTTGTTAATTCGTTTAAACGAACTTCTGCTGTAACTGCAGATTTCATTGAAGTGAAACCAAATTTTGGTAAACGACGATACAATGGCATTTGACCACCCTCGAAACCACGACGAACACCGCCGCCAGTACGAGATTTTTGGCCTTTGTGACCACGACCACCAGTTTTTCCTAAACCTGAACCAATACCACGACCAAGGCGTTTTGCATTGTGCTTAGCACCTTCAGCCGGAGATAGAGTATTTAAACGCATTCTCTTACTCCTCCACTTTAACCATGTATGAAACTTGGTTAATCATACCACGTACTGCTGGAGTATCGATTAACTCAACAGTATGGTGCATATGGCGAAGACCAAGACCACGCAAGGTAGCTTTATGCTTTGGTAAACGAGCAATTGAGCTACGAACTTGAGTTACTTTAATAGTTTTAGCCATTATCAATTACCCCAAAATTTCATCAACGGTTTTACCACGTTTAGCAGCAACCATTTCAGGTGATTTCATTTTTGCTAATGCATCAATAGTTGCACGAACAACGTTAATTGGGTTGGTTGAACCATACGCTTTAGAAAGAACGTTACGCACACCTGCGACCTCTAAAACAGCACGCATTGCACCACCAGCGATGATACCTGTACCTTCACTAGCTGGCTGCATGAATACACGAGAACCTGTGTGAACGCCTTTCACAGGATGCTGTAAAGTACCCTCATTTAAAGCGACATTAATCATATTACGACGTGCCTTTTCCATTGCTTTTTGGATCGCTGCTGGAACCTCACGCGCTTTACCATAACCAAAACCTACACGACCGTTACCATCACCTACTACGGTTAACGCAGTAAAGCTCATAATACGACCACCTTTTACGGTTTTTGATACACGGTTTACTGCGATTAGCTTCTCTTGCAGTTCACCAACTTGTTTTTCGATGTTTGACATCTCAATTTACCTCATTAGATTAGAACTGTAGACCAGCTTCACGTGCAGCGTCCGCTAAAACTTGGACACGACCATGATATTTAAAACCGGAACGGTCGAAGGCAACATCTTTGATGCCTTTCTCTAATGCACGCTCAGCAACAGCTTTACCAACTGCAGCGGCAGCATCTTTATTACCGGTATATTTAACTTGCTCACGAATTGCTTTTTCAACAGTTGAAGCAGCGGCAAGCACTTCTGAACCGTTTGGTGCAATAACTTGTGCGTAAATATGACGCGGAGTACGGTGAATAACTAAACGCGTTACTCCCTGCTCTCTCATCATATGACGTGCACGAGCTGCACGACGGATACGAGCTGATTTCTTATCCATAGTGTTACCTTAATTATTTCTTCTTAGCCTCTTTGATACGTACCACTTCATCAGAGTAACGTACCCCTTTACCTTTATAAGGTTCAGGACGGCGATAAGCACGAATATCTGCTGCAACTTGACCAATTAACTGCTTGTCTGCACCTTTTAAAACAATTTCTGTTTGTGAAGGGCATTCAGCAGTAATACCTGCTGGTAAAGTGTGCTCCACAGGGTGAGAATAGCCTAAGCTTAATGCAACTACATTGCCTTTAACTTGAGCTCTGTAACCAACACCCACTAGTTGTAACTTCTTAGTGAAGCCTTCAGTAACACCGATGACCATTGCATTAACTAATGCACGAGCTGTACCCGATTGCGCATTCGCTTCAACAAAACCTTCACGTGGAGTGAAAGTAAATTGACCATTATCTTGTTTAACTTCAACTGAGTTATGAATTGTGCGAGATAACTCGCCATTTTTACCTTTTACTGTTAATAGCTGACCGTCGAGTTTAACTTCAACGCCGGCAGGAATACTAACAGGTGCCTTTGCAACACGAGACATTTTCCTACCCCTCTATTAAGCTACATAACAGATGATCTCACCGCCTAAGCCCGCTTGACGAGCTGCACGGTCAGTCATAACACCTTTAGATGTAGAAATTACAGCAACACCTAAACCACCCATAACTTTTGGTAATTCATCTTTACGTTTGTAAATACGAAGACCAGGACGGCTTACACGTTGAATGCTTTCTACAACCGGTTTGCCTTGGAAATATTTTAAAGTAATTTCCAATTCAGGTTTTGCACCTTCTAAAACTTTAACGCTTTCGATATAACCTTCAGCAGCTAATACGTTGGCAATTGCCACTTTTAGCTTGGAAGAAGGCATATTGATTGCAACTTTGTTCGCAGCTTGACCGTTACGAATACGGGTCAACATATCTGCGATTGGATCTTGCATACTCATTGTACTTTTTCTCCGATTCCAAAATAAAGCGGTATATTACCAACTTGCTTTCTTAAGACCCGGGATTTCACCGCGCATAGCAGCTTCACGAACCTTAATACGGCTTAGACCAAACTTACGTAAAACGCCGTGAGGACGTCCAGTTTGGCGGCAACGGTTACGTTGACGACTTGGGCTAGAATCACGTGGTAAAGTTTGTAACTTTAACACAGCATTCCAACGGTCTTCGTCAGAGGCATTGACATCAGAAATGATTTTCTTTAATTCTGCGCGTTTAGCGAAGAATTTTTCAGCCAATTTAACGCGTTTTACATCGCGTGCTTTCATTGATTGTTTTGCCATTATAACCTGCCTTATTTACGGAATGGGAAATTAAAGGCAGCAAGTAGTGCTTGACCTTCTTCATCATTCTTAGCAGTAGTTGTGATAGTGATATCTAAACCACGTACACGATCTACTTTATCGTAATCGATTTCAGGGAAGATGATTTGTTCACGCACACCCATGCTGTAGTTACCACGACCATCAAATGATTTCGCACTTAAACCGCGGAAGTCACGAATACGTGGAACAGCAATTGTAATTAAACGTTCAAAGAACTCCCACATACGCTCACCGCGTAGTGTTACTTTACAACCGATTGGATATCCCTGACGGATTTTAAAGCCAGCAACAGATTTACGAGCTTTAGTTACTAAAGGTTTTTGACCGCTAATTGCTGCTAAATCCGCTACTGCGTTGTCTAGCAATTTTTTATCGGTCAATGCTTCACCCACACCCATGTTCAGGGTAATCTTTTCGATTCGTGGGACTTGCATGACAGATTTGTAGCCGAATTTATTTTTTAATTCGCTTACTACTTGATCTCTGTAGTAATCATGCAGTTTCGCCATCGCATTACTCCAGTTTGTTAGATAATTTCATTGTTAGATTTGAAGAAACGTACTTTTTTACCGTCTTCGAATCTAAAACCTACACGGTCAGCTTTGTTTGTTTTTGGATTGAAAATCGCAACATTAGAAGCATCAATAGCAGCTTCTTTTTTCACTAAACCACCAGCTTTGCCTAAAGCAGGAACCGGTTTCTCATGTTTAGTAATAATGTTGACACCTTCAACAAACACTTTACCGTTTGGTAACACTTTAGTTACCTTGCCACGCTTGCCTTTATCTTTACCGGCAAGTACGATTACTTCATCGTTTTGACGAATTTTTGCAGCCATTTCTCACTTCTCCTTACAGTACTTCTGGTGCCAAAGAAATGATCTTCATGAATTTCTCAGAACGAAGTTCACGAGTCACCGGTCCAAAAATACGAGTACCGATTGGTTGCTCTGTGTTATTGTTTAAAATTACACAAGCGTTACCATCGAAGCGAATGACTGATCCGTCTGGGCGACGTACACCCTTCTTGGTGCGCACAACAACTGCTTTTAACACATCACCTTTTTTAACTTTACCGCGAGGAATTGCTTCTTTCACAGTAACTTTGATGATATCACCAATAGCAGCATAACGACGGTGCGATCCACCTAGAACCTTGATACACATTACGCTGCGAGCACCAGAGTTATCGGCAACATCCAGCATAGTCTGTTCTTGGATCATATTTTATGCTCCGTTAAGTTAATAATACACCCTTGCGGGACGAACCTACCCTTACCACCCGAGTGGATGGCGGATAGGTGGCGGAGTCTACCAAAATTAAACCCTAAAAGCAAAAAGTTTTTACACCCATCTTTTAAAGGCATAAAAAAGCGGCTGCAATGTCGCCGAATTTCTTCAATACATCGCAGCCGCCTTCATTGAAAAGGAAAATCTATTTATCCACTTCAATATGTCGTTTATTTAATGGTTGTAACGGACGGTTATTTTGTCCAAAAATTTTATTGAAAGCACTAATTTGTGCTTTATCCGCCTGAATAGGTTGTTGGAAAATCCGCCATGCCACATTTTCGCTACAAGGAGGAGTCGTCAATGAACCAGTTAAACGGAAACGGGTCATATCTTTAGGGAATAAGTTGCCAACTTCAAATGGTTGCGCTAGCGCCTCTTTCTCACCTTTTGCCAATGGTTTTGCTACGAGCTGAGCCAATAATGGATTGGCTTTTCCTTCTTCCACCATAACGGCTAAGACTGCCAAAGATTTATCCTCTGCCTGATGCACGAAATGGATTTCTAATGGGTAGTGTTGCCCTTTAACAGTATGCTCGCTCGGTGTATGGAAATGGAATTGTTTCAATACATAAACCTTGTCGTTCAAACTAATAGTGGGCGCTTTACCGGTGACATTCGCCTGCAATGTATGGCCATTATTTTCCAACGTAAACGTTGTTGCAAAATACTCCATTTTTAACGGCTCGGTCAGCGCTTTCGAATCACTCGGTTCGATATTTACCGGTGATTGGTTCTGTCCCAACTTACAGGTTTGATATTCAGCCTGTAAATCTCCCCAATGCTCAGGACTTTCGTTTCCAGCATAAGACCAATGTGCTTGTCCTTCCGCTTGAACCTGCGAGCTAAGCGCCAATACAGTGGCAGAAACAAGTAACCGTAATTTCATGTTGCGTCCTCATTTGTTGTGAATGGAGTCGCCATCTTACTGTACCCGTCTAAAAGAATGCTGATCTTGGTCAATATTTGTCGCGTTGTCTCAAAGAGTTACTTGGAAGGCTATTTTCTTGCGCGTTAAAACGCCTCTTAAAAATAAAACTTTTCACGAAAACACATTGTAAGTTATTGATTTTATTAGAATTAATTTAAAAAGTAATTTATAGATATAAAAAATGCCGCGATTGCGGCATTTTTTGTTTAACGGAATGGTTGGTCCAGTGGAACTTCCGGATCCGGCTGACCAGTAATACGATTACGTAAATCACGGCGGATAAGCTCAATGGTCCAGAACCAGAAAATATGACCGACTAATTCGGAAATATGTTCATATAATGGCCAGTCTGCAACCGGTGGAGTTAAACCCAATAGAGGGAACGTGATGTAGTGCACCGCAATGTCTGCCAACAAACCGGCACCAATACCTTGCCAGAATTTAATTTTTGGAAAACGCTCAGCCACCAAGCAATAACCGATAGCAAACACTAAAGAGAAAGTAATATGTGTCACTCCAATCCAGTCAAAGCCGTGATCAGCAAAGGTGAATGCAGCTTGGGTCGGATCGATACCCAAATAGTCACGTAAGAAAACATGTGGTGGATTCAAGAAGGCACGAGAACAAACCGCTAAAATCTGATCTTGGGTTAAACCGCTGACATCCACTTTACAGGCTGCAGCAAAAAAGTCGATTGGACTACGTGGTGGAAATGGATGCTCAGCACCCCATTTAACAAAAGCAGAGATAAGCCCTGCGATGATACCTACAAGAATCGCTACACCATAACGACGACGATTCGCAGGAGTTTGTTGAAAAATACCTGACATATATTTGCTCCGAAATATCAAAATATTAACCGCAGCAACTGCCCTGCTGCGGTTCCCGTTTTGCCTTATGCAAAACACATTCAAATTGTTAAGTAATTCAGCACATTCGTCAAGTATTTATACTTGTCCCCACCAAAAAGACATAAAAAAATGCGGTTATTACTAACCGCATTTTGTTTATCTCACAGCAATTAAAGTTTAGCCGAAAGCATGGTTTCCAATTTCTCTTGGTCAATGGCAAACTTGCGAATCCCTTCCGCTAATTTTTCCACCGCCATTGGGTCACTGTTGTGTTCCCAATAGAACTCTGCTTCGGTTAATGGTTGCGGTTTCGCTTGAACTGTACCTTGGAAATCTAATTTGCGAACTAAGGCACCGCTATTATCTTGCAATTCTTTCAATAATGCAGGAGCAATAGTCAAACGATCACAACCAGCCAACTCGGTAATTTCACCAACATTACGGAAGCTAGCCCCCATCACCACTGTTTTATAACCATATTGTTTATAGTAATTGTAGATTTTACTTACTGAAATCACACCCGGATCTTCCGCTGGTGCATAGTCTTTTTTATCGGTATTCGCTTTATACCAGTCTAAAATACGGCCAACAAATGGTGAGATCAAATAAACACCGGCTTCAGCACAAGCACGTGCCTGCGCTTCAGAGAACAATAAGGTCAGGTTACAGTTGATACCTTCTTTCTCTAAGATTTCCGCCGCACGAATACCTTGCCAAGTTGAAGCGATTTTAATCAAAATACGATCATTGGTGATACCTGCAGCATTATAGAGTGCGATTAATTTACGCGCTTTCTCTACTGTGGCTTGTGTGTTATAGGAAAGACGGGCATCCACTTCGGTAGAAATACGTCCCGGTACGATTTTCAAAATTTCTAAACCGATATTCACGGCCAATTTATCTTCTGCATCAATAAGCTGTTGAGCTTTGTCGGCACTTTGAGCTTTCGCGTAAGCCACTGCTTCATCAATCAATGGTGCGTATTGTGGTAATGCCGACGCACTTAAAATTAACGATGGATTGGTTGTGGCATCTTGTGGTTGATATTTTTTGATAGCATCAATATCGCCGGTATCGGCTACCACGACGGTCATACTGCGCAATGCGTCCAATTGAGTAGTCATTTTTGCTCCTTGTATGTTGATATTCATTATGGAATTCCGCTAACAATAGCATAGTTCTACCAGTTTAGGGTAAAAACCATAGAAAATGTTCTAATCAACCGGGCTCATAGCATTAACCAATACAACTACATTTTTAGACCAACCATAATAAAATCAATAACTTATACTCTATTTTAGTAAAAACTTCGATTTTCATAGAGGCGTAAAAAAACAAACCCCGAGCACTTGCCCGGGATTTGTTGATTAGGATTGCGATTATTCCGCATCATCCGCCATATTCAGCATTTCTGCCAAATTGCTGGTGGCATCATCGGCACTCATCACGAACTCATCGGCAATTGCCTGTTCATCATCTTCCGATAATTTCACGACAACATCGTCAACCAAACGGTTTTTGTGACGATTTTGGTGATACGCAAAACCGGTACCGGCTGGAATTAAACGACCAACGATAACGTTCTCTTTCAAACCACGCAATTCATCACGTTTACCTGCCACAGCGGCTTCAGTAAGCACGCGTGTGGTTTCTTGGAACGATGCCGCAGAAATGAAGGATTCTGTTGCCAAGGACGCTTTGGTAATACCAAGTAATTCGCGCTCGAATTCAACTGGTGGTTTACCTTCCGCCTCACGTTTACGGTTGACAATTTTCACACGAGCCACTTCAACTTGTTCCCCTTCGAGGAATTCGCTGTCATAAGCTTTGGTGATCACCGCTTTACGTAACATTTGACGAACAATCACTTCAATGTGCTTATCGTTAATTTTTACCCCTTGTAAGCGGTAAACTTCTTGCACTTCGTTCACGATATATTCAGTTACCGCGCGTACACCACGTAAGCGTAAGATATCATGTGGTGTCTCAGCACCATCAGAAATCACATCACCACGTTGTACCATCTCGCCTTCAAATACGTTGAGCTGACGCCATTTGGGAATCATTTCTTCGTAGGTTTCACCCTCAGTTGGCGTGATTAATAAACGGCGTTTACCTTTGGTCTCTTTACCGAAGGATACGATACCGGAAATTTCTGCCAAGATTGCAGGTTCTTTCGGCTTACGAGCTTCGAATAAATCAGCAACGCGCGGAAGACCACCGGTAATATCTTTAGTACCCACAGATTCTTGTGGAATACGAGCAAGCGGTTCACCCACTTTTACTTCAGCACCATCATCTAAGCTTACGATTGCTTTACCCGGTAAGAAGTATTGTGCGATAACATCGGTTTCAGGTAAGAAAATATCGTTACCTTTGGCATCTACTAGTTTGATGGTTGGACGTAAATCTTTACCTGCGGTTGCACGTTCACCCACATCTTGTACCACGATAGAAGAAAGACCGGTTAATTCATCAGTTTGACGAGTTACGGTTAAACCATCCACGATATCTACAAATTTCACAAAACCGGAAACTTCAGAGACTACCGGCATGGTATGTGGATCCCAGTTTGCAACAGTTTCCCCAGCTGCCACTTCTTGACCGTCAGCTTTATTTAACACCGTACCATAAGGCACTTTATAGTGTTCTTTCGTACGACCAAACGCATCAGTAACGGTTAATTCAGTATTACGGGAAGTTAACACTAATTTACCTTCATCGTTAGTCACGAATTTCGCATTAACGAGGTGTAAAGTACCGTTGTTTTTAATTTGTACGCTAGATTCTTTCGCTGCTGCGGAAGCCGCACCACCGATATGGAACGTACGCATGGTTAACTGTGTACCTGGCTCACCGATAGATTGCGCAGCGATAACTCCGACAGCTTCACCTTGGTTAATCAGGTGACCGCGCGCCAAGTCACGACCATAACATTTCGCACACACACCAAAGTCGGTATCACAGGTTACAACAGAACGAACTTTCACGCTGTCTACGGAGTTAGCATCTAACACATCACAAAGTTTTTCATCTAGTAAAGTGTTACGGGCGATTAATACTTCTTCCGTACCTGGTTTATAGATGTCTTCTGCAGCGACACGACCTAACACTAATTCACGCAATGGCACTTTCTCATCGCCACCTTCAATTAATGGGGTCACCACTAAGCCTTCGTGTGTACCACAGTCGTCTTCAACAATCACCAAGTCTTGGGCAACATCCACTAAACGACGGGTTAAGTAACCGGAGTTCGCTGTTTTTAATGCAGTATCCGCTAAACCTTTACGCGCACCGTGGGTTGAAATAAAGTACTGAAGTACGTTCAAACCTTCACGGAAGTTTGCAGTAATTGGAGTTTCGATGATCGAACCATCCGGACGAGCCATCAAGCCACGCATACCCGCTAACTGACGAATCTGTGCTGCAGAACCCCGCGCACCAGAATCCGCCATCATAAAGATACTGTTGAAAGACGCTTGTTTTTCCGAGTTACCTTCACGATTGATAACTTCTTCTTGAGACAAGTTTTCCATCATCGCTTTTGCTACACGTTCATTTGCTGCAGCCCAAATATCGATCACTTTGTTATAGCGTTCGCCTGCAGTCACAAGACCGGATTGGAATTGTTCTTGAATTTCGGCAACTTCGGCTTCCGCAGCAGAAATAATTTCGTATTTCTTCTCTGGAATAACCATATCGTCGATACCTACAGAAGAACCTGAACGAGCCGCATAAGCAAAACCGGTATACATAATATGGTCAGCAAACATTACCGCTTCTTTCAAACCTAAACGACGGTATGCTTCGTTGATGAGTTTAGAAATCGCTTTTTTACCTAATGTTTGGTTGAACAATGAATAAGGCATACCTTTTGGTGCGATCATCCAAAGAATAGCACGACCGATAGTGGTATCAGTTAATGTGGTTTTCTCTTCGAATTCGCCAGCTTCATTTTTCACATATTCGGTAATACGTACTTTAACGCGAGAATGCAATTCTGCTTCACCTGTGCGATATGCTTTTTCAGCTTCGCGAGGATCTTGCAATAACATGCCTTCGCCTTTACCGTTTACTTTTTCGCGGGTCATATAGTAAAGACCCAACACCACGTCTTGTGATGGAACGATAATAGGATCACCGTTTGCTGGTGAAAGTACGTTATTGGTTGACATCATTAACGCACGAGCTTCTAACTGAGCTTCAAGGGTTAATGGTACGTGAACCGCCATTTGGTCACCATCGAAGTCCGCATTGAACGCCGCACAAACGAGTGGGTGTAATTGGATTGCTTTACCTTCGATTAAAAGAGGTTCAAATGCTTGGATACCCAAACGGTGAAGTGTTGGTGCACGGTTCAATAGAATTGGGTGCTCACGAATAACTTCTGCCAAGATATCCCAAACGATCGCGTCTTCACGCTCAACCATTTTCTTAGCCGCTTTGATGGTTGTTGCATAACCACGGCTTTCTAATTTTGCGTAGATAAACGGACGGAATAATTCCAATGCCATTTTCTTCGGTAAACCACATTGGTGTAAGTGCAAGTATGGACCTACAGTGATTACAGAACGGCCTGAATAGTCAACACGTTTACCTAATAAGTTTTGACGGAAACGACCTTGTTTACCTTTGATCATATCCGCAAGCGATTTTAATGGACGACGGTTAGAACCTGTAATCGCACGACCACGACGACCGTTATCTAATAACGCATCAACAGATTCTTGTAACATACGTTTTTCGTTACGTACAATAATATCTGGTGCGATTAAATCTAATAAACGTTTTAAACGGTTGTTACGGTTAATTACGCGACGATATAAATCGTTCAAGTCTGAAGTTGCAAAACGGCCACCATCTAACGGTACTAATGGACGTAAATCCGGTGGAAGTACCGGTAATACAGTCATCACCATCCATTCCGGTTTGTTACCAGACTGTAAGAAAGCTTCCAATAATTTTAAGCGTTTAGTGATTTTCTTACGTTTGGTTTCAGAGTTGGTTTCTTGTAACTCTTCACGTAATTTTTCGCATTCCACTTCAAGATCAATGCCTTTAAGCAAATCTTGAATAGCTTCAGCACCCATCTTGGCTTCGAATTCATCTTGCCAACGATCTTCGGCATCAAGGAATTGTTCTTCGGTTAATAATTGTCCACGTTCCAAATCGGTCATACCTGGTTCAGTCACAATGTACATTTCAAAATAAAGAACACGTTCAATATCACGCAACGGCATATCCAATAGTAAACCGATACGGGATGGAAGAGATTTTAAGAACCAAATATGAGCAACCGGACAGGCTAATTCAATGTGGCCCATACGCTCACGACGCACTTTCGTTTGTGTTACTTCAACGCCACATTTTTCACAAATCACACCACGATGTTTTAAGCGTTTATATTTACCGCATAAACATTCGTAATCTTTTACTGGCCCGAAAATACGTGCACAGAAAAGACCGTCACGTTCAGGTTTGAACGTACGATAGTTGATTGTTTCAGGTTTTTTAACTTCACCAAATGACCAGGAACGGATCATGTCTGGAGAAGCTAACCCAATTTTAATCACATCAAAATCTTCACTGGTTTTTGATTGTGCTTTTAAAAACTTAACTAAGTCTTTCACAAATAGTCTCCTGTCGGAGTTAAGGGTTTCAAAGTGCAGTCAAAATATTTTGTTTTTTTAACCGCACTTCGGCGATTTCTTCCTTTAGCTTCCCCCGCGCACAGGGGAAGACAGGTTTGTCGATTACTCTTCGTCTAACTCGATATTCAAACCAAGTGAACGGATTTCTTTCATGATTACATTGAAAGATTCCGGTGTACCCGGATCCATTTGTTGGTTACCGCCGACGATGTTTTTATACATCTTCGTACGGCCGTTCACATCATCGGATTTCACGGTTAGCATTTCTTGTAAGGTGTAAGCTGCACCATATGCTTCAAGTGCCCATACCTCCATCTCACCGAAACGTTGACCACCGAATTGAGCTTTACCACCAAGTGGTTGCTGAGTAACAAGACTATAAGAACCGGTTGAACGAGCATGCATTTTGTCATCAACTAAGTGGTTCAATTTGAGCATATACATATAACCTACGGTTACTGGACGCTCAAATTTCTCACCTGTACGACCATCATATAAGGTGATCTGACCTGAAGTTGGTAAGCCACCTAGTTTCAACATTTCTTTGATTTCTTGCTCATCAGCACCATCAAACACTGGTGTTGCTACCGGTAAACCTTTGCGTAGGTTTTCCGCTAAACGCATGATTTCATCATCGCTAAAGGTGCTTAAATCTACTTTTTGAGCACCATGACCTAAGTCATATGCTTTTTGCATATAGCCACGAAGTTTCTCAACATCTTGTTTTTGTTTGATCATCGCATTGATTTGATCACCGATACCTTTCGCTGCTAAGCCTAAGTGGGTTTCTAAGATCTGACCGATGTTCATACGAGATGGTACGCCCAATGGGTTCAATACGATTTCAACCGGTTGACCGTTTTCGTCGTATGGCATATCTTCCACAGGGTTGATTTTTGAGATAACACCTTTGTTACCGTGACGACCCGCCATTTTATCACCCGGTTGGATTTGACGTTTCACCGCTAGGTAAACTTTAACCACTTTCAACACGCCTGGAGCGAGGTCATCGCCTTTAATGATTTTCTTACGTTTTACTTCAAGTTTGTGTTCAAACTCTTTACGTAACTCTTCATATTGTTCAGCAAGCTGTTCTAATTGATTTTGCTTTTCTTCATCTGAAATGGTTTGTTCTAACCATTTTGTGCGATCCATTTTATCTAATTGAGCCGCATCAATACCGCCAGCGATAAGTACATTACGCACACGAGCAAACAAGCCAGCTTCTAAGATTTCTAATTCATCAGAAAGGTCTTTCTTAGCTTGTTTTAACTGCATTTCTTCAATTTCTAATGCACGTTTGTCTTTTTCTACGCCATCACGGGTGAAGACTTGAACGTCAATTACAGTACCGCTTACGCTGTTTGGTACGCGTAATGAAGAGTCTTTCACATCAGATGCTTTTTCACCGAAGATTGCACGTAACAATTTTTCTTCTGGTGTTAATTGCGTTTCGCCTTTAGGGGTTACTTTACCAACTAAGATGTCGCCACCTTTTACTTCAGCACCCACATACACGATACCGGATTCATCCAATTTGCTTAATGCAGATTCACCTACGTTTGGAATATCCGCAGTGATTTCTTCAGAACCTAATTTAGTATCACGTGCCACACAAGATAATTCTTGAATGTGGATTGTCGTGAAGCGGTCTTGTTGTACTACACGCTCAGAAACTAACATTGAGTCTTCGAAGTTATAACCGTTCCAAGGCATGAATGCCACACGGATATTTTGACCTAATGCTAATTCACCTAAGTCAGTTGACGGACCATCTGCCAAAACCTCACCACGATTAATTGGATCGCCTAAATTCACACAAGGAATTTGGTTGATACAAGTGTTTTGGTTAGAACGGGTGTATTTAATTAAGTTATAAATATCGATACCCGCTTCACCTGCTACGGTTTCGTCTTCATTTACTTTGATGACGATACGAGAAGCATCAACGTATTGAACAGTACCACCACGTTTCGCTACAACCGCCACACCTGAGTCAAGTGCGATTGGTTTTTCCATACCTGTACCCACTAACGGCTTATCAGCACGTAAAGTTGGAACCGCTTGACGTTGCATGTTCGCACCCATTAAGGCACGGTTCGCATCATCATGCTCTAAGAATGGAATTAATGCCGCTGCAACGGATACCACTTGTTGAGTTGAAACGTCCATATAATGGATGTCTTCCGGTTTATAAAGACCAGATTCACCGCGCTCACCACGAGCAGTTACAAACGCATCGGTAAAGCGGTTGTTCTCATCAAGGTTTGAGTTTGCCTGTGCAATGATGTAGTTCGCTTCATCAATCGCAGATAGATATTCGATTTCTTCAGTAACTTGACCATCAATCACTTTGCGATATGGGGTTTCTAAGAAACCGTAATCGTTCGTACGAGCAAATGCAGAAAGTGAGTTGATCAAACCGATGTTTGGACCTTCAGGTGTTTCGATTGGACATAAACGACCATAGTGGGTGTTATGTACGTCACGCACTTCAAAGCCGGCACGTTCACGAGTTAAACCGCCTGGACCTAATGCAGAAATACGACGTTTGTGCGTCACTTCTGATAATGGGTTATTTTGATCCATGAATTGCGAAAGTTGTGAAGAACCAAAGAATTCTTTCACTGCCGCAGAAATCGGTTTAGGGTTAATAAGATCTTGTGGAGTGATAGCATCTAAATCACCTAAAGATAAACGCTCTTTCACCGCGCGTTCGACACGTACCAAACCAATGCGGAATTGGTTTTCAGCCATTTCACCCACTGAACGAATGCGACGGTTACCCAAGTGGTCGATATCATCCACTTCACCACGACCATTACGGATGTCGATGAGTTTTTTCATCACTCGAATAATATCGTCATTACTTAAAGTACCTGTGCCAACACCTTCAGGAATACTTAAAGAACGATTAAACTTCATACGGCCAACTGCAGATAAATCGTAACGTTCTGCAGAGAAGAATAAATTATTAAATAAGGCCTCGGAAGATTCTGGTGTTGGTGGTTCACCCGGACGCATCATACGATAAATTTCGTATAACGCACTGATACGATCGTAGGTAGGATCCACACGTAAGGTTTCAGAAATGTAAGGGCCGTAATCTAAATCGTTAGTGAATAAGGTCTCGATTGTTTTATAACCAGCCTGAGCTAATTTAGCCAATACTTCTAAGGAAATTTCACCGTTCGCCGGACAAACAATTTCACCAGACTCTAAATCTACATAATCTTTTGCCGCTACTTTACCAACAATATACTCCGTTGGTACTTCCACTTGAGTCACTTTATCTTTCTCAAGAGCTTTAATATGACGAGCAGTAATGCGACGACCACGCTCTACATAGGTTTTACCATCAGCAACGATATCGAAGCTAGCGGTTTCACCACGCAAACGTTCTGGAACCAACGTCATTAACAATTTATTATCGGCAATTTCATAGATCACTTTATCGAAGAACAAATCTAAAATTTCTTCGGTGGTATAGCCTAAAGCGCGCAAAATAATAGTTGCCGGTAATTTACGGCGACGGTCAATACGTGCATATAAATTATCTTTTGGATCAAATTCGAAATCCAACCAAGAACCACGGTAAGGAATAATACGTGCATTAAATAACACCTTACCGGAAGAATGGGTTTTACCTTTGTCAGAATCGAAAAATACGCCTGGACTACGGTGTAATTGTGAAACAATAACACGCTCAGTACCGTTAATTACAAAGGTACCGTTATCGGTCATCAATGGGATTTCACCCATGTAAACTTCGTTTTCTTTAATATCTTTAATGGCACGGGAAGAGGATTCTTTATCGTAGCTCACTAAACGAAGTTTTACGCGTAAACCTGCCGCATAAGTAGAACCACGGATTTGGCATTCACGCACATCAAATTCCGGCTCTTCCAAGCGATAATCAACATATTGAAGTTCGGTATAACCATTGTTGCTCACGATTGGGAACACTGAACGGAATGCAGCTTCTAAACCTTGCTGACCATCAGGATCTTTTTGAATAAATTTATCGAATGAGTCTAATTGAATGGTTAATAAATAAGGGACATTTAAAACTTGCGGACGTTTGCCGAAGTCTTTACGAATTCGTTTTTTCTCAGTGTAGGAGTAACCCATTGGTTTTCCTCTATAAATTTTAGTGAGAGCGAGTTGATATAAATAAAATACTTGAACTGAACGATTTTAGTTATATCGGAGATTGACGCCGTTTCGGATACCGCACTCTGAACCTTACTTCTGTAGTGGGTTACTTAGTTTAAACCGTCTGTCTAGACCAAGTGGAACAAATCCCATTAAACGGAAAATGCAGATTTGTTTTGTGCTGTTTTTGATAGCACAAAATGGCTGATGGAATTCCACCAGCCATTTGACCTGAAAAAACAGGGCGAAAAATCAAAATTATTTGATTTCTACTTTCGCACCAGCTTCTTCTAATTCTTTCTTAAGGGCTTCTGCTTCTTCTTTAGAGATGCCTTCTTTCAACGCTGCAGGTGCAGATTCAACTAAGTCTTTAGCTTCTTTTAAGCCTAAGCCAGTTGCACCACGTACTGCTTTGATTACTGCTACTTTGTTAGCACCAGCTTCAGCAAGAACTACGTCGAATTCAGTTTTTTCTTCAGCCGCTGCTGCTGCGCCGCCCGCTGCTGGAGCTGCCGCTGCTACTGCTGCAGATACGCCGAATTTTTCTTCCATCGCTGTGATTAATTCAACGATTTCAGTTACAGATTTAGAAGCGATCGCTTCAATGATTTGTTCGTTAGTTAATGACATAACAATCAATTCCTAAAATTAGTAAAGTTAAATGAAGTAAGAAACGCTTAATGATTAAGCTGCTTCTTGTAATTTGTCGCGTAATGCCGCCAAAGTGCGCACAAGTTTGCCTGCCGCTGCTTCTTTCATTGTGCCCATTAAACGTGCAATTGCTTCTTCGTAAGTTGGTAATGTTGCTAAGAATTCAACATCTTGGATCTTACCTTCAAAGGCTGCACCTTTAATTTCAAACTTATCGTTTGCTTTAGCAAAATCTTTGAACAAACGTGCTGCTGCACCTGGATGTTCATTAGAGAATGCGATAAGTGTTGGACCTACAAACGTATCTTTTAAGCATTCGTAATCTGTGCCTTCAACCGCACGACGTAATAAAGTATTACGAACAACGCGCATTGTCACACCAGCTTCACGAGCTGCTTTACGTAATTCAGTCATTTTATCAACAGTTACACCACGGGAATCCGCGATTACTGCTGAAAGTGCACCTTTGGCTGCTTCATTTACTTCGGCAACAATTGCTTGTTTGTCTTGAAGATTTAATGCCATTGGCTGTTAGCTCCTGAATTTATTCCGAATAGTCGGAATCATTTACCCCGAGAAAGTGGACTTTCAAACGGGGACGACTTCGGTGCCCAGAAGCAAGAAAAAATTCTTATTCTGTACACCATCTACGTAGGATGATTAAGACCGAGGCCTAGGCCAAGGTTCCCTACGGTCTTGGACGGGGCTTGAATAGGTCAAGCACCAACCAGAAAACAAATTATGATGAACCATAATTGAGACGCGGAATTATAAAGAGCTTTTTTGCGCTTGTAAATGCCAATGGCGAAAAAAAGCGCAAAATTTGCCAAAAAATGAATTCCAAAACTAACTCTAATAAAATCAATAACTTAGCATACATTTTAAGCAAAACTCTGAAATTCGCAGGGGCGTTTTCTATTTCCGTACCGCTATCGCCTCGATTTCTAATCCCACATCTTTCGGCAAACGTGCCACTTCAACACAAGAACGTGCCGGGAAATTTGGATGTTGGTTTTCTTTGAAGAAACGTTCATACTCAGCATTCACCGCAGCAAAATCATTTAAGTCTTTAACAAAGACTGTGGTTTTAACAATATCTGCCACGCTGAGTCCGGCTTGAGTAATAATCGCTTTAATATTTTCCAAGGATTGGCGAGCCTGCGCCACAATATCTACCGGCACTTCACCGGTCGCCGGATTGACCGGAATTTGTCCGGAGGTCAATACCAAATTACCTAAATCCACAGCCTGTACATAAGGACCGATCGCGGCTGGGGCATGCTCAGTATGAATGACTTTAGTCATCGTTAACTCCTGTTTTCATCAAAAATAAAAAATGCGGTGGGGCACCGCATTTGGCTTAATCGATTTCGTTTAACACATCGTTGGATAGCTGTTCCTGTTTTTGCGGTGCACTTTCTTTTCCATCGCTCACCTTAAATTGCAGGTTTTGATAATAAGCTTCGCGGAATGTTACATATGGATCCTGGGCTTGGTTCAGTAATTCTGTTTGGTCTAAACTTTTCGCCCGTTTATCCACCACTTGCACACCGTTTTTCACCAATGACCATGGGCTACCAACCCAATGCCAGAATGGATACATATAAGCACTATCCACCACAGCACCGGTTAATTGACGCGGCGTAGTCGCATTATAAATCGGCAATACAATATATGCGCCAGGATCAACACCGTAGGCTCCCAAGGTTTCACCAAAGCCACGTTCTCCGTCAATGCGCAATTCCTCGCTGGCACTCGCAAAATCAATGAAGCCAGCTAAACCAAAGACGCTATTGATCCAAAAGCGGTTAAAGTGCACAAATGCCTTACGCGGCTCACCTTCCAATAAACGGTTCACAAAACTGACCGGTTCATCAAGGTTATTCGCCATATTGCTTAAACCACCGGTAATCGGTTTCGGCATTTTGTTCCAGCCTTTAGCCACCGGCTGCAATACATAAGGATCGACAACTTTATAGTTGAAATCCCACATTTTGCGGTTAAATCCTTCCATCGGATCATTGCGGCTACCATCGGGCTTAGTGGCCGAACAGCCGACTAATAGCAGAGCCGCACATAATGTGACGATAAGATTGATTTTTTTCATGTGTTTTCCTAATCCAAAAATTTCGCCCATTCTAATCAAGAATAGCGGGAACTCAAGTTTTTTCCGCCCAAGGCAGGGATAGAGGATAATAAAAAATGCATTTAAGATAAAAATCCCGCTTGATTAAAATGACTTTATATGCAATATTTCGGCATAATTATTCAATTACACTTGCGTGAGCCTTGCATTATGGGCATACCTTCATTAGAATAGCCGACCTGACGGCGTGCGCCGTAAGGAGTAAAAAGTAAAGAAGTTCGATTCTGCTTTTTATTCGGTTAATGAACATTCGTAAGTGTTCGACCAATTACAATCAGGAGTTCTTATGTCTAATCAGGCAATTCTCGTGCTCGCCGATGGCAGCGTATTTCATGGCACGGCTTTAGGTGCCACGGGACACACTATTGGGGAAGTCGTCTTTAACACCGCAATGACCGGCTATCAAGAAATTTTGACCGACCCATCCTATTGCAAACAAATCGTTACCCTCACCTATCCCCATATTGGCAATACCGGTACTAACCTCGAAGATATCGAATCAGCCAAAGTTTACGCCGCCGGCTTAATTATTCGCGATCTCCCCTTATTACACAGCAATTTCCGTGCTGAAAGCTCCCTCGCCGATTATCTCAAAGCCAATAATATCGTTGCCATCGCAGACATCGACACCCGCCGTCTAACCCGTTTATTACGTGATAAGGGCGCACAAGCCGGCTGCATTATGTCCGGTGAAATCGATGAAGCTAAAGCCCTTGCCTTAGCTAAAAGTTTTGGTTCTATGGCCGGTAAAGATTTAGCCCAAGAGGTAACGACTGCGCAAGCCTATCCATGGCAACAAGGCGAATGGCATCTCGGCCAAGGCTATGGTGAAAAGAAAAATGGCCAATTCAATGTGGTCGCCTACGATTTTGGCGTCAAATACAATATTTTGAGAATGTTGGCCGAACGCGGTTGCAATCTTACTGTCGTACCGGCTAAAACCTCTGCCGAAGAGGTGTTGGCATTAAATCCGGACGGTATCTTCCTTTCCAATGGCCCCGGCGATCCAGAACCTTGCGATTACGCCATCCAAGCCATAAAAACCCTATTAGCCAGTAAAAAACCGCTCTTCGGAATTTGTTTGGGGCATCAATTATTAGGCTTAGCCGTTGGTGGAAAAACTAAAAAAATGTCCTTTGGTCACCATGGCGCCAACCATCCGGTACAGGATCTCGATTCACAAAAAGTCCTTATCACTAGCCAAAACCATGGATTTGAAGTAGATGAAGCCGGCTTACCGGCAAACGTACGCGTGACCCATCGTTCCTTATTTGATAATTCCGTGCAGGGTATCGAACTCACCGAACAAGCCGCATTTTCTTTCCAAGGACATCCGGAAGCCAGCCCAGGGCCAAACGATGTAGCGTATTTATTTGATAAATTTATCGAGCAGATGAAGGCAGCAAAAAACTAAGAGTAAATGCACATCCCAATAGTTCTGTGGATGAACTCTGTATTTTTTAACCATTTTCAATAATGGACACACGTAACAGGAAAAAGATCATGAAAAAATTATTGTTAGGATTAATTACTCTCTCTTTAATGGCTTGTGTAAACAGCAATGACCGAACATTTCAAGGTAAAAGCTACGAACTCAATTCTGCGGAATTAAGTCTTGGCCACGCTTTATATACCTATCTGCCTTATGACCGCAGCGGTGTTCCGCATAATCTATTTGTTGAGCGCCAAAAACTGCCGGCCAGTCAGATTGGTCTATATGCCGAAGATTGGTACAAAAAAGAGCAGGGATTCCGCAAAAATGACTGTCAGCTACAATTTAAGACCTATCAAAATATCAAATACGCAACCTGTGACTTTAATAGCGGCATTAAACATGTGATTTATGTTCTAACGACAAAAGAAGATCAGGGCTTTGCCAAGGTGTACATGAGCGCACAAAAAATAGCAGAAAATGATGAACACCGTTTAGTGCAAGAACTGGATAAGTTCTATCCTTAAACGAACACATCAAGATTGAATATAGATTAAGAGAAAAACAAAAATGCCAAAACGTACAGACATAAACACAATATTAATTATCGGTGCGGGGCCAATTGTCATCGGACAAGCCTGCGAGTTTGACTATTCCGGAGCGCAAGCCTGTAAGGCGTTACGGGAAGAAGGCTATAAGGTCGTATTGGTTAATTCAAATCCGGCCACCATTATGACCGACCCCAATATGGCTGATGTGACCTATATCGAGCCAATTCAATGGCAAACCGTGGAAAAAATTATTGCCAAAGAACGCCCGGATGCCATTTTACCTACCATGGGCGGACAAACTGCATTGAACTGTGCCTTGGATTTATCCAAAAATGGCGTACTGAAAAAATATGGCGTAGAACTGATCGGCGCTACCGAAGATGCTATCGATAAAGCGGAAGACCGTGGACGATTCAAAGAAGCTATGGCCAAAATTGGTTTAAACACACCCAAATCCTTTGTCTGTCACAGTTTTGATGAGGCCTGGAAAGCACAAGAGGAAGTGGGCTTCCCGACATTAATTCGACCATCCTTCACCATGGGGGGATCGGGTGGTGGTATTGCCTATAACCGCGATGAATTCCAAGCCATTTGCGAACGTGGATTTGATGCATCACCAACCCATGAATTATTAATTGAACAATCCGTATTAGGTTGGAAAGAATATGAAATGGAAGTTGTGCGCGATAAAGCGGATAACTGCATCATTGTCTGTTCCATTGAAAACTTTGATCCTATGGGGGTGCATACCGGTGACTCCATTACTGTTGCACCGGCACAAACCCTAACGGATAAAGAATATCAAATCATGCGTAACGCCTCCCTTGCCGTGTTACGGGAAATTGGTGTAGATACCGGGGGTTCCAATGTGCAATTTGCGATCAATCCGGCTAATGGCGAAATGATTGTGATTGAAATGAATCCACGGGTCAGCCGCTCTTCTGCGCTTGCCTCCAAAGCGACCGGTTTTCCAATTGCCAAAGTGGCAGCAAAATTAGCCGTCGGCTATACCTTAAACGAATTACGCAATGATATTACCGGTGGCCTAATTCCGGCCTCCTTTGAACCATCCATCGACTATGTGGTAACCAAAGTACCACGTTTCGCCTTTGAAAAGTTTCCGAAAGCCGATGACCGTTTAACAACCCAAATGAAATCCGTTGGCGAAGTGATGGCTATGGGGCGCACGTTCCAAGAAAGTCTGCAAAAAGCGCTACGCGGTTTGGAAACCGGCATTTGTGGATTCAACTTACTATCCGAACAACCGGAAAAAATTCGTCAGGAACTCGGCAATCCGGGACCAAACAGAATTCTGTATGTTGCCGATGCCTTTGGTGCCGGATTTAGTTTGGAGGAAGTACATCATTACAGCAAAATCGATCCTTGGTTTCTCCGTCAAATTGAAGATTTGGTGCAAGAAGAATTGGCCTTGGAGAAAAAAACTATTGCCGATTTGGATCGCTCTTTCCTACGCTACCTAAAACGTAAAGGTTTTTCCGATAAACGTATCGCCCAACTGGTCAATGCCGAGGAAACCGCGATTCGTCAATTACGCCATCAATATGATTTGCATCCGGTATATAAACGGGTTGATACCTGTGCCGGTGAATTTAATTCCGATACTGCTTACCTCTATTCCTGCTACGAAGAAGAGTGTGAGGCAAAACCAAGCAAACGTAAAAAAGTCATGATTTTAGGTGGCGGCCCGAACCGTATCGGACAAGGTATCGAATTCGACTACTGTTGCGTACATGCGGCTTTAGCATTACGTGAAAGCGGGTTTGAAACCATTATGGTGAACTGTAACCCGGAAACCGTATCTACCGACTTCGATACCTCCGATCGTCTCTACTTCGAACCACTCACCTTAGAGGATGTGTTGGAAATTATTCATGTGGAACAGCCTTGGGGCGTTATCGTACATTACGGAGGGCAAACCCCGCTCAAACTGGCCAATGCATTACATGCCAATGGTGTTAATATTATCGGCACCTCCGCCGACAGTATTGATGCGGCGGAAGATCGCGAACGTTTCCAACAAATTCTACGCGAACTCAATCTTAAACAGCCGGAAAACCGTACCGCACGCAATGCCCAAGAAGCGCTAGCATTAGCGAATGAAGTGGGTTATCCATTGGTGGTTCGCCCATCCTATGTGTTAGGCGGACGCGCTATGCAAATCGTGTATAACGATGAAGAGCTTAATCGCTATATGCGTGAAGCAGTTTCCGTGTCCAACGATAGCCCGATTCTGCTCGATCACTTCCTGAATAACGCCATTGAAGTGGATGTTGACTGTATCGCAGACGGTAAACAAGTAATTATTGGTGGAATTATGCAACATATCGAACAGGCCGGTATTCACTCCGGCGACTCCGCCTGTTCATTACCGCCATATTCCCTCACCGCGGAAATTCAAGATGAAATCCGCCGTCAAACCATCGCCATGGCGAAAGCGCTCCATGTCGTTGGTTTAATGAATGTGCAATTTGCCGTACAAAACAACGTTGTATATGTGCTGGAGGTCAACCCGCGCGCTAGCCGTACCGTACCGTTCGTTAGCAAAGCCAGCGGCCGGCCATTAGCCAAAATTGCCGCTCGCGCAATGGCGGGTATCAGTCTGCAGGAGCAAGGCATTGAGGGTGAAATCATTCCGCCATATTATGCGGTAAAAGAAGCGGTATTCCCGTTCATCAAATTCCCGGGCGTGGATGTCATTTTAGGTCCTGAAATGCGTTCTACCGGTGAAGTTATGGGAGTGGGTAAAACTTTCTCGGAAGCCTTCTTAAAAGCGCAACAGGGCGTCGGCGAACGCATTCCAAAAACCGGCAAAGTGTTCCTATCCGTGGATAATGCCGATAAACCGCGTCTATTACCGGTTGCCCGCCATTTACAGGAGCAAGGTTATGGCCTATGCGCGACTATTGGCACAGCCAAATTCCTACGGGAAAACGGTGTGGCAACCCAAATTGTGAATAAGGTTCGGGAAGGTCGTCCGCATATCGTTGATGCCATCAAAAATGGGGAAATCGCCATGGTGATTAACACCGTCGGCAATCAGCCAGAAACCGTTGCCGACAGCCACTCCATCCGCTCGAGTGCCTTAGCGCAAAAGGTGTTTTTCCAAACAACCTTAGCCGGTGCTGAAGCCTTGGTTGAAGGGGTGAAAAGCTTAGATCATTGTGATGTATATGCCTTACAGGAATTACATCAGGAACACTAATTCCATCGTTTAAAAAATTAACGCCGTCAATAACCCTTGACGGCGTTTTATTTCAATATCAATAAAATCAATGACTTATGCGTTATTTATAGCAAAACTCTGATTTTGTAAGGGGCGTTTAAAGCGCGGATAATTTTTGCAATAAGCGATCCATTGCGCGATAACCAAGGGCTTCGGCTAAGTGAGTGCGATTAATTTGCGCCTCCTGCTGCAAATCGGCAATGGTGCGCGCGACTTTGAGAATACGATGATAGGCACGCACCGACAAACCTAATTTATTCAGGGCTTTTTCCAAGAACAAGGCATCTTCCAGCGTGAGCTTACAGTCCCGTTCAATTTCCTTACCGCTCAAATAAGCGTTAATTTTTCCGGCCCGAGCCAATTGCATTTCCCGTACCTGTAGAATCTGCCGACGTACCGTTGCGCTATCAGCGCCGCGATCGGCATTTTGTTGCAAACTGCCCTGCGGTAACAAAGGTACTTCGATAGACAAATCAAAGCGATCCAAAAATGGCCCCGATAAACGATTCAAATAACGCATCATTTGCTGTGGTGAAGTACGATTGTGTACTCCGCTATAATGACCGGTTGGGCTAGGGTTCATCGCAGCAATCAGCTGAAAACGGGCGGGAAAACAAATCTTCGCATTGGCACGGGAAATCACAATTTCACCACTTTCCAACGGCTGTCGTAACGCGTCTAACACCTTGCGCTCAAACTCCGGCAACTCATCCAAAAACAACACGCCGTTATGCGCCAAGGAAATTTCTCCCGGCTTGGGAATAGAGCCTCCTCCCACTAAGGCCGGTATTGACGCGCTATGATGGGGGGCTCGAAATGGGCGTTGTTTCCAATTATGTAGATTCAGTTCGTTTTGTACCAAACTGGTTACAGAGGCCGTTTCAATGGCTTCTTGATCACTCATTTCCGGTAATATTGTGGTAAGACGGCTAGCCAACATGGTTTTTCCGGTGCCGGGAGGTCCTAAAAAGAGCAAATTGTGTTGTCCTGCGGCGGCAATCGTAAGTGCTCGTTTGGCGTGTTGTTGACCGATAATATCCGTCAAATCCAAACTATAGGATGGCAATGTCTGAGTGCTCTGCTGTTGAAAATCCACTGCATTTGGTAACTCTATTTGCTGATTGAGAAACTGCACAACCTCCAGCAAATTACGAGCAATCACACAATTGGCATTCGCTACCAAAGCTGCCTCATTAGCATTCTGTGCCGCTACAATGGCAATTCGACGAGCCTTTTGCGCGGCCAAAATTGCCGGAATCACCCCATGTACTCCTCGCAATTCACCGGTTAACGCCAACTCACCCAATAACTCAAAGGCTTGCAGGCGCTGCGCAGGAATATGTTCCATTGCCACCAACATCCCTATCGCTAAGGGCAAATCAAAACGTCCGCCTTCCTTCGGTAAATCCGCCGGCGCAAGATTCACCGTAATGCGCTTGGCGGGATATTTGAATTGGGCATTCAACAAAGCACTACGCACCCGATCCTGCGCCTCTTTCACGGTTTTCTCCGGCAAACCGACCAAAGTAAAGCAAGGCTTGCCGTTACTTAAATGTACTTCAATAGTAACTAAAGGAGCCTGTACTCCCATCGACGCGCGACTATACACAATTGCTAATGACATGAAACATCCTTATTTTCCGTGAATTCAATCACCCGCCCAAACGCACTATCGTTTTCCAACGTTTTCTCCAAAATAGAGGCTAAGTTATTGATTTTATTAGAGGTGGTATAAAAATCGATAAATTGACGGCAATATAAAAAAAACCGCGCAATCCGTTGGGATTACGCGGTATTTTTACGATCTTTAACGCAAATTTCGTCAGTGGTGAAGCCATTAATCAGGAATAAGTGGTGCGAACCAGCCATCCAATTTGCCGGCCAATTTATCGATGCCTAGTTTACTTTGAGCAGAAAAGGCTTCGACCTGAATATCACCTTGAAACGGTAAAATCGCTTCCCGTACCATTTTGACCTGTTTAGAACGTGCGCTTTGGCTCAATTTGTCGGCCTTGGTCAACAGCAATAACACCGGTAATTCAGCAGAAACCGCCCAATCAATCATTTGTTGATCAAGATCCTTTAATGGGTGGCGGATATCCATCAATACGACCAATCCGGCCAAACATTGACGATGTTGTAAATATTCACCCAAGGATTTCTGCCATTGAATTTTCATTTGCTCCGGCACGGCCGCATAACCGTACCCCGGTAAATCCACCAATTTGCAGCCGTTTTCCACTTCAAATAAATTAATTAACTGGGTACGTCCCGGTGTTTTTGATGTACGGGCGAGGTTTTTTTGATTAGTTAAGGCATTCAATGCGGTAGATTTTCCTGCATTAGAACGTCCGGCAAAGGCAATTTCGATACCTTCATCGGCAGGAATCGCACGAATATTAGGAGCGCTAGTTAAAAAATGGGTTTTATGGTAATTGAGTTTTTTCTCGGACATAAAAATTTCCTTGCAAGTGGGCGACTAGCATACCACAAATAGCAAATTTGCCGAAATTATGCGAAAATGCCGCGCTTTTTGAAGGAATAACCATGAATAAACAACAGTACCACTGGATTGATGCGCAGGAAATTTATCCCGACCAAGGGAAAAAATCCTATGCTTTAAAACGTCTGCGTTATCAATTGCGCTCATGCTTGCATCTCGGCACAATTAAAAAATTCGAACAATTTATCAATCAATATGACTTTCTTGCCGCATTGCTAAATCAACGGGTGAATTACGGTTATCCGTTGGTGCATCGTTTCTTAGATAAACGTTTTAATACCCGCCAACGTTTTGAGGCTATCTGTGATAATTTACTTTTTTTGCCTCAAAAATTAGCGCATTTAAATCCTCCTCTATGGCAACAGCCATTAAATTTCGGTGAAATTATCGAAGATTTTGAGATTTTGCTAAATATTAATGAATATCAACCTATGGAAGGTTATTGGGCATTGGAGTTGCGCTATAAACCCGATAACCAATTGATCTATTTATTAACCTTTGGAAAATTAGCAGATGCCTTATTAATTGCCGTAGTGCAAGGGCCGAATTTTGATGGTTCGAAGGAATTAGTTAAGCAGCTAACCAAATCCTGCCATGGGCTACGCCCGGCATATTTGATGGTAGAAGTGATGAAAATGCTTACCGGAATTCTGGGCTATCAACGGTTATTTGGTATTCCACAAAAATACCAAAATAAATCCCGTTTGGTACAAAGTAAACGTTATGTGGTGGACTACGATGCTATTTTTGCTGAATCCGGTGGCCAACTTGCCGATTATTGGCAACTACCGTTACAAAGCTCACGCAATTTGGACGATATTCCAAGTAAGAAACGTTCAATGTACCGTAAACGTTATGCCATGTTAGATGAGTTTGCCGAACGAATGGCACAAATACTGGCTCAACAAGATACATAAAAAATGACCGCATCTGCGGTCATTTTCTTTTATTGATGTATTACGCGGCAAGAGCCGTGTTTTTGAGGCGGGACTTGAGTTTAGCATACTCAGTAACAACATAATTTTCTGCCCAACGTTGGTCGTCGATTTTTTCAATGCGAACCGCACTATATTTGTATTCCGGTGTTCTCGATCCCGGATTCAAATGCTCAGCGGTAAGTTCATTACATTTACCGATCCACCATTGGTAGGTCATATAACAAGCCCCTTTGTTAGTGCGCGGACTTACATCAGCGCGGGAAATGACTTTACCACGTGAGGACGCAATCCACACCAACTCATTGTTTTTAATGCCCAATGCTTTGGCGTCTTCATCGTTCATTTGGACGAATCCAGGCTCATCTGCAAGGGCTGCCAGAGCTCGGCAGTTACCAGTCATTGAACGGCAGGAATAATGTCCCACTTCACGAACGGTAGAAAGAACCAATGGGAATTCTTCGGAAACTTCTTCCATCGGTGGTTCCCAATCGCAAGCGAAAAATTCCGCTTTACCATTTGGTCGGTCAAACACTTGTCCCTTATAAAGATATTGGGTGCCTTGATCTTCCGGACCTTCATCGGTACAAGGCCATTGAATATATCCAAGCCCTTCCATTTTTTCATAAGTTGCCCCTTTATAAATCGGACATAACTCACGAAGTTCATCCCAAATTTCTTTGGTATTGTTGTAATGCATTGGATAACCCAAGGCTTGCGCCATCAGGCTAATAATTTCCCAGTCATCCTTGACATCGCCCGTAGGTTCAACGGCTTTATAGAAACGTTGGAAACCACGGTCGGCCGCACTGTACACCCCTTCATGTTCAGCACAGGAGGTGGCCGGCAAAATCACATCTGCTTCTGCAGCGGTTTGCGTCATAAAAATATCTTGAACAATGATAAATTCCAAATCCTTGAAAGTTTGTTTCATCGCGTTCAAATCCGGTTCAGTTTGCAAGGTATCCTCACCCATGATGTAGAAGGCTTTTAGTTTACCTTCTGCCACCGCATGCGGTACCTCACTTAACGGAACACCCGGTTTGGTTGGGATTGACGGAACCCCCCAAGCTTTAGCAAATTTTGCATTAATTTCCAGATCTGCAAAACTTTGGTAGCCCGGTAAGGTGTTAAACAATGCCCCCATATCGCAAGCACCCTGTACGTTGTTTTGACCACGTACTGGATTTACACCAACATTCGGTTTACCTAAGTTGCCTGTCAACATTGCTAAACTGGCTAATGCACGAACGGTTTCCACCCCTTGGCGGAATTGACATACGCCCATCCCCCAAAGAATTGTTGCTGTTTCCGCTTTAGCATATGCCCGGGCAATTTCACGCAACATCTCCGGCTCGATACCGGTGATATGTTGGGTAGATTCCGGAGTATAAGCCTTCACGGTTTCATAGAACGCATCAAAGTTTTCGGTGTGTTCATCAATAAATTTTTGATCCTGTAAACCTTCTTCCAAAATCACATTCATCATAGCATTCAAAAATGCTACGTTAGAGCCGTTAGCCAACGGCGCATAAATGTCCGCAATGCGGGCAGTTTCGATTTTACGTGGATCACAAACAATAATTTTAGCCCCTTTGGCCTTCGCATGGTTAATCCGACGCGCCACTATTGGGTGCGAAGTTGATGCGTTATAGCCAAAAATAAATACGCATTTAGTATCTTCAATCTCCACGATGGAGTTTGACATTGCGCCATTACCCACTGATTTGAGCAGACCTGCTACAGATGGGCCATGTCACACACGAGCACAACAGTCAATATTGTTGTTACCTAACACCGCACGGGCAAATTTTTGCATCACGAAATTCACTTCATTGCCCGGCCCACGGGAAGAACCCGTTACCATAATGGATTCATTGCCGTATTTTTCGCGAATTTCTTGGAGACGGCGAGCTGAGTAAGAAATCGCTTCATCCCAACTTACCGGAGTGAATGGACCACCACGTTCATAACGAATCATCGGTTGCGTTAAACGCGGGGTTAGAATTTTAGTATCGTGGACGAAGTCCCAACCATAGTACCCTTTCAGGCAAAGTTCGCCTTCATTGGTTTTGCCGTGTGCACCTTCCGCTCCCACTATCTTGTTGTTTTCAACCAAAAGGTTGATTTTACAACCGGAGGCACAATACGGACATACAGTAATCACTTTCTTAATTGCCATAACGAATATCCTTATTTTTTAGAAATAGCAGAAAGATAACCTATCTATTCCGCGTTTAATAATACTCTCTTTGAGGTAGAAGAACGTACAAAATATAAGGATTTATTGATATAGGACAGGTTTTAACCAGATAAAAAACGGCCACATCCTAAAATGTGGCCGCTTATCAATAAAGTGCTCGGTTAAGAGGCTTTATGTGTTAATTTTTCTGCCTGATTTTCTGCAATATGTAAGCTCATTTGATTATATGGAATCTCGATTCCGGCCTTATCAAACTCAGTTTTCACACTTTCGGTGATCCCCCAATAAGCGGCCCAGTAGTCGCCGGTTTTCACCCAAGGGCGTACTACTAATTGCACGCTACTGGCCGCCAATGCGCCCACGGCAACCACCGCTTGAGGCTCTTTTAAAACCAAACTATTTTCAGCCAAAATACGCGTGATAATGTCCTTCGCTTCTTTCAAGTTGGATTCATAAGAAACATCAAAGGTGAAATCAATACGACGTAATTCATTGGCAGAATAATTCACAATACTGTCAGAGAATACCTTGCCATTAGGAATTAACACCGTTTTGTTATCACCAGTACGTAATTCCAATACCAAGAGTCCCATTTCCTCTACTGTGCCGGTTTGTCCACCGGTTTCAATTAAGTCCCCCTTGCGGAAGGGTTTGAAAATCAACAACATGACTCCGGCAGCAAAGTTTTGCAAAGAGTTTTGTAAAGATAAACCAATAGCTAATCCCGCTGCACCAATCAATGCCACCAAAGAGCTCGTATTAATGCCTAATTGCGATAATGCCGCAATCACTACAATTAATAATAATAAAAAATAGCTGATGGATTTTACGAAACTTTGCAACATTTCGTCTTTGGTCGAAGCTAACGCTGCCTTACCCAATAATTTACTAATTACTCGTGCTAAAGCTTTACCGACCACAAAAATCACTATTGCTAATAACACTTTGGAACCATAAGGAATCAACCAATCGTGAAGCATTGAATCAAAGGTCATATTGCTCACGGTATCCATTACTTTTGCCGCACTGGCTTGCACATCAATTTGCTCAGCGGTAGCTGAGGTATTTTCTGCCGACATTGTCTTTCCTCTATAAAATCATAAACCTGCGGTCTGCTACCGCCATCAAAAAGGCCGCCTACCTTGCGAGTAAGCGGCCTTTTGACAAATGAATTTGCTATTGGTTGCAGAATCCTATTTGGAATTTCGATTTTTAAATCAATACCAATAAAATCAATGACTTACACCTTGTTTTAGCAAAAACTTTTTTCTCTGAGGGGGCGTTTATAGCGGCGGAATTTCATCTAATGTTCGACCTTCACGTAAAAAATCATACAGAAACTGCACCGAGTCACGAACAGTTTCTGTCATAGGAAAGCCAAAAGAAACTAAATCCGGCTGGATACCAACAAACACAATCTCCGCAATATCTTCTTCTAATTGCTCAATCAAAAAATCTAATGGCATATTGTGAGTACTGACAAAAAATAACTCGGCAATAGCATCTTTATCAATGATCCGAATTTTTCCTGGAGGCAATTCCATGTCCGCTGCATCCACAATCAATAATCGCTTAAGCCTTAATTGACGAATTTGATGCGCCACATTTTCTGGAGCAGAACCACCATCAATCACTTCCCAATCCGACAATGGGTTCTCCGTAAGCAACTGATACAAATAAGGACCGGCTCCATCATCTCCCATCATGGAATTGCCTACGGTTAAAATTAAATTCTCAGTCGTCACGGCGCTTCACCATGATATACATCACGGGCTCCCGTTGAATGGAGGCTAAAGTATCCATCAAAATAGCAGCCCATTCTTTATGTGTTTCGGAAAATGCATCGTGGTTTTGTTCCAACGCCCGAGCTAATAAGTTTACATGGCTAGAATCAATCACAATTTCCCCAAACTTAATTAATCCCGCAAATTTGCGCTTTGCCTCCCCCTCGGGAAACTCATCCACAAAAGATTGGTAATCGGCATAATCACAGATCAGCAATTTCTTAAAACAGTCAATCACCCCCACATGATGGCCGATGGCCAAGGAATAATACATCACTTCCTTGGCCGCTTCGGGAACCTGGCTATCGTTTTCAACGAAACGTTGATTTAACAAATAAAAATACACTTTAGCCATGGTTTCTCCTAACCTGAAAACGGTTGGCTAATCGCATGCAGGCGATTCATAATTTCCGCCAAGCGAGGATCTGCCTCACGTTCCAACATTTCACCTAACCGTACACCAAAAGGAATACGATCAGTTTCACTCATCATACTCATAAATTTATTAGCAATATCACCACCTTGCCGATAACCGGCCATGCGACGAGCTTCTCGTTCCAAACAAACCCGTAAATCATGCGGAATCGTTGGAAAACGGACTTTCGCTGTCGCGTCAGGATCTGCAGTTTCCTGTTTACCTTTTAGTTTTTGATCTAGAAGGCCTAACGCCATGGCAAAACCGTAAATTGTCGCAGCAGGCGTTGGCGGGCATCCAGGGATATAAACATCAATAGGTACGATTTGATCACTCCCGCCCCAAACGCAATAAAGGTCATGGAAAATACCTCCACCACAACCACAAGCACCATAGGAAATGCAAATTTTAGGATCCGGCGCAGCTTGGTACGCTCGCATTGCCGGTGTTCGCATCGCCCGTGTAACAGCACCGGTGAATAATAATATATCCGCATGACGGGGAGAGGCCACTACTTTGATACCCAAACGCTCTGCATCAAAAGTTGGCGTTATGGTACTAAATATTTCAATTTCACAGCCGTTGCAACCGCCACAGTCAACCCGATAAACATAAGCTGAACGCTGAATATCCTTCAACAGGGTCTGTTTCATTTTGGCGATATTTTCGTCAATACTGAAGGGCGTAGAAATGCCATTTACCGGCATTGGAATTTGCGTATTCATTATTTGCCTCCTGCCAAAAACTGCGAATTTTGCGACGCATTTTGTTCCATAAATTGCGTTTCACGTTGTTCGGTAAGTCGCTCAAAGTTCAGGTTTTTTGGTTCTTTAAACGCCAATAATTTCACCCGCATATGGGCTTCCATATCAGCTGTTTTATCTAAACTATTTTGTCGCTTACATTCCGGGCAGGTATGCAATACCTGAAGTTTTTGCTGAACTGCCTGCGGGTTGTCACTTTGCTGCTTAATTACCTCTATCGCGTAATTAAGTTCTTTATAAGAAGTAAACGGTTTGCCACATTGTTGGCAACTCACTGTTGCAAAGGTTGTTTCTTGGTAGAGATCCGCTTTATTCTTCACCGATAACTCAAAATCTTCGGTTAGACGAATCGCCTTAGTCGGACAAACCTCTTCGCAGCGACCGCAAAAAATACAGCGCCCCAAGAATAAAGACCAAGTCCGCTCCTCTGTTTCAACATTAGTGCGCATTGTTAATGCATTTGCCGGACAGGCAATGGTACAAGCGCCACAAACAATACATTGGTCAGAATTTAATTCAGGTCTACCACGAAAATCCGGTTCCACTTCATAAGGTTTAAAAGGATATTTAGTGGTCACATCACCCGCTTTAAAAACGGTTTTCAATAACTTAAACATAACCTCCTCCTTATTTTAGTGGTGAATTTTTACGTTCAATTCCGTAGCGTTCAATATCCTTATAAGCTACGGTTTGTGCTTTACGTTTACGCACATCCACCACTGTCACCCGGTCGGTACAGGAGTAGCATGGGTCTAAACTACCAATAATCAACGGTGCATCGGATACTGTATTGCCACGTAACATATAACGTAAAGCCGGCCAATTTGCATAGGTTGCCGCACGACAACGCCAGCGGAATAGTTTTTGATTATCCCCCAACATTGACCAGTGAATATCTTCACCACGCGGAGCTTCGGTAATCCCTAAAGCAAAACGCCCCGGTGTAAAATGATGACCTTCTTTAAGCAATTCACCACTTGGTAAGTTATCCACCATATAGTCAATGATATTCATTGCTTCAAAGATTTCATTGATGCGCACTTTAACCCGTGAAATAACATCACAACCTTGCTCAGTAAATAGATTAAAAGGAACATCACCATAACCTGAGAACGGATGAACCTTGCGAACATCCCGGGCAAAACCAGAACCACGAACCATCGGTCCTACCGGACTAAAATCACGAGCGACCTGGCGATCTAAAATCCCAACCCCAACGGTCCGCTGCTCCATATTTGGTGTAGAAAGCAAAATTTCTACTAAATTGGTCACTTCAGTTCGCATTTCACTGATAAGTTTACGACATTGTTCCCGCTGATATTTCAACATATCGCGGCGAACTCCTCCAATCAGATTAATCCCATAGGTTTTTCGAGCACCAGTGAGTACTTCGGCAAGAGTCATGGATTTTTCCCGCACACGGAAAAATTGCATAAAGCCCGTATCAAAACCAGTAAAGTGACTAGATAATCCAAGATTTAACAAATGACTGTGCAGGCGTTCTACTTCCAGTAAAATTGCTCGAATCCATTGTGCTCGAATAGGAACTTCAATTCCTAAAGCATTCTCTACCGAATTGGCATACGCCACGCTATGCGTAAAACCACAAATACCACAAACCCGGTCAGCTAAGAAAGTGACCTGATCATAGTCCATACGAACTTCCGCTAATTTTTCCATACCACGATGAACATAAAATAGACGGTAATCCGCATCGATAATATCTTCACCATCAACAAATAAACGGAAATGCCCTGGCTCATCTGAAGTAATGTGTAATGGCCCAATTGGTACAACCCGTGCGTCACCTTTATCATTCACAAACTGATAGGTTTCAGTGGCGGTTGTCGGATCTGGGCGAAGTCGGTAGTCCATTGAATCTTTTCGTAATGGATAAAGATCATCAGGCCAGTCATCCGGTAATACTAAACGGCGCTGATCCGGCAAACCGACGGCTTTCAATCCATACATATCAAAGAGCTCACGTTCCCCCCATACAGCAGCTTTCACTTTCGGAGTTACCGATGGGAATTCCAGACTAACCGGATCCACTAATGCTTTGATAGTCACAAAGGATTTAACCTCACCTTCCATGGAGAGGACATAATAAACCGCATAATGTCCATTAATAGAGCGCTCATCATTACCAAATACTAATGGCAACCAACCTTCGTGCTCATAATAAAGATAAGACACCACATCCGGTAACATATTAGTTTTAATGGTCAATGTAACCTGATTAGTTGTTGACCATTCTTCATCCAGAATTGTGTTCGGAAATTTTATATTTACTGCATCAATATAATTCGTACCTACCCTTTTGGCAGGATCGACTGACGTGTTTTTTGTTAATTCCATTTTTGATTCTCCTAAAAGTCGATCAATTCGCTATACTTTGCCAAGGTAAAACCAGCATATCGCCAAAGGATGCTTGTTCCACGCCCAATACAATCCCGACCCCATTTTTCAATAATTCTAAGATCGGATCAGCAATATAAACACCCATCATGAAGAGTAATAACAAATAGATAGCCAATACGGTTACAGATGATTTATTTATTTCGCCTAATTCAATATTTTCTTTAGGTTTACCTAATACGGTTTTCAACAACATCGTTGTTAATCCTGCCAAAGCTATGGTTAAGAAAATTAAACATAGGATAATCAACCAAGTCTTACCTGCATAAATACCTGCGACTGCTATCGCAAACTCACTGGTAAACATACCAAATGGAGGCATCCCACCAAGAGCTAAAGCACCTCCAGCAAATAAAACTGCAGTTATCGGCATCGAAACCCAAAGCCCACTAACTTGAGTGATATCACGACTACGATATTTCAGTAAGATATTTCCTGATGCACAGAATAATAAAGCTTTAGCCAAACTATGCGTAATAGTGTGCAATAGCCCTGCAAATGCACCAATTGGACCGCCGAGACCGAATGCAAAGCTAATTAACCCCATATTTTCAATACTGTGATAGGCTAATTTGCGTTTAATATCATGCTGCATAATGATAAAGAAGGAAGCAACACCCGTTGAAAGCAAACCAAAGGTAAGTAACAAAGTTTGTGGATAATCACTACCAACGGCTTTTGATACCAAAATGTAATAACGTAGTACAATTAACATCGCGCAATTTAACAATACTGCTGAAAGTATTGCACTCACTGGACTTGGAGCCTCACTATGAGCATCCGGTAGCCAAGTATGCATTGGGAACAAACCACATTTAGTACCAAAACCAACCAAGATAAAAGCAAATGCGATATACATTAACATAGGATTCAAACCCGCTGCCTGACTATTAAGGGATGACCAGAAAATGGCATCACCCGCATCAGCTAACAAATTTGCGCCACCAGAAAATGTCAATATCGTACCGTACAAACCAAAAGCAACACCGACCGAACAAATAACAATATACTTCCAGGCAGCCTCCAAAGCAGTTTTTTGTTTATAAGTGCCAACTAAAAACGCAGAACTCAACGTTGTTGCTTCAATGGCAGCCCACATCAAAATAATGTTATTGGTCATCACCGATAACAACATGGTAAAAAAGAACAAATGTAAAAAACCGTGGTATCGACCAAAAGTTTTAAAATCAATATGTCCTTCTTTTAGTTCTGTATTCATGTAGCCTATTGAATACACTCCAGCCAAAGTCCCCACAATAGCAATTAAGCCAAGGAAGATGGCTGACAAACTATCCACATAAAACCAGTGATTTAGAGCCTCTATGGTATTCTGAGCCAGTACACCACGAATAACTTGTAGTGCAAAAATCACCATTAAAACCAGACCTGTCACATGCAATGCGGTAATCAAATTCCGATTTTTTGATCCGCTAACCGCAAAATTAATTAATGCGACAGCTAAAGGTGCGATTAATAACGCAATAATCCATTGTTCATACATAGCGTTACCCCTTCAAACTCATTAATTCTTTAGCATCAACACTTTGGAATGTCCGGTAAATTTTATTCACCAACACAACCATAATGATAACAGCAAACACCGCATCCGTTGCGATACCGATCTCCACCAACTCAGGAGCATTATTAGCCAATAAAGCTAAAGTTAAGTGCGAACCATTTTCCATTAGACAATAACCAAAAATCTGTTTAATGATATTACGCTGACTCACAATGCATAGCACCCCTAATAAGAAGTGGCTAAGAGAAACTGATAATGCTGGTTTCAAATGCTCTACTAATGGTAGATTCACCGGTTGCACAACAAAGTAGCAGAGACAAACAATAATTGCCGTAATCGGGATTAACCAAGCATTATTAATGCCTTTTGCCACTTTCGATTCATCGATATAACGCAAGCTATAAATTAAGATTGCCGGTACCAAAATTACTTTGGTAATAAAAGCTCCGACTGACCACATATAAAGCTCATGCGCATCCATCTCATAGGCAAGGGCAACAAAAAGTCCAACCAGCACAAGAGATTGCAGCGCATAAAATGATGCTGCTTTTTTCGCCGTGCCAACCATAATCACGCACAAGGATGTAATTAGGAGTAAGCAGGCAAGTCCATTTATGAATAACATTTTTTTCTCCTTAACCTAACCACCATGAGGCAATAAAGGCCGACACCACAGACATGATCATCAAAATAATCAACACTAATTTCATTGAGAAAGTGATTGGTTGAGCATTTAACACATCGTCAGAAGGTTGTCCGATAACGCATTGACCAAATTTGTATAAAAGCCACACAAAAGTTGCTACAGATTCGACCAATGCCAATATCATCAACCAAGTAATCCAAGGATAGGTATTTGCCAACTCAAACCCCGCGGCAAACAATGGGAACTTACTGAAGAAACCATTAAATGGTGGAACCCCAGCAATCGCAAGCGCGGCAATACCAAATCCTGTTCCGATTAGCGGCATAGTTTTCATAATACCCTGCAAGCGTGGCATAGAACGGGTTCCAGTTGCATAACTTAATGCACCAGCGATTAAGAAGAAGAGACTTTTTGCAAAAGCATGGTTAAAGATATACGCAATTGCGGCAATCAATGCTAATTTGGAACCTAGTGCAGCTAACGAAATACCAATAAAGATATAGGAAAGCTGGGTGATGGTCGAATAAGCTAATAACCGTTTTAAATCGGTTTGTGGCAAGTACATCAAAAAACCATAAATTAAGGTAATCATTGCCATAATAATGCCAACCTCACCAACAATGTGCGGAATATCACCAGCTGACATAACTGCACGGGCAAAGATGTACACCCCAACCTTAACCATTGAAGCCGCATGCAAATAGGCACTCACTGGTGTAGGCGCTTCCATTGCATTTGGTAGCCAAATTTGCATCGGTAACTGAGCAGATTTGCCCCATGCAGCAAACATCACACCAAATAGAACTAATACTTTAGCATCTGCTGGTAATGTTTCTAATGCTGTCACAGAGAAAGTACCGGATTGGCTAAATAAATAAGCCGCAGCAAAGTACAAACCAATAGAACCAACATGAGTAATAAGCAGGGCCTTCATTGCTGCAGCTTGTGCTTTAGGAGTTTGGTAATAACTAATCAATGCCCAAGAACAAGCACCAGTAATTTCGAAGAAAAGTAATTGTCCAGCCAATGTAGAGGAATAGACTAATCCCGCCATCGCACCGATAAAAATCAGTAAAAAGGCATAAAAACGAGGCTTACCATTATGCGGATGCTCACGGTTTTTATCCGTTAAATACCCACACGAATAGAGACAAATGAGAAAACCAAGTGCAACCACCGCAAAGGCAATCAACGTACTCACTGCATCCAATGTAATTCCAAAGATTGCCGTATTTCCCACTTGAACTAAATCATAACTGATTACCGAATTTCCACTTACATGCCAAGACCAACCAACTGCAATAGTTCCAAGCATAGCAAGAGCAGCAAAGAGGACTGCAATTGGTGCGAAATGGCGTTTACTCAATCCTGTAACAAAAGCTCCAACAAAAGGGAGTATGATTGTAATTAGTGCTAAATTGTCCATAATTTCAACTCCTTACAATCCTGCAATGTAAAATACGAAAGCCAGTACAGAAATCCCGAAGCCAACCACAGTTAATTTACCAGTCAGCATGAAACGGGTTCTTGCGAGAGTATTCTCAAATATACAAGCTAATACAAAAGCAATTACTAACTTAACAAAGAAGATTGCTAAACCGGCCAAAACAGTAGTTGTGGATAATGAGTCTGCAGCGCCAAACGGAATTAACACGCTAACAAAAATTGCAGCCACTACTATTGATTTCAAACTGAGCCCCATTTTTAATAGAGCTAATGCCGGTCCAGAATACTCAGTCAACGGACCTTCTTGTAATTCTTGCTCTGCTTCGGCTAAATCAAACGGAATTTTCCCCATTTCAATAAAGACAGCAAAACCAGCAGCTACAACGGCAACAATTGTTGCTATTGGATATAGCTCATACATTTCAGACAATCGACTTCCCATAACAGCAAAATTTGTTGAACCCGCAATTAAAGCGATAACCAAAAATGCCAACATTAAAATAGGTTCAACCAAGACACCTAAAGTCACTTCACGGCTAGCGCCTAAACCAGAGAATGTACTGTTGGAGTCCAAACCAGCAATAGAGAAGAAAAAGCGATAAAGCGCCAATAAATATACGACTGTAATCAAATCGCTTGCGGCACCTAAAGGTGCTATACGAGTAAACAGTGGCAAACTCATTGCTACCACCATTACACTACTGATTAGCACAAAAGGCATAACTCTAGATACCCAACTTGCATTCTCCGGTAACACATTTTGCCGTTTCAACAATTTGCTGATATCACGATAATCTTGTAACACCCCTGGGCCCCGTCTAGATTGAATTCGAGCTCGAATCATCCGGGATATTCCAGAAAATAATGGAGCCAACAACAGCAAGAGTACCGCTTGTAGCAAACCAAGCAGCCACATTGAACTGGAGGTGGCAACTTCTGAAGGTAATGTAATCATTTCAAGCCCCCTACATCCATGCAATTGCGAGCAATAAAGCAAACAAAGCGATTACAAAATATCCGCAATACACACGGAAATCCCCTTGTTGCAACCATTGAATTTTCGTACCCAACCAAGGGATAAAGCGAGCAATTGGCATCGTGACTCGCTCTTCCCAGAATGGCTCGGCTTTTGTTGCGCCATTAATTAATCCTTCAATACCTTTATGACTCAAAGGTGCAGGATCAAGAACTTGGCGAATACGATACAACGGTCTAAAAATAATGCGCAACGGTTTAGTAAAGCTACCGGCAGAAGCCGCCATATCTCCCTCAAACGCATAGCCACACGCCCAAGGGTTTCCTTTACTCCGATCGGCCAAACGATTTTTACCCGTAATAGCATAAATTGCGAAAGGAACCAGGAAGAAAGCGACTAGCATAATAGTAACCATAGGGGTGGACAGCATAGTTTGAGCCGGAGTTTGAGCAACCACTACCCCATTTTCAGCTAACACTAATGTTTCACTATGAGAAAGATTTGCAGCAATCTGGCTGATCACCGGAGTAATCCACGATGCACCTACACCTAGCACAATACAGCTTAAAGCTAACAAAGCCATAGCCCAAACCATAACCTTTGGCACTTCTCTTGCTGCAGCAGCCTTAGCACTACGTGGTGCACCACCAAAGCTAATACCATACACTTTGACAAAACAAAGTGCTGCCAATGCCCCTGTTAATGCCAACATAATTATCGCTATTGGGCCTACGAATTTAAGTATCGGATCAGAACTTTGGCTTAAAGTGAAAAGTGATTGATAGGTAAACCACTCACTCACAAAACCATTAAATGGTGGTAATGCGGAAATAGCCATCGTACCAATTAAAAAGGTTAACGCTGTATAAGGCATTAGTTTGCCCAATCCGCCCATTAGATCCATATCTTTGGTATGTAAACGGTACATAATAGAACCGGCACCTAAGAAAAGTAACCCTTTAAAGATAGCGTGGTTTAATAGGTGATATAGTCCCCCCAATAAACCAACCGTAGCCAAAATTGGATGATTAGTTGCAATACCAATCATTCCAACGCCAACCCCCATCATGATAATGCCGACATTTTCAACGGTGTGATAAGCTAATAATTTTTTAATATCGTGTTCAGCAAGGGCATATAACACCCCCAAAACTGAAGATACCGCGCCAAACCCCAGCACAATTACACCAAACCAGAGGTTCTCAGCATTTAAGAGATCAATACCGACTTTAATAATCCCAAAGATCCCAATTTTAACCATGACCCCCGACATCATCGCTGATGCATGAGAAGGTGCAGCTGGGTGAGCTTTTGGTAACCAACCATGAAGCGGTATCATCCCCGCCTTAGCTCCAAATCCTAAGAATGCCAAGATAAATACTGTAAATGCCAACGGTTGGGAAAGTGTGGTCTGACGGAATGCGGCAAACTCAAAGCTACCTGCATAGCAATAGAAAATGAAAAAGGCGATCATAATTAACACCGAACCAGCATGGGCAATAAAGAAATACAAAAGCCCCGCATTAACGGCATTATCATCTTGTTCCGTAAGAACTAAGAAATAAGATGCCAACGACATCATTTCAAAAAAAACTAAAAAGTAAAAAGCATTATCGCAAGTCACTAAAGCGACCATTGATGCGATAAAAATATTCATGAAAAATCCCATTGTTCCCGCCCCTTTGCCTTTATATTCGGCAACATAAGCAAAGGAATACAACGATGTAATGATCGTCAATAGGGAAATTACCAACACCATAAATGCAGCCAATCCATCCATACGAACAGAGAATTGGGCAAAATCAAAAGGTGTGGCAAAGGTTGCCAAGATAGGTTCACTGCCAATGAGTGCGGGAATACAGGCTAAAATGCCCAGCACACCGCCTAAAATGCCGCCGACACCTGCCAAATTAATTGACAGTTGCTCATTGCGTCTTACGCATAATGAAGCAAATGCAGCCACGACATAAATCAACAAAGCAGTGAATAACAAGGTTATCGAACTCATAATTCACTCCATTGATTAAACATCACTTAATGCGGAATAAGTGGAATATTTGTCATTGAATGTTCACGTTTTTCACGATTTGCTTTTTCAATGCTTTCATCACTGATTAAAAACAATGTTTTGGTCGGGCAAGTTTGCACACAAGCCGGCCCCTCCTTGCGGAAGTAACACAAATCGCATTTGACAGCGATGGCTTTCACTCCCGGCTGCCAAGCCAACATACTTGATACATCGGTGTTGTTTGGTGCTGTACGAATATCTCGAGTAACGGCATCCGCAAAAGTGAAATGTTCATAATACGTCGGCGCATCAATCGGGCTGCTGCCATAAGGCGTAATCGCACCGAATGGACAAGCAATGGCACACAATTTACAGCCAATGCAGGTTCCTTCGTTGAGCTGAATCGTATTATTTTCATGGGTGATCGCGTGCACCGGGCAAACGGTGGCGCATGGAGAATCGTCACAATGACGACAGAGAATCGGCACAGTGATGTCATCGTTACGCATCACTTGTAGACGTGGAAATGACTGCAATCCGAAAGCCTTGTGGGTTTCACTGCAAGCTGCCATACAAGTATTGCAGCCGATGCAATCTTTGGGATCGCCAATAACAAAACGGTTCATAATCTCTCCCTAGATAGTAAACGTTTAAATATAGTTTTGGGGGCGACTTCACCTAAGTACAGGCTCCCAAATAACCACTCCGATACTGAGGATACTCCTCCATAATTACCTCAACCAGGGTAGTTTTAATTTTTGTTGATTAAGATCATGGAAGAATTAAATATTTGGACGGATTTAGCTTTGTTTAAAAATATATTTAAATAATTAGTAACTTTCCTCTAAAATTATCTAATGTAAATACAAGTCTTGTTATATTTATTTGAATTTAAAAGAAATTTTATTATTCCAATGAGTAACAAGATAAATTTAAACTTGATAATAATTATTATTTTAAATTATGCAAAACGGAATTGAATTAAGAATTAAAGGAAAGGTTCAAGGCGTTGGTTTTCGCCCTTTTGTTTGGTTATTAGCCAACCGCTTTAACTTATTTGGGGATGTCAATAATGATGGACAAGGCGTATTAGTCCGTTTTTATGCACCGGAAGAAAAAAAGCTCACGCAATTTCTACAAGCACTACAACAGGAATTACCACCGTTGGCAAAAATTACCGCGCTCAGCCAACGGCAAATTAGTGCATCAGACATTCCACATGATGAGTTTCTAATCCGTGAGAGTGAAAATAACGCTATGGATACCCAAATCGTCCCTGATGCTGCCACCTGTCCAGACTGCCTAAGGGAATTATTTGATCGCAATAACCGTCGCTATCACTACCCTTTCATTAACTGCACCCATTGCGGTCCGCGTTTTACCATTATCAAAGCCATTCCTTATGATCGCCCAAATACATCCATGGCGGCATTTCCATTTTGTCCACAATGTAAAAACGAATACCAAAATCCCGCCGATCGTCGTTTCCATGCCCAACCCAATGCTTGCGCCGATTGTGGCCCGCATATTTGGCTAAGCGACCAAACACAAGTACTCAGCCAATACGATGAGGCGATTGAACAAGCTGCACAATTACTCAAAGATGGAAAAATTATTGCTATCAAAGGTATTGGCGGCTTTCATCTTGCAGTCGATGCAGGAAATGAACATGCCGTACACACATTGCGTCAACGCAAACATCGTCCTAGCAAACCCTTAGCCATAATGGTTCCTAATTTGGAATTTCTTACTGCTCTCAGCGAGGCCGAAATCCGTTTATTAAGCTCCCCAGCTGCCCCTATTGTTTTACTGACAAAGGACAAAGTGCCACATGTTACTGAAGCTATCGCTCCGCGGCTGAATGAAATTGGCGTCATGTTACCTTCAAACCCGCTCCAACATCTGTTATTACATGCTGTGAATCGGCCATTAGTCATGACCTCCGCCAACCCTTCGGGGGAGCCACCAGTATTAAAAAATGAAGACGCACAAAGCAAATTAGCCGGATTGGCGGATAACTTCCTATTTCACAATCGAGACATATTGCAACGAGCTGATGATTCGCTAGTAAGGGCCGCCTTTGATGGCACCGAAACTCTTCGACGGGCTCGCGGTTATGTGCCCGATGAAACAGCGCTTGCGCAAGCGATTGAGAAACCTATATTAGCGTTGGGGGCCGATCTTAAAAATACCTTTTGCCTAGCTCGCAGCCAACGTGCAGTCGTCAGTCAGCATATCGGTGATACCAATAATGAACTAGTCAAACAGCAATTAATTGATAATCTAGCACTTTTTCGCCAAATCTATCAATTTGCCCCGCAAGCCATCGCAGTTGACTGTCATGCCGGTTATTTTACCCACCAAAGAGGCCTTGCCTTGGCAGATGAGCTTCAAGTGCCCTATGTCGAAGTACTACATCACCATGCGCATATCGTTTCCGTTATGGCCGAACATAACTTACAAGGTCAAGTGATCGGTTTGGCTCTGGATGGCATCGGTATGGGGGAAAATCAGCAACTTTGGGGTGGTGAATGCCTTTTGGCGGATGATAAAACCTGTTATCACTTAGGTGGCTTGCCTGCGGTAGCCTTGCCGGGCGGAGATCGCGCGGCAGTAGAACCTTGGCGTAATTTTTTAGCACATTTGCAACAATTTGTACCCGATTGGCAAATTTGGATGACACGACGCGGCATCAACACCGATTGGCCACTACTGGCAAAAGCAATTGAACGAAAACTTAATTGCCCACCAATTTCCTCAGCCGGGCGACTATTTGATGCTGTTGCTTTTGCCTTAACATTGGCACCGCATAAACTTTCTTGGGAAGGGGAGGCAGCCTGTATTTTAGAAGCACAGGCCGCCCGCTCAAGCTTTGCCAGACAGCAGCTTGATAGCACCAATTTACCTGAACTCTTACGCAATATACGTATGCCGCTAAAAGGTAATCGGTTGGATTTAGCTGTCTTTTGGCAGGCATTTTTAACTGCCGAAGGAACACCTGAAGCGCTAGCATTCGCCTTCCACTACGCACTTGCCCAAGGATTAGCTGAATTGGCGCACAATATGGCACAACAATACCAATGTGAACGCATCGTACTATCAGGCGGGGTTTGGCATAATCAGTTGCTACGTCGCCTGTGCAAGCAAGCTTTAGCTGACCTTCAAGTATTTAGCGCCCATGCATATCCAATGGGCGATGGTGGTTTAAGTTTGGGGCAAGCGGTGATCGCTGCAGCAAAATTACAGGCATAAATGCCCCTTGATTGCGATGAGCTTGCCAAAACAATACTCAATCAATTTTATTGAAATTTAATTAAAGTAGCGCTGAAACATTCTAATGATTTTAGCAATGGCAAATAAAAAACGCGGCATCGTTTGTCAGACTTTTACTTAAAATCAACCCTAAGTCATTGATTTTATTAGCACGCCTTTAAAACACCGCGTTTTTTTCTAAAATTGCTATTAGAGTTGTGAATTAATAATAGGAATGTTCTCCACGTTGATGTTCGGTTACATCGCGTGCGCCTTTCAATTCATTTGGAAACATGCTTACCAATTGTTTTTCCACGCCATCTTTGAGAGTAACATCCACCATGGAGCAACCATTACAACCACCGCCAAATTGCAACACTGCATAGCCGTCTTCGGTTAAATCGATCAAAGTAATACGTCCACCATGGCTGGCTAATTGTGGATTAATTTGAGTTTGAATGACATATTCCACCCGTTCAATCAACGGTGCATCATCAGCCACTTTGCGCATTTTTGCATTTGGTGCTTTTAAGGTAAGCTGCGCCCCCAACTCCTCCGTGACATAATCGATTTCCGCATCTTCCAAAAATGGTAAGCTGACATCGTCCACAAATGCGGAAAAAGTATCGTATTTCATTTCCACATCATTGGCTTCCACCGCATTCGGCGGACAATAAGAAACGCCACACTCGGCATTTGGCGTCCCCGGATTCACAACAAAAACTCGAATATTAGTTCCTTCTTCCTGAGTGTCTAAGAGTTTCCGAAAATGTGCTTGAGCCGCTGCTGAAATTGAAATATTTTGCATAAATTCCCTTCTTCTTTACTTGATAAAAATTGTCGGAGATGATACTCCTCTGGCCAACAAAATACCAATCTTTTCCGCTAAGCCCGCGCCAATCCCCACACTTGAATATGCTGTACCCCCGCCTGGCGCAGCAATTGGCTCAAGGAATTTAAAGTAGCTCCCGTAGTAATCACATCATCAATTAAAGCTACGCGTTGATACGGAAACGACATTTTTTCATTCAGAGCAAAAGCATCGGTGACATTATGCGCTCGTTCACCCGGCGTTAAGCCGCGCTGGGTCGGAGTATTTTTCACCCGCTGCACAATTTGTCCGGCATTTGGTAACGCTAATTTTTTTGCCAGCCAATCCGTCAATAAATCCGCTTGGTTATAACCGCGTCGCCATTGTCGCCAATGATGCAGAGGTACAGGGATTAACGCTTCTGGCAAGAGCAAGCCATGCTTCGCGCGCGCTTCGCGTACCGCCAAATAAAGCAGACGTGCTAACGTTCCATCTAACCAAAATTGATGCTGAAATTTAAAACGATGAATCAGTGTCGAAAGCGGCTCCAAATAACGTCCCGCCACCACCATTTGCTCCCATGCCGGAGGTGCCGCCAAACAATGACCGCAGCCCATTGCCGGTTTACTCAAGGGAGCTCCACAGCGCCCACAATAATCGGGCGCAACGATTGTTCGGCGACAGCGACAACAAAGCCCATGGGCACCAAAATACAAAGGTTGGCCACAATGCACACAACTAAACTGCCAAAAAGATGGAGAAAACTGCATTTTTACTCAATCATAATAAAATCAATAACTTAGACGCGTTTTCCAGAAAAACTTTGCAAATCATAGGGGCGTTTATTGCGATTTCTTTTGCTTGCTAGGATGAAATCCTGCTGGCAAGGGGCCTGGAGTGAGAATATGCGGAGTGACAAAAATCACCAATTCCCTTTTTTGATGACGTTCGCTTTGTCGGCTAAACAATCGTTTTATCCCAGGAATATCTCCCAACAACGGCACCTTGTCTTCGCCCTTACTGATGGTGTCATGAAATACTCCGCCCAGCACAATAGTTTCACCATTTTTAGCAAACACTTGCGTATTAATTTCCTGTTTATCAATTGAGACAACTTCACTATTTTGTCCGTAAGAAACCCGATTCCCTGGTGAGTTTTGACTAACCAATAAATCCAACAAAATTGTATTATCCTTGGATATATGAGGTGTCACTTCAAGCCCAAGTACGGCTTCGCGAAACTCTACCGACTGCGTATCATTACGCCCATTAGTAACCACATAAGGAATTTCGGTTCCTTGCTTGATACTGGCACTCTTTTTATTAGTTGTGAGCAAACGTGGACTAGCGATGATTTCCACATTATTTTCACGCTCTAAAGCGGTTAATTCCAAATCCAATAGGCGGCCATTAATTTTCGCCACCTGCAACGCAACGGAACCGGCCGGATTAATCGCTCCGGCAAAATTGATATTTAGCTGATTAGCAATATCGTTGAAACCATTGGCAGCCAAACTGCCCGAAAGTCGATGTGACTCTGCCGCAGGATTAAAGATCCCCCAGCGCACACCCAATTCTTTCAGGCTTTCATCGGTAATCGTAACAATGCGGGCCTCTATCGCAATTTGTTCGATGGGCTTATCCAGTTCGGCAACTAATTTTTTAATATTTCTTAAGGAACGCGCATCATCCTGAATTAATAGCAGATTACTGCGTTCATCAAAACTTACTGCACCATTCGCTGAAAGCAGGCTACCACTACCTCCGGTAAGGGTTTTCAGAACATCCTGCGCTTTCGCAAAATGTAATTTGATTGTGGCATGTTGCAAATTGGGTTCCACCGCTACAGAAGTTCCAGCTATATCCGCAGGTTCGAGCGTATTGGGTGTACTCATTTGTCCGGCATATTTTTCATTTTCCGATAATTTGCCGAGATAGTAGATGCCGTTTTCTTGATGAAAGGAAAGACCTTTAATTTTGGCAGTTGCACGTAATAGACGATCCACATCCACATTATCCAACTGCAGGGATAAATTGCCTTCTAGCTCATCATCAATTAACAAATTGATATTTTGCGTTAGTGCCAGCTGCTGTAATGTTGCCACTAATGGCGCCTGTTTAAGACGAACCGAAAACACCGAATTCTCATCGGCGGCAAGCTGAGTACTGCATAACAGCACTAATCCCCCTAATAAGGCACGATACATGCATTTTCCTAGCCTATGTGCCCTCGCTATACCAAAAGAAACCTGTCCCTGTTTCATTGTTACTCCTTAGAAACGCACGCTTTGAGAAACTTGTCGTCCACAAATATCATCAAAAATGAGCTCGCGCTTATCGAGCTTTCCTAGACGATATCCCTCCAACCCCACACGTTCACCGATTTTGAGATTGAATAATTGTCCCTGAGTATCTACAAAATAGGCTTCCGGCATCGTTTTATAGAGTACCGATCCAACCACCTTTAGTTGGTTAAAAGGAATATTTCCTGCAACCGTCCCCTCAGTTAAAGCACATGCACCATTTTGATTTGAGACAACCGTTGTTGCACTCGTTGAAGTAGCTTGACGATAGAAAGGATCTGCTGCCCAAAGCGAGCCTGTGAACAGACATATTGGTAATAAATACAAAATTTTCATTGCAACTCCTTATGCAAACGGAAAATTAATTCAGCCCGAATGAAAGCAGCAGAATCGGCTGCTTTTTGCAAATGTAACTGTTCTAATCGCAGTTGTTGGCGGCTGTTTAGTAGCTTGTCGATAAAATGCTGAAACTCGTTAAATCCACCAACTAAAGAGAGATGTAGACGGGGTGTAGCCAGAAATTCCCAACGTAAATCCATCACATCTAATTGCCCGCGCAATTGCTCAATTTGTTGATTGATCGGTAAGAGCTGATTCGCCAACTGTGGGGACGTTTGATTAACGGTACTTTGCTGTCGAAGCGCTATTACAATGCGTTGCTGACGATTTAACGCCTCATTTAATCGTTGCTGTTCCTGCATCAAGGCAACCTTCGCTGTATGTAACAGATAAAATTGTTGTAACGGAAGAGCAATAACCAGTAACACTAGCATCACCTCAAACAAACGGTGCCAATACCAAGCACTACGTAACCAACGTCCCAGCCAATGATGGTAGTCGTTAAGCCAATTCCAACTCATTTATTCTCCCCATCACAGGCCGTCTGTAGCCGAAATGCAATGTTCGTTGCTTCATTTTGTAATTGAGATAAATTCACTGCTCCGCAACGCTGTTGTAAAAACTGATGTAATTCGGCAAATGCATTTTGTGAATCAATATTCCCTGCCATATCCAATTGTTCGGAATCCAATCGAACCTCGGTTAATTCACCTTGTAGCAAAGGCAGTTCATGTAATAGCTGTAACCTTGCAATGGCCTTCGCAGAAGCCAGCGTTAGCCCATCACTTTGCGGTAATAGTGTGCGACGTTGTTGGCTAATTTCCATTTCCTGTTTTATCAATTGTTGATTTAAAAGGGTTAGTTGTTCCTGCTGTTCTGCTAAATACTGCCTTTGCTGTTGATTGATCTGCTCAAGCCCCCAATATCCGCCTAGTGCACACAAGAACAATAGTAACAGACGCAGTAAAAAATATTTTAATGCCCGCCGATATTGCACCTGCCGCCAAGGAAACAAATTTATTCCCTGCATACTATCTCCTACTCACCTTGTTCAAACTTAGGCCATAAGGCATTCCCTAAAGCAATTGGCGAACAAACACAATCAACCCTTTGCCAATCTGCCGGCAATTTGCGTTCAATGTCCGAATACACATAAATCTGCTCGCAGGGCTCTTTGAAATACTGTTGAAAATCCCGATACAGCGCTTGTAAATCTGTCCCACCTTGCCGTATTTGACATTGCTGAGCCCGTTCACAAAGCATTAAGCTTTGTTGCCCATGAATATAGACTAACAACCGATTTTGTACGGATTGCTGCAACAGATACGTGAATGCCCGTAAAAGACTATTCACTTGAGTATCCAAAATGTTCGGCTGACAAGGCGAAAATTGCTGTAAAAAATCCAATGCTAAATGCTGCCGAATCGCAGTAATCTCCAGGCGACAGCCTTGTGGCAAACTATTGGCCCGGTAATCAAACCAAAGCTCGTCCAATGCGACCGGCAATGATTTTTGTAGAATAAAACGGCTTTGCTGCTCACATTCATCAGCATCCAGCGACTGTGGCAAAATCAGGCTTTTAGACCACACAAGCTGTGGAGGAACCGCGCATACCACGCGGCGATGCCGTTGCTTAGTATTTAATAAGGCTGTCAAATCCGCCGATAGTGGGGAATCTTTCGGTTGTGCCCGGCTACAAATCCGGTCATTCTCAAACCACACAAAATATAGTTGTTGGGTATCGGCATGCACACCGATCGGGCTGGATTGCTTGGCTTTTACAGCGCTGCGCATATTCTTTCCTATCTATTCGGGGAGTTATCTTTTATACTTAGCGCTCCGAAGCCTATGTCAAACGACATGGCAATTCATTAATCAAGAGAGAATTTTACGATGCGTATCGCAAAATTATTATTCAGCAGTCTGCTCACCCTATGTATTTTAGGACTTGTAGCGGGCGGTATCTTTTATATGCATTTGAAATCGGAATTACCTTCGGTTGAAAGTTTAAAAACCGTTGAGTTACAACAGCCGATGCAAATCTACACCGCCGATGGCAAACTGATCGGCGAGGTGGGTGAACAACGCCGTATTCCGGTAAAACTCGATGAAGTCCCGGAAAAATTAATCGAGGCCTTTTTAGCCACCGAGGACAGCCGTTTCTATGATCATCACGGCTTGGATCCTATCGGTATTGCTCGTGCTTTATACGTAGCCCTCATCAATCACGGCTCACCTTCTCAAGGTGCCAGTACGATCACCCAACAATTGGCACGTAACTTTTTCTTAACGCCGGAAAAAACTATTATCCGTAAAGCTCGTGAAGCGGTATTAGCAATTGAAATTGAAAATGCCTTAAGCAAACAGGAAATCCTTGAGCTTTACCTCAATAAAATCTTCTTGGGGTATCGTTCCTACGGGGTTGCAGCCGCAGCGCAAACCTATTTTGGTAAATCCCTAAATGAATTAACGCTATCCGAAATGGCAATTATCGCAGGTCTGCCAAAAGCACCTTCGACCATGAACCCGATCTACTCACCCAAACGGGCTGAAGAACGTCGTAATGTCGTATTAGGCCGTATGTTAGCGGAAAATTACATTACCCAAGCTGAATACGATGCGGCGATCAAAGAACCGATTGTTGCCAGTTATCACGGCGCGAAATTTGAATTCCGTGCCGATTACATCAGCGAAATGGTGCGTCAAGAAATGGTCCGCCGTTTCGGTGAAGAACAAGCCTACACAAGTGGTTATAAAGTCTATACAACCGTCCTATCCAAAGACCAAGAGGCTGCACAAAATGCAGTGATCAACAACCTCATCAGCTATGATATGCGTCACGGCTATCGTGGTGGTGCTCCGTTATGGAAAAAAGGCGAAACAGCTTGGGATGACGAACGTATTACCGGTTTTCTGAAGAAATTACCGGACTCCACTCCATTTATTCCGGCTGCTGTCATTGCAATGGAAAAAAATGGCGCTAAATTAATGTTGGCTTCCGGTGAAACCATGAGCTTGACGAACAACGCCATGCGTTGGGCCGGTCGCGCTAATCCGGTGAAAGTGGGTGAACAAATTTGGATTCGTAAAAAAGACAACGGTGAATGGATTTTAGGCCAAATTCCGGCAGCCAATGGCGCTTTAGTCTCCCTAAACTCCGACAATGGTGCGATTGAAGCCATTGTGGGCGGTTTCAGTTATGAACAAAGTAAATTTAACCGTGCCACCCAATCCTTAGTACAGGTTGGTTCATCGATTAAACCTTTTATTTATGCTGCAGGTTTGGAAAAAGGCTTAACCCTTTCCAGCGTCTTACAGGACACTCCAATTTCCATTCAAAAACCGGGACAACGCTTGTGGCAGCCGAAAAACTCGCCGGATCGTTATGATGGTCCAATGCGTGTTCGGGTCGGCTTGGGACAATCCAAGAATATGATTGCTATCCGCATCCTACAAACCGCAGGTATTGATTTTACCGCCGACTTCCTACAACGTTTTGGATTCAAACGGGATCAATATTTTGCCAGTGAAGCATTAGCTCTCGGTGCTGCTTCCTTCACTCCACTGGAAATGGCGCGTGGTTATGCAGTATTCGATAATGGTGGTTTCTTAATCGATCCTTACCTGATTGAAAAAATTCAAGATAACACCGGGAAAGATTTATTTATCGCCAATCCAAAAATTGCCTGTATCAGCTGTAATGATATTCCGGTGATTTACGGTGAAACCCAAGATAAAATCGATGGCTTCAAAGACACACCATTGTTAGCTGCCGGAAATACCCTGAAAACCGCTGACAACAACAGCACCGAAGAAGGTGACCAACAACCGGAAAACGTACCGGATTTACCGGAATTGCAAGGCCAGGCCAAAGCACTAAATGAAGATGCCGTGGTTCTGATGGCAGCGGGTAAGGATGCAAGTTCTAAAGTGGAATATGCTCCACGCGTAATTAGCGGCGAATTAGCCTTCCTGATTCGTAGTGCGCTAAATACCGCGGTCTATGGTGAGCAAGGTTTAGGCTGGAAAGGAACCAGCTGGCGCATGGCCAAAGACATCAAACGTGGCGATGTGGGCGGTAAAACCGGGACCACTAACAGTTCGAAAGTGGCTTGGTATGCCGGTTTTGGTGCCAATATCGTCACCACCACTTACGTTGGTTTCGATGACAACAAACGCACCTTAGGTCGTGGTGAAGCGGGTGCACAAACCGCAATGCCTGCTTGGATTGCTTATATGAAAGTGGCCTTAGCCGATGTACCGGAACGCAAAACCGACCTCCCAGCCAAAATCGTGGAAAAAACCATCGATCAAAACACGGGTTTACTTTCCGAAGGTGGTGGCCGTAAGGAATACTTTATCGATGGAACCGAACCGAAACGAACCTTCCTCGATGAAATGCAAGAGCGTGGCTATTACGTTCCGCCTGAGTTGCAACAGCGCTTAAATGGCGGTGGCGTAGGCGGTTCCGGTGGCGCCGCACCGGCCGCACAACCGGAAGATTTATTCTAATTTGACAGGGCGAACAACAGGTTCGCCCTTTATTTTATCCCCATTGAGGAATGCAAAATGCTCAGTTATCGCCATAGTTTTCACGCCGGCAACCATGCCGATGTGATCAAACACATCGTTTTGATGTTAATCCTAGAAAATCTTACTATTAAGGAAAAAGGCTTTTATTATTTGGATACCCATGCCGGCGTTGGACGTTATCGTCTTGCCTCAGCGGAAGCGGAAAAAACCGGTGAATATAAGGAAGGTATCGGTCGCTTATGGGAACGTGATGATCTACCGCCAATCGTTACACGTTATGTCGAATTAATTAAAAAACTCAATTATGGTGGCCGCGAACTCCGCTATTACGCCGGTTCGCCGATGATTGCCGCACAATTACTACGTCCACAGGATCGCGCCTGTTTAAGTGAACTACATCCGGCCGACTTTCCGCTACTGCGCAATAATTTCAAAGAATACAAAAACATTCAGGTGAAATCGGAAAACGGTTTTCAGTTGCTCAAAGCCACCCTGCCATCGAAAGAACGCCGTGGCTTGGTACTTATCGACCCACCGTATGAACTCAAAGAAGATTACGATTTAGTTGTAAAGGCCGTCGAAGAAGGACACAAACGCTTTGCCACCGGTACCTATGCCATTTGGTATCCGGTAGTATTGCGGCAACAAAGCAAACGTATTTTTAAAGGCTTAGTCGCCAGTGGGATTCGCAAAATTCTGAAAATCGAATTCGCCGTACGCCCTGACAGCGATCAACGAGGCATGACTGCAAGCGGTATGGTGGTCGTTAATCCACCTTGGCAGTTAGAACAACAAATGCGGGAAATTCTACCTTATCTATGTCAAACCCTTGTGCCGGAAGGCTGTGGCAGTTGGTCGGTCGAATGGATTGTGCCTGAATAATCAGTTTTTTAATCAATATCAATAAAATCAATAACTTAGCATTGATTTTAAGAAAAACTTTTATTTTGGATGGGGCGTTGCCTAAAGACACAAACCGCCGCACCGCATTGTAAATCCCGCCTATCAATAATAAGATGACGGCATTTCAGAGCAAGAGTAATAAACGGATGAATATTTTAGTAATCGGCCCGTCTTGGGTGGGCGATATGATGATGTCGCAAAGTCTGTATCAACAGTTAAAAATCCAATATCCCAATGCCAATATCGATGTAATGGCGCCAAATTGGTGTAAACCGCTGTTAGCGCGAATGCCGGAAGTGCGACAAGCCTTGGAAATGCCCTTGGGACACGGAGCTCTTGAATTGGGTATGCGCTATCGCTTAGGGAAAGCTTTACGCGACCAATATGATTTGGCCATTGTGTTGCCGAACTCTCTAAAATCGGCGCTAATTCCATTGTTTGCCAAAATTCCCCAACGCCGCGGTTGGAAAGGCGAAAGCCGTTATTTTTTGCTAAATGACCTACGCCAAAACAAACGCGACTATCCGATGATGGTGCAACGCTATGTGGCATTGGCCTTTGCCAAAGATGCAGTACCGGCTGCCGCGCAAATGCCCGTATTAAAACCCTATTTAAGCGTCGATCCCGCACAACAAGCGCTCACTCTCAAACATTTTGAAAAACAAACGGCTGTATTGGGTGAGCGGGCTATTATTGGTTTCTGTCCGGGCGCAGAATTCGGTCCGGCTAAACGATGGCCACATTATCATTACGCTGAATTAGCCAAAATGCTGATCGAACAAGGCTATGCGGTGGAATTATTTGGTTCCCCCAAGGATATTGAGGCAGGCGAACAAATTCGTGCCGCTCTGCCTGCTGATTTACAACCGTTCTGCTTGAATCTGGCGGGACAAACTGATTTAAATCAAGCGGTGGATCTGATTGCCAATTGCCGCGCGGTGGTTAGCAACGATAGTGGCTTAATGCACATTGCGGCTGCGACCGCTCGCCCTTTAGTGGCGTTATACGGCCCAACCAGTCCAACTTACACCCCGCCATTATCCGATAAAGCAGTGATTATCCGTTTAATCGAAGGCGATTTAATTAAAGTGCGTAAAAGTACCGATAGCCAAGAAGGCTATCATCAAAGTTTGATTGATATCACGCCGGCCATGGTGGCAGAAAAGCTAACCACTCTATTGCAGGCATAATTTATAGAACATAACGGGAAATAACAGTAATGAATCCACTTCGCATACATCTCCAAATGGTTGGCATGGCTATCCTATGGGGAGCCTCTTGGCCCTGGGGACGGGTTGTCGCACAGGCAATGCCAACCTTTGTCGCCTCGGCAATGCGTTTCTTGTTTGCAATCATTCCGTTACTCATTTGGCTATATGCCGCCAATCGTTTCACATATGCGAAAAAGCTACGCCCAAATCAATGGTTCGGGTTATTTTTGACCGCGCTATTGGGTATTTTCGGTTATTCCACTTTCTTTATTTGGGGCTTGAAATACGTACCGGCAGGACAAGGTACCATGGTAGTTGCCTCCAATCCGGTGTTCACTATGTTTTTCGCTATTCTGCTCTTTAAGGAAAAATGGAATCGTTGGGTAGTTTTAGGTATGGCGATTGCCGTAAGCGGCTCCTTACTGGCGATGACCAAGGGCAATCCGGCGAACTTATTGCAACATTTCGGCTTTGGGCAAATGCTCTTGATCTGCGCTTTAGTCTGTTGGGTAGCCTACACCCTATTGGCACGCAAAGTGCTAACCGGGATTGATTCTCTTACCGCCACAACTATTTCCTCTACCTTTGGATTTTTTATGTTAGCCCTGGCGGCTATTTGTACGGAAAATGCCGAAGGATGGGCAAGCGTACTACAATTAAATGGCGCACAATGGTTTAGTTTACTTGGTTTGGCCTTTGGTGCTACGGTGCTTGCCTACGCTTGGTATTTTGACGGAGTAAAATATTTGGGTGCAGGCAATGCCGCCGCCTATATTATTATCGTGCCAATTTTAGGCATTTTATTTTCCGCCATGTGGTTGCATGAACCCTTAGATGCATCGTTGCTGTTGGGCGGTCTGTTGGCAGTTTCGGGTCTGGGGATTATGCACTGGGGGCGCATGCAATTACGATGAAAATCTGTTTAGTCAAAACCTCTTCCATGGGCGATGTAATCCATACCTTGCCAGCCTTAACCGATGCTGCACAGGCATTGAAAGATTTTTCGGTGGATTGGGTCGTTGAAGAAAACTTTGCAGAGATTCCACGCTGGCATTTTGCCGTGGATAAAGTGATTCCCATAGCTTTACGACGTTGGCGCAAAAAACCATGTGCCACCGAAACCCGTCACCAATGGCAGGATTATCGCAAGCTATTACAACAAACACAGTATGATGTGGTGATTGATGCACAAGGCTTGCTGAAGAGCGCTATTTTTGCTACCCGCTTAGCCCGCGGCGAAAAACACGGATACGATCGCAAAAGCATCCGTGAACCCCTCGCCAGCTGGTTTTACGATAAAAAATACGCCATTTCCTACCAACAACATGCCGTTGAACGAATTCGTCAATTATTTGCTCAAGCATTGGGGTATTCCTTGCCCACAGGCCTAGGCGATTACGCTCTAGCCCGCCATTTTTCCGCGCAGCAAGAAAGTGTTCCCTATGTGCTACTCTTTCATTCCACGACCCGAGCCGAAAAACATTGGCCGGAAAACTATTGGCATGAATTCATTGGAGCATGTGTAGAAAAGCAAATTGCCGTACGACTACCTTGGGGTACCCCTCAAGAACACGCCCGCGCTGAACGTTTAGCCGCCGGTTATAATGGTGTACAGGTCTTACCTAAATTAACCTTAAGCCAATTAGCTTCACAAATTGCCGGAGCACAGGCCGTCATTTCGGTGGATACTGGACTGGCACACTTAACGGCAGCGCTCGATAAACCGGCAATAACTCTGTATGGTGCAACAGATCCGACCTTGATCGGTGCCTATGGTCAAAATCAGCATTATCTACAAGCCGACTCCATGCAAGAAATCCAGCCAAATCAGGCATTTAACGAATTCTTAATGTTATTAAATCAACGCTAAAAAAAGATCCTGTTAGCATCTCATCAAGCATTATCAACGGTTGTGTTTTGCGCAAATGGCTTGTTTTGGCTTGCCTGACTCACCTTCAGCCGATAAACTCCAAGAAGTTCAATACTTTTTTTGATTTATTTTTCACAATAAGGAAAGCGAAATGAAAAAAACACTTCTTGCTTTAGTTGTTGCTGCAACCGCAGCCGGCTCTGCAAACGCCTATAACTTCCATATCGATCAAACCGGTACCGATGTTAATTTCTACGGTTCCTTACGTTTGAAATGGGAACACATCAATTCTAAAACCACAGATGCCAACGGTGATAGCAACAGAGAAATCGCACATGGCGATATCGATGATAACGGCTCTCGTTTTGGTTTTGGTATCAAACAAAACTTAGGTAACGATTTCTACGCATTAGGTAAAATCGAATGGCGTTTCCGTGACACCGATGCCCGCAACTTAGCGAGCAACCGTCACAATAACTTCGGCCATATCTACACCCGTCAACTATTTGGCGGTTTCGGCCATAAAACCTTCGGTGAGTTAACCTACGGTAACATGACCACCTTCACCGATGAAATCAAACAAACCGACTTAGCTAACATCTACAGCCTCAGCGATGGCTTACTCGTAGGCAATGCTCGTCGTGCGGTGCAATATGTGAATCGTGGCTTAGTACCTAACTTAAAATTTGGTGCATTCTACGGTGCCACCAGCAAACGTGGCGCAACCGGTTTAGATTTAGCGGTCAACCGTAACCACGTGTGGGGTGCCGGTGCGGTATATAAATTCGAAATCGACAGTCTACAAGATGTGACCACCGGTTTAGGTTTCACCCGTCAAACCTTTGCTAACGGCGTACAAGAAACCGCTTATGCTTTCGATAACGCATACCGTTTTGATAACACCACCCTTGGTTTAGACTTAGAACACAAAAAAATCAGCAATGTGAAAGGTATTGAAGGTCTTGAACGTTCTAAATACGAAGCTCGCGCTGTCGTGCATCAAAAATTAAGCGATGCTTGGAATGTTTATGCGATGTATGCCTATCGTACCAACAAATTGAAAAACGCGACCTACGCGACTGCAACAGAGAAAAAATCTGATGTTATGTTAGGTACTGAATACTATGTGTATCAAAACCAATCCTTAAAAGTGAAACCATTTGTTGAAGGCCAAGTGCTACGCACCCGCAACCTAAATAATGTTGCCGGCGATACACAACGCGATTACAAAATGGTTGTAGGTTTACGTGCTTACTGGTAATCCGTTACCCATCATTTCTCAGCGGGAGTTTTAACTCCCGCTTTTTTTATCCCTTGCAATTAGCGAATTTATCCCCATTATAGGAGCACATAAAACGCTTTTTAGACTACCTCTAATAAAATCAATGACTTAGCATCGATTTTAGGAAAAACTCCAATTTTCGAGGGGGCGTTTTCAATGACTGAGGAAAATTTCATGACTTATACCCAAGACAACGACAAACTTTACCGCTACCTTTTCCAAAACCGCGCTGTGCGTGGTGAATGGGTGCGTCTCAATCAAAGTTTTGTCGATACCCTAAACACCCATCACTATCCAACTGCCGTGCGCAATTTATTAGGGGAAATGTTGGTGGCTACCAGTTTATTAACGGCTACGTTGAAATTTAATGGCAATATCACCGTACAAATTCAAGGTGATGGCCCATTGCGCCTAGCCTTGGTTAACGGCAACGACCAGCAGCAACTACGAGCCTTAGCCCGTGTGGAAGGCGCAATTGATGACAACATGAGTTTGCAACAAATGATCGGTAAAGGCGTATTGGTGATCACTATTGCACCAACCGAAGGTGAACGCTACCAAGGTGTCATCGCCTTAGATAAACCGACCATCACCGAGTGCCTGGAAGACTACTTTGTGCGCTCCGAACAACTGCAAACTCAATTAATTATTCGCACCGGCGAATATGAAGGCCAACCAACCGCGGCGGGAATGCTGTTACAGGTGATGCCGGACGGCCAAGGCACACCGGAAGATTTTGAGCATCTCACCACCTTAGCCGCCACCGTTAAGGATGAGGAATTGTTTGGCCTCACTGCAGAGGAATTGCTCTATCGCTTATATCATGAAGAAACCGTGGAAGTATATCCACCACAAGCTCTTTCCTTCTTCTGCGGTTGCTCGGCAGAACGTTCCGGCGCGGCATTACTATTAATTCCCGATGCGGAAATAGAAGAGATTCTCGCCGAACATAACGGCAGCATCGATATGCAATGTGAATGTTGTGGTACGCATTACTTCTTTAATAAAGCGACCATTGATAAATTAAAGCAGGCTTAAGTCTCAATAAAAAATCTCCGCCAATTTAGCGGAGATTTTTTATTTATGGCTGCACTATAGCCATACAGGCTTGCAATGCATTGGCAATCGAACCCCCATGGTTTTTCTGCGGAATCAACAAAAACTCCGCGGCTTGTCCTTGCGCTTGCAATTCTTTTGCTAATCCACGGGCATCTAATGGCATCATCTCCCGGCGCATTTTAATTTTGGCAAGCTGCTCCGGATTCATTGTGGGATCTTTCTCCGGCTCGGCTTCATATTCCCCCAAAGTGAGCAAAATGCGCTGCGGTGAATGCTGCAGCCAAGGTTTTTGTGTGGGCAACAGCGCACCATGCCCCCACCAAAGGGAAGGACTGGCTAAGCAATAGTTATCAAATAAATCGCCTTGCTGTAACAGTACATACAAACCAAATAGAGCACCAAAGGAATGCCCCAAAAAAGTCTCTTGCGGCTGCTGCAAAGCATACTTTTCCGCAATATAGGGTTTTACCCGTTGGGTGAAAAAACGTAGAAAATCCGCCGCACCACCGCCCTTGGCAAATTCCTCACCCTCGGCCGCAAAGGTATAATCACGGGTACGCTCGGCAAGTGCGTAGGCCTTATCGGAGACATAACCAATACCAACAATTAACGGTAGTGGTTTATCTGCCGCCACCGCATTGATGGCTAACGGAAACTGCGCATTACCATCCGTAGTATAGAGCACGGCTGAAGGAACTGGTGTACTTTTCGGCTCGCCGATAAACAGACGATAATTTTTTCCCTCAAAGGTCAAATCGGTTTGTTTAACTTGGTATAGGGCATTCATTTCAGGTGTAATTGGAGGAATGGAAAAATCTGGCTCGGCAAATACTTGGTGATGCAATAACATCATCAAACCGAACAATAACACACGTAACATGATCACATCTAAAGACGGCACGGTTACCCGTGCCGTTAAACATTAAAAAGTGATATTCAAATTAGTCCAGAAACGACGACCGTCTTCCACCGTCCAGCTACCGCCATTGGTATCCACCCGTTCACCGATTTCATTGCCAATATTTAACACTGCAAAGTTAAGTGAGACATTCGGATTGAATTTGTAGGTAGTACCGATATCCACGGTTGTATACGCACCACGGGTACGATAGGCGTTTTTATTATCGCCGTTACGCGGATTTGCCCAAATTTGTTTGCCTTTATAGGCAACACGGGTGTAGGCACTAAAGGCATCGTTCACAATCCAATTGAGTTTGGCTGAGGCGGCATGTTTCGGTGTATTATCCAGAGGCAAACCGCGCAAGCTAACACCCGAAGCGGATAAATCTTCATCAGATTTACGTTTGGAATGTTGATAGGTATAACTCAAATCCAAATTCCAATGATCGTTAAAGGTCAGGTGAGAACCAAATTCCACTCCTTTAATATTCGCCCGACCCACATTAGCATATTGATACAATCGAGCACCAGTAAGCGGATCCGCTGTGCCGGTATAGAAGCTGGTTAATTTATTTTTGAAATCCGTATTAAACAGCGTAATAGTCGCATGATTATCGTTGTCGTAGGTATAGACCAAACTTAACTCTTCATTAATACTGGTTTCCGGTTTTAAATTAGGATTACCATAAATCACCCCGGCGCCGTTCTGCGTTGAAGTTACATAGCTTTCACTTAACTCTCGAATGGTTGGTGCGCGGAACGCTTTGGAAATACCGCCTTTAATCGTCCAGCTCGGATTGATGTGATATACCGCATAGGCTCTTGGATTCCAGTGAGAACCAAATTTTTCATGGTGATCTAAACGGGAGCCCAATGTGAGTAGGAATTTATCGGAGAAGTTGATTTCATCTTCTAAGAAAAATGCATACTGCTTAATTTTGTTTTGAGTATTTTGGAATACCGGACTATAACTGGTTACCGTACGCCCACCAACAGTGCGGCTACGGGTATTCACACGTAATACCGAGTCATCCTGTAATTTAGCCCATTGATATTGTCCGCCAAAAACGAAGAAATGATTGGCAACCGGTAACATAAATTTAGCATCGAAAACCGTATTAGTAATTTCCGGTTTACGACTATTCATTACATCATTAGTTAATACTTCACGTTTGGCTTTCTCTTGGTATAGGGAAAGTTCCGATGTCATGAAATTCCAATCGGCCTGATGGGTAACCGACCAATGGGTACGGGATGCGCGGGTTGCAGTAGCTGAGTTACGCGTCGTGCTAGAGCCGCGGGTGGTAGTGAGTGCCAAGGATTTTCCCGGTGTTTCGTCTTTTTCCAATAAATGACGGCCACCTTCAAAAATAAAGGTTTGTCCTTTAGTCGGAGTGAAGGTCAACTTACTATTGATATCACGATTTTTATTTTTATTGGAACCACCGATAATATTATCTTCTTGGCGATAATTACCGCCGCCATATACCTGAATACCTAAAATATTTTTTACTAAGGGGCCGGAAACAAAGAAATTACCGTGGTAACCATCGCCGAAATCACTTTTATCATGGGCGGTAAATCCACCGGAAAGGGAGCCCGTCCAGTTTTCGGTAGCATTCTTGGTGATAATATTCACCACACCGCCCATAGCATCGGAACCATACAGCGAGGACATCGGGCCGCGCACGACTTCAATACGCTCAATCGCATTTACCGGTGGAATAAAAGCACCTTCATAACCACCATTACCGTTTGGCCGCGACTCTCGGGTATTTTGACGACGCCCATCCACCATAATTAAGGTGTAATCTGCAGGTAAGCCTCGAATCGAAATATCCGATTTATTTACATTGCTACCACTGACATTAACCCCTGGAATATCCTGCAGCGCTTCTTCCAAACGGTTTGATGGATGTTGTTTTAATTGTTGTTTATCTACCACGCTAATGCTGGCCGGCGCATCCCGCAAATCCTGAGCGGTACCCGCGGCAGTCACGACGATAGCATCAAGTTCGGCATTTTTCTTTTCCTCAGCGAAACTGTTCGCACTCAACGACGCCAACACTGCCAATGCGACGGGGGAAATTCGGGTTAATTTCATTATTTTATCCTTAGTTTTTAAATGGTTATTAGTAATGAGAGCTATTTGCATCAAAAGCTTGCTAAATTTACGCTTTCTTTAGAAATTTAGCAAATCAATCCGTTACAAACGCCCCCACGCAAATCGGAGTTTTTCATAAAATAACACGTAACTCATTGATTTTATTGATATTGGTTTAAAAATCTCGTTTTTTCTAAAATACCCATGATAGCTTCATCAAAAAAGTCCGTGGGCGGCCATAAAAGTTATTCATACCTCGAGTTCGATTGTAGTTGTTCTCAAAGTAAGTTTTATCAAACAGGTTACTCACTATCAGGCCAACTTTGGCATGGGGATTCAACTCATACTGCACATTAGCATCCCACAACGCATAACCTGCTTGACGGATACCATACAAACTGCTGGTTGGACTTTGCGCGCTAACCCCACCGCCGATGGTCCAATGGCTATTCGGGATGTGATAGCTGGTGGCAATTCGTAACATCTGGACCGGAGTAAAATTACTAAAGTTATAAGGATCGGCCTTGGCATTTTTCTCCAGGCGGGCCGCATTCACTTCATCGGCATTTTTGTATTTGCTCTTATTGTAGGTATAGCCTAAAAACAATTGCCAATTCTCACTAAGCGAACCTGATAGCTCCAATTCAACACCTTTACTAACTACCTTACCGATAGGTTTGGCAATAGTTTGAAAAGAACCACGTAAGCCTGTAGAGTCGGGTACAAAGGTAAAATCAACTACCGTGCGATTTTTTTGTTCTAGGGTAAATAATGCCACTGAACTATTAAGTCGTTGATTGAAAAAACTACCTTTCCAACCAATCTCATAATTGCTGCCCAATAACGGAGGTAAGGTCGTTTTAGTGGTAACGTCCACATTGTCCTGCTGTTTAAAAATCTGCGTATAACTAGCGTATAGGCTTTGATTTTCATTGAGGTCATAGGTCACGCCGGCATAAGGTGTAAACTTATGTCCCTTCATACGAGCGGTATAATGATCTTGATCGATTTTATTATTTGCCGCCAATTGGAAATTACTTAGTGGTTGGCCGTAGCGAACCGGCATATCCTTAGATTGAGAGGTGTTGTAATGCACCAAACTACCACCCAATAAAAAGTGTAATTTATCCGTCGCATTAAAACGGGTGCTTAAGGTAACCGTATGGGTTTTATTTTTGTTTACATATTTGGCGTAGTTATATAGTGCATCTACATAATCATCGGGAATTTTGACTTCTTTATACACCGGTGTAGTGCCATTAAATCCGACAAATAATGGATTCCCATCCGCATCAGTTTCCTGCACTTTATTGCCGTTAGCATCTCGTACATATTCAGGTTCATAAATCGGAACTAGACGGCCAAAATCATTTTCCCGATAGACCTGTTTGCCATTTTGATCCAAAACAGGTTTATATTTAGTAATCAACGCATCTTTACAGCCAGGCTCATAAACTCGAACATTGCCATGTTCAGTATATTTATCCCAAGCCGGCTCCGGACGACCGGTTTCCGTTGGTAAAGAATCACTACCAATAGGATCCTCTTCACAACGGCCGTCATATTGGGAATGGATAGCACCAGTGCTAGGCCGCGGACGATAACGTTTTTGGAAAATTTCTAGATATTGGGATTGAATATTCTCATTATTGAATGCGTAACCAAGATAAAAATCATGACTACGGTCAAACAGCTCATAGGTACCGTTAAGGCTCAGTTTTATGCCATATTGCTCATCTTTTTTCTGGTGTCGCATCGGCATATAGTTAAAGCGTCGATTGGTTATGCCCCGATTATTGAAAGCACTATCATAAAGTCTGTCGGAAAAACGGTTGGCGGCATTATTGATGATGCCCTCCTCCACTAATTTCTTATCAACATATTCTTTCTTATCAACATTTTCACCGGGATCGGCCCAATTGGGTTCACATAAAAAGTCCAATCCCACTTCTTCCATACACTGAGCAAAACCAGCTTGTCGTGATTGCATCCGCTGCGCCCGATATTGGGCAAATTCTGCTGCATTAAATTGATGAGCAAGATAGTCTGCTTTACGTTTTTCATATTGCGCAGTAACTTCTTGTCGATAGCCTTTCAATTTTGCCAGGGCCTCAGCCTTTGGATAAAAAGGAATAACTTCGCCTTTTTCCGTTAAGAATGCATCGGCATCGCTACCGGAAATACCGGCTGCATGTTCATCCTTAATAAAGAATTGGCCAACCTTAGCGTCCGAGTTATTTTTGCTGTAGCTGGCTTCTATTTTGAGTTCCCAACCATTATCTAGAACAAATTTGCTTTCAGTGAAAAGATTGTATTTATCTCCTTTTAAGCGAGACCAATCCTCTCCTAGATAGGTATTACGCGGTAAAGTAAGCGGATTATTACAGGCGGGACGGGAAGAAAATGCCGATACTTGAGGGTTTTCACAAGGAAGAATTACCCCGGCAAAGTCTGGCACTTCATTGATCTTTTGATACATCGCGCCCAGCGTAAAGAGTCCAATATTACCGATATTAGTTTCGGTAACCCCATAAATCATGGATTTTTTTCCATGCACTTTATCCTTGAATGAACGAGATTTTTCTTGTACACCGATTAACCGACCACGAACCGTATTTTGCGGATTCATCTTACCTGACACATCTAACATAGTGCGCCAACCGCCACGATGATCAAAATCTATCTCACCTAAATGTTGAAATTTATCGGTCGGGCGCTTACGAATTAAATTAATCGTACCACCGGGTTCTGAATTAGATTGGGTCAAGCCACTTGCCCCACGCACGACTTCAATATGATCATAAATAGCCAAATCTGTGCTAGGCGAAACATCTATTTTCGCGGTATAACCCGAACGACCACCAACATTTGTGGTAATTCCGTCTTCACCGATTTGATCCACATAAAACCCTCGAGAAAGAAAGCGGGTTTGTAAACCAGAATCCCGAACGACATTCATTCCGGCTGTATTTTGCATTGCCTCTTCAAGGGTATGGATTGCTTTATCATTTAAACGTTTTTGTGTGATAACACTTACCGACTGCGGAGTATCCTTTCCTGAGATACGTAATCCGGTTGCGGTATTCATTGATTTGATCGTATAACTTTGACTTTTCTCCGTACTGTTAGTCGGACTTTCCTCTACAACATTAATTTGTTCTAATTCAGTTTCAGAAGCATATGTCATTGCGGAATGAAGACTAAGAAAAAGTGCGCTGGAAAGAAGGCTGAAATGATGGGGAATTAATTTTAGGTTACTTGGAAAAGTACGCATTTTTGGCTCCTTTATTATTGCATTGCGTTTTTTTATCCCTAGAAAAATTTTTCTATTCGCTTTTGTTTCCAAGTAAAAGGCTAAATATAAGAGCAACTGTCGTTGCTAGTCATAAAATCAATAAAACATTGATAATGATAATCTTTATCGTTTTTATGGTAAAGAGATATTTAAAATAAAAATGTGTTTTGGAATACAAACTAATCAACTAACTAAAAATAGGCATATTTTGTGATAGACGTCTCAGAAATGAGATCTACTTAACATTTTTTTTGCTGATTATTCTCTATAATGCTCGCATTCTAATTTTCTATAATTTTTCACACAGAGGTGACTTATGACAGACGTAAACAAACTCATCAAAGATCTTGAAGCTCTTGGTATCTACGATGTGAAAGAAGTAGTTTATAACCCAAGTTATGAACTACTTTTTGAAGAAGAAACTAAGCCTGGCTTGGAAGGTTTCGAAAAAGGAACCCTTACCACAACTGGTGCGGTTGCAGTTGATACGGGTATTTTTACCGGTCGTTCGCCAAAAGATAAATACATCGTATTAGACGAGACCACTAAAGATACTGTTTGGTGGAATTCTGATGCAGCGAAAAACGACAATAAACCTATGAATCAAGCAACTTGGCAAAGCTTGAAAGAATTGGTTACTCAACAACTTTCCCGTAAACGTCTATTTGTAGTTGATGGATTCTGTGGTGCTAGCGAACAAGACCGTATCGCAGTACGTATTATTACTGAAGTCGCTTGGCAAGCGCATTTCGTGAAAAACATGTTTATCCGTCCAACTGAAGAACAATTAAAAACCTTCAAACCGGATTTCGTGGTAATGAATGGTTCTAAATGCACCAATCCAAATTGGAAAGAACAAGGTTTAAATTCTGAAAACTTTGTTGCCTTTAACCTAACCGAACGCATTCAATTAATCGGTGGTACTTGGTACGGCGGTGAAATGAAAAAAGGTATGTTCTCTATGATGAACTACTTCCTACCGCTTAAAGGTGTGGGCGCAATGCACTGTTCTGCCAACGTAGGTAAAGACGGCGATGTTGCTATTTTCTTCGGTCTTTCCGGTACAGGTAAAACAACTCTTTCTACTGATCCAAAACGTGAATTAATCGGTGACGATGAACACGGTTGGGATGATGTAGGTATCTTCAACTTTGAAGGTGGTTGTTATGCGAAAACCATCCATCTTTCTGAAGAAAATGAACCAGATATTTATCGTGCAATCCGTCGTGATGCGTTATTAGAGAACGTGGTTGTTCGTGCTGACGGTTCCGTTGATTTTGATGATGGTTCTAAAACTGAAAATACCCGTGTGTCTTATCCGATTTATCACATTGATAACATCGTTAAACCGGTTTCCCGTGCAGGCCATGCAACTAAAGTTATTTTCTTAACCGCAGACGCATTTGGTGTATTACCTCCAGTATCTAAATTGACTCCGGAACAAACCAAATACTACTTCTTATCCGGTTTCACAGCGAAACTTGCAGGTACAGAACGCGGTATTACCGAACCAACTCCAACTTTCTCAGCATGTTTCGGTGCAGCATTCTTAACCTTACACCCAACCCAGTATGCGGAAGTGTTGGTTAAACGTATGCAGGCGGCAGGTGCGGAAGCTTACTTGGTTAACACTGGTTGGAACGGCACTGGTAAACGTATCTCTATTAAAGATACCCGCGGTATTATCGATGCCATCTTAGATGGTTCTATCGAAAAAGCTGAAATGAGCGAATTACCAATCTTCAACTTGGCAATTCCTAATGCTTTACCGGGCGTAGATCCTGCTATTTTAGACCCACGTGATACTTATGCAGACAAAGCACAATGGGAAGCTAAAGCACAAGATCTTGCGGGTCGTTTCGTGAAAAACTTCGAAAAATATGCAACTAATGCCGAAGGTAAAGCATTAATTGCAGCGGGTCCAAAAGCCTAATTGCTTTAATGAACCATTACAGGGCGTGCTTAGCACGCCCTTTTTTATTGAGTGTAAAATTAAGTTTATGCCTATCTAATACTTAATTTTCTTTTTAATTATCAAAAACTCCTTAGCAACAAAAATTTAGCTTATGTTCAGAGATAATAAAAAAAACAATATTTGTAAGATTTTTTATTGAATAAAAAAGGACAGACATAAAGTCTGTCCTTACAAAAGATATCAGTAGAAATTATTTCGATAAATCAATTTGATATATCGCAAAGCCAACTTCATCGGTGCCGACTTTCTTCATTGGATATTGTGCACTGTCTTGAATAAATTTCGCCGCTTGTTCGCTTGGCGAGGTTTCAAAACGCACGTCTAATTTATCGTTACCTTTAATCGGTGCAAAACGCCAGTTTTTATCCGCGCTAGGGTTTACATGGCCATTTTTTTCGCTTTCTGCTTTGATGTAATCGGCAAGAATTTGGCGGTTTTCATCAGGAGAAGCGTAAACAATATGCGCATCGCCAGTGCCTGGGAATTTATTACCGTAAGCACGATAGTTGTTAGTCGCAATTAAGAATTCTGCTTTTGGATCAACTGGTTTACCTTGGTAAGTTAAATTCACCACACGGTGTGAGTTCGGGTTAATCAATTTACATTCGCCGTCATAACGTGCTGGTTGAGTCAGGTCGAATTCATAATTTACACCGTCAATCACATCGTAGTTATAAGTACGGAAACCTTCCCAATCAAGTAACGATTGTGGTTTGTCGCTTGCAGGGTCGATTTGTTTAAACATACCCGCGCTACATTCTAACCATTCTTTCAGCTCTTCACCGGTTGCTTTCACCACAACTAATGTATTTGGATAGAGGTATAAATCTGCTGCATTACGGAAGGTTAATTCACCTTTGTTAACTTCAGTATAGCCTGTTGGGTCATTTTTACGTCCACCCGCTTTAAATGGTGCGCCTGCACTTAAAATTGGTAAGCCTGCCATTGCTGCAACACTTGGTGCCACTTTTTCAACGTAAGCTTTTTGTGCTTGGTTCACAATTTGAATGGTTGGGTCATCTTGCACTAATGCTAAGTAGCTGTACATGTTATCGGTGGCTTTACCGATTGGCTGCGCCACGAATTCACGGGTGGCTTCATGCACAGGTTTTAAAAGTGCGGTCAATTCTGCGTCACTTTCTGTGGTCGCTTTTTTGTTTTCTGCATCGTAAATTGGACGAAGTACTGCTTTACCATCAGCCACTAACCATTTTCCATTGTGTTGAGCAAGGGTTAAGTCAATTACGCTGATGTTGTTTGCCCAATAGCCCGCCATACTTTCCGGAATACCTTTTACCGTACCTTTAGCTATATCGGCATTTGGTGATTTCGCAAATTCTTTATTAGGGAATAAGCGATGGGAGTGCCCAAAGATAACTGCATCAATGTGCGGAACATCTGCAAGATAGAATGCTGAGTTTTCTGCACCTTCTTGATATGGCTCATCAGATGGGCCAGTGTGCGCAAGTGCCACAATAATATCTGCGCCTTTTTGTTTCATTTCCGGCACATATTTTTGTGCGGTTTTCACGATATCGCGCGTTTCAACTTTGCCTTGTAAATTTGCTTTATCCCACACCATAATTTGTGGTGGCACAAAACCGATATAACCGATGTTTAGTTTATGTGTTTTACCTTGGCTATCCACCACTTCTTTGGTTTGAATCACATAAGGCGTGAAATAAGGTTCTGCTGTACCGGCTTTTACCACGTTGGCATTAATCATTGGGAATTTTGCCTGTTTAATGACATCGGCCAAATAACCCAAACCATAGTTAAATTCGTGGTTACCCAAAGTTCCCACATCGTAATGCATTGCGTTTAAGCAATCTATCGCCGGATTTGGCTTACCTTCTTTATAGCCTTTTGCTGCTTGGTAGTCAGCTATTGGATTACCTTGAATTAAATCACCGTTATCAACTAATACGCTGTTTTTTACTTCTTGACGAGCCTGACGGATTAAATTTGCCGCACGAGTAAAACCGAATTTTTCGGTTGGCGCATCTTTGTAGTAATCAAAATCGGTTAAAAAGCTATGCACATCAGTCGTTGCTACAATACGCAAATCGACTTGAGTGTCGCTTTTCGCAAAAGCAAAACGGCTGGCACTTAACGCTAAAATACTGGTGGCGCCAAGTTGAATAAAATTTCGTCTGTTCATGTTCATTCTCCGGTTGGTAAAACGGCAGTATTTTAAGACAAATAGCGATAAAAATCGTCCGTCTTTTGATGCTTGGCGAAAGGTTCAACAATTGATTTTAAAAAATGTGATCCTGATCATACTTGTTGTGAATCGGTATTTATTCTACTTCAAAATAGTTAGAAGATACTGGGCGTTATTTTCACATCAAGGAGACAAACGATGAAATTACAGAAATTGGCATTATCCGTGATCTTAGGCTTAGGCATGGCAACCGCTAATGCTGCAGAGTTACCAAACATCACTATTTTGGCCACCGGTGGCACTATTGCCGGTAGCGGTGAAACAGCGGTATCCTCGGCTTATAAAGCTGGTGCTTTAGGTGTGGATACGCTAATTGAGGCTGTACCTGAAATCAAACAAATTGCCAATGTAAAGGGCGAGCAAATCGTTAAAATTGGCTCACAGGATATGAACGATGAAGTTTGGTTAAAATTAGCCAAAGCCATCAATGCACAATGTAAAAACACTGATGGTTTTGTAATTACTCATGGTACAGACACCATGGAAGAAACCGCCTACTTCTTAGATCTCACCGCTAAATGTGAAAAACCGATTGTATTAGTTGGGGCAATGCGCCCGGCTACTGAAAAAAGTGCCGATGGTCCATTAAATCTCTATAATGCTGTCGTTGTTGCAACTGACAAAAAATCAGCTGGCCGCGGGGTATTGGTTGCGATGAATGACGAAGTATTAGGCGCTCGTGATGTTACCAAAATGAGTACCACGGCAGTACAAACCTTCCATTCACCGAATTTTGGTACCTTAGGTTATGTACATAACAGTAAAGTAGATTACGAACGTGCTCCGGAAAGCAAACATACCGTGAATACGCCATTTAATGTTGATAAATTAGATGCGTTACCAAAAGTCGGTATTGTTTATGCTTATTCCAATGCACCTACCGAGCCACTTAAAGCCTTATTGGATGCAGGTTATCAAGGTATCGTTTCAGCCGGGGTTGGCAATGGTAACGTCAATGCAGGTAACTTTGAATTATTAGCCAATGCTGCGAAAAACGGAGTCGCTGTAGTTCGTTCTTCCCGTGTACCAACCGGTTATACTACCCGTGATGCGGAAGTCGATGATTCCCAATATGGTTTCGTTGCTTCAGGTACACTTAATCCGCAAAAAGCACGGGTATTGTTGCAATTAGCACTCACCCAAACCAAAGACCCGAAAGTCATCCAACAATATTTCGAAGATTTCTAAACAAAACATTGCGGCCGTTCCTTGGAACGGCCCTTTCTTCGACTGAATCACAGGTTTGCCTAGTGGTTTTTTGATCTAAGTTATAGCGGGGCTAAGCCTTTATTGGTAGTATAGCCACGGTATTGAAAACCAATAATAAATTTAGGAGAAAATTATGATTTGGATTCAACTGTTAGTGGTCCTATTTTTCATTTACCTAGGGGCCAGATTAGGCGGAATCGGTATCGGTTTTATGGGGGGTATGGGTGTTGTTGCACTTTCCCTATTAGGCTTAAAACCGGGTGCAATTCCTTTCGACGTTATTTCGGTCATCATGTCCGTAATTATGGCTATCGCCGCAATGCAGGTTGCCGGTGGTATGGATTTCTTAGTTAAAGTTGCTGAGCGCATTTTGCGTAAAAATCCAAAACACATCACCTTCTTAGCGCCGACCGTCACTTATTTTATGACTGTATTGGCCGGTACCGGACACACTGCGTTCTCAACCCTTCCGGTAATTGCCGAAGTCGCTAAAGAACAAGGTATCCGTCCTTCCCGTCCATTATCCATCGCAGTTATCGCTTCACAAATCGCGATTACCGCTTCACCAATTTCCGCTGCAGTGGTATTCCTTTCCACCTCATTGGAGCAACATTTCGGTTTAAGCTACTTACAATTACTCGGTATTTGGATCCCAACCACTTATGTGGCCTGTATGATTACAGCCGTGTTCTGTAACTTCTTAGGCAAAGAATTGAAAGACGATCCTGTTTACCAAGAGCGCTTAGCTAAAGGTTTAATCACCATGCGCGGTGAAATGAAAATCGAAATTAAACCTTATGCAAAACGTTCCGTTGGGATCTTCATCGCAGCCATCGTGGTAGTTATGCTTTATGCAACAGCTATCAGTAAAACCGTAGGTTTAATCGAAAACCCGATTCTTTCCCGTGATAACGCAATCATTTCTTTCATGTTGGCAACTGCCGCAATCATCACTTTATCTTGTAAAGTCGATACGGGTAACATCACTAACGCGGCAACCTTCAAATCCGGTATGTCAGCGGTTATTTGTGTGTTGGGCGTAGCTTGGTTAGGTAATACCTTCGTTGAAGGCCATATCAATGAAATCAAAGAAGTGGCTTCTGAATTCTTGACTAAATACCCTTGGAGTTTGGCTGTTATCTTATTCTTTGCCAGTACCTTGCTTTACTCTCAAGCAGCTACCGCCAAAGCCCTTTATCCGACCGCCTTATTGTTGGGTGTTTCTCCGGAAGCAGCAGTGGCAGCCTTCGCAGCGGTTTCTGCATTGTTTATCCTACCAACCTATCCAACTCTAATTGCCGCGGTTGAAATGGATGACACTGGTTCCACTCGTATTGGTAAATATGTATTCAACCACCCATTCTTGATTCCGGGTATTATTGCTATCAGCTTGTCTGTGGCTCTTGGTTTCTTTGTGGCAGGTTTAGTACTCTAATTTTCAGACTTACGCAAAACCATCCCTTCGGGGATGGTTTTTTTATGGCGAACTAAATCCACTATAATCACTCTAACAAAGACTTTTAAACCAGAAGGAAAACAGATGAAATTCACAACCCTACTTAAAAGCACCTTTCTTGCCCTACTGGCTTATGCACCATTTAGCCAAGCGGCAGTGGATTACAACATTAAATACAGTTCAAATTATTTAATGCCGGCCTACGTGCACTTTAAAGCTACCGGCAGTCAATATTCGGTAAATGCAAAAATTAATATTCCGCTGTACAACATTATTTTTGCTTCACGCGGTGCACAAACTGCCGACCAATTTAAAATGGTGAATTATCAAGACTCACGCAACGGCAAACTTTATGCCACCGCTAAAATTTCACCAAATAGCATTGAATTTGGTAAAGTCAAAGACAGTCTGAAAACCGAAGAACTCAAACTACCAACCTTCGATTTATTTACCATGGCTTTCCAATTAAGCTATTACGATAAATTACCGAACAGCTTTCAAATCACCAATGGTAAAAAACTTTACCCAATGGAAAACGTGCACGTAAATAAATCACAGGCTGAAGTCGTTAACAATGGTCAAAAAGTCACCGAAATTACCTATACCTTCAAAACCGGGGATAAAGACATTTTGGTGCGCAAGTATGTTGGTGAACAGTTCCCGCGCTACATTAAATACACACGTGATGGCGATAATTACGAGCTCACCTTTGATGCTTTTGAGCCCTAATTTGATTTTTAAACCAACCCTAGTAAAATCAATGACTTAGAGTTTATTTTTAAGAAAACTCTTCAAATTAAAGGGGCGTTGCATAGCAGGAGTTAGCAGATGGATTTACACAATATTCGTGAAGATTACAGTAAACAGTCGCTTTCCAAAGAGGATTGCGCTGCAGATCCCTTGACACAATTCGAACAATGGCTGCAGGAAGCCATCAAGGCGCAAGTGAATGAACCAACTGCGGTGAATGTTGCGACGGTGAATGAAGATGGCCGCCCAAGCAGTCGAATTGTGTTGCTCAAGGAAGTGAATACGCAGGGATTTGTTTTTTTCACCAATTATCACAGCCGTAAAGGCCGCGCCATTGGCCATCAGCCTTTTGTGGCAATGACTTTTTTCTGGCCGGAATTGGAACGTCAAGTGCGGATTGAAGGCCGAGCACAAAAATTGCCGGAAGCTGAATCTGATACCTACTTTGCTTCGCGCCCCTACACTAGCCGCATTGGCGCTTGGGCCAGCCAGCAAAGTGAAGTTATTGAAAGCCATAAAGCTTTACTCGCCAGGGCTGCGCTGATTGCTGCCAAACATCCATTAAATGTGCCTCGCCCCCCACACTGGGGCGGTTACCTGGTTATCCCCGATCGCGTTGAATTTTGGCAAGGTCGCCCAAGCCGTCTGCATGATCGCATTTGCTATCAACTTCAGGATAACCAGTGGATTAAAGAACGACTATCGCCCTAAGCAATGCTACATAATAAAAAAAGGCATACTTTCAACAAGTATGCCTTTCTTCTATATGGAATATATGGAAAATTTTATAATTCCACCTCTAACTTCGCATAAGCACGAGTCACTTTTTCCAATGCTTTTTCCACGGAAATATCACGAGCGAGTAGCACACCTAAACGACGATGGCCATTGACTTCGCCTTTACCAAAAATGCGAATATTGGTATGCGGTTCAGCCAATACCTCTGCAATATTACCAAATTGTACGTTTTGCGATTGGCCTTCTACCACAATCGCTTTTGAGGCAGATGGACTAATGAGGGTAATTTCAGGAATGGGTAAGCCTAAAATCGCACGGGCGTGTAAAGCGAATTCGGATAATTCTTGAGAAATTAGCGTCACCATGCCGGTATCGTGTGGGCGTGGGGAGACTTCATTGAAGATAATATCATCACCACATACAAACATTTCCACCCCGAAAATACCGCGACCACCTAATGCGGTAGTAATTTTTTCTGCCACCTCTTGTGCTTTCTTCAAAGCGGCATCAGACATGGCTTGTGGTTGCCAAGATTCGCGATAGTCGCCATCTTCTTGACGGTGGCCAATTGGCGCTAAGAAGCTGGTGCCGTTGATATGGCGAACGGTGAGTAAGGTGATTTCATAATCGAATTTAACAAACCCTTCTACAATCACGCGTCCCGCACCTGCGCGACCACCTTGTTGGGCATAATCCCAGGCTTTTTGTAAATCATCTTTAGATTTCAAAATACTTTGACCATGACCGGATGAAGACATAATCGGTTTCACTACGCAAGGAATACCGATTTTTTCAACCGCACTTTGGAAGTCAGCAAAGTTATCGACAAATTGATAAGGTGAGGTTGGTAAGCCAAGCTCTTCGGCAGCTAAACGGCGAATGCCTTCGCGATTCATCGTCAGCTTGGTGGCTTTGGCGGTAGGAACAACATTAAAACCGGCTTGTTCTAGTTCAATCAGCGTATCGGTGGCTATGGCTTCCACTTCCGGCACGATGTAATCAGGGTGCTCTTTTTCCACTAAGGCTTTAAGTGCTGCACCATCTAGCATAGAAATCGTATAAGCACGATGTGCGACTTGTTGTGCCGGAGCGTTTTCATAACGATCGACGGCAATTACTTCCACGCCTAAACGTTGTAATTCAATCACCACCTCTTTGCCTAATTCACCGGAACCAAGCATCATCACTTTGATGGCGTTCGGAGTTAATGCTGTACCTAGGGTTGTCATGTTGTGTCCTTATTTTAAGAAAGATTCATCAAGTGCTAAATCGTCATTTTTATTAATCCCCACACCGCGAGCAATCACATTTTTAGCAATATCATGTGCTTCTTCTAAAGAATGCTCAGTGTAAGTACCACATTGGTATTCATTTAGTTCAGGAATTTGATTTTGATCTTGCACAGTTAAAATATCTTTCATGGAGGCTAACCATGCATCAGCGACTTGTTGTTCGTTTGGTGTACCGATTAATGACATGTAAAAACCTGTACGACAGCCCATTGGCGAAATATCGATGATTTCTACACTATCATTGTTTAAATGGTCGCGCATAAAACCTGCAAATAAATGCTCTAAGGTATGAATTCCTTTAGGTGGTAGGATTTCTTTGTTGGGAATGCAAAAACGTAAGTCGAAAACGGTGATGTTATCGCCTTTTGGGGTACGCATAGTCTTGGCAACGCGCACGGCAGGGGCGTTCATACGGGTGTGATCCACTTTAAAACTATCGAGCAATGGCATATTAATTTCCTTTAAAATCAGTGTGTTGTAAATTGATTGCAAATTTTTGTAAATTTTTTTACATATTTTTACAATTTCTTTGAACTTTTCTTTTTCGTGCTAGTCTTATGAGGCAAGCAACTTGCAGTTGTTTTAATAAAATTGGTTCCTTAGGTTATTTGCCCTTCTTCTTGAAGGGCTTTTTTTTAGAATTTTTTCCATTTTTTAGAAAAAATTTGAACTTTTCTTGTTAGAGCTAGTCTCATAGGGCAAGCAACTTGCAGTTGTTTTAATAAAATTGGTTCCTTAGGTTATTCGCCCTTCTTCTTGAAGGGCTTTTTTTTGCTCATAATTAATTCAACATCATAAAAAAGGGAAAGTAATCAATAATAAAGCAATATAACGCAAAGTCTTACCAAGAAATATCAGTATTCCAGCATACAATCCATTCAATCTTAACCAACCGGCCATTGCACAAAGCGCATCACCGACTACCGGCAACCAACTCAATAGCAACATCCAAATGCCAAATCGCTGCAGCTTTTCAATTGCCCAAGCAAAGGATCGCTTTTCAGTACTCAGGGAAGGTGCCGGAAGCAAACGACCAAGCCAGTAGGTGGTCAGGCTGCCTAAAGTATTTCCCACCGCAGCCATCATCAACAATTCCAATAAATCGCCATTCCAAAAACTACCGTCTATCACTTTCGGCGTCACTAAAGCAATAAAAACGACCTCTGAATTACCAGGAAGCACTGTTGCACTCAGAAAGGCAGCAACAAACATCAGCCATAAACTATGTTGCGCCGCTAAGGTTTGCCAAAAATCAAAGGAAAATATATCCCACATTAAAATTTAATATGCGTAACTAAGCAATGGATAAGTCTGGTCATCATTATGCCTTAATAATTTCTTGTGTTCTTACATCAAACACATCCATACCGGCACTTAATCCGGCCTGCACGCCGAGATCTGCATCTTCAAATACAATACAACGGGTAGGCTCTACCTTAGCAAGTTCAGCACAACGTAAAAAGGTCTCCGGATGAGGTTTGTGGTGTGCGACATCATCCGCACTCACAATCGCATCAAAGTAATGCCCAATATCGAGTTTCTGCATCAACATATTGATCATCTGACGATGGGAGCCCGAACCTAAAGCTATTGGTTTTTGTTGATGATAATGACGAACGATATCAAATGTTGGTAGTAATTTAGATTCCTTCGGAAGCAGCTCGTAAGATAATTTACGTTTAGCCAACACCACTTCATCCAAATGCTGCTGTGGCATACCGGCCTCCTGCATAATTGCAGCAGCGATAGTTCGCACCGTAGCACCGCCTAAATCATACATAATTTGGCTATTAAACCGGTAACCAAACTGTTCTCCCACCAAGCCCCACGCACGCGCATGTACCGGCATGGTATCAATCAGTGTACCGTCCATATCAAAAATTAATCCTGCATATCCGTCTAGAATGGTCTTTTCAAACATAATTTATTTCCTCAAATTTGCGCTATTGTGCATTAAATTGGCAGACTCCGAAAGCGAAATGACAAAAAAGCAATGCAAACCGCCCTTACTTTTGGTTCGCTAAAGCGCCCATCTTTTGCTATAATTCGCGCACTTTTGAGTATAAAAAACAGAGAGAAAATATGTCAGAGACTCCGGTTACCGAAAATGCTTATGGCGCATCCAGTATTAAAGTTTTGAAAGGTCTTGATGCGGTTCGTAAACGTCCGGGAATGTATATCGGTGATACCGATGATGGAACGGGTTTGCACCACATGGTGTTTGAGGTCGTAGATAACGCTATCGACGAAGCCCTTGCCGGCCATTGTTCCGATATTATCGTTACGATTCATGACGACAATTCCGTTTCCGTACAAGATGACGGTCGCGGTATTCCGGTCGATATTCACCCTGAAGAAGGCGTTTCGGCGGCACAGGTTATCATGACCGTATTGCATGCCGGTGGTAAATTTGATGATAACTCCTATAAAGTCTCCGGCGGTTTACATGGCGTGGGTGTTTCCGTAGTGAATGCGCTATCCGATAAATTACAGCTAACTATTCGCCGTCAAGGTCACGTGCATGAACAAATCTATCACTTGGGTGAACCGGAAGCACCGCTTGCGGTAATTGGTGACACCGAGGCGACCGGTACTACCGTACGTTTCTGGCCAAGTTCAGAAATCTTCGCTGTTACCACCTTCGATTATAAAATCCTTGCCAAACGCCTCCGGGAATTGTCGTTCCTAAATTCCGGTGTATCTATCCGCCTAATCGATAAACGTGATGGTACCGAGGATCATTTCCACTACGAGGGGGGAATTCAAGCCTTCGTGGAATATCTCAACAAAAACAAAAACCCGATCCATCCTAAACCATTCTATTTTTCCGGTGAAAAAGATGGCATTGGTGTAGAAGTTGCTCTGCAATGGAATGATGGTGTCAATGAAAACGTTTATTGCTTTACCAATAATATTCCACAACGTGATGGTGGTACCCACTTGGCCGGTTTCCGCGGTGCTTTAACCCGTAGCCTGAACAGCTATATGGAAACTGAAGGGTTGCTTAAAAAAGAAAAAATCACCACCTCTGGTGATGATGCCCGTGAAGGCTTGGTTGCTATCGTTTCGGTAAAAGTGCCGGATCCAAAATTCTCGTCACAAACAAAAGATAAATTAGTCTCCTCCGAAGTAAAAGGTGCGGTGGAATCGGCAATGAATGAACGGATGCAGGAATACCTATTGGAAAATCCGGCCGATGCGAAAATCATCGTGAACCAAATTATCACTGCAGCCCGAGCTCGTGAAGCGGCCCGTAAAGCGCGTGAAATGACCCGCCGCAAAGGCGCATTGGACATCGCCGGCCTACCGGGCAAATTAGCCGATTGCCAAGAAAAAGATCCTGCGCTCTCCGAACTTTACTTGGTGGAGGGTGACTCTGCAGGCGGTAGTGCAAAATCCGGACGGGATCGAAAAACCCAAGCAATTTTGCCGTTAAAAGGGAAAATTCTAAACGTAGAAAAAGCCCGTTTTGACAAAATGTTATCCTCTCAAGAGGTTGGCACTTTGATTACTGCACTCGGTTGCGGTATTGGTCGTGATGAATACAACCCAGACAAACTGCGTTATCACCACATCATTATCATGACCGATGCGGACGTCGATGGTGCGCACATCCGTACCCTGTTATTGACCTTCTTCTATCGTCAAATGCCGGAGCTTATCGAACGCGGTTACGTCTATATCGCGCAACCGCCATTGTATAAAGTGAAAAAAGGCAAACAGGAGCGTTATATCAAAGATAACGATGAGATGGTGCAATATGAATTAATGCTTGCCTTGGACGGTGCTAGCTTGCATATCAGTGCTGATGCACCGGCTATGAATGATTTAGCCTTCGAAAAATTGGTTGCTGAATATAATGCGGTACAAAAACTCATTCACCGTTTAAGCCGTTATTATCCAGAGCCGTTATTACAAGGTTTAGTATATCAAGCGCCATTAAATGTTGAATTAATGCGTCAGGAAAGTGCCGTGGCCGACTGGGCAAATGCCTTTGTGGCTTACCTCGGTGAAAAAGAAACTAACGCCAATTTATATTCCGCCAGAACCCAATTCAACGCGGAACGTCAACTTTATGAAGCGGTGATCACCGTACGCAAACACGGTATCGATACCGATTACTTCCTGAATTTCGACTTCATCAGCGGTAACGAATTCGCCAAAATTATGGCTTTTGGTAGCCAAATCAACGGATTGTTAGAAGCTGGCGCCTACGTTACCCGTGGAGAAAAAGTTCAACCAGTTGGGAGTTTCGAACAAGCGGTTGAATGGTTGATGAAAGAATCCCGTCGTGGCTTGGAAATCCAACGCTATAAAGGGTTGGGCGAAATGAATGCGGAGCAACTTTGGGAAACCACTATGGATCCAAGTACCCGTAACATGTTGAAAGTATCGATTAAGGATGCCGTGGCCGCCGATCAATTATTCACGACCCTCATGGGCGATGAAGTGGAACCACGTCGTGAATTTATCGAACTCAACGCATTACGCGCGAATTTAGATATTTAATTCTAGCCAACAAAAAAGCCGCATGACCAAACAATGCGGCTTTTTTATTTTTATCGTGATAGCCCTTTCAGACCTTTATCAACGCCCTCAGGAAAAACAAAGTTTTTCTAAAAACAAACGTAAGTCATTGATTTTATTAGAGGTGTTTTAAAAATGGGCATTAACGCCGGTCAATGCCCCTTCTGTCTTACCAAGTGTAGCCGAGTTTAACTGCAGCATAGCGTTGACGGGTGATATCAGAACCTTTCAGCATGCCAACTTGAGCACTTAACTGCCATTGATTCCATTGTGCGCCAACCCCAACTTCGTGGCTGAAATAGCGCCCGAATTGTTGTTGCAATGCCACATTATTCACCGCTAATGCACCATCTACGGCCATTTTACGTTGACGAGCATCGTTATAGTAGCTGGCAATGCTTGGAGTCAATTTGAAGCCCCCCAAATCAAGGGTTTTACTTAATTGTAATCCCGCATGATAGGTCATCAAATTCAGCGCACGACTTTCAATATTTGCTTCCGATAAACGGTAGTTCGCTTTTGACATGCGATAGTAACGCGCGCCTACCGATGGTTGAATATTCACCCAACCTTGCCATTGATAGCCAACATTCGCACCCACGCTAAAAATATTACGGTGGAAGACGTTGCTTTGACCATCAAAGTCGATGGTGTTACGGCTACGGCCATAACCAAGATCAAGACTGCCAAACAATCCGTTATCCCAATGACCTTTCACATAACCATTTAAGCTGAGCAAACGACCTTTACCGCTGACATTCTCATCAAAACGGTTGGATGCATGGGAATGAGACAACACTGCACCGACTTGAACATTGTCATTAACCTCTTGTGCCACACCGATTTGTGTGAGTGTTAAGGTTTGTTTATATGGGCGATAGAAATCGGAATGATAATTTTGCTTGGTCGATTCTGTATTCACCCAAACATTGGATTTGTCTTGGCTTAACAAGTGACGATCCAGGTTACGTCCGATTTGTAACGCGGCATTCACGTTAGCCGACATTTCGGATAGTGCTGTATTAGAGTAACGACTGATTAACGCGGCTTGTACCGGCATACTCACCGAGTTGGCTTGGGCGGCTAGGAATTGCTCAATTTCAGCCAAGCTTGAATAGGCTTTTTGCAAATTTGCCAATACAGCTTGTGCCGCTTGTTCTACCGCTTTCTCTGCGTCAGCAATCGCTTGTGGGTTACCTTGACTATTCGCTACGTTAAGCGCCTGATCGGCAGCCTCCAATTGGCTAATTGCCGCATCTAAGGCCTCCTCAAAGGAGCTGGCATCGCCCGGGCCGGCCAATTTTGCAACTTTACGGCAAACCTCATCATTTAACCCTTGAGCAGCACACAATTCACGCGCCTTCGCAATGCTGGCCGCATAGTTATTGTTGCCATGACCTGCCATTTCTTGGCGCAAGCTGTTTTGTTGTTCAGTCAAACCGCTGATTTCCTGACGTAATTTAGTCACCAAGGCCATCGCACTATCCTGCAAGCTTTGTGAAGCGGCTGCTTTGTCCTTAGCAGTAGCCAACTTGCTGTTTTGTTGACTTAAATTAGCCTGTAATTGATTGTATTGACTATACAACCAATTACGTCTTGCAGTACGTTTGTGGTTAATATTGTTGTATTCATTCACCACCTTACGTAATTTGGCATCGGTTTGATTAATGCTGTTTTGCAAACGGGTAATTTCCGCATTATTTGCATTATGCTCTCTTTTCGCCCGTTCATACTGCGCATTCAAGCTATTCAACTCACGTTGTTTTTCCTGAATTTCCTTACGCACAGCCTCAAACTCCGCCTTGCTTTCCTGCTGACTACGTTGCGGCAATTGATTGTTGTGTAATTCCGCATCGCGTAATGGGTTGTAAAGGCGATAATCGTTATTGTTGTTCGCTAAAATATAACGATAAGCCCCTAAATCCACATAGCCATTTTCCAAGGCAAAGCGCACACTTTCTTGGCGTTGTTGCGGATTATTCAATTTCACCAAACTTAATGGGCTAACTTCGTTCGGTTCAAGACCAGTATTTTTCACCGTAAGTAAGAATGCACCACTAGCTAAGCCATTGACTACGATATTATCGCCTCGATGCGCAGCCACATTGGTCAAGAAACGGAAATGTCCGGAACCGGATAAATTGCCATTAACCGTCAGTTGGTTGAAATCCACATGACCTTTGTAATTATTGGCAACTTCATCATAGCGGGCATTTAGAGTTACCTGACTACCGGCCGCAAGAGCTAAATGACCCACTTGGCTTGCGCCGGTTAGAGTCCATTGGGCTTGCGGTTTTAAATTCACCCGAGTGTTATCGTCCGCATGAATTTGTCCATGTAAATGAGCTTTGCCTAATTGTAATTGGCTTTGGCCTTGAAGATTTACATTACCTTTCACTTGGGTGGTCGGCAATTGATTAAATACACCATCGCTCAAAGAAGCATTATTTTCGCAACGGGTTTCTCCACTATGGCTTGAACGATAACAATTTTTCGATTCACCACGCACAAAGCCCAATTTCACTTGACCTTGTTCCTTGGCATTAAAGTTACCGTTTAATTGAGTCACGTTACGGCCGCTTTCCAACACACCATTGCCGTTAACATTAAATTCGCGGGCACTAAATTGACGATCCGTCCATTCGTTTTCACGAATCACTTCGCGATTTTGCAAATAGTCGTAAGCATGTTCTACCGGAGTACCGGCAAGTACCATGTGGCCATTGGCAACACTCAAATTACCGTTTAAATTCGCACCACCATTTAGCAATAATAAATTGTTTGAATTGCTTGGATTGAAGGTGACATTCAAGGCACCATTCGGACGATTAGCATCGGTTTCGCCAAAACTACCACTGAATGTTGCCAATGCGTGAGCGGCACTGAGTTTTTTAATTGCTTCAGCTTTATCGCTACTTAAGAATTCCCAATCATTGCTGGAATTTTGATCAAGTGGGAAAAACTGATTTGGATTACCGTTTGGTTTTAAGCGGAAATAATCGGTACGGTTATTTCTATGGGTATTCACATACTCATAAATTCCCAATGCAGTCTGTGGTTTTTTACTCCAATTTACCCATTCTAATTCGTTTTCAGTTAACTCTTTTCCAATAGTAACGGAAGCTGCTTGATTGCGGTTATGGTTGACAATTTTGGCACCCTCATCAGAATTCTGAATGTAATTGAAGTTCAAGGCATTACCATTCAGATCCAAACGTCCACCACGGAAACCAAAGTAAATATTATTCGGATTAACCTGTTTATCATTGGCTAACACGACTGTACCACGACCGCTGGTGATACCCACTTGATTGAAGGCTTGTTGCTGACCGTTTTCAGCTTTTTGATCCAAAATTACGGTACCTTCCCCCACGCTAATATCGCCAAGGTTTTTGCCTTTCCCATTTACCAATAAAGTACCAGTCCCTAATTTAGAGAGACGGTCACCTTGTGGATTTTTAACCTGCCAGTCAACGGTTTTATTAGCGTTAACCACCACACCTGCGCCAGTCCAAGTATCATTGTTATTCTCGGCACGCACGGTCATATTGTTGTTGAAATAAAGTGCGCCGGCTCCTTGATTAATAGTGTTTTGTAAAACGATTTCACTGCCATCTACACCGCTAAAGTGTGCACTTTTACCGTTGGCAAGAGACGGGCGATCGGTATTGGTATCCAGATGTTTTTTCGCCGGATCCGCTAATTTTAATTTTGAACTTGAAGCACCATCGCCTTTCCAGTAAATCGTTTGGGCACGAATAGGAAAATCAATTTCATCATCTTTTATGGCATTTGCCATATATATGTTTTGAGCAACCGTATAATCATTGCGGGAATCGTTCTCGCCGTAATAAGTGGCCAAATTACCCGCCAATTTCCAACGCTTTTCCCACGCATCATAGACAAACAACGGGGAGCCACTATCTCCTGGTAGGGCATAGGTTGATAATCCATCATTAAAGAGATTGCCATCAAATTGTGCTTTGGAAATGTCGGAACTCACCGGACGCATCGGGGTACCGCCAATTAAATACTGGTAGAAACTGGCTACATCACGGTTTTGTCCATATTGATTACGGGATTTTTGAAGACCGGAGCCAACACGTACGAAATACGGATAACGCGCTTTATCTAAAAACGCATTTTGACGGGACTCTACCGTATTCACCGCAATTGGTGCCACTTCGGTAACCAGTTTATGTAAACGTGGCGTTTGGAAATCCAATCCTGGGTGGTTATTTTGCTCAACTACTAAATAATCGAAGTGATGATTGTCCGGATTATTGCTATCTGCACCATATTGCACCTCGCCATAATAGCCGCTGATGTGTCTAACACTAGAAACATATTGCGGGTGAAACAGGGTGGCAATACCTTGACGACGGTTGGTAACCGCAAGATCCGGCATTGGTACATTCGGTAACATCGTACCGACATACTGTCCTTGATTGTTATAAATACCAATATTGCTCGCACCAACGCGGAAAATACCTTTGTTTTCGGCAAAGTCACGGAAATACTGATAATCGACATTGTTACGCACGATTGAGGCCTGCGCGGAAGCGCAAATTACAGAAACTGCGAGTGCAGCCAAGGAAGGCTTTAAGAGATTAAGTCCTTTCATTTGTTTATTACCTTAGAGATTAAAATTTATTTTTATTGCCGATAGTGTCAGCCTAAAGGCCGCCTTCGACTTTTATAATTATGCTTATGTTGTTTTTCAGGCATTTTGCCGACAAAACGAAAAAGCCGCCCAAACAACTTAAGCAGCCTTGGCATTATTGCGCATTTAACCGCCTACAGCAAATAAAAAATAAAGATAAGTAACTGATCCCAAAAAGAAAAAATACCCACAATGAAAATAAAAATAATTCTTAAGAAGGTCAGGAATCGCAATCCTGATGGTGTAGGAATGGTGTCACTTAAGCAGAACAGTGACTGGAGTGAGAAAAAATAGGCTGATTTTTGGATTTTTAAATCAACCCTAATAAAATCAATAACTTAGGGTTGATTTTTACAAAAACTTCTGTTTTCGATAGGGCGTTGTGGCTTAACTTTCCAGCTCGATAGCCAACACCTCTGCTTCCGATTTCAGTAACAAATAGACTTCCTTCAGCATCGTGTTATCCATCGGTTGGCAACGCACCTGTAAGCGCACTTCGCCATTTTCTAAATCCTTAAGATTTAAGTTTTCAATCCGATATTGGTGGTTTAGCAATAAGTCTGTGACCTTGCCAATAGCCTGTACGCTAGATAGCTGAATGATCAGACGAGTGTGGCGTTTATGCCGTTTACGGCGCACAAAACGTTGTACCAATGGGCTTAAACGAATAGCCACCAAAATCATCAGAGTCGCGATAATCGCATCGAACATAAAACCCGCGCCGGTAGCCACGCCAATGGCTGCAGCGGCCCAAATAATTGCCGCGGTGGTTAAACCGGAAATTGCATCATTTTTCTTGTGCAAAATTACCCCCGCGCCTAAAAAACCGATACCACTAATTACTTGAGCGGCTAGTCGCATCGGGTCGGTACGAATATTATCTGAAACCTGCGCATAATGCTCTGCCGCCTGAATCGAAACGATGGTCAGCACGCAGGTCGTTACTGCAATAATTGCACAGGTTTTCACCCCTACGGGTTTGCTTTTCAGTTCCCGTTCTAAGCCGATGATACAGCCGAGGGTTAATGCCATTGCCATTTTGCCGAGAATAATGGCGTGATTGGAATTGCTAAGAAATTGCAAAAAAAGAGAATTGTCCATTGGGTCCTTGGTTTAGCTACAAAATAAAGAGCGCTGTAGTTTACGCTAAATTCGCTTGGGTTGCCTTTGTTTATCGCCTTTTGTTTAAAAATTGAGTAAAATCTAGCGCTTTTTACTGATTGGAAACAGAATTTATGTCGAATTCAACGCCGAATATCGGCTTTGTGAGTTTAGGATGTCCTAAAAATTTGGTGGACTCCGAACGTATTTTAACCGAGCTGCGTGCCGATGGTTATAACATCGTACCCAGTTATGAAAATGTCGATTTAGTCATCGTCAACACCTGTGGCTTTATCGATAGCGCAGTACAGGAATCCCTTGAAGCCATTGGTGAGGCTTTGCAAGAAAACGGACGGGTTATCGTAACCGGTTGTCTTGGCGCGAAAGAAGATCAAATCCGTCAAGTGCATCCAAAAGTATTGGAAGTCAGCGGGCCACACAGTTATGAAACGGTAATGGCACAAGTCTACAAATATGTGCCAAAACCAGCGAGCAATCCGTATTTGGGATTACTACCAAAACAGGGGATAAAACTGACCCCGAAACATTACGCCTATTTGAAAATATCGGAAGGCTGTGATCACCGTTGCACCTTCTGTATTATCCCATCATTGCGTGGTGATTTGGAAAGCCGTTCCATTACCCAAGTACTGGATGAAGCCAAACGCTTGGCTGAAGCCGGTGTAAAAGAATTGTTGGTGGTCTCGCAAGATACATCCGCCTATGCAATGGATACGCAACGCCAGCAAGGTGGCGTAAAAACGGCTTTCTGGAATGGTATGCCAATTAAAAATGACCTAATGACCCTCTGCAAACAGCTCGGTAAATTAGGCATTTGGGTACGCTTGCACTATGTTTACCCATATCCGCATGTGGATGATTTAATTCCATTAATGGCGGAAGGTCTATTGTTGCCTTATTTGGATATCCCATTGCAACACGCCAGTCCGAAAATCTTAAAGGCGATGAAACGCCCGGGTAAAATCGAGCGCACCTTAGAGCGCATTAAGCAATGGCGGGAAATTTGTCCGGATTTAACCCTGCGTTCCACATTCATTGTCGGTTTCCCTGGGGAAACTGAAGAAGATTTCCAAATGCTATTGGATTTCTTGAAGGAAGCACAACTAGATCGCGTAGGCTGCTTTAAATTTAGCCCGGTGGAAGGTGCCGATGCTACCACCATGGCCGACCAAGTGCCGGAAGAAGTAAAAGAAGAACGTTTCCATCGCTTTATGCAATTACAGCAAGAAATTTCCGCCGCACGCCTACAACAAAAAATTGGCAAAACCCTTGATGTGATTGTGGATGAAATTGATGAAGAAGGTATTATCGGCCGTTCCAAAGCTGATGCTCCGGAAATCGATGGTGTGGTGTATGTTGATAATCAAAGCAGCATGCCGGTAAAAACGGGCGATATTATTCAAGTCACCATTACCGATGCAGATGAATATGATCTCTGGGGTCATTGTTAATAATTAAGAGGAAATCCATTATGACGGAACAACAAAATCCAAGCGTAATCCAGTTTGAAAAAGAGGTCGCTGCCCGAAACTACGAAGCAGCCTGTGTCGCTTTATTGGATATTTTGACTCAGGTCGATAGCAATTTCGGAGGTATTGAAGGTATTGAGATCGATTTTCCGCAACAACTTAATAATTTACCGCAGGAACAAATCCGTCATTTTTGTACCCGTATGGCTAATGCCACCAGCGAATTATTCCGTGATCCCAAATTGGAGATTTCTGAATCCGGGGCACTACGTTTTCTTACATTGCAACGCTGGCTGTGCATGATTTTTGCCAGCTCACCTTACATTAATGCTGACCACATATTACAAACCTACAATCGTAATCCAAATCCGGAAAACCCATTGGATATCCATATTGATCCAAGCAAATCCTCATTGATTAAATTCTGTATTATGTATTTGCCGGAATCTAATGTGTCCTTGAATCTTGATGCATTATGGAATCTGGATCCGGAATTATGTGCATCCCTCTGTTTTGCGCTGCAATCACCACGCTTTATCGGTACCTCTGAGGCGTTTGGCAAACGTGGAACTCTTTTACAATGGTTTCCGAAATACTTGGCGCAAATCGAAAACCTTAATAATTTACCGAGTGCGATTTCCCACGATGTCTACATGCATTGTAGCTATGATATCGCCGCTAATAAACATCAGGTAAAACATGCATTAAACCAAGTCATTCGTCGTCATTTACTGGCCGGCGACTGGACTGACCGCGATGTGCGTAAATTGGGTGAGCGTAATGGTAAACCGGTGATGGTCGTGCTGTTAGAGCATTTCCATTCCTCCCATTCCATTTATCGTACCCATTCCACCTCAATGATTGCCGCCCGTGAGCGCTTTCATTTAATCGGTATTGGTAATGACGCAGTAGATGAGGCTGGCCGAGCTGTGTTTGATGAATTTCATCTCATCAAGGGTAATAACATTTTTGAGAGACTCAATAATCTCAAAGCCATCTGTGAAGAAAATGGTGCAGCGGTGTTTTATATGCCAAGTATCGGGATGGATATGCTTACTATCTTTGCCAGCAATACCCGTTTAGCCCCAGTACAAGTCATAGCCCTTGGCCACCCAGCAACCACCTATTCCGATTTTATCGAATACGTTATCGTTGAAGACGATTATGTTGGTTCCGAAGAATGTTTTAGCGAAACCTTACTGCGCTTGCCAAAGGATGCCTTGCCTTATGTACCATCTTCATTAGCACCACAAAATATAGCGTACCAACTGCGTGAAAATCCGGAACTGGTCAATATTGGTATCGCGTCTACTACGATGAAACTTAACCCTTATTTCTTAGAGGCGTTAAAAGCAATTCGCGATCGAGCTAAAGTAAAAGTACATTTCCATTTTGCCCTTGGCCAATCTAGCGGGGTTACCCATCCGTATGTGGCTCGTTTTATTCAGTCTTATTTGGGGGATGATGCTACCGCTTATCCACATAAGCCTTATCACCAATATTTAAGCATCCTCCAAAATTGTGACATGATGGTGAATCCATTCCCATTCGGTAACACTAACGGTATTATCGACATGGTGACTTTAGGTTTAGTTGGTGTGTGTAAAACCGGACCGGAAGTACATGAACACATTGATGAAGGACTATTTAAACGCCTTGGTTTACCGGAATGGCTAATCGCACAAACCGTAGATGAATACGTGGAACGCGCAATCCGTCTAGCGGAAAATCACCAAGAGCGTTTGCAATTACGCCGCCATATTATTGAAAATAATGGTCTGAAAACACTATTTACCGGTGATCCAAGCCCGCTAGGTAAAGTCCTGTTAGCTAAAGTTGATGAGTGGAAAGTAACCAATTTGCAAACCCAATCATCTACAAAGAAAAAAGCTAAAAAATAAATAAAAATCCCCGAATAGGGGATTTTTTTGTTAAACACCTAAGCGAAATCAAATTTCTCTCTAGCCTGTAGACAAAACACTTGCTTTTGCAGGCGCTATCTTGTAATTAATAGAACCGTTTAACACAACATTAAAGAAGGAAAAAACATGAAAAACGTCGGTTTTATCGGTTGGCGCGGAATGGTCGGTTCCGTATTAATGGATCGTATGGTGCAAGAGCAAGATTTTGCCAATATTAATCCTGTTTTCTTCACCACGTCTCAAGCAGGTCAAAAAGCGCCTGTATTTGCAGGTAAAGAGGCAGGTGAACTTAAAAATGCATTCGACATTGAAGAACTTAAAAAATTAGACATTATCGTGACCTGTCAAGGTGGCGACTATACCAATGAAGTCTATCCAAAATTAAAAGCAACAGGTTGGGATGGTTATTGGGTTGATGCTGCTTCTGCACTACGTATGAAAGATGATGCAATTATCGTGCTTGATCCAGTAAACCAACATGTGATTTCTGAAGGCTTGAAAAAAGGCATTAAAACCTTCGTGGGCGGTAACTGTACCGTGAGCTTAATGTTGATGGCTATCGGTGGTTTATTTGAAAAAGATTTAGTGGAATGGGTATCTGTCGCAACTTACCAAGCGGCTTCAGGTGCAGGCGCAAAAAATATGCGTGAATTACTTTCACAAATGGGTTTATTAGAACAAGCAGTTTCAAGCGAATTAAAAGACCCTGCTTCGTCAATTTTAGATATTGAACGTAAAGTGACTGCAGAAATGCGTTCTGATAGCTTCCCAACAGATAACTTTGGTGCGGCATTAGGTGGTAGTTTAATCCCTTGGATTGACAAACTTCTTCCAGAAACCGGACAAACTAAAGAAGAATGGAAAGGCTATGCAGAAACCAACAAAATCCTAGGTTTAAGCGACAACCCAATTCCGGTAGATGGTTTATGTGTACGTATCGGTGCATTACGTTGCCATAGCCAAGCGTTCACCATCAAACTGAAAAAAGACTTACCATTAGAAGAAATCGAACAAATTTTAGCAGCTCACAACGAATGGGTGAAAGTAATTCCAAACGACAAAGAAACCACGTTACGTGAATTAACACCGGCTAAAGTAACAGGTACATTAAGCGTACCGGTTGGTCGTTTACGTAAACTGGCAATGGGTCCTGAATACTTGGCTGCCTTTACTGTCGGTGACCAATTATTATGGGGCGCAGCTGAGCCTGTTCGCCGTATCTTAAAACAATTGGTAGCGTAAGCTTTACTTTCTCCACAAGGGCGTATTCACTACGCCCTTTTCATTAGAAAAATCATGAGCCGAGAACCCTATTTTCATCAATTTGCCCTAGCAGAGTTATTGCCTTTTTTTGAACAATTTCCTACGCAATATCTTTATGGTGAGCGAAATATCAAACTGGCTTATCGTCATTTGGTTCATCCCGAAAGCGCGGTCAGAAAATTAATGATTTTGGTTAATGGTCGAGCAGAAAATATGTTGAAATGGACGGAACTGGCTCATGACTTCTACCAACAAGGCTTTGATGTATTGTTGTTTGATCATCGAGGCCAAGGGTATTCGGAACGCCTCATTATTGGCAGTGACAGAGGACATCTGGACAAATTTCGTTTTTATGCAGCAGATATGGCTAAGATTATCGATAAAGCCGTTCAAAGCCGACACTATCAACAGCAATACCTACTTGCCCATTCACTAGGAGCACTGATTTCCACCTATTACTTGGCCGATTTTGATCATCGCATCAATAAAGCAGTTCTGTCCTCACCATTTTTCGGTGTGCCGTTGAAAAGTCCATTGCGCGATGAGTTGCTAATTGGTCTAATGATAGCCGCAGGTCAAGGGCGTCGTTATGTATTCGGCAAGGGTGCATATCGACCAGCACACTTGGACAACAACGAACTCAGCCATTGTCGAACCCGTATGAAATGGATGAATCGAATTAATCGCAAATATCCGGAAATTCACTTAGGCGGCCCAACTTTCCGCTGGGTACACCTATGTTTAAATGCAATTAAACGATTACCGAAAATCCTTCCAAGAATTGAAATCCCGGTACTGATTTTACAAGCAGAAAAAGAAAAGATTGTAAATAATCAACATTTACCAATGCTGACAACACTATTTCCACAAGCGAATTGTCGGCTAATCACGCATGCCAAGCATGAGATTTTATTTGAACGGGATGAAATCCGTGCTTTAGTGATGCCGCAAATCCACGAATTTTTTAACACTTAATCCAAAGCAAAAAAACCGTATTTTTACAAATACGGTTTTTATTTTCTATTTATAAACTATAAGCCTGAATATAAGGTAGTTTACCTTTTCTCAGCATTTCTTGAATACCGCTTTGATGATCATTATTACCTAAACCACGCAATTCAAAGGTAAAACCAAAGCTATTATCGTACAGCACTTCATTAGGCTGTTGATTTTGGCGACTGGTCACATAACGACGGGCACCAACTCCAACCGACCAGCAACAGCTGTTATATTGCACGCCTAGATATTGCTCTACCGGTTTTTTCAAAGCGATATCTTGGTAATATTTCCCCACAACCGCCCAATTATCGTTAACTTCCCAAGCTGCAACCAGACCAATTTGCTTAATATCCTGATTGTAACGGTTCGCTGAAGCACCTAAGTTTTGGTTGATATAATCTTTGCTAGCATAGCGATAATTTAACTGTATCAAGTTATTTTTCGACGGATTAAATTCAATGCTGCTATTCGCTAATGCCGCATGGCGAGTTTGCGGATCATATTGATAACTACCATGCCAATTCCATTGGTCGCTGATACGCCAATTAGATTCCAATGCCCAAGCTGAAGAACCTTTCGGCGCATCATTATTGGAATTACCATCGATCCGTGAGTCCGTTAAATAATAAATTTGTCCGGCAGAGAAATTAAAACGCTCGGCCGCTGTTTTATCAAAGAAACGGGTCGTACCGCCAACTGTTACCTGATTTGCTGAGGCGATGCGATCCAATCCACTGAAACGGCGATCACGGAACAGTGAATAATAGTCCTGCTGTACTAATGCAGAATCGTAACCATAACCTAAATAATCACTTACTTGGCTAGAGCCGATATTACTTTGATCACGATACGGACGATATAAATATTGCACGTGTGGCTCAAGAGTTTGTTTATATCCCTCAAATAATGTTTTCTCAGTCGCCAACACCGTTTGTAAATCCACTTTCAATTGTGGAAGTACCCGATTTACCGATTTTTGAACATCTTCAGCGCCAGCGCCATTACCTTTTTTCTGATTGTAATGGGTCGCGTAAAGTTTGGTTTCAATATTTAAACTACCGTATTTATTCGATAAGTTCGAGTTTAAACTTGGCTCTACGTGGAAACGCCACGCAGTCGGCATTAAAGCGCTGTCATTATCAAAGCGCACCGCTTGAGAGAATAATTTGAAATCCAACCAACCGTTGGCCAAATCATTTTTATAATAATTAAAGTCAATTTGCGGCAGAGCCCGATAAGGTCCGATATCCACCTCAT
>OKGA01000018.1_pt1 | contig 128128 bp, 125 predicted proteins | sample 1611451 | NCBI WGS metagenome assembly OKGA01 (sample SAMN04436745, study PRJEB24849) | human gut metagenome | biome: human gut; feature: NICU; material: stool | host: Homo sapiens | place: USA: Saint Louis, MO | collected 2010-12-22
GCCTTTTTATTTGCCTTCCAAACGCCCCCTCGAAAATAAAAGTTTTTGCTAAATTGATAGCTAAGCCATTGATTTTATTAGTGTTGATTGAAAAATATTTTTTGTGTTTCCTGATCTTAATTTGGCGAGCTTTTTCCTGTATCTTTCTTTGGCATAAAATATAGCAATAACTGAAATATTGGTGAAATGCCTTGCGTCATCCCATATTTGTCCTTAATATGGCTCGCGAACCCTCCTTGAATTTTACCAATCTATCCCCATATTCAAGCCACCAATTTGTAATGAAGAGAGATAATATGACAAGCAAGAATACCGAACAACGTACACTGCCCGTGTTGCCTTTGCGCGATGTGGTGGTGTTCCCATACATGGTGATGCCACTTTTTGTCGGCAGAGCTAAATCCATCGCTGCTCTAGACGGCGCAATGAATGGCGATAAAAAATTGCTATTGGTGACCCAAAAACAACCCGAATTAGAAGATCCAAGTATTGACGATGTATTTGATGTGGGCACCATCGCGAATATTATCCAATTATTGAAACTCCCGGATGGTACGGTCAAAGTATTGGTGGAAGGGCAGCAGCGTGCCAAGGTAAATCAATTCCGCGATAACGGCATCGAGTTTGAAGCCGAAGTCACTCCGATTGGTATAAGCTACGGTAATCAGAAAGAAGTCGAAGTGGTACAGGCAGCAGTACTAGAAGAATTCGAAAACTATATTAATTTAAATAAGAAGGTGCCAAGTGATGTGCTTGGTGCTTTGCAACGCATTGTTGATCCTGATCGTTTGGCCGATACCATGGCCGCACATATTCCGGTGGCGGTCCGTCATAAACAAAGCCTGTTGGAATTGTTTGATGTGCAGGAACGTTTGGAATACTTGCTCGGCATGATGGAATCAGAAGCGGATATTTTACAGGTAGAAAAACGTATCCGCGGTCGGGTTAAAAAACAAATGGAAAAAAGCCAGCGCAATTATTATTTGAGCGAACAGATCAAGGCGATCCGTAAAGAAATGGATGATAGTGGTGAAACGGATGATACCCTTGATGAAGTTGAACAGTTGCGTCAAAAAATTGAAGCTGCAGGCATGCCGGCCGATGTACGCGATAAAGTCGAAAGCGAACTGCAAAAAATGAAGATGATGTCGGCGATGTCTTCCGAAGCCACCGTGCTCCGTAGTTATATCGATTGGATGTTGCAGGTGCCTTGGCATAAACGCACCAAAGTGAAAAAAGATATCAATAAAGCGCAACAGGTATTAGATGCCGATCACTTCGGTTTGGAACGGGTGAAAGAACGCATTTTGGAATATCTTGCAGTACAGGCGCGTTTAAATAAAGTGAAAGGGCCTATTTTGTGTTTGGTTGGGCCTCCAGGGGTGGGGAAAACCTCATTGGGACAATCTATTGCCAATGCAACCGGGCGCAAATATGTACGTATGGCCTTGGGTGGCGTGCGTGATGAAGCTGAAATTCGTGGCCATCGCAAAACCTACATCGGTGCTTTGCCGGGTAAATTGATTCAAAAAATGGCAAAAGTGGGAGTAAAGAATCCATTATTCCTGTTGGATGAAATCGATAAAATGTCCTCGGATATGCGTGGAGATCCGGCTTCTGCATTATTAGAAGTATTAGATCCGGAACAGAATAATGCCTTTAATGATCATTACCTAGAGGTTGATTATGATCTTTCCGATGTGATGTTTGTGGCAACCTCCAATTCAATGAATATTCCTGGACCACTTTTGGATCGGATGGAAGTGATTCGTTTATCAGGTTATACCGAAGACGAAAAACTGAATATTGCAATGAAGCATTTATTGGCCAAACAAATTGAGCGTAATGGCTTACGTAAAGGTGAGTTGGAAGTACAAGAAAGCGCTATTCTGGATATTATTCGCTATTATACCCGTGAAGCCGGAGTGCGGAATTTAGAACGGGAAATCTCCAAAATTTGTCGTAAAGCAGTGAAAAATTTATTGGTTAATCCGAAAGTAAAATCACTTGTAGTGAACAGTGAGAATTTACACGACTATTTGGGAGTGCGTCGTTTTGAATTTGGTAAAGCCGATACTCAAAATCGCATCGGTGAAGTAACCGGCTTAGCATGGACTGAGGTTGGTGGTGATTTATTAACTATCGAGACAGCATCGGTTATCGGTAAGGGTAAATTAACCTTTACAGGCTCCTTAGGCGATGTCATGAAAGAATCTATTCAGGCAGCCATGACAGTGGTGCGCGCACGTGCGGAAAGTCTTGGGATTAATCCTGATTTCCATGAAAAACGCGATATTCATATTCATGTACCGGATGGCGCTACACCAAAAGATGGTCCAAGTGCTGGTATTGCAATGTGTACAGCGTTGGTATCGTGTCTCACCGGAAATCCAGTGCGTGCCGAAGTGGCGATGACCGGAGAAATTAGCTTACGCGGTAAAGTCTTGCCAATTGGTGGTTTAAAAGAAAAACTATTGGCAGCGCATCGTGGCGGAATTAAAACTGTATTGATTCCAAAGGATAACGTGAAGGACTTGGAAGAAATTCCGGAAAACGTGAAAAATAACTTGACGATTCACGCGGTAGAAACGATTGATGAAGTACTAGGTTTAGCGTTAGAAAATCCGCCACAGGGTATTGAGTTTGTTAAGCACCAACCCTTGGTTAAATCTCCGCGCCGTAAAAGCTCGGGGAAAACGACAAGAGCGGTAAATTAAGATAAAATAAGGGCTTGTTTCATCAGGCCCTTTTTTATTTCATGTTGACACTTCCCCCGCTTTCTCTTTACGTTCATATTCCTTGGTGCGTTCAAAAATGTCCTTATTGTGATTTCAATTCCCATGCACAAAAGGATGATATCCCTGAGACCGAATATATTGAGCATTTGCTTACAGATTTACGGCATGATTTAGCGCAGTATTCGGAAAGCATTGCAGCAAGACCATTGCATTCTATTTTTATTGGTGGAGGTACACCTAGTTTATTTTCTCCAGATTCTATTGGCCAATTGCTTGAGGCTATCAAGCAACAGATTCCTTTTTCAGCGGATATAGAGATAACCTTAGAAGCCAATCCTGGAACTGTCGAGGCAGCCCGTTTTGAGGGATATGCAGCGGTTGGTGTCACGCGGATTTCGATGGGCATACAGAGTTTTAATGATGATAAATTGCAACGCTTAGGGCGAATCCATAATGCAGCGGAAGCCGAGCATGCGGTAGGCTTGTTAAAATCCTCCGGTGTGACTACGTTTAACTTAGATTTGATGCATGGTTTGCCTAATCAAACCCTAGACGAAGCCTTGCATGATTTACATCGGGCGATAGCACTCTCTCCACCACACCTGTCGTGGTATCAGCTGACGATTGAGCCCAATACACAGTTTGCCTCGCGGCCACCGAAATTACCCGATGAGGATGCGCTATGGGATATTTTTGAACAAGGGGATCAATTGTTACGCGCTGCAGGTTACCAACAATATGAAACATCCGCTTATGCCAAACCTGGCTACCAGTGTCGGCATAACCTGAATTATTGGCGATTTGGTGATTATCTGGCGATTGGTTGTGGTGCACACGGTAAACTTAGTTTTACCGATGGACGAATTTTGCGTTACAGTAAAACTCGTCATCCGCGCGGTTATATGCGCGGTGAATATACCTATGAGACACGCTGGGTAACGGAAGACGAGCGGATTTTTGAATTCTTTATGAATCGTTTCCGGTTGTTGGAAGCTGTTCCTAAAGCGGATTTTATGGCATATACAGGGCTTCCACTGAGTGTGGTGGCTGAGCCAATGGCACGTGCATTAGCGGAAAACTATGTCAGCGAATCGGCACAGCATTGGCAAATTACCGAGCATGGCAAGTTATTTCTGAATTCATTATTAGAGATTTTTTTGGATTAATTTTTGCCTTGTATTACTTCTATTCATTCCGTGTGGTAAAAAATTACACTTGTCGCAATGCCTTTCCCGTATTAAAGTAAGGCTTACGCAAACGATTACTTAAGGAGACAATCATGGATCAAAATGCGATGAAAAAGCAGGCAGCTCAAGCCGCATTACAATATGTTAAACCCGATACCATTGTAGGCGTGGGGAGTGGTTCTACCGTGAATTTATTTATTGAAGCCTTGGGTACGATGCGTAATCAAATTAAAGGTGCTGTCGCTGCATCAAAGAATTCTGAAGCCTTATTACGTAAGCAAGGCATCGAGGTTTTTAGTGCCAATGATGTGGATTCCTTAGATATTTATGTGGATGGAGCCGATGAGATCAACCCACAAAAAATGATGATCAAAGGTGGTGGAGCAGCGCTTACCCGGGAAAAAATTGTTGCTGCGTTAGCAAAAACCTTTATCTGTATTGTAGATAAAAGCAAGCAGGTTGAGGTATTAAGCGCCGAATTTCCATTACCGGTGGAAGTGATTCCGATGGCTCGTTCACAAGTTGCACGTAAGTTGGCATCCTTAGGCGGCGCTCCGGAGTATCGCGAAGGGGTGGTTACCGATAACGGCAATATTATTCTTGATGTGTACCGTTTTCCAATCCTTGAACCGATCGAAATGGAAAAAAACTTAAATAATATCGCTGGTGTTGTAACCAATGGTATTTTTGCCCTCCGTGGTGCCGATATTGTGATTGTTGGTACACCGGAAGGTGCGCAGATTATCGATTAAATTAAATAATAAATACAGGAGAGCAAATATGAACAACAAGGTGTCATTAGACAAAAGCAAAATCAAGTTTGTGCTATTGGAAGGTGTCCATCAGAGTGCATTGGATACGCTACATGCAGCGGGTTATACCAATATTGACTATTACAAAAAAGCCTTAGATGGTGACGAACTGAAAGAGGCAATTAAGGACGCTCATTTTATCGGTTTGCGTTCACGCACCAATCTCACGAAGGAGATGCTTGATGCTGCACCGAAATTGATTGCAGTAGGTTGTTTCTGTATCGGCACCAACCAAGTCGATCTGCAAGCGGCCAAAGCACGCGGTATTCCGGTGTTTAATGCGCCATTCTCTAATACGCGTTCCGTTGCGGAAATGGTATTAGGTGAAATTCTGCTATTAATGCGTAATATCCCACAAGCCAATGCAGAAGTGCATCGTGGCGTATGGAATAAATCCGCTGTCGGTTGTCACGAAGTCCGTGGAAAAAAACTGGGAATTATCGGTTATGGTCATATCGGTTCTCAATTGAGTATTATTGCCGAGTCCTTAGGGATGAACGTATTTTTCTATGATATTGAAAATAAATTACCATTAGGTAATGCCACTCAATTACCAACTCTAGATGCATTGCTTGAAAGCTGTGATGTAGTTTCATTACATGTGCCGGATCTACCTTCAACCCGCAATTTGATGAGTGCGGAACGTATTGCCAAATTAAAAGAACATGCGCTTTTAATTAATGCAGCACGCGGTACCGTGGTCGATATCGATGCACTAGCGGCTGCCTTGCAATCCGGTAAAATTCGTGGTGCGGCAATTGATGTATTCCCGACTGAACCGGCTTCCAAAAATGAAGAATTCATTTCACCATTGCGTGCCTTTGATAATGTCATTTTGACTCCACACATCGGGGGATCCACCGCGGAAGCTCAGGAAAACATCGGTCTTGAAGTTGCCGGTAAATTTGTGAAATATTCCGATAATGGTTCGACCTTATCTTCGGTAAACTTCCCAGAAGTATCCTTACCTGAACATGAAGGTACTAAACGTTTGTTACACATTCATGAAAATCGCCCAGGCATATTGAATCAGCTCAATAAGATTTTTGTTGATGCGAACCTCAATATCGCGGCGCAATATTTGCAAACCGATCCAAAAATCGGCTATGTAGTGGTGGATGTGGAAACCGAAGATGCCGCGCCATTATTGGCTCAATTGAAAGCTATCGACGGCACAATTCGCGCCCGTGTGCTTTATTAAGATCTGAAAGACAAAGGCCGGTGAGTTACCGGCCTTTTTTATGTACGCTGAATTGCTGATTGTCAGAAAACCAGGTTTTGAAATCAATAATAATAAAATCAATGGGTTACATTGTGTTTTTGAGAAAACTTATTTTTTAATAGGGGCGTTTGGTTAAAGTGAATCAATGTCTAATTGACGGATAAATTCGCCCAGATCCTGGCTAAGGGTGCCGAGGTTATCTATCATTTGTTCCGTGCTATCGGTGACATTATCCAATATCTCATTGGTATCATCGGCCTTGTCTTCATCCACGATGTTGCCGCGATCTTCGGCAGCAATTTCACCATTTGCCGCACTAAATCCATTATACCAAGCTTGTCGCAAGGATTCGGTGACATACCGACAATAGTCCTCGCGTTGGGAAAGTAATTTATCTGCGTATTCGGGATAATCTTGAGCGATTTTGAAACCATCTAGATACCAATCATCCTTATCTTGACAATTGGCGGTATTGAGGCGTTTTTCGTATTGATTAATAGAGAACGGTTGAATTTTTTTAGCATCCGCAGATTGCGACAAAGATGTTGCTATGGCAAATAGGACAATGGGGATAACAGCTTTCATGCAAACTCCTTTCAATTCGGCTTGCAAGCTGAGACAGCCCGTTGTCCTCGTGGTTCCTTATTCCTCCACATCACCGAGTAAAGCGGCGTATTTTTTGCTACTAGGCGAGGCTTCCAACATAATTTTTAGAGCCATGGTTAAAGGGACCGAAAGCAGCATGCCGACCGTGCCGAGCAACCATCCCCAAAATAATAAGGAGAGGAAGACGACCAGTGTGGAAAGCCCAAGAGTACGCCCCATCCATTTCGGTTCCAACACATTACCAATGAGCATATTGATTGCGACCAAGGCAGCCGCAACCCCTAGACCAACACCGAAACCATTGAGCAATAAGGTTTGTAGCACAATTGGTACACAGGCAATGATTGAACCAATATTGGGAATGTAATTGAACAGAAAACTTAAGGTTGCCCATAAAATGGCATATTGCACATCGGCTAACTCGAGCAACAAATAGATGGCAATACCGGTGAGCAGACTGACCATGGTTTTGATACCAAGATAGCTAATCACACTTTGCAAAATCCGTTCAATATGATGTTCTTCGCGAGCCACTTCTGTTTCATCGGCATGCTCTGAACTTAGCACTAACGCCAGACGATGTTTCATGGTTGGCGCTTCCAATAGCATAAAAATAACCGCCAAGATCAACACAAAGATATTGGAAATAACACTCGAGAAGTTCAGTAGAAAGCGACTGACGTAACCCATAATGACGGCCGGATTAAAGTTTTCCAAAATGCTATCGCGCGATAGCGTAAAGGGAAGTTTAAAGCGTGCGGCCAAGCTATTGAGATCGTTGAGGCGTTCGCCAAGCAACACTTTATATTGCGGAATTGATTGGCTGAATTCAGTCGCCGCATTGTTAATTAAGCCGAATAGTGAAAAGAAAATCACCACAATCAATGCCAGTAATAAGCCAATAGCGACCCCAAGTGGCACTTTACGCTTGGTTAGGGCGCGGAGGAGTGGCGAGCAGATAATGGCAATAAAAAGCGACAATAAAAAAGGCACGACGATTTCCGCCGCGCTTTTTATGCCAGCGAAAATGACCACCAAGGCGGCCATCGCAATCAGCCCGCGATTAAAATTAAGGCTGTTTCCCACTAAATAGCATCCTCATTTTGTTCGCCGGTGCGGATACGAATCACCCGTTCTACATCGTAAACGAAGATTTTACCATCGCCGATTTTACCGGTTTGAGCGGTTTCAACGATGGTTTCCAGGCATTGCTCTAACAATTCGTCAGGCACCACAATTTCTATTTTTACTTTCGGCAAAAAATCTACCATGTATTCGGCGCCGCGATAGAGTTCGGTATGCCCTTTTTGACGACCAAAACCACGTACTTCGGTGACGGTCATGCCGCTAATGCCGATATCGGAAAGATTTTCACGTACATCGTCTAATTTGAATGGTTTGATAATCGCTTCGATTTTTTTCATGATTGCACCTCCCGACGGGCGGATTTAGGGCGAAATGTATTGATCACCTGCGGATTGGTATCGATATAAATCCCATCGATCAATTGCAAACAATAAGGCACGGCACTAAAAATGCCCTGCACCAGTACTCGACCATCGGCATCTTTGACGCCTTCTAGAGTTTCTTTAATTGCCTTTGGTTGGCCGGGTAAATTTAAAATTAGGCTATTACCGCGGATGACACCGACTTGGCGCGATAGAATGGCGGTCGGCACGAAATGTAAACTGACTTGGCGCATTTGTTCGCCGAATCCCGGCATTTCCCGATCAGCAACGGCTAAGGTGGCATCGGGCGTGACATCCCGTTTGGCCGGTCCGGTACCGCCGGTGGTTAATACTAGGTGGCAATGGCAATCATCGACTAATTCTTTGAGGGTCGCTTCAATTAACGGTTGTTCATCGGGAATCAAGCGGCTTTCTAGTTCAAAGGGGGCGCTTAATGCTTGTTTTAGCCATTGTTCCAATTCGGGAATGCCTTGATCTTGATAAACACCGCTAGAGGCGCGATCGGATACCGAGACTAAGCCGATTTTAAGGATTGCTGTCATTTTTCTTCTCCGGATAACGGTTAACACGGGGTATCATAGCATAGAAAAGGATTTTATTTTTAGATCTAATAAAATCAATGACTTAGATGCGTTTTTAGCAAAAATTCTAAAAAACAAGGGGGCGTTTGATGCCCCCGTTAGTCGAATAGAAAAAGATTAAGCCGATTTGCTGAGTTTGCTCCAGTTGTAATAGCCATACAGGGAGTTGAGCAAGTAGGCACTGAACATTAAGTACATGGCTTGATTTTCAGCCCAAAGCACTATTGACAGAATATTTAGGACAATCCATAACAACCATTGCTCGCGGTAGCGTAAAATCATTAGCAATTGTGCGGTAACGGTGATGACGGTGGTGAGGCCATCTAAGCCTGTGGAACTACCGCCGGCCGCTTTAAGAGCTTCTACGAAACCTAGCGTACCGAATGTGATAACGGCAAGCATGATAATCCAACCTTTTAGCGTAAGCGCCTTGGCAATGACGCTTTCACCCTGTTCACCATTGCGCATATTGTCACGCCACATGAAATAGCCGATGAATTGTGAAGGAATATAGACGTATAAAACAGTATTCATTTCGCCAAGGAAATTGCTGCCCCAAGCTACATAAAAATAAGTGTAAGCAAAAATCAGTCCGAACAGGTAGTTACTGATTTTCCCCTTGGATACCAACACCACGCAAATAATACCGGCAATCCCCGAAATCATCGATAGGAGCGATTGCGGATCATAATAATAGGCAATCATTTGTGCAGTGATAAATAACACCAGCCAAACGACCTCAAAAGGGCGCCAGCCGCTAAAAAATTCACGTTTAAGGGATTCACTTAGGTTCATGAGAGCTCCGATTCTGTTTGAGTAAAAACGCGGGCATTCTGTCATTACCTTCCCTTAAAGTAAAGTATTGCTAAAGGACGCTATTTAAAGTTGTGAGATAGTTCTCGTTTTGTGCGGATTGCTTTCAAAGGTGAAGCGGTTACAATAGCCGCCCTTTCATTGTCTCGAGAGAATCAATCATGTCTTTTATGCCCGGTCAACGTTATCTTAGTGAAACGGAAAATAATTTGGGGCTTGGCATCGTCACTTCGATAGAAGGCCGACGTGTCCAATTGGATTTTCCTGCAGCCCAAGAGAATCGGATTTATGCAGTGGCGGAAGCGCCTTTAACACGAGTTGTGTTGCAGGTGGGGGATACTTTGCAACATCGCGATAATTGGTTTGGCAAGGTGATTGTACGACAGGAAATGAATGGCCTGTATTTTTATTTAACTGCTAAAACGGACGGTGGTGAGGTAATTGTGCCGGAGAGCGAATTATCTCCACAATTTTCTCTGCATAATGCGAAAGAACGTTTACTAGCCGGTCAATTGGATAGTTCAGAATTATTCGCTTTGCGCTATCGCACTTTATTGGCACAACAGGCGCAATTTCAATCTCCATTGCGTGGTTTGCGCGGTAATCGAGCAGGATTGATTCCTCATCAGCTACATATTGCTCAAGAAGTGGGTAACCGTTTACGGCCGAGAGTGTTACTGGCCGATGAAGTTGGGCTGGGAAAAACCATTGAAGCCGGCATGATTTTACAAAATCAGTTATTTGCCGAGAAAATTCGCCGCGTGCTAATTATTGTACCGGAAAATTTGCAGCATCAATGGCTGGTGGAAATGTTACGCCGCTTTAATTTACCTTTTGCCTTATTTGATGAGGAACGGGCAGCAGACTTTGCCGCAACGGAGGATTCTCCGGAGACGAATCCTTTCGAGAGTGAAGCATTAATTATTTGTTCATTAGATTGGTTGACCGCTTATCCAAAAAGGGCTGCTCAAGCTTTAGCTGCGGGATTTGATTGCTTAGTGGTAGATGAAGCCCATCATCTGGCTTGGTCACAACAGCAGGTTTCGCCACAATATGCATTGGTGGAACGTTTGGCTCAGGCTATTCCAAGCGTATTATTGCTTACTGCAACGCCGGAACAATTGGGAGAAGAAAGCCATTTTGCACGTTTACGTTTGCTTGATCCGGCCCGATTTTATGATTTTCAGGCATTTATTGATGAGCAACGGCAATATCGTCCATTAGCCGATACAATTCAGGCATTATTGACCAAACGACCGCTGACTACGCAGGAATCTCAACAATTAGCCGAGCTCTTGCCGGAAATGCGGGAAACCTTGGCATGCGGGCTAGCAGATGGTTCGTCTGCAGTATCGGCTCGCACCGCACTAATTCAAGCCTTAATTGATCGCCATGGTACCGGAAGAGTGTTATTTCGTAATACTCGGCAAAATATCAAGGGGTTTCCGCAACGTCATTACCATCCGATCGCCTTATCCAATGAGGCGGCTAAAATCGATTGGCTCTTAGATTTTTTGAAAAATCATCGACAGGATAAGATTTTGGTGATTTGTCATTTAGCGCATACCGCACAGCATTTGGTGCAGGTACTACGGGAAAAAGAAGGCATTCGGGCTGCCCTATTCCATGAAGGTATGTCGATTGTGGAGCGGGATCGTGCCGCTGCGTATTTTGCTGAAGAAGAAGGTGCGCAGGTATTGGTAAGCTCTGCGATCGGTTCGGAAGGACGTAATTTTCAATTTTCTCACTGTTTGGTGCTATTTAATTTACCGCCAAATCCCGATGCGTTGGAACAAGCAATAGGCCGCTTGGATCGTATTGGTCAACAGCAAGATATTGATATTTATCAACCTTATATCAAAGATAGTAGTGATGAGTTATTGGCGCGTTGGTATCACGAAGGTTTGGATGCATTTGAACGACTATCACCGGCCGGCATGAGTTTATTTACGGAATTTGATATTGCACAGAGAAGAGTCACAGGTTTTGCGGATTTCTCTTCCTTGCTGATACAAACCCGTGAGCGTCGAGAACAATTACAATATGAGTTGGAACAAGGACGCGATCGTTTATTGGAAATGAATTCAGCCGGAGGGGCTCAGGCACAAGCTTTAGCGCAACAAATAGCAGCGCAGGATGGTGAACCGCAGTTGCGACAATTAGCCCAACAGTTGTTTGACTTAATCGGTTTAGAACAGGATGAATTAGGCGAACATAGTTTGGTGATTCAACCAACCGGAACCATGATGTTTGCTGATTTTCCGGGACTGCAGGAAGAGCCAATGACGGTGACCTTTGATCGTGCTTTAGCATTAGCTCGTGAAGAATGGCTGTTTTTAACTTGGGATCATCCTATGATCCGCCATGGTATTGATTTAATTACGGCTAATGATATTGGTAAGGCCTCCATGGCGCTATTAGTCAATAAACAATTGCCAGCCGGTACCTTATTGATGGAAACGGTCTTTGTGGTTGAAGCGCAGGCTCCGCAGGGGTTGCAATTAGGGCGTTTCCTTCCTCCGACAGCGATTCGCTTATTATTAGATAGCAAGGGGCATGATTTAAGTGCACAGGTCAGTTTTGAAACTCTACAACAAAAATTGAAACCACTTAATAAAGCTCTTGCGGTAAAAATGTTGAAAACAGTACAGAGTTTGTTGCAAGGCCTATTTCAACAGGCAGAAAAATTACTTGCGCAGCCGGCTCAGCAAATTATTGATGAGGCATTATTACAGGCCAAGCATGATCTTGGTGCAGAATTTGAACGTTTATCGGCATTACAACGGGTAAATAAAAATATTCGCTCGGATGAACTAGGATTGTTGGCTAAACAACGAGAGGATATTTTGCATCATTTGGCCGGGGCTAATTGGCGTTTGGATAGTGTACGTATTATTGTGACCAATCAGGAGTAGCAAATGGCATTAATTGATTATCGGCCACCGATGGAACCTTATTTGGATATTGTCTATCAGGATAATCACATTTGTGTGGTCAATAAACCTAGCGGCTTATTGTCTGTTCCCGGCAATAAGCCAGAATATTTTGACAGTGCAATGAGTCGGGTAAAGGAAAAATTTGGATTTTGTGAGCCAGCCCATCGTTTGGATATGGCAACTAGCGGTATTTTATTGTTTGCATTAAGTAAAGCAGCGGATCGCGAACTTAAACGCCAATTTCGTGAACGCGAACCCCAAAAACATTATTTAGCATTAGTGTTTGGGCATTTGCAGCAGGAGTCCGGTGAGGTTAATTTTCCTCTAATTTGTGATTGGGAAAATCGTCCACGTCAGCGCATTGATTTTGTTGTTGGTAAAAAAGCCTGTACTCATTTTGAGATCTTAGAACGACGTAATGATTTTTCCACATTGGTTAAATTGACGCCGATCACCGGACGCTCTCATCAACTGAGATTACATATGTTAGCTCTTGGGCATCCCATTTTAGGGGATAAATTTTATGCACCGCCTCAGGCAAAAGCAATGGCTGCCAGATTATGTTTACATGCAGCGCAGTTAACGATCTCACATCCGATTAATGGGGAAATAATGACCTTTACCCAGAGTGCTGATTTTTAAAGAAAAGCTCCCGATTTTGAGAAATTAATTTTATTTCACCAAATATTGTAAAATATCAAATTTTTTTGAAATAAGTTTTAAGATAAATATGGGGTTACCTTGCAAACGACCTCTAAAGGAGTAAAATGCGTAGCGGATATACTTATAATTAATTAATCATATGGAGGTGTTGTATGGCGTCTGATGACAAAATTTCGACGGTTGCATTAACTCCCGTTGAAGCTACGGATTATGCTGAAAGTGTTGCTACTTATAAAGCGCATAAGCGTCCGGTTCTTTCTTTTATATCTGGTATAAATGCAGGTGCCTGTATCGCTTTGGCATTTGTATTTTACACTACAACTCAGACCGGCTCGGCCGGTGCACCTTGGGGGCTGACGAAGTTGGTCGGCGGTTTAGTATTCTCCCTTGGTGTTATTATGGTTGTGCTTTTAGGCTCCGAGTTGTTTACTTCATCTACTTTAACAGCAGTTGCCCGAGTGGGGGGCAAAATTACTACAGGACAAATGATCCGGAACTGGATTGCCGTGTATTTTGGTAATTTTGCCGGTGGTTTGATTATTGTGTTATTCATCTGGTTTGGTGGTCAGACGATGGCTGCCGCTGGGCAATGGGGCTTGACCATTTTATCAACAGCCCAACATAAAATTCATCATACTTGGTTTGAGGCCTTTAACTTAGGTATTTTATGTAACATCATGGTATGTTTGGCCGTATGGCTTTCTTATTCGGGTAAAACCGTTGTAGATAAAGCATTTATCATGATTATGCCGATAGGCTTATTCGTTGCATCAGGTTTTGAGCACTGTGTGGCTAATATGTTCATGATTCCAATGGGAATTATTACGGCGCATTACAGTACACCTGAATTCTGGCAACAAATCGGTGTAGATGCCGCTAAGTATGCCGATCTTAATTTAGCGAATTTTATTATCAAAAATTTAATTCCAGTTACCTTGGGAAATATAGTGGGGGGTGCAGTCTGCATCGGTTTATTCCAACGTTATTTAACGAAGGCCCATTAGTTCTCTAACGAATTGAAACGATTTATTTTTTATTAATTAACAAAGGAAATGACTATGTCAGAACTTAATGAAGCTCAGAAATCAGCTTGGGCAGGGTTCACCGGTGGTGATTGGCAAGAGCATGTAAATGTACGTGACTTTATCCAAAAGAATTACACCCCGTATGAAGGCGATGATTCATTCTTAGCTGGACCAACCGAGGCAACAACTAAACTTTGGGAAGCCGTGATGGAAGGTATTAAGGTTGAGAATAAAACTCACGCGCCATTAGATTTTGATGAGCATACTCCATCAACAATCACTTCTCATGCGCCGGGTTATATCAACAAAGATTTGGAAAAAATTGTTGGTTTACAGACTGATGCTCCGTTGAAACGTGCCATTATGCCATTTGGTGGTATTAAAATGGTTGAAGGGTCATGTAAAGTTTATGGTCGTGAACTAGATCCTGAAGTTAAAAAAATCTTTACCGAATACCGTAAAACTCATAACCAAGGTGTATTTGATGTCTATACACCAGATATTCTCCGTTGCCGTAAATCCGGTGTGTTAACCGGTTTACCGGATGCCTATGGACGTGGTCGTATTATCGGTGACTATCGTCGAGTAGCGCTTTATGGTGTAGATTTCTTAATGAAAGATAAATATGCTCAGTTTACTTCTTTGCAAGCAGATCTCGAAAATGGGGTGAACCTTGAAGCGACAATTCGTTTACGTGAAGAAATCGCTGAGCAACATCGTGCATTAGGTCAACTGAAACAAATGGCTGCAAGCTATGGTTTCGATATTTCTAATCCGGCGAGTAATGCACAAGAAGCCATTCAATGGATGTACTTCGCTTATTTAGCCGCTATCAAATCACAAAACGGTGCAGCGATGTCATTTGGCCGTACTGCAACCTTTATTGATATTTATATTGAACGTGATTTGAAAGAAGGCAAAATCACAGAAACTGAAGCACAAGAATTAGTGGATCACTTAGTGATGAAACTTCGTATGGTTCGTTTCCTACGTACACCTGAATATGATCAATTATTCTCTGGTGACCCAATGTGGGCAACTGAAACCATCGCGGGTATGGGATTGGATGGTCGTACCTTGGTAACTAAAAATACATTCCGTATTTTGCATACCCTTTACAACATGGGTACTTCTCCAGAACCAAACTTAACTATCCTTTGGTCTGAACAATTACCTGAAAACTTCAAACGTTTCTGTGCGAAAGTATCTATTGATACCTCATCTGTTCAGTATGAAAACGATGACTTAATGCGTCCAGACTTCAACAATGATGACTATGCAATCGCATGTTGTGTATCACCAATGGTTGTAGGTAAACAAATGCAATTCTTCGGTGCTCGTGCAAACTTAGCGAAAACATTGTTATACGCAATCAACGGCGGTATCGATGAAAAATTAGGTATGCAAGTAGGTCCGAAAACTACACCAATCACTGATGAAGTGTTAGATTTCGACACCGTAATGACTCGTATGGACAGCTTTATGGATTGGTTGGCAAAACAATATGTGACTGCCTTGAACATCATCCATTATATGCACGATAAATATTCATACGAAGCAGCACTAATGGCGTTACATGACCGTGATGTGTTCCGTACTATGGCTTGTGGTATCGCAGGGCTTTCAGTTGCAGCTGACTCACTTTCTGCAATTAAATATGCGAAAGTTAAACCTGTTCGTGGGGATATCAAAGACAAAGATGGCAATGTTGTTGCAAGCAATGTAGCAATCGACTTTGAAATCGAAGGTGAATATCCACAATATGGTAACAATGATAACCGTGTGGATGAGATCGCTTGCGATTTAGTTGAACGTTTCATGAAGAAAATTCAGAAACTCAAAACCTACCGTAATGCTGTACCAACACAATCTGTGTTAACCATTACTTCTAACGTGGTTTATGGTAAGAAAACAGGTAATACCCCAGATGGTCGTCGCGCAGGTGCTCCATTTGGACCAGGTGCAAACCCAATGCATGGTCGTGACCAAAAAGGTGCTGTAGCATCATTAACTTCTGTGGCTAAACTGCCATTTGCTTACGCGAAAGATGGTATCTCTTATACCTTCTCTATCGTGCCAAATGCGTTAGGTAAAGATGCGGAGGCTCAACGCCGTAATCTTGCTGGCTTGATGGATGGCTATTTCCATCATGAAGCGACAGTAGAAGGTGGTCAACACTTAAATGTGAATGTATTAAACCGTGAAATGTTATTAGATGCGATGGAAAATCCGGACAAATATCCGCAATTGACAATTCGTGTCTCTGGGTATGCCGTACGTTTTAACTCTTTAACTAAAGAGCAACAACAAGACGTAGTAACTCGTACATTCACTGAATCGTTCTAAGTTACAATAAAATCTAACCGTATTTTAACGGTAATGTAAAAGTTATGAGCCTGATTTACGTCAGGCTCATTTTTTATAGGTAATATTTCAGGTACAATTTAGCCATGTTTAGTTTGGGAACTTATGTATGTCAGTTTTAGGTAGAATTCACTCTTTTGAATCCTGTGGTACTGTAGATGGTCCAGGGATTCGTTTTATTTTATTTATGCAAGGTTGTTTAATGCGTTGCAAATATTGCCATAACCGTGATACTTGGGACCTTGATGGCGGTCGTGAAATTAGCGTTGAAGAATTAATGAAGGAAGTGGTGAGCTATCGCCATTTTATGAACGCAACGGGCGGAGGTGTAACGGCATCAGGTGGTGAGGCCGTTCTTCAAGCAGAATTTGTGCGTGATTGGTTTCGTGCTTGTAAGGCTGAGGGAATTAATACTTGTTTAGATACGAATGGTTTTGTTCGTCATTATGATCATATTATTGACGAATTGCTTGATGTAACTGATCTGGTATTACTGGATTTAAAAGAACTTAATGATAAAGTACATCAGAACCTTATTGGTGTGCCAAATAAGAGAACATTAGAATTCGCTAAGTATTTGCAAAAACGTAATCAACGTACCTGGATTCGTTATGTTGTGGTACCGGGATATACAGATAATGATCACGATGTACATTTACTTGGTCAGTTTATTGAAGGAATGCAGAACATCGAAAAAGTGGAGCTTTTACCTTATCATCGATTAGGTGCCCATAAATGGAAAACGCTAGGATTTGATTATGAGTTGCAAGATGTATTACCACCAACAAAAGAATCACTTGAGCATATTAAAACTATCTTGGAAGGATACGGTCATACCGTAAAATACTAGATTGTGATAATGTGGAGTAGTTCAACAGCAGGCTTTGGGAATGAGCTTTAAGGAGAGAAAAATGAAAAAATTGGTATTCACATTTTTAGGTGTAGCCCTTTTAGCAGGTTGTTCTGCTGTTCAATCCCCCCTTCCACAAGAAGAGGTGACATTAAGCCCTCCCTCTAAAGATAGAGAAGGCTATGTTCGGTTAGTAAAAGATAAAAACTACTATATTGATACTAGTTCTATCTGGGTGGATAACCAAGATTTAAATCAAGTGCATTTTGATGCAGTGGTGAATTTGGATAAGGGTTTATATGTGTATCCAAAAGAAACAAGACGTTATGCGCGTTCCGTTCGCCAATATAAAATCCTAAACTGTAAGAATTTCCACTTAACTCAGGTTCGTACAGATTTTTATGATGACTTTTGGGGCGAAGGTTTGCGTGCAGCACCGAAAAAACAGGAAAAATATTCCATTAGCTTAAAACCGAATACGACGCTTTATGCTGCCGCTCAAATTATTTGTGTGAATTCAGATAGAAAGCCTTCTTTAGAGTTAGAAGGCTCACAAGTGAAATAATCAATCAAAGTGCGGTTAGAAATAACCGCATTTTTTATGCTTAATTAAGTAGTTATAGGCAGATGATAAAAAACGGTCAATATTTATCAAATATTGACCGTTTTTTACAGATTACTATGAAAAATTATTTCACACGAGAAACGTATTCGCCTGAGCGAGTATCTACTTTGATTACTTCGCCAATTTGAACAAAGAGAGGTACTTTCACTACTGCGCCAGTACTTAATGTGGCTGGTTTACCGCCTGTGCCTGCAGTATCGCCTTTAAGACCAGGGTCGGTGTCGATGATTTCTAGTTCTACGAAGTTTGGTGGAGTAATGCTGATTGGCGCACCGTTCCATAAAGTTACGATACAATCTGCTTGGTCTAATAGCCATTTTTCTGCATCACCAACTGCTTTCGCATCAGCAGAATATTGTTCAAATGTTTCAGGGTGCATGAAGTACCAGAATGCATCATCCTTGTATGAATAAGTCAGGTTAAGATCCATAACATCAGCTGCTTCAACTGAAGTACCGGATTTGAAGTTGACATCTAATACTTTGCCTGAAATTAATTTACGAATACGGGTGCGGGTGAATGCTTGCCCTTTACCCGGTTTGACGAATTCATTTTCAACAATAACGCAAGGCTCGCCGTCTTGCATAAATTTTAGACCCGGTTTGAAATCACTGGTAGTATATGTAGCCATAATTTGAATTATCCTAAGAATGGTTTTTTAAAGGTGCACATTCTAACCCAAAACATCGCGGAGAGAGAAGAACAAAATTGGCTCGATATTTTAAAAAATGCCGTTTCTGATCCTATTTTATTACTCAAAAGACTCAATCTTTCTGAATCCTATTTTCTTGAAGATATAAAGGCTCGCCAATTATTTGCAATGCGAGTCCCTACTCCCTTTATTGAAAAGATGGAAATTGGTAATCCTCAAGATCCACTTTTTTTACAAGTTATGACCGGCGCAGAGGAGTTTTCCGACGTTGTTGGTTTTACCCAGGATCCATTATCTGAAAATCAGGCTAATGCAATTCCAAATATTTTGCACAAGTATCATAATCGTCTCCTTTTTATGCTTAAAGGCGGATGTGCCATAAATTGTCGTTATTGTTTCCGTCGTCATTTCCCTTATGAACAAAATCCGGGGAATAAACGCAGTTGGCAAAGAGCGTTAGATTATATTGCTCAGCATGATGAGATTGAGGAGGTGATTTTTTCTGGTGGAGATCCTCTTATGGCTAAAGATAGTGAATGGCGATGGCTTCTTGCATCTTTAGAATTGATACCTCATGTGCAACGTATCCGTATTCATAGTCGTTTACCTGTGGTTATTCCACAACGGATTACGGCAACATTTTGTAGTTTATTGAAAAATAGTCGCTTTCAGGTGGTGTTAGTCACCCATATTAATCATCCAAATGAGATTGATGAATATTTTACATTGGCAATGCAAAAGTTAAGGGACGCGAATGTAACGTTGTTAAACCAATCTGTCTTACTCAGAAGGATCAATGATGATCCTATAATTTTAAAGTCATTGAGTGATAAATTATTTCAAAGTGGCATTCTTCCTTATTACCTGCATTTATTGGATAAAGTGCAAGGGGCTGCACATTTCTATATTCCCGATGAACAGGCTCTTTATATTTATCGGCAATTACAGGCGAAAACTTCCGGATATTTGGTACCCAAGCTTGCCCGAGAGATAGCAGGAGAGCCAAATAAAACTTTATACGGTGACCAATATCCGCTAGAATAGCGCGAAATTTTTCATGTCAAAACCAATAGAAAACGCTTAGTCATTTTTGTGTTAATAAGTTGCATTTCAATTGGTCGGTTATCGTTAATAAATAGTTTAGCAAGTAAGAGGTATATCGTGGATTCTCATAATGGAAACCAACAAAATGACCAATCTCAAAATGAATTAGATTTAGGTTTACATAATACGGACAGCAAAAATGCACAAGGTGCAGGCTCATTGCTTGATAAGGCTAAAGGTCTTTTTGCTAAGAAAGAACAGGCTCAAACTCAATTCCATGTCCGTAAAGAACCTACATTTGGTACACAGAGCGAGCAACCTCAAACATTGCAAACATCTCCTTTTGAGGAACAACCTTTAGAGCAAAAAGAAGAATTCATTGATGCAGAAGAACATCAACAGGTTGCACAACAAAGTGCCCCATTTGTGGCTGCAGCGTCCAATGCTAATAAGGTTGATAACTTAAAACAGCCGGAAAAATGGAAAGTATTACAAATTCTTCCAGAAAAACATCGCCGTCTATTTATTGCTATTTTAGGCTTGGTAATATTGCTCATTGTATTCTTTAGCTTGAAACCAAGCTCAGATACGGTGGAGTCCTTTGAACAGCAAAATACCAATGAGATTCCGGTGCAATTTCAATCCTTGGATCAATCCCAACCGGTAGAAACTAGTATTTTAGATAATGCAACGACTGCTCCTGCTTCTGCGGAACAAACTAAATCTGATGTTCCCCCGGCAATGGAGTATGTGGGAAATAGTGAGGCTAAAAACGAAACAGTAAACCCTCAAACGGTTGAAACTCAAAGCCCAACAATGCAACAACCGAGCCAGCCAACACAAGCTCCAGTGGCGCAAACAACAGTTAAGGAATCCCCTAAACATACTCCGGCGGTAGAAAAACAAACAGCTCCGATTGAACGTAAAGTTGAATCACATCGTGAACACGCGGTGACGTCTCAGGAGAAAAAGAATGCCAAGCCGACAACGGAAAAAACGGCTGCAACAGCTCCAGTAATGAAAAAAGAATCTTCGGCTAAGATTCAAGAATCTAAGCCTACAGTTACTCAGGCTGCTACTAATGGAACAAGTAAAACCCTAACGGTTCCACAAGGGGTATCATTAATGCAAGTATTCCGTGATAACAAACTGAATATTGCGGATGTAAATGCTATGACTAAAGCTAGCGGTGCAGGGAATGCGCTTAGTAATTTCAAACCTGGTGATAAAGTACAGGTTTCCCTCGATGGGCAAGGAAGAGTGAGTGAACTACGTTTATCGAATGGTACAAGATTCATTCGTCAGGCGAATGGTACTTACCAGTATAAAAAATAGTGAAAAGGGCGAGCAATCGCCCCTTTTTATATGGCATAAGGAGACGTGATGCTGCGCAAGGTTTTGTTAATTTCAACTGCATTGCTATTTTGTGGTTGTACGCACCAATCATTAACTTCCCCGCCGAAACGTAAAGTTTCGATTGATAAGCTTTCACAAAATGGTAAAGCAAATGTGTATTTATGCAAGGGCGGAAAAACCGTTCGTGTGGTGCAAAATAAAATAAGGGGAAAGAATACTAAAAAGCTCAGCCAAGTGACGGTGACTTTTAATGAGATTTCTGAAAAATTATTGTTAGGTATTTCCGAGCGTGGCCAAAACTACAGTAATGTTCGTTGGAACTGGTCACAAAGGGATGACTATAGTTCTTTAACCACATCTGTGGGCGTTGTGCTTGCTGAGCAATGTGTATTGCAACGTAGTGAGATCAATACCAATTAATGGAATTACAACGAGGTTTTGTTCTTCATCGTCGGCCTTATAGTGAAAGCAGTTTATTGCTTGACGTGTTTACCGAAGAAAGTGGACGTCTGAGTGTTTTAGCCAAGGGGGCAAGAGCCAAACGTTCGGCTTGGAAGTCGGTGCTGCAACCATTTACACCATTATTATTACGTTGGAGCGGAAAAGGAGCATTAAAAGTTTTAACTCACGCGGAGTCTGCTGCAATCAGTCTTCCCTTAGAACAAACTGCGCTTTATAGCGGTTTCTATGTGAACGAATTGATCACTCGGGTGCTTGAGGCAGAAACGGCACAACCGCAGCTATTTCAATACTATATCGCTTGTTTGACGGGCTTGGCATCACAAACTAATATTGAGCCAGTATTGCGTCGATTTGAGTTTCAACTATTACAAATTTTGGGTTACGGTGTTGATTTTACCCATTGTGCGGGAAGCGGCGCTGTTGTTGAACCAACGATGACTTATCGTTATCGTCCTGAACAAGGGTTTATTGCTTCATTGGTACGGGATAACACGGCTTTTTACGGTAAGGAGTTATTGGCTTTTGCTGCTTTAGATTTTTCCGATGCATCGATTTTACCGGCTGCCAAACGTTTTACCCGACAGGCATTAAAACCTTATTTAGGTGATAAACCACTAAAAAGTCGTGAGTTATTTACGCAAAATATACTTTATTTGAAATAATCCGCTCTCTTTATTCGAACAATAATAAGAAATCATGTCATGGCCTTACTTTACGCTCCCCAAAAGAAACCTCAAACCATCCATACAATTACAGCTGAAATTCTTGATTTAGATTATCAAGGATTAGGTGTTGCAAAAGTTAACGGCAAAACTTGGTTTATTGAAAATGCTTTGCCGGGAGAAAAAGTAATAGCGCGGGTGACCGAGGAAAAACGTCAATATGGTTTGGCCGTAGCTCAAAAATGGTTGCAAAAGAATACACAACGCTTAACCCCTGCCTGTGGTTATTACAAGTATTGTGGCGGTTGCCAAGGGCAACATATCCCTCTTGAAATGCAGTGTCAGGCTAAGCAAAAAGCCTTATTTTCTCGTTTGAGTAAATTGCAGCGCGAGCCCATTGAGTTGATACCGATGATTTCGGGGGCGCAATGGGGGTATCGTCGCAGAATACGCTTAAGTCTGCTATGGAATGCCAAGAATAAGTGCCTTGATATGGGGTTTCGTCAGAAAAACTCTAATCAGTTAGTGGCTATTCAGCAGTGTTTAGTTGCAGAGCCTGCGCTGAATAATTTACTTCCTAAATTAACGTCGCTGTTAAGTCAATTTTCTCAACCTAAACAACTCGGGCATATTGAGCTAGTGAATGGGGATAATGGCATCGCTATGTTACTCCGCTATAGCCGGGAATTGAATGCTAGTGATCGCCAACGGTTATGCCATTTTGCTCAAGTTGAGGGGATTCATTTATTCTTACAAAGCGATAATGGAATAGAGCGGTTTTATGGGGAGGAACCCGCATATCAGTTGAATGATGGTAGTCGCTTACAATTTGATATTCGAGATTTTATTCAGGTTAATGGGCCGTTAAATCAACAGATGATCACTACCGCACTTGATTGGCTGGAGTTACGAGCAAACGATCGAGTGCTTGATTTGTTTTGCGGTATGGGGAATTTTACCTTGCCGTTATCCCGTTTAGCCGGCTTTGTGGTCGGAGTGGAGGGGGTGCAGGAAATGGTGATAAAGGCTGAACAAAATGCCATCGCCAATCATTGTCTGAATATTCAATTTTATCAAACGGATCTTAGTGCCTCTTTTGTTGATAAGCCTTGGGCTAGAGAGCACTTTAATAAAATTTTGTTGGATCCCCCACGTAGTGGTGCGGCTTTTGCTCTCCAAGCCTTATGTGATTTAAACGCCGAGAAAATACTTTATGTTTCTTGCAATCCGGCAACATTAGTACGCGATGCGGAGATTCTCTGCAACGCAGGTTACAGGATTCAACGAACTGCTATGATTGATATGTTTCCGCATACGGCACATTTGGAATCAATCACATTATTTAGCAAATCTTAGGACATTTTAACTGTCCAACCTCGACGATACGGACATCGTCGTATAAACATCCAATGACAAGGGGGAATTATGGTTGCAGTGCGCGGCTCACATTTACTCAATCCGCAAGACTTTGTAATCGAATCATGGTGTTCGAGTCTCAAGCTTGCCGAACCGACCGAGCAATTGCTTATTCAAGCCTGGTATTACAGTAAAGTCTTGATCGAAAGCCATCAGGAAAAAATGCAATATGCTACGCTCAGCCTACATTCAGGTGTAGAAATGGTGGAAATTCTGCATGAATTGAATATGGATGCTGAAAGTTTAGTCACCGCCATGTTGCTCCCCGCCGTCGCTAATCAGTTAATAGATTGGGAAGATTTACAGAATCATTTTGGCGCCAATATTGTGAAATTATTAAAAGGCGTTGAAGAAATGGACAACATCCGCCAATTAAACGCTAGCCATTCCGCTAATGCGCTACAGGTCGATAATGTACGTCGTATGCTACTTGCCATGGTGGAGGATTTCCGTTGTGTGATTATAAAATTGGCAGAGCGTATTACCTTCTTACGCGATGCAGAAAATCGTTGTTCGGAAGAAGAAAAAGTATTGGCAGCCAAGGAATGTTCCAATATTTATGCCCCCTTAGCCAACCGTCTTGGGATCGGTCAGTTGAAATGGGAATTAGAAGATTACTGTTTCCGATATTTGCATCCTGAGCAGTATCGTAATATTGCTACCCTATTACATGAACGTCGTTTGGATCGTGAGCGTTATATCGCAGATTTTGTAAGTGAGTTAACCGGTTATTTAAAAGAGAATATCGATCAGGTAGAGGTTTATGGGCGTCCGAAACATATCTACAGTATTTGGCGCAAAATGCAGAAAAAACACCTGGAGTTTAGTGGCCTCTACGATGTTCGGGCTGTGCGTATTATTGTTCAGCGTTTACAGGATTGCTACACCGCATTAGGGATTGTGCACACCCATTTCAAGCATTTACCAAAGGAGTTTGACGATTATGTGGCAAATCCAAAACCAAATGGTTATCAATCGATTCATACCGTGGTGTTGGGTAAAGGGGGCAAGCCGATTGAAGTACAAATCCGTACCCAACAAATGCATGATGATGCTGAATTAGGTGTTGCAGCCCATTGGAAATATAAAGAGGGTACCACCGGTAGCTTATCTGCCTATGAAGAGAAAATCAGCTGGTTACGTAAACTCCTCGCATGGCAAGATGATATTACTGATTCTGGCGAGGTGATTGAAGAATTACGCAGCCAAGTATTTGACGATCGGGTTTATGTGTTTACTCCGAAGGGCGAGGTGGTTGATTTACCAACAGGTTCTACGCCGTTGGATTTTGCTTATGCCATTCATAGTGAAATCGGTCACCGCTGTATCGGCGCTAAGGTAGGCGGACGTATCGTACCCTTCACCTATCATCTACAAATGGGTGATCAAATTGATATCATTACGCAAAAAAATCCAAACCCGAGTCGCGACTGGGTTAACCCAAATCTAGGTTTTACCCATACAGCGAAAGCCCGTTCTAAAATCATTGCTTGGTTTAAAAAGCAGGATCGGGAGAAAAATGTTCCGGCCGGAAAAGAGCTGTTGGAGAGTGAAATTAACCGATTGAACATTAGCCTCAAACAGGTAGAGCAGCATGCTTTAGCTCGTTATAACCTGAAAACCTTAGAGGATTTATATGCAGGCATTGGTAGCGGTGATATTCGTCTCAATCAACTGATTAATTTTTTACAAAATAAATTAATCAAGGTGACCGCAGAGGAAGCCGATAAGGAAATTCTACGTCATGTAAGCAATAAAAGTGCCAATATTGCCCAACAAAAAGCTGATAATGGTAAAAAAGGCTATGTTGTTGTCGAAGGGGTTGGTAATTTGATGCACCATATGGCGCGTTGCTGTCAACCTATCCCAGGAGATGCTATTGCCGGTTACATCACTATGGGACGCGGTATTTCAATTCATCGTAGTGATTGTGAACAATTCCTTGATTTACAGGCTTCGCATCCGGAACGGGTTGTTGAGTCGGTTTGGGGGGATAACTACGCCGGTGGTTTCCACCTAAATATTCGCATTGTTGCCAGCGATCGTAATGGTCTATTACGGGACATCACAACCGTACTGGCCAATGAAAAAATCAGTGTGTTGGGGGTCAGCAGTCGCATGGATAGCAAAAAACAGCTCGCGACCATTGATATGGAAATTGAGCTACAAAATGTTGAGATTCTCAGCAAAATTCTCGCGCGTCTGGCGAAGCTTGACGATGTGATTGAAGCAAAACGTTTATAAGGAACCTTATGTACAAAACCACGGGATTAACCCATTTAATCAACTCTACCAAATATTCTCTGCAGGGATTACGTAGTGCTTTTCAGCATGAAACGGCGTTTCGCCATGAATGCTTTGCTGCAGTGATTTTAGTGCCATTGGCATTTTTGCTCGGACATAGCGCTCTGCAAACAGCCTTAATGATCGGCGCGGTATTGCTGGTTATGGCTGTAGAATTACTCAATAGTGCCATCGAAGCGGTGGTGGATCGTATTGGTACGGAGCGTCATGAGCTATCTGGTCGCGCCAAGGATCAGGGATCAGCAGCGGTTTTTATAGCAATTGGCATTGCTGCAGTGATTTGGCTCGGGGTTATTATCGGTGGCTAAACGCCCCCTTAAAAACAAAAGTTTTTGCCAAAACTAACGCTAAGTCTTTGATTTTATTGATGTTGTTATAAAAATGCATTAACGCATTGATATTTCAAGCAAAATAAAACGGTCAAACCAATGTGGTTTGACCGTTTTTTGTTTGAGGATTAACGTCTTGGTAAATAACGGGTCGGATCGACGGATTTACCTTTATAACGGATTTCAAAGTGCAGCTTCACGTTATTGGTGCCGCTGGAGCCCATTTTAGCAATTTCTTGACCGGCTTTTACTTCCTGTTGGTCAGAGACTAAGATCTTGTCGTTGTGAGCGTAGGCACTCAAGAAATCATCATTATGTTTGATGATGATTAGGTTACCGTAACCACGCAATGCGTTACCAGCATATACCACACGGCCGGAGGCTGCTGCTTTTACAGCTTGGCCACGGCTACCGCTGATATCAATCCCTTTATTGCCGCCATCGGAGTTGGAGAAGCCTTGAATCACGTTACCGCTGGTTGGCCATTGCCAAGCCACATTGGACGCAATTGGTGCAACCACATTCGCGTTGTCGGCGGTGGTATTGACATTAGCCGGTTGGCTTGTTGTTTGGGTAGCAACCGGTACGCTTGGTGTGGCAGATGGTACGCCGGCACCAGATTTAATCGGGCCGATGATACTACCATCAGAGCCGATTTGAGTACCATTTGCGCCTGGGGTATAGGTGACAGCTGGTTCAGTCGGTGTGGCTGCTGCTGTGTTCACATTCTCTTTAACCGGTACGGTGGTGGTAATGGTTTTGGTTGTGCAATTGGAAATTTTTAAGGTTTGTCCCACGCTTAGGCTGTACGGTTCGGACATATTGTTCAAAGCCGCCAATTCTTTTACATCCATTCCCGACAAGTAGGCGATTAAGAACATGGTATCGCCTTTGTTAACTTTATAGGTGTTACCTTTGTAAGAGCCTTTTTGAATTTGGCTGTAGTCCGGCGCATTGGTATTTGGGTTACGCGGGATATCAACGGATTTAGAGCCACTACAATCGGAAACTGTTTTAGTCACGGTTTTAGTTTTTTGGGCTGCCGGCTCACTTTGCACCGGTTGATAAGTCGGTTGAGTCGCTGCGGCTTGGTTATTTTGTACCGGCTGATAGGTCGGTTGGAAATTAGGTTGTGGGTTTTGGGTACCACTTGGTACACTGGAACCCATGCTGTTTGGCATGGAATTCTGTTGAATTTCCGGTTGCCAACTACCGGCAGTGCCGCCGTCTACCGGCTGCATGATGCCTGGAGAAAGATTACCATCAGCACTTTGGATTGGTGCCGGAGTGGAAGAGCTACAAGCAGTCAGAATGGCAATACTGACCGGTAACAATAAAAAACGTTTCTTCATTTATTTTTCCTTATTATTTCATTTGGGTTGGCATAGCATTTTTTTCAATTTCAGGCATAAAGCTTCCGCCGGCAATCGCACCGGTGCCTTCGACCGGTTGCATGATGCCATCCGGCAATGCATCAGGATCTTTCGGCGGTGTGCTTGAACAGGCGCTCAAAACAACAACCATAGACAAAATAAAAGCAAACTTATTCATGGAATTTCCTTAATTATTTTAAGATGAAATAAGCGATGACGGCGAGTACGACAACCGACCAGCCGATAACTTCAATAGATTTACGCAGTTTCGCGGCAAATTTCTCACCGCCCCAGGCCGCCAGTTTGGCCACTAAAATAAAACGCGCAAAACGGGAAATAAAGGCGCTAATCACAAATGGAAAAAATGCCATTTGCATAACACCGGAGCAAAGGGTAAATACTTTGAAAGGGATCGGACTAAAGCCGGCTACGAATACGACCAGTACGCCCCATTGCTGGAACCAACTTACAGCTTGTTGCCAATGACCTTGGTAACCCCAAGCGGCCACGACATCTTCTACCCAGTCTGCAGCATAGTAACCGATGGCATATCCAATCATACCGCCGATTACGGAAGCTAATGTGGTGTAAAGGGCAAATTTAAATGCTTGTCGCGGTTTTGACATAGACATTGGAATCAGCATCACATCAGGTGGGATCGGAAAGAAAATGGCTTCAATAAAGCTGACAAAGCATAGCCAAAAAGCCGCTAATCGGTGTTTTGACCATTGCATGGTTTTGTCATAAAGGGCGCCAAAAATTTTCATGATGAGATCTCTGTGTGAAAAAACGCCACATTATTCACGTTCCAGCCAGTCTTGTAAAGCGCCAATTGAGTGATGCGCGGTCATATCGGCTGAAATTGGCGTGATTGAGACATAACCGTTTTGGACCGCATGAAAATCGGTACCAGGTTGTTCATTTTCCGGTAATCCGGCAGGGCCAATCCAATAGATTTTTTCACCGCGGGGATCGTTTTGCGCAATGACTTCCGCTGCGGAAGCACGATAGCCTAAATGGCAGACTTTGATACCTTTGAGTTGCTCGTAGGGCAAATCAGGCACATTAATATTCAACACTTCGCGTGAGCGTAATAATTGATGGTGTAGTCTAGGAATCAAGTCACACACCACTTTGGCGGCGGTATCATAATGTTGACGTCCATCCAGCGATACCGCAATGGCCGGTAAGCCTAAGTGGCGACCTTCCAAGGCGGCGGCTAGGGTACCTGAATACAGCGTATCATCGCCCATGTTACAACCGGCATTAATTCCGGATACGACTAAATCTACTTGCCCGGCTAAAAAACCATTGAGGGCTAAATGGACGCAATCGGCCGGCGTGCCATTAATGCAGTAATCACCGTTATCCAAATGGCGTGGACGCAAAGGTTCCACTAGCGTGAGAGAGCTAGAGGCTGCACTACGGTTGCGATCCGGAGCCACTACAATTACTTCGGCAATTTTGCGTAACTCCTGAGCGAGAGTTTGAATTCCCTCGGCGTGAAAACCATCGTCGTTGCTAATTAAAATTCGCATTATAACTCCTCAATTTGCACTAATTCGCGCACCAATGCAGTGGCGTAACTGCCTGCCGGTAGCCAGAATTTTAAACGTAATCCGGTATCTTCAAAGGCCCATTGTAAATGCATTGGGCAACAAAGCATGGGGCGTCGTGCCGCCTTCATTTTTTGTTGTTGCATCAATGGCGCAAATTCTTGATGTTGTGCCACGATGGCATTTTCCAATTCACTGGCGGCTATGTTTGGTTCACCGATAAGTGGGGCGGTGAGCATCAGATCGCCGTCGTTTAAACGTTGCTGTAACGCCTCGAAATCTTCATCAGAACCGGCACTAAAATGACTATGAGAGCCGGCAAGCTGCAAGATATCGCCTGGCATCACCTGTTCGATCTGGCCGGCTTGTAATCGTTGGGCAACCACTAAATTGAAGATTTCACTACGGGCAGCAGACAGATAAAAACTGCGTTTTTTGCGATCTTTGACTTGAATTTCTCCGCGCGCCCAGCGCAGTGCTTGAGTCAAATTATGACCATCGCGGCCGAATCGTTGTTCGGTAAAATAATTAGGGAAACCCTGTTTTAGATGCTCTAAGCGGGCATTGAGTTCATTGCTGGGACGGGCATCGCGCAGCAGTAGTTCAAAATAATTCCCCTGCAGACTGCCAACTCGAATTTTGCGATTGTGTCGGCCGACTTCAATGATCTCTACACCATCCAAATGAAATTGGCTAAAGTCCGGGGTTGGTTTACCCGGCATTTGTAGGCAAAACCATTGTTCGGTCACCGCGCGTCGATCTTTGAGACCGGCATAGCCCATATCTCGTGCGGAAATGCCGGCAAAGGCTGCCAGTTTTTCACCGACAAAGAGTGTATTGGCATCGGTTTTACGCACTTTCACCACGACGAATTCACCATCGCCGCTGAAGTTGTAACCTAAATCTTCTAACACAATAAAATCAGCACATTCCGCTTTTAAACGGGCGTGCTCGCTAGGGGCGCAGTTAAGCGCAAAAAAAGGCAGTGTTTGCATGAGTTGTCATTTCATCGGAAAGGGACGCCGATTGTACCTTGAAGCCCCCAGCAAGGCAAAAAAATTGGGCAAAATAACACAGGACTTTTACTTGCCGATAGCCTACAATACGCGCGCGTTAACGCGTATTTGGGTTTTAAACTCAACCCTAATAAAATCAATAACTTACATGCTGTTTTTGCAAAAAGTTGGCAAGCCAGCATAGCGTTTTATCGGAGGAACTCATGACCGACTTAACCGAATTAAAAGCCGAAACCCGCGAAATCATTAGTGATTTATTGAATGATGGTAGCGATCCTGAGGCACTTTATATTATTGAACATCATGTGGCGCATTATGATTTCGATTTATTAGAAAAAATTGCCGTAGAGGCTTTTAAAGCGGGCTATGAAGTTTCCGAAGCGGAAGAGTTTGAAGACGATGACGGGCGGGCAATTTTCTGTTTCGACATCATTAGCGAAGTGGAATTAAAACCGGAAATTATTGATGCCCAACAGGCGGAGTTATTACCATTGTTGGAGAAATACCAAGGTATTTATGATGGTTGGGGAACATATTTTGAAGATCCTAATGCCGATGATGATGAATATGGTGACGATGGTGAGTTTTTTGATGATGACGAGGATGATTTGCGTCATTCCACCCATTAATCCCATTAATTTAGGGGGATAAGATGAAATTAAGATATTGTGCTTTGTTATTAGCTGCTTTGCCATTAGGTACATTAGCAGCAGAAGAACCACCACGTAGCGATGTGAATTTTACCGTAGTTACCGAGAAAGAAATTCCACGCGATTTGTTGCAAGCCACCTTATATGTACGCACTGAGGGAAATAATTTGGGCATGCTAAATAAGCAAATTAATGAAAAGGTAGAGGGCGCATTAAATTTATTAAAAACCCAGCCAGAGGTGGTATTGCGCAGTAATAATCGCGATAGTCAGATTCGTTATAACAATCAAGGTAAGAAAAATGGTTGGATTGTTGATGCGAGCCTGGTTGTGGAAAGTAAAAACTTCCAAGCCTTTAGTGAGCTACTTAATCAATTAAGCGAGCATTTTGCGATTGAAGATATGTCCGCAAGTGTTTCGAAAGAGGCCCGTAAGGAGTTGGAAAATGAATTAACTGAAGCGGTATTATTGGAATTTAATAGCAAAGCGCAGTTGATTCAAAAAAGTCTTAATGCGAAGGGCTATCGCGTTGTGGATTTAGATTTGGATTTACCGAAGGCAGTTAGTGAGGAGCGTCGTGAGATGATGAGGGCGAAAGCCTATACTGCAGAATTGGATGAAGCATCCTTCAACCCGGCCGGTAAACAGATTTTGAAAGCGCGAATAAATGCGCGAATTGCATTGATTAACGATTGATTTTCGCTACAATAGCGCGAATTTTTTACACAAGGACACATAATGAAAGTAGCAAAAAATGTTGTGGTAAGCATTGCTTACCAAGTACGTACCCAAGATGGTGTGTTGGTGGATGAAGCACCGGCTAACCAACCGTTAGAATATTTGCAAGGCCATAACAATTTAGTGATTGGTTTGGAAAATGCCTTGGAAGGGAAAGACGTCGGCGATAAATTTGAAGTGCGTGTACAACCGGAAGAAGGTTACGGCGAATACAATGAAAACATGGTGCAACGTGTACCAAAAGACGTTTTCCAAGGTGTTGACGAAGTTGTTGTGGGGATGCGTTTCCTCGCAGATACCGATATTGGTCCAGTACCGGTGGTAATTACCGAAGTGGATGGCGATGAAGTTGTGGTTGATGGTAACCATATGTTGGCTGGTCAGGAATTACACTTCACTGTTGAAGTTGTAGCAACTCGCGAAGCAACATTGGAAGAAATCGCACATGGCCATGTACATGGTGCACATAGTCACCATCATCACGATGATGAAGAGGGCCACGGTTGTGGTTGTGGCGGTCATGGTCACCATCATCATGATCACGATCATGAACATGGTCACGGAGGTTGTTGCGGTGGCGGTCATGGACATGGTCACGGCCATGGTGGCTGCGGTTGCGGTGGTCACGGTCACTGATATTAGAGCATCTATTACGAATATAAAAAATGCGGCTTTATGCCGCATTTTTTTATTTCTTGAAATTTATTTTTTGAGTAAATCTTCATTTTTTGCATGGATCCATTTGCCGTTCTTTTTATCCATATATTGAAAATATTCATTAGCAAAAGTACCTTGTGCACAGGTAAATTTATCACGACGGGAAGTCACCTGTTTTCCCTCTAAGGCGACATTTAAACAATGTGGCCCGGTCAAAGTAAATACGCCATGTTCAACGCGGCGTTGTTCAATATTATCAACAATCAGCTCCAAGGTCTCGCGTAGGAAAGGTGAGCCTTTTTCTGCTGCTAAAAAGAAATTAGTGTAGCGACCACGGCGGGTAATGAGAACTTCACTGTCTTGTTCTTCGATGATTGAATCCAAACACCATACCAAGTGACCATCGATATCAAGATAAATCCCCCCTTCGTTATAAAGAGTGAATAAACGCCAGAAATCTGCCTGAGCTGCACCATCATTTAATTGGATATAAGCCTTGTAAGTCCGCTCATCGGCATAGCGTTTGATATATTCCTCGCGTTCTTCGGTGCTGACATAACGGTAGTCAAAACTTAAAGAGAGTAGGCGGTTAAGCAGATAGTTACAATAAATTGGGAAGGTCACTCGATTACTATAGTTGGTTTGCCAAATTACCCGATTGATTTTTAATTGTTTGGTTGAACGCCGTTTAGCCGGACTAAATGACGGAATTACAAAGCGTTTTTTAGGCAATAGCCAATGTATGGGGTATCCGACAATTTTTACCAGATTGCCCAAAATACGCAGTAATGAGTTGGAAATTAAAATAAGGGATTGGTATTTAACACGCATAATGAAATCCGAATGAATCAAAAGTGCGCGTACTCTATCATTTTCTGATAATGGATTAAATAGCCTTGGAAAGAAAGGGTGGTGGGCGATACCGGTCTCGAACCAGTGACCCCCTCCTTGTAAGGGAGGTGCTCTCCCAACTGAGCTAATCGCCCTTAACGTTGTGAGCAGGCATTATAAGAATAATGATCTTCCAGTCAATGTTTTTTTGATTAAAACGCATTGGTTGGTGCAAAAATAGGCATAAAAAATTAAATTTTATTCAGCCATCTAGCAACTCGTAGTAGAATAAGCGCCAATATTCTGTCAATAAATAGGTTATAGAAATGAAAATTGCTCCTCCGTTTAATTTGGATCCTAATGTGAAAGTACGTACCCGTTTTGCACCAAGCCCAACCGGTTATTTACACGTTGGTGGTGCTCGTACTGCGTTGTACTCTTGGTTATTCGCTAAACATAACCAGGGCGAATTTGTGTTGCGTATCGAAGATACTGATTTAGAACGCTCTACTCCGGAGGCAACGGCAGCCATTATCGAGGGCATGGAATGGCTTGATTTGCCTTGGGAGCATGGACCTTATTACCAAACCAAGCGCTTCGACCGTTATAACCAAGTAATTGATGAAATGCTTGAGCAAGGATTGGCGTACCGTTGTTATTGTAGTAAGGAACGTTTAGATGATTTGCGTCAAAACCAAGAACAAAATAAAGAAAAGCCGCGTTATGACCGTCATTGTTTAGGTGATCATAGCCATTCGCCGGACCAACCGCATGTGGTGCGTTTTAAAAACCCAACGGAAGGTTCTGTGGTGTTCGAAGATGCTGTACGTGGTCGCATTGAAATTAGCAATGCTGAATTGGATGATTTAATTATTCGTCGTACCGATGGTTCGCCAACTTACAATTTCTGTGTTGTTGTAGATGACTGGGATATGGGGATTACCCATGTGGTGCGTGGTGAAGATCATATCAATAACACTCCTCGTCAAATTAATATCCTAAAAGCCCTCGGTGCACCGATTCCGGTGTATGCTCATGTATCAATGATTAATGGTGATGATGGGCAAAAATTATCCAAACGTCATGGTGCAGTAAGCGTAATGCAGTATCGCGATGACGGTTATTTACCGGAAGCCTTGGTGAATTATTTGGTGCGTTTAGGCTGGGGGCATGGTGATCAGGAAATTTTCAGTCGTAAAGAAATGATCGAATTCTTTGAATTGGATCATGTTAGTCGCTCTGCCAGCGCCTTCAATACTGAAAAATTATTATGGTTGAATCACCACTACATGCGCGAATTACCGCCGGAGTATGTGGCTAAACACCTTGCATGGCATTATGAAAATCAAGGTATCGATACTTCAAATGGCCCAGCACTAAGCGATATCGTGACTATGTTGGCCGAACGTTGTAAAACGTTGAAAGAGATGGCATCGGCAAGCCGTTATTTCTTCGAGGAGTTCGATAGCTTTGATGAAGCTGCGGTGAAAAAACACTTCAAAGCGGCAGCACTTGAACCACTTAAAAAAGTGAAAGAAAAATTAGCTGCATTGACCACCTGGGATCTACATTCCACTCACGAAGCTATTGAGCAAACTGCAGCTGAATTAGAAGTCGGTATGGGGAAAGTGGGGATGCCTTTGCGTGTGGCTGTGACCGGTAGTGGACAGTCGCCATCGATGGATGTGACCTTAGTTGGCATTGGGCGTGAACGCGTATTAGCCCGCATTGATCGGGCGATTGCCTTCATTCAGGCGCAAAATGCTTAACTTTTAGGCGGACAAGCGCAAATTGCTAATTTCGTATTGACAGCCTGCTGTCCGAAATTTATCATAGCGCCACTTTTGGGGATATAGCTCAGTTGGGAGAGCGCTTGAATGGCATTCAAGAGGTCGTCGGTTCGATCCCGATTATCTCCACCAAATTGAAAAAAACGCACTACAGTTGTAGTGCGTTTTTTGTTTTTAAATCAACTCTAATAAAATCAATGACTTAGCGCTTATTTTTGCAAAAACTCTGTTTTGGAATAGGACGTTTATGCGATTTGCGTGTATAAAAAACGGCCGCAGTTGCGGCCATTTTTGTTATATCGATTTCATTTAATCGTGGCTACTTAAGAAGCCGCCGCTTTGATGTTTCCACAGTTTGGCGTACAAGCCATTTTGCGCCAATAATTCGCTGTGCGAACCCTGCTCGATGATTTGTCCTTTATCCAACACAATCAAACGGTCCATGGCGGCAATGGTGGATAAGCGGTGGGCTATAGCGATAACGGTTTTGCCTTCCATCATTTTATCCAGACTTTCCTGGATCGCTACTTCGACTTCCGAATCCAAGGCACTGGTTGCTTCATCAAGCAATAAAATTGGTGCATCTTTTAACATCACCCGAGCAATCGCAATACGTTGCCGTTGGCCACCGGACAACTTGACTCCGCGTTCCCCAACATGCGCATCATAGCTGTGACGGCCTTGGCTATCGCTTAAATAAGGAATGAAATCCGCCGCTTCGGCGCGCTGTGCCGCATGGATCATTTCTTCATCTGTAGCGTTTGGTCGGCCGTAAATAATATTGTCGCGCACCGAGCGATGTAGCAACGAAGTGTCTTGGGTTACCAAACCGATTTGGCTACGTAGACTCTCTTGTGTAACCTCTTGAATATTTTGTCCGTCAATTAGGATGCTACCTTGTTGTGCTTCATAGAAACGCAATAATAGGTTGACTAAGGTGGATTTGCCCGCACCGGAACGACCAATCAAGCCAACCCGTTCACCTGGTTTAATGTGTAAATTAAAGTGGTTGAGCAACGGTTTGGCGGGATCATAGGCAAAACAAATATCTTGGAATTGAATTTCACCGCGCTGGATTTTAAGCGGTAAGGCATTCGGTTTATCTAAAATAGTGTGCGGTTTGGTGAGGGTTGCCATGCCATCATTAACGGTACCGATATTTTCAAATAGGCGGGCTGACTCCCACATGATCCAACGGGATAGGCCATTCACCCGCAATGCCATTGCTGTTGCGGTAGCGATGGCGCCAACGCCAACTTGTCCGTTTTGCCATAAGTACACGCCAAGAATCGCAGTGCTGAGCGTAAGAAAAATATTGGTGGCATAGGTCAGGTTGTCGAGGGCGGTTGCTAAACGCATTTGTGCATTCACCGTGACCATAAATTCTTCCATGGAATGTTTTGCATAAGTAGCTTCGCGTGCACCATGGGAAAAGAGTTTGACGGTTGCGATATTTGAATAGGCATCGGTGATGCGTCCTGTCATGAGTGAGCGCGCATCGGCTTGGCGTTGTGCGGTTTTTGCTAAACGCGGAATCAACAAACGTAGAATACTGATGAAGGCAATAATCCAAATGATAAAAGGCACTAAGAACCAAGCATCCAAGGCCGCTAATACCAATCCTGAAGTGATGAAATAAACGGAAACATAGACGAACATATCCGCGATAGTTAATACCGTATCGCGTACCGCAAGGGCGGTTTGCATGACCTTAGCAGACACCCGACCGGCAAATTCATCTTGGTAAAAACTTAAACTCTGTCCTAGCATTAGACGGTGGAAATTCCAACGTAAACGCATTGGGAACACCCCTTGCAGGGTTTGTAAACGGACTGCTGAGGCAAGGAATGACCAACCGATACTAAACACCAGCAGTAGCGCCATTGCAACTAACCAATGGCCTTTTTCTGCCCACAGGGTTTGTGGATTATAAGCACCAAGCCAATCAACCAATAACCCCATAAATTGGAATAATACTGCTTCCATGACACCGGTACCGATGGTGAGTAGGGCAAGTAAGAAAATCCAGCCCTTCATACCCTCAATACTGGACCAAATAAAACGAAATAAACCTTTTTCCGGTGTCTTTGGCATCTCTTCCGGATAGGGATTGAGACGGCGTTCAAACCACGAGAAAATTTTATCGAACATAGTGCTTCCTCAAAAAATAAAAGGCAACGGGGTGTTGCCTAAATCAATGTGACTGACAGTGTCAGTCTTAAAACGAACGCATTATAACCTACAATCCAACTAAGTTATAGCCGCTCAAAAAAGCTTTAGGGCTTGCATTTGAGCGACCACATCGGCAACTTGAATTTGCGACATCAATTCTTTGCCTTTCAGTTTCGTAGCCCAGGGCAATTCGGCGGCGGTTTTACCGGTTTCCCGTAATAAATTTTCATCATACACCGAAACCACATTAGCCAGATTATGATAAGGCGCGGTACGTCGTGGGTTGTGATAGGCGTATAACCCGATTACTGGGGTATTTTGGGTGGTAGCCAGATGGGCCGGACCGGAATCCGGGGCAATGACTAAATCGACCAAACCGATTAGTGCAGTCAGTTGCTTTAAGTTGGTTTTTGCCGCTGCATTGACTGGCTGAAAATCACATTTTTGCACAATCTGATTCACCATCATTTGTTCGTGTTCTGATGGTGATGCACAAAAAATAACATTGATGTTGTGCTGATGGGCGATGTTAGCCACTTCGGCATAACGGTCAATTAGCCAGTCTTTTTCCGATTTACTGGAGCAGGGCGCAATTAGCAGATTTTTACGCTTAGGATCGATAAATTGCATAGCATATTGACGCTCTGCATCAGTTAGTGGAATTTGCCATTGTGGTGTCGCAGGCGGAATACCGAGATACTCGGCAAATGCCATAAAACCGTCCAACACATGAGGCGAAATTGGATCTTCAATACGTCGATTTACAAACAACCATTGACCTTCGCGTGACCGTTTGTTGCCAAAACCGATTTTATATGTTGCGCGAATGCCCAGGGAAAGTAGAGATGCCCGCAGAGCCGTTTGCATATTGAGCAAAGCATCGAATTTATTATTTTTCAAATATTTCCATAGCCCCCAAATACCGTGCCATCCGCTTTTTTTATCATAGGGCACTAACTCAATACCTTCCAATCCATTAAGTAGCGCCATTTCTGTTTTACCAACAATCCAGGTAATTTTGGTGGTTGGCCAATAATGTTGAATATGTTGGACAACGGCAAGTGCATGAGTCACATCACCGATGGCGGATAGGCGCAGAATACAAAGGGATTTTGGGGGCTGAGTAAAAAGCGGCATAGGGCCTCCTGACATTTGAATTGCTGATATTTTAAAGTAGAATGGCCGCATTTTCTATTCTCTCAGTGATGGCTATGCAGGAATTTCAACAAGGCAATCAATATTTTATTTTTAACCAGGATTGTTCGTTTGAGCCGAAATCGTCTTTTTTTGAACCCTCTTTTTGGCAACAACAAGGTCGGGTTTTAGGGGCGGCAAAAGGCCGTGGAACAACCTATTTTGTCTCGGCGCAAGATTATTTCGGCTGTGATTGCGCATTGCGCCATTATTATCGCGGTGGGCTTTGGGGCAAATTTAATCGGGATCGCTACCGTTTGTGCTCGCTTGCTCAAACCCGCAGTTTTGCCGAATTTAGATTATTACACCAATTACATGCAGCGGGACTTGCTGTGCCGAAACCAATCGCCGCCAGAGTGACAATAGGTCGGTTAGGTATTTGTTATCAGGCAGATATTTTGTTAGAAAAGTTGCAAGATGGAGAGGATTTGTGTGGTTATTTAGTCCGCAATAACTTGAACGGAACGGAATGGCAGAGAATTGGTGGATTGATTCGGCAAATGCATGATTTGCAGGTTTGTCATACGGATCTCAATGCTCATAATATTTTTGTACAAGAAAAAGGCGAAAAGCAATATTGGTTACTGGATTTTGATAAATGTGGCCTGCAGCCGGGAGAACATTGGAAATCCAATAATCTTGAGCGTTTGCATCGCTCCTTTCTTAAAGAGGTTGGCCGTATGGGAATTCACTTTACTGAGGCCGATTGGCAACAGCTAAAGAGCGGTTATCAGGGATAAAAAAACACCTTTGCCATATTGGTAAAGGTGTTTTTTATTCTGTTAAGAATTAGGCTGCTTGTATGGTTGGAATGCCGCAGTCACCTAAAGTACCATCATCGGCAATTTCCTTCGGTGTACCAAGCACTTCGGCAATTTTGTCTCCATCTTTGAAAAACACAAAACCGCCATGCTCCATTTTGATCCAGGGTTCATCTTTGGTGAGAGGGAAGGTGGTAATAATATTAACTTTGTCGCCATCTTTCGCGTAGTGGCTGAAATCAATGACACCATCATCGTCGATACGATGCGCTTTACCGAAAGGTGCTTTACGCATCACATAATGCAAGTGGGTCGAGCAGTGCGCGATCATCCATTCACCGTTGGATAGAATGAAGTTAAAAGTGCCATGCTGGGCGAGTTCTTTGGTAACCTCTTGAATGGCATTAAAGATCTCAATTTCCGATGGTTTGCGTTTGAAGCGATTTTTCAAATATTCTGCCATGTAGCAAAATGCTGTTTCTGAATCGGTGTTACCGATAGGCTGGCAGAAGCTGTCTGACATATCCGGTAAATCCTTCAGGTTACCATTATGGGCGAAAACCCAGTTCTCTCCCCAAATTTCACGAATAAACGGATGGGTATTTTCAATCGTGACCTTACCTTGAGTGGCCTTACGAATATGAGCAATGACGTTAAGAGACTTAATATTGTATTGTTTTACGCAGTCGGCAATCGGTGAGTGACTAGCCGGACGATTGTCACGGAAAATACGCACGCCTTTTCCTTCAAAAAAGGCAATTCCGAAACCATCACAATGGCTATCGGTGAGTCCTGCACGGCGGCGGAAGCCTTCAAAGGAAAAGACAATATCCGTTGGCGTATTGCAATTCATTCCGAGTAATTGACACATATAAAAATAACCTAAATTAATAACCTTACATAAAGTGCGTAGATTACGCTTTTCATTAGGCGCTTTCAATATTCATCCGTAGGATTTTTAGATAAAAACGTTACATAAAATAGCGTTATAGCATTTGAGTGATGATATGTCCCGGGAGTACTTGAATAACATTTAGAATGTGGCAACCGCAGAGAATTACGGTTGCGTTAATATCATCATTTACGGAAACTGAAAAAGTAAAAAGCCGCTAAATTGCTTTAGCGGCTTTTTGAATTTGGCTCCTCCTGCGGGACTCGAACCTGCGACATATGGATTAACAGTCCACCGTTCTACCGACTGAACTAAGGAGGAATAGATGGTGCCTCGAGGCGGAATCGAACCACCGACACGGGGATTTTCAATCCCCTGCTCTACCGACTGAGCTATCGAGGCAAGGCGTTGTCAGCGATGCCGGACAACGGGGCGTATTAAACGATTTTTTAGATGCTGAGTCAACAATAAAATTAAAAAAATCTAAAAAAAACGCGAGTTTGCATACTTTACAAGCAAGATGACTAGAAAAACACCAAAGATATGCCGTTTTTTGAACATCCTCGAGAATGAACGAAGACAATTGGGTTGTTTTTTACTGAAAATGTCACATTTTTCCTTGTTTTTATTTCATTTGTAATAAAATCAATGGGTTATATGTTGTTTTTGAAAAAACTTTGCAAATGGAAGGGCGTTTGTTGTCACATTGCTATGTCGGTTGCCTATGCAAGAAAAAAGCCCGCATAGGCGGGCTTTGAGGATTAGCGACGAACGCGGAATTTTTTCTGCGCATTATCTACTTTAAGTAGATAATTTCGTGCCTGAGAGGATGGGTGGGCGGTGGTCAAGATACGGTAAACCTGTTCCGGATACATCCGGTTAATTTGGTAAATCGCTTCGTCTTTATCTTCATCAAAGACTCTTAACACTGCGCCGGCACCACTGTTATAGGCGGAAATCATAGCAAAACGTTTGGACGCCGGATCGGTAATGCCATCCAAGTATTTGTTTTGTAATAACCATAGATAAGCGACACCTGCATCGATATTATTTGCTGGATCGTAGAGATAACGTTGGGTCGGTTGACCACTAAGGCCTTTCATCGCAAAGACATCACGCCCTGCAGTACTTGGTACTACCTGCATCAAACCGACGGCGTTGGCATAACTAATCGCGTATGGGTTGAAACTGGATTCGGTTTGCATGATACCGAGGATCAGACTTTCGTCGATACCGTAGCGCTGAGCTGCTTTACGAATCAATGGTATATATTTTTGAGCACGTACTTCAACGTGGTTGGCGATCATTGCAATGACGACAAATTGCACCACGTTGCCATTTTGCAGGCGACGGGTTTGTAACTTGTTTTGGATAAGCCAAGTTGCGTAATTGGAAGCAATCATCTCATTAGAGATTTGTTGGCCGTTGTTATCCACAACCTGCCCCAAGAGGAACGGACGCGAGCTTATTGGTACATCTCCGGAAGCAAAGAGGTCGATACCTTTCGGGTCAGAGCCCATTAATAGGGTATGGACGATAGCATTGTGTAAACGATTGAGATCTTTTTGCGTTTCTACAATGATTGAACCTTCGTCAAAGCTAACGTGGCTACGGGTATAGTAGTTGTCGTTGTATTTGACGTAGTCTTTACGGGTTGCCACCAATAGCTCATTTACTCCCCAAATACGGTCGATATTATGGGAGAATTGGCCGGTCAGGATATCTAAACCTTGAGTATCTTTGGCAAACACTTCATCAAAATTAATACCGCGGCGATGATGAGTGTTGGAACTGCCACAGGCGAATAAAAAAGGGATTAGTGCAAGTACGAAATATTTTTTCATCATGGGTAATTATTTTTCCGGTGGAGTATAACCGTCAATGTGGATCTCTTTTCCTTCAAAGAGGAAGTTGATCATTTCCTGTTCTAATAATTTGCGGTGATCGGCATTCATCATGTTGAGTTTCTTTTCGTTCACTAACATGGTTTGTTTTTTGATCCATTCGCTCCATGCTTGTTTGCTAATTGAATTAAAAATACGTTGGCCAAGTTCGCCGGGATAGAGTTGAAAATCAAGCCCGTCAGCTTCTTTTTTCAAATATTCGCAAAAAACGGTTCTAGCCATAATAATTCCTTACAAATTGGGTTAATAGATTCTTCATGGGCGTAGCTAGCCCGATAGCATTTGAAGTGCGCGGATCATACCAATATTTGCCTTCGCTTGATAGGGTTGATTGATATTCTTTGCCGGTTTCCTTCACTTGGCGCCAATCACCGAGGTTATTCTCCAAGATTGGCGGATTATATTGAGCGTAGATCGGGTGAATATCCAGATGAAAGTGGCTAAAGGTATGACGAAAGCTAGGCCATTCTTGATAATGAGTGATCCCCTGACTGTTTAAATACTGCAAAAGTTCCTCTTTATCGGCAAACTGTGGGAAGCAATAAAGCCCGCCCCAAATACCGGAGGATGGCCTTTTTTCTAACCAAACCCGGCCTTGCTCCTGCAAAATCAAGAAATATCCTTGTTTCTGCGGGAGGGTTTTGCTCGGTTTTTTCCCCGGAAAATCTGCCCAACGTTGTTGTTGATTAGCTTGGCATGCTTGATGTAATGGGCACAACGTACATTTAGGTTTACTGCGGGTACAAACCAATGCACCGAGATCCATCATGGCCTGATTAAAATCGGCGACGCGTTCCCTTGGCGTGACTTGTGCGCTTAATTGCCAGAGTTCATCTTCTACTTTTTTTTCCCCCGGCCAACCGGCAAGTGCGAAATAGCGACTAAGCACCCGTTTTACATTTCCATCCAGAATCGGGTAGGGGTGATTAAGGACGGAGGATAAAATAGCTCCGGCGGTAGATCGACCAATACCGCTGAGTGCCCAAACCTGCTCAAATGTATCGGGGAATTGTCCTTGATATTGGTCGCGAATGGTTTGCGCTGCTTTGTGTAGATTGCGGGCGCGTGCGTAGTAACCTAATCCGGTCCAAAAATGCAATACCTCATCCTCATCGGCATTGGCTAATGCATTGATGTTAGGAAAACGGGTAATAAAACGCTCAAAATAAGGGATAACCGTAGCCACCTGGGTTTGCTGTAACATGACTTCAGATAGCCAAACAGCATAAAGGGTTTTGTTCTGTTGCCAAGGAAGGTGTTTTCGGCCGAATTTGTCGAACCAGCATAAAACCGCTTTTGCAAATGGTGCATCAGAAGAAGATTGGGCTTGCATGAGATATTAAAAGGCAATTATTTGAGGCAATAAAAATAACGAAAGGCATTCTATCATTAAATCCGGACGCTTGATCAATTCTCATTTTTTAGTATAATTTGCGCCCTTTGGTGTCGCTTGAGCGACGTATTATTAACTCACGCGGTGTAAGGAGAAAGTTCTTATAGCGGCGTGGCTTCATTTTGAGGTTTTCTATGAAACAAGGTATTCATCCTGAATATAAAGAAATTACAGCAACTTGTTCTTGCGGTAATGTAATCAAAACTCGTTCTACCTTAGGTAAAGACATCAATCTTGATGTGTGCGGTAATTGCCACCCGTTCTACACCGGTAAACAACGTGTTGTAGATACCGGCGGTCGTGTTGAACGCTTCAACAGCCGTTTCAAAATTCCAAGTTCAAAATAATTTGATTTTGAATACAACCCTCGCTTTTGCGGGGGTTATTTTTATCTCTAAAGTATCAATATCTTCTTGTTATGAAAAAAATTCTGCAAAAAATCAGACTCTTCTTGGGGAAGCTCTGTTTAGATCATTCTAATGGGCAATCATTTCAGGTGACTGATGCCCCAAAAATAATTGTTTTACAGCAAGACGGTAAAATTGGCGACTATATTGTAAGTAGTTTTATTTTTCGTGAATTACGCAAACAATATCCAAAAGCTAGATTAGATGTTGTTTGTTCTTACGGTAATTTACAATTATTTCAGGATAATGAATTCATCGATAATTTTTATACAGTAAATCGTCGTAAAGTATGTAGTTACGTAAAGATAGGGCGTCAATTATCACATCAACATTATGATTATTTGATCAATTTACCTGTGCTATTGCGCAATCGAGATTTATTGTTAACCCGTTTAATTCACGCGAAAGTAAATATTGGCTATCAAAAATCCCGTTATAAAATTTTTGATTTAAATGTTGTTGAGGATAATTTACATTTTTCAGAAATTTATCGTAAAGCGATTGAACTATGCGGTGTAGAGTCTGTGAATTCAGACTATCTTGTTCCGTTGAATGATTTTTCAGAACAAAATGTTAGTGGTTTTATTGCAGACCATCATTTGCAACATGCTATTGCCATTAACTTTTTTGGTGCTGCAAATTCCAGAAAGTTTAGTGAGGATAGTATCGCTAAATTTTTATCTGTGATGACCCAAAAATTTCCACAGAAAAAATTTATTTTATTAAGTTTTCCTGCTGTATCCAAATCCTTACAGTCTATTGCAGAACGCTTTCCGCAGGTTTTCGTGTATTCTTCAAGTAAAACCATTTTCGATAGTATTGCTTTAATTAAATATTGCGATACGGTGATTTCGCCGGATACTTCTATCATTCATATCGCTGCAGGATTAGGGAAAAATATTGTTGCCTTTTATCAGGAAAATAACCCCAAAAATTTACAGCAATGGCATCCTAATACACCTCGGAGCCACATTTTATATTTCAAGCAAACGGTAAATGAGATTTCCGCCCATGATATTCAGCCGGAATGGTTGGAAGTTAGTGATAGAGCATAATTATGTCATTATTAAAGAAAGCCATTGTTAAGCTTGTTGGTTCTAGAGCAAAGATTAGCTCAATTAATTTTGCTGAAATTCAATCGGTATTAATTAAGCCTATCGGTGATGCGATAGGTGATTCAATTGCTCATTCAGCTCATATAAAACAACTAAAAGCAGCAAATCCGAATATAAAGATTGGTATTTTTGTCTCTTCGCGTAGCCGTCTGATTTATGAACTATCAGGGTTAGTTGATGTTTTTTTTGAAGATAAAGCTATAACTTATTTTAAGCAGCGTAAGCGCTGGGATCTATACCTAGATTTTATGCCAAGTTATACCACAAGAAGTTTGTTGCTTGAGAAAATATTATCTCCTAAGTTTATTTTTACCTTTTATAAAAGAGAGAAAAAATATTATTCCATTCATTCGATCAACAATTATAACCATCATGCTGATATTACAGATAAAACTCATGTGACGGATTATTTGATGGATTCCTTGTTAGGACAATATTTGAATAGGGAAGAGAGCTGTTATCCAAAACTATTAACCAATTTGCCAGAAGTTTCCCATTTATGGCAGAAGAATAAAATAAAAATTCTGATAGCCCCCGAAGGCAGTACTCGTAGAATACCGGCAAAAGAAATTGCTGCGTTTTTGGATAATCTACCAGAGAACCTAAAAGAAAGATGCGATCTGTTAGTATCGATTAGTGATGCTGAAAAAAATAATTATAAAAATATGCCGGATATTCGTCTTTTACCGAAAGTATCGTTAGCAGAGTATATTGGCTTGATTAATAAGGCAGATTTTGTGCTTAGTGTGGATGGTGGTACCGTCCATATTGCTTGTGCCTGTAGAAGACCATTATTGGCTTTTTATGCGGATAATGTACGTAATTTAGCGATTTGGTCCCCAAAATGTGAGCCTGAAATTCCTTGCAAAGTAATTAAAAGCAGAGAGCCAGGCGATAATAATCACACTGAAAATTTTGATATGAAAGAAGCCTCGATTTGGCTTATTAAACAAATAGACAATTTAGCCTAACAAAAAACCCGACATAATGTCGGGTTTTCTTTTATCAAAGCTTTGATAATTATTCTGCAACAACGATTACATCTAATGTTGCGAATACTTCGCCATGAAGTTGGAAACGCACATCATGGTCACCAAGAGTACGGATTGGACCGTTTGGTAAACGCACTTCGCTTTTCGCAATCTCAACACCGGCAGCTGTTACTGCTTCTGCTACATCACGGGTAGTGATTGCGCCGAATAAACGACCTTCATCACCAGCTTTAGATGTGATAGTTACAGAACCTAAAGCAGTCACTTGTGCAGCACGAGCTTGAGCAGCAGCAAGGCTTGCAGCTGCAGCAGCTTCTAACTCAGCACGACGAGCTTCAAAATGCTCGATGTTTGCTTTAGTTGCCATAACCGCTTTACCTTGTGGGATTAAGAAGTTACGGGCAAAACCGGATTTAACATTTACTTGATCACCAACATTACCAAGGTGAACAATTTTGTCTAAAAGAATTACTTGCATTGACCTTCTCCTTCTTAGTTATGATGAGAATCAGAGTAAGGTAATAACGCTAAATAACGAGCGCGTTTGATTGCGCGGGCTAATTGGCGTTGGTACTTCGCACGAGTACCGGTAATACGGCTAGGTACAATCTTGCCGCTTTCTGAAATGTAGTTCTTTAATGTAGCGATATCTTTGTAATCGATTTCAACAACATTTTCCGCAGTGAAACGGCAGAACTTACGACGACGGAAATAACGTGCCATTTGGCTAGTCTCCTAATCTATAAATTCGATTTGCTCGGCGTGTAATACTAGTTGATTTAAACCACTGGCGGTTTTATGTGAGGTAATAAAACCCACTACTAATAATTCACAACCGACCGTAATGCTTTGAGTTTTTTCTATTAATTGATTACCACTAATTTGCACCGGTATATTCAACCAGGCTTGGCGCGGTAACCCGCTTTCAATCTGCTGGGAACGATGTTCCAAGTAGAATCGGCAATGTTCAATACCGTTAGGGCTTTTACTCCTTTGCGGAATTTTGCAAACTTTGCCAATTATGGAAAAGCGATTATCAATAGTGGAATTACTCTTCAGCATCCTCAAAATCGTTGGTTTCAACTTCAGCTACAGCTTTACGATCATCTTTAGCTTTAGCCATTGGGGACGCTTCGGTTACGGCGTGCTTAGTGTGGATAACAAGACTGCGTAATACAGCATCGTTATAACGGAAAGTCGTTTCTAGCTCGTCGATGACTTGTTGAGGCGCTTCTACATTCATAAGCACATAGTGTGCTTTGTGTAATTTGTTGATTGGGTAAGCTAATTGACGGCGACCCCAATCTTCTAGGCGATGAATTTTACCGCCGGCTTCTGTAACAGAACCGGTATAACGTTCAATCATCCCTTGTACTTGCTCGCTTTGGTCCGGATGAACCATAAACACGATTTCGTAGTGACGCATTACTGCTCCTTACGGGTTAATCAGCCTTTGACGTAGATTGGCCACGGATCTGCAAAGGCAAGGAACTAAAATGGAATGTGGCCAAGGGTTGCGGATTATACAGAAAAATTTTGACTGCGCAAGGAATAAGCAAGCAATGAAGGAATATTTTCATGGGGAGAACAAATATTCGTTCAAAAGAAAAAGCCGATAAGAATCGGCTTTTACAGGAAATGATGGATTAGCGGCTACGGAATACGATGCGCCCTTTACTTAAGTCATAAGGCGTCATTTCAACGGTCACTTTGTCGCCGGTTAAAATACGAATGTAGTTTTTACGCATTTTTCCTGAAATGTGTGCGATCACGACATGACCATTTTCTAATTCCACACGGAACATAGTATTTGGTAGGGTTTCTAAAATTGTGCCTTGCATTTCAATGCAATCTTCTTTTGCCATTTGATCCTCTAAAAAAATCGATATTCAGCCCTTAACAATAGGGCGGGTTAATAAAAAAACGCGCGGATTATAGCCGTTTTTGTAGGCCGGTGAAAGGTTAAAATCAATCTTGCTCGGAAAATCCCAATAAAATCGCGCAATTTCAAGACCTGTCGGCGATTTACAAAGCAGATATAGGCTCTATAATAGCCCCCATTTTATTACTATTAGGCATATTTATGAGCTCCAAAAAACACTTAGGTCATACGGCGCGGAAGCGTTTTGGACAAAACTTTCTTCACGATAATTCGGTGATTCAAAATATTGTTTCCGCGATTTATCCGCAAGCGGACCAATTCTTAGTAGAAATCGGTCCAGGTCTAGGGGCATTAACCGAACCGGTTGGTGAATTAGTGAATCATCTTACGGTAGTGGAGTTGGACCGGGATCTTGCCGAACGTTTACGTCATCATCCATTTTTACACCATAAAATCACAGTGATTGAAACCGATGCTATGCAGTTTGATTTTGGTGAGCTTTACATAAAAGAACAACTAGCCGAAAAAGGCCAAAAATTGCGTGTATTTGGTAATCTGCCTTATAACATTTCTACCCCATTAATGTTCCACTTATTTAAGTATCATGATGTGATTCAAGATATGCACTTTATGTTGCAGAAGGAAGTGGTGAAACGTTTATGTGCGGCACCAAATAGCAAAGCCTACGGGCGTCTTACTATCATGGCGCAATATTTTTGTCAGGTAATGCCTGTGTTAGAAGTGCCACCAAGTGCCTTTAAACCGGCTCCAAAAGTGGATTCAGCAGTTGTACGCTTAGTACCTCATCAACAATTACCTCATCCGGTAAAAGATCTTTACTGGCTCAATCGAGTTTGCTCACAGGCATTTAACCAACGCCGTAAGACCTTACGTAACGCCCTTGCAACCTTATTCTCTGCGGACAACCTCACTGCGCTTGGTATTGACCTCAATGCCCGAGCCGAAAATCTCTCAATTGCTGATTATGCCCGTTTAGCCAATTGGTTGGCAGATAATCCACCAGCAAATGATGAAAATATTCCTTTTGAATCAGCTGATATATAAATTGCCCAGTACATATTAATAAATAACCTAAGGATTAATAATGAAAAAAATAAAAGTTGGTTTAATTATAGATGAGTTTTTTGGTGGAGCAGGAACTGCTTATGGTGGATATGGATTTCTTGCAAGGAGGCTTATTGCTAAGTATATTCCCAATGATATGATCCAACTTGATGTATTATTAGGGCGTAGTGATAAAAATCGTTTTTTTGCAGAAAAAATAAAAGTTGATGATGTTAATGTTTATAAGCTGCCTAAAAGAAAACTATTTTCTAAATTATGGCTTAAGAAGCAAAATTACGATGTTTACCTCTCGATTGAATTAACTTATGATTGGGTATTAAAGCATGAGTTAGATATAAGTAAAAAACTTATTCTTTGGATTCAAGATCCAAGACCCACTTATGAGTGGGATGAGATTAATACAGTTAAACTCTTTCCTGAAACATCTTATTATAATCAAGATATTTATGATCTTGTTCATTCTATGTATAAACAAAACCGAGTGAAATTTATTTCACAGGGTTATTTCTTGAATAAAAAGGCAAAAGATCTTTATCATTTAGATGATGATGTTAGTATCCAATATTTGCCGAATCCAGTAGAAATAGATAATAAATTTGATTTTGATAACCATGCTAAGGGAAATAATATTATTTTTCTAGGGCGTATTGAATCTGTAAAAAGAGGATGGCTATTCTGTGAAATAGCATTAAGATTACCTGAGTATCAATTTTATGTGTTAGGTCAAACCTTTCGTGAATCTGACAAAAATACAGAAATTATAAATAAATATTCAAATATTAATAATTTACATTTTGTTGGACATGTTGATGGTGTAGAAAAAAATAATTTTATTCGGGATGCAAAAATTTTAGTAAATACATCAATCCATGAAGCTCTGCCAATTTCTTTCTTAGAAGCACTTTCTTATGGAACTGTTCTTGTCAGCAACAGAAATCCTGAAGATTTAACATCTAAATTTGGCATCCATGTTGGCGATGTATTAGGCGATGGGTTCGACAAGGTTGATCTTTATGTAGAGGCAATTCAAAAGCTCATGCAAAATGATTCTCTAAGAGAAGAAAAGGCTAAAGCAGGAATAACTTATATCAAGCATATTCACAATATAGCTGATTTTACAACAAACCTTAGAAAAATAATAATGGATACAGCTAAGGGGGAGTGATATGAATATTGCTTTTTCATCGGATAATAATTATGCGCCATATCTAGCAATTAGTATATTAAGTATATTAAAAAATAATTCTCATTTTAAAATTTACTTTTATATTTTAGATTTTGGGATAGAAGATGATAATCGGAAGATTATAGAGGATATCATTTCTAAAAATGGAATGAGTGTGCGTTTTATAAAAGTAGATAAAGATTCATTTTCTGATTTTCCTCTTACAATAAGTTATATTTCTCCTGCGACCTATGCCAGATTAAATATAACGAAATATATCCCTAATGTGGATAAGTTGCTTTATATTGATGTTGATACATTAACTAATGGCCCGTTAGATGAATTATGGAATACGGATATAGAAAATTATTCACTTGCAGCTTGTAAGGATTACTTTATAGAAATTGATCAAGTCGATTATAAACCTAAAATAGGACTGGCAGAGTATAGCTATTTTAATGCTGGAATACTTCTTATTAACATGCAAAGATGGCGAGAGTTAAATGTATTAGAAGTGAGTTTAGAGTGGTTGGCTAAGTACAAAGATATCATAGAATATCAAGACCAAGATATTTTGAATGGTATTTTTAAAGATGATGTTAAGTTTATAAACTCAAGGTTTAATTTTACTCCGGCTGAATGTGGTTATATAAAATATCTAAAGAAACGTGATATTCAATTCCCAGCTGTAATATATCATTATCCTGGGCCAGATAAGTTTTGGTCAATAAAAAGCACCCATTTAAAAGCTAATCTAGGTTATTCGTTGTTTAAACAAATTTGTGATGATTATCCTAACTTTAAAGCTAAATTTGATGAGATTGATTTCAAAACAAAAATTAAAAGGTTAATCAAGGAAATACGATATAAATTGATTTACCATATATTTTAATTAGCCGGCTATAAAACTTTTTCTTAGTTGACTTAAACTGGAGTTAGATTGACGAAAATGGCAACTTATTTTGTTGGTGATTTACAAGGCTGTTACGATGAATTGCAGCTTTTATTGGAACGGGTGAATTTCGAACCGGCCCAAGACAAACTCTATTTGGTCGGAGATCTAGTGGCGCGCGGTGATAAATCCCTAGAATGTTTGCGCTTGGTGAAATCTCTTGGCGATGCAGCGCAAACGGTATTAGGAAATCATGATTTGCATTTAATTTCCACGGCGCTTGGTATTAAGAAAGTGAAGCCACGAGATCGTGTTGATGCGATTTTTAATGCTGCGGATTTTGATGAACTGATTGACTGGTTACGTCATCAACCATTGCTTGTACATGATCAAGAATTAAATTGTTTAATGACTCATGCCGGTATTTCGCCTGATTGGGATTTGCAGACCGCAAAATCCTGTGCTGCTGAAGTTGAGCAAATTTTACGTCAAGGTGATTTTCATTATCTGATTGAAAATATGTATTCTGAGCAGCCGGATCGTTGGTCTCCCGATTTACAAGGGTTGGATCGCCTACGTTATATTATTAATGCATTTACCCGTATGCGTTTTTGCTATCGCGATCATCGTTTGGATTTTGCTTGTAAATCCCCTGTAAAAGATGCTCCGAGCGAATTAATCCCTTGGTTTAATTTAGATAATCCGCTTTATCGACAAATTCCGATTATTTTTGGTCACTGGGCGAGTCTAGTCGATGAGCCAACGCCGCAGGGTATTTACGCTCTAGATACCGGCTGTGTGTGGGGCAACCGGCTGACGATGCTGCGTTGGCAGGATAAACAATACTTCACGCAGGCAGCGGTTAAGGACTATCGTTGAGGTCGAACATGAATTCCTTGATGTTGAATGCCAGCGCTTGTGAGCTTTTTGAAATTCCTTTTTATCAATTTGCCCAATTAAAAAAATATTGCCCAGCTGATATTCCACGTATCAAAGCCGATTACAAATCCCATTGGGAACGCTGGAAAGCCATTAATTTGGCGGTATCCCAGTTGCTTGGTGTCCCTTTTGCAAAACCGCATATTGAAAGCTGGACTAATGGCTGGCAAGTTCGGGCCCATTTCTTTGCTTATTTCAAATATGAATACAACCAACATTCCGCCGCTATTTTTTCGGTATTGCTAAATCGCCGTCGCTTGCGGGTATGCTTGGATTGGCATTGTTATCGCGCCGATCGTTCGCAAATTAATCTGAATCAATACAACCAATGGTGGGATGAGTTGGATTTCAAGCGTTTTGGGGATTTTGCAGTATGGCGTGGTGATGCCGATGAATATGGCGACTTTCCAAGCTTGAGTAATTTTTCCCCTGCGTTGCCTGAATTACGCGATGCCCAAGATTATTGGTGTATCGGTCGTACGCTGGAAAAGCCGGCGTTGGCCGATGCGGATCCGGTAGCTTTTATTGTGGACACCATTCGTGCCCTCGACCCCCTTTATCAACGCGCCCATCAAATCTAAGCGTTAAACGCCCCCTTCAAAATAAAAGTTTTTGTCAAAATAGCACATAACCCATTGATTTTATTAGATATGTTTTTAAAAACCTCTTTTGGGGTATTTTTAACGGTTTTACCAATCAACGCTAACCCTTTTTACAGGCTTATGCTATCATTGCGCGCATTACAATTTTTTAACATTTTTAACATTTAGCTATTTAGGAGCACTTTATGAAAAACATCGTTATCGTCGGTGGTGGTGCCGGCGGCATCGAGTTAGCAACCTTTCTTGGCGATAAGCTAGGTAAAGGCGAAAAGGCGAAAGTCACATTGGTGGATCGCAATGCCACCCATCTTTGGAAACCTCTCTTACATGAGATTGCCACCGGCGTATTAGATGATGGGGTGGATTCTTTAAGCTACCGCGCGCATGGCAAAAATCACCATTTCAGTTTTGAACAGGGCTCAATTACCCGCATTAACCGCGAACAAAAATATGTCGAATTGGCGCCGGTATATGGCAGTGAAGGCGATATGTTGGTGATCGCTCGTCGTATTCCATATGATTATTTGGTATTGGCAATTGGCAGCAAATCCAACGATTTCAATACCAAAGGTGTGGCAGATAATTGCATTTTCCTAGATAGCGCAGATCAAGCACTGCGTTTTCAGGAAAAAATGTTGGAGCTATTTTTGAAATTCTCCGAAAACCGTGCCCTAGACGATATTGGTGAAGCGGAATTTAAGCAAAAGCTAGTGGACGAGCATAAAGTAAATATTGCGATCGTGGGCGGTGGTGCAACCGGTGTGGAATTGACCGCAGAGCTTTATCACGCCGCTGAAGATTTATCTTCCTACGGCTACGGCAAAATTGACAACTCTTGCCTCCAAGTGACTTTGGTGGAAGCCGGCCCACGTTTATTACCGGCTTTACCGGAGGATTTATCGGCGGCGGTATTATCCGAATTGCAGGAAATGGGAGCTGATGTGCGTTTGAATACGATGATTACGGAAGCCCAACCAAATACCTTACTCACGAAAGAAGGTGAGGAAATTAAAGCGGATCTTATCGTTTGGGCGGCGGGGGTGCGCACATCAAAAGTGACGCAACAATTTGATGGTTTGGAAATTAACCGCATCAATCAATTGGTGATTAAAGATACCTTACAAACAAGCAATGATGACAGCATTTTTGCAATTGGTGACTGCGCGGCCTTAATTCAACCGAATGGCAAACCGGTACCGCCGCGTGCGCAGGCAGCCCATCAAATGGCAAAGGCCTGTGCTAAAAATATCGAGGCGATTTTTACCAATAAACCGTTAAAAGCCTTTAAATATAATGACAAAGGTACTTTGGTGTCGCTCTCAAGTTTTACTGCGTTAGGCAGTTTAACTAATAAATTTGCCAAAAATCCACTGACGGTGCAGGGTCGTTTGGCGCAATTTGCATATGTTTCCTTATATCGGATGCATCAGCATGCCTTACATGGTTGCATCAAAATCGGTTTAATTATTCTGGTGGATAAAATTAATCATTACTTGAAACCGCGTTTAAAATTGCACTAATCATTGTCAGAACAAAAATAAACCCGAAAGCATTAGCTTTCGGGTTTTTTGTTATTTATCACGTTAGGCTTGGTGATGCTCGTAGGCTGCAAGAGTATTTTGCATCAGAATAGCGATGGTCATTGGCCCCACGCCACCCGGTACCGGCGTGATATAAGCGGCTTTTTCGGCGGCTGTTTCAAATTCCACATCACCTAGTAATTTGCCATCGACCCGACTAATTCCCACATCGATTACCGTTGCACCTGGTTTAATCCAATCCCCCGGAATAAAACGTGGTTTGCCGACCGCGACCACTAGAATATCGGCGCGGCGAATATGGCTCTCTAAATCTTCGGTGAAACGGTGGGTTACCGTTACGGTTGAACCGGCCAATAATAACTCTAAGGCCATAGGTCGTCCGACGATATTGGAGGCACCAACGATGACCGCATGCTTGCCGTGCAAATCAATACCGGTAGTTTCCAGTAACTTCATCACTCCGTAAGGTGTGCAGGCGCGTAGTGTCGGAATGCGTTGGCAAAGTCGGCCAACATTGTAAGGGTGAAAACCATCCACGTCTTTTGTGGGCTCAATGCGCTCAATCACTTGGGTGGAATCCAAGTGCGGTGGTAGCGGGAGTTGTACCAGAATGCCATCAACTGTTGGATCCGCATTTAATTTATCGATCAATCCTAAGAGTTCCCCTTGGCTTGTGTTATCGGGCAATTCATAGGATTGCGACAGCATGCCAATTTCTTCACAAGCCTTGCGCTTGGCACCAACATAGACCTGAGAGGCTGGGTTTTCGCCGACCAAAATCACCGCAAGGCAGGGAATTCGGCGTTTCTTTTCGGCTAAGTCGGTAATTTTTTGTGCTAATTCAGCCTTGATGGATTTGGCCAGTTGGGTGCCGGAAATAAGTTGCGCAGACATGGAAACTCCTGAAGTGAAGAATAAGGAAGTGGCGGTTATTTTAGCTGAGCCAAGGGATTTTTTAAAGCTTTGTGCGGTGGGTGCAAAAATAACCAATTAAATGGGATTTGCGAAAAAACCGTTGACGAATAGTCAAAGGCCTCTATAATAGCGCGCATTCGTCGGCGAGTAGCGCAGCTTGGTAGCGCAACTGGTTTGGGACCAGTGGGTCGTAGGTTCAAATCCTATCTCGCCGACCACTTCTTCTTTCTCACCCGAATATCCATGTTTATGCGCCCTTAGCTCAGCTGGATAGAGCAACGCCCTTCTAAGGCGTGGGTCAAAGGTTCGAATCCTTTAGGGCGTGCCATTTAACTCTCTTGGGTATTCCAATATTTCATTTAGGTTGTAATTCGAATAAACGGATTTTGAATTCATTTCTAATAAAATCAATGACTTACATGCTTTTTTTAGGCGAAATTCTAATTTTCACTAGGGCGTTTTCCGCCCTATTTTTATGCCTGCGGTTTACCCTTCCGTTCACAAATCATAAAGCGACAGTCGTAGGCGTTATTTTCATCGGCCGGACGATATTGTTCGAAGGTGATATCCCAATCAGCCCAATGAATTTCCGGAAAAAAAGTGTCGCCGTCGATTTCAGCCTGAATTTGTGTGAAATAGAGTTTATCTGCCTGCGCTAAATATTGTTTAAACAACTCACCACCACCGATAAGCATCACTTCAGGGGATTCGCTCAACTCTGCCAAGGCGTTCTCCAAGCTGCTATGCCAAATGACGCCAGGATGTTCGAAAGGGCTACGGGATAGCACGATATTGGTGCGTTTTGGCAATGGGCGACCAATGCTTGCAAAGGTTTTACGTCCCATAATCACGGGCTTACCGCTGGTGTTTTGGCGAAACCAAGCTAAATCGGCGGGCAAATGCCAAGGCATTTGGTTTTCTTTACCGATCACCCAATTGCGGGTTGCGGCAACAATCAGACTGAGCTGCATAAGGACTCCTTATAAAAAATTCCGCTTATCTTGGCGAAAAAGCCTCTTCCCCGCAAGTCTTTTTCACCATTCACTTTTTTACGTGATTTTTGCCCCTTTTGATGCTAATTTATGCGCTCTTTTTTCGCCACAGGTTTATTGAAATGAACAAAACGATCGTTGTTAAATTCGGCACCAGTACGCTCACCCAAGGTACACCAAAGTTGAATTCGCCACATATGATGGAAATCGTACGGCAAATTGCCCGTTTACATCAGGAAGGCTTTCGCGTGGTGATTGTCACTTCAGGTGCGATCGCTGCCGGCCGGCATTATCTTAATCACCCTACATTGCCGCCGACCATTGCTTCCAAGCAGTTATTAGCTGCGGTGGGACAAAGTCAGTTGATTCAAGCTTGGGAAAGATTGTTTGCAATTTACGATATTCATATTGGCCAATTGCTATTAACCCGTGCCGATATTGAAGACCGCGAACGTTTTTTAAATGCCCGTGATACTTTGCATGCGTTGCTGGATAATCGAATTATTCCGGTGATCAATGAAAATGATGCGGTGGCGACGGCAGAAATAAAAGTTGGTGACAACGACAATTTATCCGCGTTGGTAGCAATTCTGGTGCAATCGGATCAATTGTATTTATTAACCGATCAGCAAGGCTTGTTTGATTCGGATCCGCGCAAAAATCCGCATGCTCAACTAATCGCCGAAGTGGCGCAAATTACGCCGGAAATTCGTCAGATTGCCGGCGGTAGCGGTACTACGCAAGGTACCGGCGGTATGGCGACCAAAGTCTCAGCAGCCGATGTCGCGACCCGTTCGGGGATTGAAACCATTATCGCACCGGGCAACCGTGCCAATGTGATCGTTGATTTAGCTTACCAAAAACCGATTGGTACGAAATTTATCGCCCATCAGGCGGATCGTTTGGAAAGCCGTAAACAATGGTTATTTGCTGCACCCTGTGTGGGTACCTTAACCGTGGATGATGGTGCAAAAAATGCTATTTTGGAGCAGCATAAATCCCTTTTACCGGCCGGTATTTTAGCGTTAGAGGGGCGTTTTTCTCGTGGCGAAGTTGTGCGTATTTTAGATCGTGATGGCACACCATTAGCCTTAGGAATGCCTCGTTACAACAGTGATGCGTTAGGCTTGATTAAGGGCAAACAATCCCATGAAATCGAAGCGCTCTTGGGCTATGAATATGGCTCGGTGGCAATGCATCGTGACGAAATGATCGTGTTATAGGATACGAAATTGAAAAAATTAGTATGCTTGGCGGCATTATGCGCCATTTTAAGCGGGCCGGTGCAGGGCGAAGGTGTCAGCATTATCTTCGATGATGGGCCAAGTTATAGTGGTGGTCGCCAGCCCTTTAATATTAATGGTCGGGAAAAACGTTTGAATACAGCGGATTGCGGTGATTTGGACGATTGGTATTTGGACGGTTATCGGGTGGCGAGAACCTATGCCGCCTATTATCAAACCCTGTTGGCGCAACGTGTGCAATTTTGTCGTAGTCAGGGCATTGTTGGATCACGCTTTCAAGCGCAGTGGTTGCAGGGCTTTCGTAAAGCCGGTGGACGCTTAAAGGCCAGCAACAATGTGAAAGGGCACAAGACGAAGAGCAAGGCGCATAAAAAAGCCCATTAACGATAACGGCATCAGAGGATGCCGTTTTTTTATGCTGACATTTTAGAAAAAAGATTGATCACCAAAATGCCGGCAATGATCAAGGCAATGCCTAGCAGACCGGCGGTGTCAATTCTTTGGTCGAAGACGAAATAGGCGACGATTGCCGTAAGCACTATCCCCACACCCGACCATACGGCATATACCAAGCCCACCGATAAGCTACGGAACACCAAGGATACCCCATAAAATGATGCCGCATATAAAACCAAGGCGCTAATTGTCGGTAGCGGTTTGCTGAAACCATCGCTGACCTTTAATAAATTGGTGGCGACAACCTCTAAGCCAATCGATAGCGCTAAAATCATCCACGGATTCAAAATTACTCCTTAAAACCCCGTCAAACGCCCCCATGAAAATCAATCTTTTTGCTAAAAACAAGCCTAAGTTATTGATTTTATTAGAGGTGTTTAAAAAATCAAAACGCGCCTATTTTATAATAAACATCGGACTATCGGCTATCGGATCGCGATGAATTTCCACATCCAAATCAAACACATCCTTCAGCAACTCTTCGGTCATCACTTCATCGGGCGTACCTTGTGCCATCACTGCACCTTTTTTCATGACGATTAAGTGATCGCAATAGCGGCAGGCTTGGTTGAGATCATGCAACACCGTAATCACGGTTTTGCCGTTTTGTTGCATTTGTCGCATCATGCCCATGAGTTCTGCTTGGCGGTTTAAATCCAGATAAGTAGTCGGCTCATCGAGTAGCACCAATTCAGCATCCTGCGCAAGTGTCATGGCTAAAAATACCCGTTGTTGTTGGCCACCAGATAAATCGGAAACCAGCTGTTCGGCGAGTTCTGCAGTTTGGGTTTGCGCCATCGCCCAAGTGACCAATTCTTCATCTTTTTGGCTAAGTTTGCCCCAAAGATTTAAGTAAGGCGAACGCCCGTAAGCAATCAATTCTCGTACTTTAATGCCTTCAGGTACCAAGTGTTGCTGCGGAAGAAAAGCCAATTCTTGGGCATATTCTTTAGGGCTTTTTTGCCAAATGTCCTGACCTTTATGGGTGATTGAGCCTTGCTTCGGTTTAAGCAAGCGAGCCACCGCTTTTAATGTGGTGGACTTACAGCAACCATTTGGGCCGATTAACGCAATCACTTTATTTTTCGGGAATTTTAGCGACAGATTTTTAACCACAAGTTTATCTTGATAACCTAAAGATAAATTATTGATTTCAATGCTCATTATTTAGTTCTCATCAATAAGTAGAAGAAATATGGCGCACCGATAATCGCGGTCAGAATACCTGCCGGCAGTTCAGTTGGTGGGGCAATCACCCGCGCCAAAATATCCGAAAGTTGTAATAAGAGGGCGCCAATAATCAAGGCTGCCGGTAATAGGGTACGATGTCTGCCGCCGACTAAACGACGAGCAAGATGTGGCGCAACTAAGCCTAAAAAGGCAATCGGACCACAAATTGCTACGGCTGTAGTGGAAAGGGCGACCGCTAGTACTAAAACGCTGATTTGCACTTTATTTACGGTCACGCCTAAGGTGGAGGCTTTGTTTTCACCTAAACCAAGGGTGTCGAGATCGCGACAGAAAATAAATGGCAAGGGCAGCAATACCACTAACCATGGCAATACCACATTCAAATAAGACCAGCTGCGTCCCCATAGACTGCCGGTGAGCCATAACATCGCCGTGTTGATCTCGACCGGATTGGTAAGCATCAGATAATGGCTGATGGCTGCCCATAATGCGGATAGTGCGACCCCAATGATTGCCATTTTGATAGGGCGGAAGTTAAAGCCGCATACGATCCATAAAATGACAAAAGAGAGTACGCCGCCTAAAAAGGCAAAAATTGGCATCCAGTAAAATGCTAAGTTTGGCAAGAACATCAATACCGAAACAGCAACTAACCCAGCCGCATTGTTAATCCCTAAAATGTCGGGAGAGGCAAGTGGATTGCGCACCACGCTTTGCACTAACACACCGGAAATTGCTAAAGCGCCACCTAATAAAATCGCTAATACCGCACGGGGTAGGCGATATTCCATCAAGGTAAAATAGTTTTTATTGTCAGGCTGAAAGGCCGCCCAAATTTCCTCAAAGGAAAGCGTATAAGTGCCAAGGCGAATACTTAACCCAAAGAGTAGTACCATCAGACTCAGCGTGACGACATAAAAGCCGATAGTGCGAAAAGATACATGAGAGGTTCGCATTAGTGTCTTCCTCTGGCAAATAATACAAAGACTGGGGCACCGATTAAGGCAAGCACCGCACCGGCAGGCACTTCGCTAGGGAAATTAACCGCGCGGGCAATGGTATCTGCAGCGAGCATTAAAATTGCACCGAGTAACATCGCCATGGGGAGCGATTTTCGCAAGTCATAACCAATCCAATAGCGGGCAAGATGGGGCACGAGTAAGCCAATAAAGGCAACTGGGCCAGCAACACTCACGCTTGAGCCCACAATCAATAACGCCATGATGTTAGCGTACCAACGTAAACGAAAGAGATTGATGCCTAGGGAACGAGCGGATTCATCGCTTAAATTGAGTAAATTCAAACGACTAGCAAAGAATAGGCAGAAAAGTGCGGTCAAAATAAAGAACGGAAATAACGTCAATAATTCATTCCAACGAGCATGTGCAATGCCGCCGGCTAGCCAACTCATAATACCAAAGGCATGGTCTTCCGCGATAATCAGCACCAATTTCGTGAGCGCCGCACAAAGTAGTGATACGGCAATCCCCGCTAAAATCACTCGGCTACGATCTCCACTATTATCTTTCCAACCATTGCTGATCAGCATTACCACAAACCAACTTATACCACCACCGATACTGGCAACTAAGGCAATGCTATAACCAGAAAGAATCAAGGGGCTAAACGCACTGGCGGTTACCATCGCAAGACTGGCTCCTGAGTTCACGCTAAGTAGCGTAGGCGAAGCAAGCGGATTGCGCGTAATGGTTTGTAACAACGCCCCTGCCACCGCAAGATTAGCACCTAAAATCATGCCAACTAATGCGCGTGGTAGGCGTAAATCGGTTACGGTGATTTTGGCAATTTCATCGCCATTGGGGAGGAACGCTTGTAACGCTGCAAGCGGTTGAATTTCGATGGGATAATACAAAAACAGGCTTCCCCATAATAGGAAAGCCAGAATGATAAGGGGAAGTCCCCAACGGAAAGTGGACTTCATCATTATTTTTGTTTCACAAAACCTTCAATTTGTTTCGCCATAATTTTGCTCGCTTCTAAGCCGCGACCACGCGCCCACATGTCGGAGTCAACGCTGTAAACATGGTTTGCTTTTACGGCAGGAATGGCTTTCCAAAGTGGCTCAGCTTCCCATTTGCGCGCAATACTTTCATCACGATAATGAGCAATGAACAAGTATTCTGGTTTTTCCATTACTAATTGTTCAAGGTTGATTTCCACGAAAGCTTGATCGCTATTGAGTTTAGTTGGCGCAAAACCTAATGTCGTTAAGAAGCTACCCACATAGCCATTGTCATTTTGGATATTAAATTTATCTTCTCGGGAAGTACCAAATGAGGCTTTTTTGCCTTGTACACCTAAATTTTTCGCAATGTTGGCAATGTAATTATTATGTTCATTGATTTTCGCTTTCATTTCGGCGCTTTTACCCACTAAATCACCAATTTTCTGTGCTGTTTCAAGATTTTCTTGATAGCTTTCATGACGCGAATCAAACATCACCGTTGGCGCAATTTTTTTCAATTCTTCAAACACCGCTGTGTGACGGGAAGGATCGGCAATAATTAAATCGGGTTTGAGGGACGCGATCACTTCAAGACTCGGTTGAGAACGCGTACCAACGGATTGCCACGCATCAATTTTTTCGCGCACTTGCGGCAGAATACGATCGATTTTGTTATCGTCAGCCACACCCACAGGGCTTACACCGACTTGGGCTAAGGCATCCACAAAAGAATATTCTAATGCCACAACACGGCTTGGGGTTTTATCAAGGGTAAATTCACCTTTGGCATCTTTTACAGTAACCGCTTGGGTTTGTAGAGCAAATGCAAGGGTAATACAGCCGATAACAGTTTTGATAAAGTGTTTCATAAAATTCTCCTGATATAAAAAGCGCAAGCATTATAACAAAAAGAGAATAATTGAGAATAGTTTTCTTTAATGTTTTCGACTGCGTATTTTAGCCAGGCTACTAACGGCAATGATAATGACTAAGGTACCTAGCCAGAAATTGCCATTTGGTGCGTTATCCCAAAATAGCCAATCGCATAACCCGGAAAAAATAACACCGGTAAAGGCAAAAGGCGTCACGACGTTGGCCGGTGCGTATTTAAAGGCACGGGTAAGCAAAAGTTGGAAAATCAGTCCGAAGCCACCGACTAATAGCATCAAAACAAAAGCATGGGTATCGGGGAATTGCCATTGAGGAAAAAAGAATAGCGGTAAGAGTAAGGAACCGAGCAGGTGAAAATAGAACACGATATTTTGCGGTGAGTTGTGTTTATTCAGCTCCTGTAGGCTGATGAATGCCATGGCGGCCAACATTGCTCCGGCAAGACCGATAAAAATGGCCGATATAGCAATAGTGCCGTTTAGGTTGGTTAATAAAATGATTGCTACACCAATAAAACCTAGCACACAGCAGGCTAACATATTCAACGGTGTTTTCTCTTTCAGAAACAACAGTAGTAGTGGCACGAAGAGGGCTGAGGTATTCATTAATAAAATGGCGATGGATACTGGTAGATTTTTTAATGAATAAAACATCAATAACATACTGCAAATCCCGGCCAGATTACGTAAAACAAGAAAATGCCATTGTTTGAGATCTACCCGGAAATCTCTTGTTTTGGCCAGAAATGGCAATAGGAATAATGTGCCAATTAAAAAACGGGCAAAGAGAATTTCGCTAGAAGGCAGACTATCGGAAGCCAATTTTACAAAAATCCCCATTAAAGCAATGCTGATATAGGCAAGGATCATGCAAAGAATGGCTTTAAGGGTATTACTGGGTGAAATCATAATATTTTCCGAAGGGCTAACCGATTAATATGACGACTAAGATAAATCCGAGATAAATAGGAATAAATAAGAGAAGATAATTATTCGCTAGCCTAAAGTGGTTTCATTGAGATTTTATCCTCTTGCTGGGCGTTTTACCTCACTATTGAGTGACGGTGAGTTTAGTCTATCACCACAGCACGTTGTGTTGGAAATTAAACTTCATTATGTATATGTATGTTTTTACGGTTTTAGTTTTTTATTTTCATTAATTTTCTCAAAAAGGTCTTGACTCTAAAGTTACTTTATATTTTATCATAAGCCCAGTTTTTTTTAATAAACAAGGAGAATCCAAAATGGAATTAAAAAAAATCGCTGTAGGACTTACTGCCCTTTTCGCAATGTCTTTCGCTAATGCGCATAATGTTTGGCTTGAACCTGCGTCATCACAAGGAGAGTATGTGGTGAAATTTGGCCATGAACAAACCGAAACCTATCCTCAATCCAAAATTAAGTCTATCCAAGTCTTAAATTCACAAGGTAAATTAGCCTCACTAGATTATCAATTTAAAAATGGCGAAGCATATATCACGCCTAAATCGGATTTAGTATTCGTGCATTTTGATAATGGGGTGTGGTCAAAATTACCGAGCGGTAAATATGTAGAAAAAACTAAACGTGAAGAACCTACCGCTGAATTTAGTACGAATCCGGTTAAATTTGGTAAAGCGATTTTGAAATGGGATGATGAATCTTTTAAATCCCATCAACAAGCTTACGAATTAATCCCTCAAGAAAAAGCGCAAGCCAATAAACCGCTTTCTATTCTTGTGTTACACAATGGAAAACCAGTACAAGGGATTAAAGTAGGAGTGAGTGAAGATGCTCCATTTAATCTAACCGATGAAAAAGGTATTGCGCAATTTACGCCAACTAAAGGCTTTAACAAAGTGTGGGCTGAATTTCATGAAAATGTGACGAATAACGCTGATTATGATCGTCGTTCCGTGGAATATATGTTGACCTTTGATGCGCAATAAATGGATTTGGGATGAAAATATTTGCTTTTTTCACCGCGCTTTTAGCGGCTTGTTATTTCCCAAATGCTCATGCCCACGCGCTCTATGTGTTTGCCCAATATGATGGGCAAACACTCTCCGGCAAATCCTATTATTCCGATATGACACCAGCGGCTGAAACATATTTAGAAGTGTTCCGTTCCGGTGTTTCAGAACCGATTTTAAGCGGCAAAACCGATCGTCAAGGTTCATTTAGCTTGTCGGTTGCTGATGTGCCGAACACCACCTTAAAGGTGGTGGTAGAAGGTGATGAAGGACATCGCGCTTCGATAGTGGCAGCGCATACCTCCGTATCCAATCAGAGTGGGGCAGATTTGATGCTGCTACGTGAAGATATTGCGCATCTAAAAGATAAGATTTATTTGCATGATATTTTAGGTGGAATCGGTTATATCGTTGGTATTGCCGGGCTTCTTGCTTTGCGTAATGCGCGTAAAATTAAACAAGGACGGATTTAATGCATTTATCTGAGGGCGTGTTACATACGCCTGTTTTATTATCCGGCGCGGCACTTGCAATTGCCGGCATTGCGGTAGGATTGCGTCGTTTAGAATCGGAAAATTTGCCGCTTACAGCGCTGTTTGCCGCAGCATTTTTTGTGGCAGGAACTATTCATGTGCCCGTAGGAATTGGTAGCGTGCATTTAATTTTAAATGGCATGGCCGGTTTATTTCTTGGTTGGGCGGTTTTCCCGGCGTTTCTTATTGCACTGTTGTTGCAAGTCATCTTCTTCTCCTTTGGCGGATTTGCGGTACTGGGTGTGAATCTTTGCGTAATGGCAGCCCCAGCGGTGATCGTCCATTATCTTTTCCGTTCCCGTTTGCAGCCACAAATGACCTTAAAAGATCGCTTATTAGTCGGTATTGGTGCTGGCGTAATTGGTGTGGGAGGAGCCGGCGCATTAGCCTCTTTTGTGCTGATGTTGGACGGTGGTAAAAGCTATCTGGATCTCGTTTGGCTTTTACTGGTTTCTCACGTGCCGGTATTTATTTTGGATAGCATTATTAGTGTTGGTGTCATTACCTCGCTTTGTAAGATGTACCCAGCCGTACTGAATCGCACCGAGAATTTCTCTTAATGGCAATTCATCGTTTACTTCAACCGCACTTTCGGTTGATTTATCTGTTTATTTGGGGGCTAATCATCAGTGGGCTAAGCGATTTCACTTGGCTTATCCCCCTTAATTTATTTGCATTTGCAGCCTTTCTTATTTCACTTCTATTTAGCCAAAGCGCTTTTGGACCTTATCTGAAACGTTGGTTTACCTTAGTCATTTTTATTGCTTTGATGTGGGCAACATTAACTTGGAAAGTCGGCGAAAACGGCATTGAACTCAATTTACAGGGCATAGAATTAGCAGAAAAGTTGAGTTTGCGTACTCATTTATTACTGATTTCCCTATGGCTTTTTTTGTGGAACATCAACGATGCAGTGCTGGTTCAAGCGATTGGCAAACTGCCTTTACCGGAAAAATTAATTCAGCTTTTTGTACTTACCGTACGTTACATTGCGTTGCTAGGTGAATTGCGACAAAAAATGGATATTGCTATGCGGGCGCGTGGATTTCGTCCAGGGCTGAATCGCCGAACTCTATATGTGACGGCCCAAAGCGTCGCTTTATTATTAATTCATGCCCTATTGAAGGCCGAAATGGCGCAAATGGCTTTAAAATGTCGTGGCTTTCAGTTTGGTAAAAAGAGAGAAAAATAAAATGTTAGCGGTAAATAATCTTTGTATAGAACGTAATGGGCGAGCCATTATTCGGGATTTGAGTTTTACCCTAGAGGGACAAAAACGCCTGTTTGTACAGGGGGAAATTGGTTCTGGAAAAACAACTTTACTGCTCGCGTTGCTAGGGTTTGTGCCTATCAGTCGAGGTGAAATTCAACTCTTTGGGCAAGTGTGTCGTGATGAAAAAGACTTCGCACCTTTTCGTGGCACTATTGGTATTTGTTTTCAAAATGCCGATGATCAACTTTTTGGCCCGACAGTGTTGGATGATGTGGCATTTGGGCCATTAAACCAAAATATTCCGAGAGAACTGGCATATCATATTGCGCAGCAACAATTGGAACGACTCGGTATCACACACTTAAAAGATCGCATGGTACATACCTTGTCCGGTGGTGAGAAAAATTTTACTGCGCTGGCCGGTGTATTAGCGATGCAGCCGAAAATTCTATTATTAGATGAACCAACCAATGGATTAGATCGCAAAAATATGGAAAAACTAACCTCACTCTTGCGTGAACTTTCCTTACCAATGTTGATTTCATCCCATCATCATGGGTTTATTAACGAACTCGCCACAGAAATTATCAGTTTATGATCTTTATTCCACAGCTGATTGTGTGTATGAACTGTGGTTATAGATATTTGTAGTATCAGTTTTTCCAACAATCCATATAAGGGAAATAGAAAAATATGATAGCAACGAACAAAAGATAACCCGGCCGTCTTAATAGCGAGCAAATCAACCAATAGTTAAAAGCACTTCAATAAAATAGCCCCGCAAAACGCGGGGCTGATTTTTAGAGTTTTTGCCAAAATCAATGCTAAGTTATTGATTTTATTGGGATTGACTTATAAACCATCGAATGGTGAATATTGTTAGATGCTGCTGTTTATTTTTGCACTCTTGCTTGAATGTATTCCGGTACTTTGAACCCGACAAGAGCAACCAATACGATAGTCCAGAATAAGGTTACATACACCAAGGATGAACCAAGTCCTACTTTTTCACTAATTGCTGCAGCGATCACCGGTGATATACCGCCACCAATGGCAGCAAAATTATAGATGAAACCAATACCGGTACTCCGCATTTCAGCAGGGAAGAAAGTTGCCATATATTTTGGTACTAAACCGGCGATACCTAGGTTGGTTGCGAGTAAGAAGAAGAGTAGGGCGCCAAGGGCAAGCACATTATTTTCTGGCAAATAGAATACTGGGAAGAGGAAGAAAAGCGATAACAGTAAGCTGTATACAAAGGTTTTCTTCTCACCCAATTTATCCCCAATAAAGCCTGCGACAAGGGTTCCGATGAGAATACCGAAACCGGCCCAGAACATCAGTGATTTTACATTTTCAGCATAACCATTTTCTTTGAGATAAAGTGGCAGTAAACCAACTACCGGCCAGTTCACGGAGAAGATGGAATAACAAACCAAGAAAATAATCAGGGTGATAGGCAATTGTTTTTTGGTAAAGAGATCGGTAAGCGGTACTTTATTTACTTTACCGGCCGCTTTCGCTTGTGCCCATTCTTCACTTTCAGGGGCATGACGACGGACGTAGAGTACTAATGCGACAGGTACCAAACCAATAAAAAAGGCGGTACGCCAACCATAAGTTTGAGCGATCCAAGGAATCAGTTGGGAGGCGAGAATATTACCAATGGAGAAACCACTCACCAAAAAGGCACTGGCTTTGGTTCGCAAATGTTTTGGCCAGCTCTCAATGGCATAAGAGGAAGAACAAGCATATTCCCCCGCCATTCCCATACCAATGATCATACGGAAGATAAATAGCCAAATGTAACTGGTGGATAATCCGCACAGGAATGTACCGACGGAATACGTAATGATGGAAACAATCATGGCTAAACGGCGACCGTATTTATCGGCAAAACTACCAAAAATCGCCCCACCTAATGGACGTGCGACGAACGCTGCAAGTAATAATGTGGATGTTTCTGTTGTGCTCATGGCGAATTCTTTTTGAATATCCAATAGCACATAAGTGATCAGCATGTAATCGAAGCCATCAAAAACATACCCTAACCAAGCCGCAAATAACGCTTTCTTTTGCGTAGGGCTGACTTCTTTATACCATGGTAACGATGTTGCCATAACAACCTCCTTCCTTGTATTTGAGAATTTTGTGGTCCAGGTCACAGAATTTAAAATCATTGCTAATTTCTGCTTGCGTAAATAAAGATAAGACGTATGATGTCTTATGTCAATTATGGTGAATGAGAGCTGGATCACAAATTCAGAAAATAGATTTAAAAATGAAAATAGAGATGAAGAAAACAAGTAAAAAAGAAGCAAGCCTAGTTTTACAGGATAAGATTAAGTCGCTCATTATTAAGCAAAACCTAAAATCAGGTGATTTGATGCCGACAGAAAATGAGTTGATTGAACAACTTGGGGTGAGCCGTTCCAGCTTGCGAGAAGCGATTAAATCCTTGGAAGCATTGCATATTTTGGATATCCGTCATGGCGTTGGTACCTTTGTGAGCGAATCCTCTCTGGTGCCAATGATTCGTGGATTAACCTTTCATACTCAACTGAATTTACATAATGACCATAATCAATTGATTAATATTTTAGATATTCGGGAAATTTTGGAATACGGTTTTGCCCCTATGGTGTTGGGAAAAATCAGTCGGGAACAAATTGCAATGTTGCAAAAATCCGCGGCAAATATGGAAAAAAATGCTCGTGAGCAAAAGTTTTCTCCTAAAGATGAATACCAGATTCATTTAAAGCTCTACGAACCCTTAAATAATCCGTTACTTATTCAGTATTTAGATGCATTTTGGCAAATTTATCAGCAGGTGGAAAAAGGTTTACCGCCGCCGCTGATCTCAGCTGAAAAATCGGCGATGCAGCATCGGGAATTGGTTGATGCGGTTGAAAATCATGATTTGGTGCGCATGCAACGGGCTATCCTGCAGTATTTTCAAAGTATTCGTCAACGCTTACAACAAGGAGGGCATGATGCAAATTAATGGATTAAATATAGGCCTAATCGGCTGCGGTTTTTTTGGGGCTCAATTGGCTTCGGCTTTTCATAAGGCACAGGCAAATTTAATCGCCGTGATGGATATTAATCCTTCTCTGGCACAAAAATTGGCAGAGCAATACGACAGTCGGGCTTTTTTTAGTGTTGAAGAAATGTTGGCAGAAACTAAGCCGGATTTAGTGGTAATTGCCACTCCGAATTATGCCCATTATTCACCGGCTATTTTGGCACTTAATGCGGGCTGTCATGTGTTTATTGAAACACCGTTTACTCTGAGTTTTTCCCATAGCCAGCATTTACGCCGTCTGGCTGAAGAGAAAGCTAAGCATATTTTTGTTGGCCATGTAGAGCGTACCTTGCCGGGGATTTTAAAGGTCAAAAAAGCGTTGGAGCAAGGCAAGTTAGGCAATATTACCGTGGTTCGTGCAATGCGTCAGCGCTGGATTGAAAATTTGCCGAATAAAGAATGGTGGAAACTGGATGCGAATCTCACCGGTGGAGAGCTTTTTCACCTGATCCATGAGCTTGATTTATTGTGTTGGTTGGTTGGCGATATTGAGGCGGTTTTTGCCCAAGCAGCTAATCGTGCTCATCAGGATACGCCTGATAGCCGTGATGTATTGCAGTTGCTATTCCGCTTTGCAAATGGTGTGTTAGGTTCGCTTGAAATGGGTACCGCTTATCGATTACATCAATGGGGGATCCAAATTCATGGTGAAAGAGGCGTCATTGAAGTGAATTTCTTTACCTCCAGTGTCACCTTTAATTATCTTGATGGAACAACGGAACACGTTGATTTATTTGATGAATTTGAGGCTGACTTATCTTTACGGGAAAGTGCTAAAGGCACTCAGCAATATAATGTCACCCATGCACCTTGCCAACTTTGGTTAAGCCGTGCGGCCGAAATTGAAGCGCAAAGCGTTGTGGATCACTTAACGCAAGGAAAAATCAGCCCATTAAGTCTATGTTTAACTGAAGCTATTGAGGTTGCGGAAGCAGCTAAGCAATCAATGGTAACGGAAAAACAAATCTCAGTGAAAAAATAGGGAGTTTATTATGATGCGATATGGAGTTGTTGGCGTTGGCTATTTTGGTGCAGAATTAGCCCGTTTCATGAATGAATGTGATGATGCACAGATTACCATGGTGTTTGATCCTGAAAATGGAGAAACCATTGCTCAGGAATTGCATTGTGTGGCAGCAAAATCCTTAGAGGAATTAGTCACTTCGGCAAATGTGGATTGCGTTATTGTGGCTACACCAAACTATTTGCATAAGGAACCGGTGATCCTAGCCGCCAAAAATAAAAAACATGTTTTCTGTGAAAAACCAATTGCTTTAAGTTACCAAGATTGCGATGACATGGTGCGAGCCTGTGAAGAAAATGGTGTGACTTTTATGGCTGGTCATGTAATGAATTTCTTTAATGGTGTTCACCATGCCAAAGAATTAATCAATCAAGGCGTAATTGGTAAAGTGCTTTATTGTCATACGGCGCGTAATGGTTGGGAAGAAGAGCAACCGACTATTTCATGGAAAAAAATCCGCGAAAAATCCGGTGGCCATTTATATCACCACATTCACGAATTAGACTGTGTGCAGTTCATCATGGGAGGCATGCCAAAAACCGTAACCATGACCGCAGCTAACGTGGCTCACAAAGGTGAAAAATTCGGTGATGAAGACGATATGATTTTTGTGAATATGGAGTTCGATGATGATCGTTTTGCCGTTTTAGAATGGGGCTCGGCGTTCCGTTGGGGCGAACATTATGTGCTAATTCAAGGGGAAAAAGGGGCGATTAAAATCGATATGTACAACACCAAAGGCACGCTTAGAGTGGATGGCAAAGACTCCTATTTCTTAGTTCATGAAAGCCAAGAAGAGGATGATGATCGCACCCGTATTTATAACAGCACCGAAATGGACGGCGCTATCCAATATGGCAAACCGGGTAAACGTACACCGATGTGGTTGAGCTCCATTATGAAAAAAGAAATGCGTTATTTAAACGATATTCTCCATGGCATGAAACCAACCGCTGAGTTTGAAAAATTGCTCACCGGTGAGGCGGCCCGTGCTGCGATTGCAACCGCCGATGCTTGTACCCGTTCGCGTTATGAAAATCGCAAAGTCGATTTAAAAGAAATTATCGGTAAATAAAAGCAAACTGAATTGGGTTATTGAACCGCAAAAACATTAGTTAAATATTGAGCCCTGCGTGATGCAGGGCTCAAATTTTTTATTCTTTGGAGGTCGCTTCAGAAGAAGAAAATCTGCATTCTAATGCATGGAATGTTATGAATAGCCTTTAGGATGCAGATTAAAACGCGGGGCTGATTTTTAGAGTTTTTGCTAAAATTGACGCTAAGTTATTGATTTTATTGTGGTTGATTTAAAAGTTCTCTAACAACAAATGTCCTGCACCACAAACTGTAAGGCATGACGCTGGAAGGTACGTTTTTTGTGGCGTTTTAGATGATGTAGACGACGATTACGGGCTGTGGTGGTATTAAGGTTTTTGTTTTTCTTTAAAAATGTTTTACGTTTTAGCATGAGTTCCCCCTGAGGGTTTTAAATGGGCACGCGACAATGTAGCCCATTTTTTATTTATTGAAAAGCGCGTTATTGTGTCGCTTCGTTCTGATTTTCTTGAACACGGTGGTAGTTGATGATGCTATTCATGTAACGGCGGATATTTTCCACATATTGATGGGCTTCGTAACCACGAGCATAGCCGTATTTGAGATTGCTGTAATGGCGTTTTTCCGACAGTAACGGCAGATTATTTTTCACATCTAGCCAATTATCCGGATTACCGCCTAAATTCTTGGTAAGGCGGCGGGCATCTAGAATGTGACCTAATCCCATATTATAAGCAGCCAAGGCATACCAAATGCGTTCTTCTTTGTTGATGGTATCGGGCATTTGGCCGAGTAACCAGTGAAGATATTCAGAACCGGCTTTGATACTTTGTTCAGGGTCGGTACGATTGCTAATTTTCATTCGATCAGCGGTATCCTTGGTTAGCATCATCATTCCGCGCACACCGGTTGGTGAAGTGGCAGCGGGATCCCAGTGAGATTCTTGATAGGCCACGGCCGCCAATAGTCGCCAACCTAACTCGCCTTGATATTTTTCAAATAACGGTTGGTATTGTGGAAGGACTTTTTCCACTGCGTCTAAATAGGATTTAGTATCGACATAGTCAAATTGGGAAAGGTGACGGAAATATTTTTCTTCAATGCGGTCAATTAAGCCGGTTTCTAAGGCCTCATCCATAAAATCCAATAAGCCGGCTTGTAGTTCATTATAAGTATTATTGGCGAGATACCAATGCACGCCGGTTTCGTCACTTAAGTCGAAGGCAACGGCTAGTTCCGGACGAATTTGTTGCGCGGCGGCCACATCAATGCTATTGGCGATGGTATAAGGAATTTTTCCTTCAGCTACCTGAATTAATAGCTCTTCTTGAGTGGCGTTGGTAGCAACTTGCCATTGTAATTTGGGATTGCGTGCTTTTGCTTCATTTAATAGTTCAACTAAGTCCGAGCCTGCGGCGATTTCAACCGGATTTTGCAATTGATTTAGACTGTTGGGACGATTATTTCCCTTGCGGTAAACCAATTGCCAAGAAGCAGAAGTATAGGTGGGGCCGACTTGAAATTGTTCAGCGCGCTTGCCATGGAACAATAGGTTGGCGGCGGCAATATCAATGTCGTGGTTTTCTAAGGCTTTGAAGAGCGCATCATTGTTTTCTAAGGTTTTGATTTCTAAGCGGACGCCCAGATAGTCAGCAAAATTTTTAGCCAGTTCATATTCCAAGCCGGCTTCTCCATCGTTACCAATAAAGTAATAAATTGGGTTATTGATTGTTCCAACGATTAAGCTGCCGCGCTCACGGATTGTCGCATAGGGATTTTCTCCTGCGCGGGCAATTTGTTGCCAGGGAAATACCATATCAATGGCCCAAAGCAATAATGCTAGAGCCGCAATAATACGTAAAAAGAGACCTTTCAATACTGATATCCAGATGTTTACAATGGCGGCGATTGTAACGGGATTTTTGTGTAGTGACAAATGAATAAGCCCTAAGCGAAGACTTAGGGCTTATGTGGTGGTTATGAACGACGGTCGCGACGAGGCTTGTCATTAAAGCTGCGAGAGCCTTTATCAAAGCGTTTGCGTTCACGGAAGTTATCCTGATTCCGTTCTTGGAAACGATCATTGCGACGTTCGCGGCGTTTACCGCCAAAATCATCCCCACGGCCGTTGTCGGATTTAGCTTCGCCGATCAGACTCATTTGCATTGGACGATTAAGCACGCGGGTTTTTCCTAATTGTTGTAATAATTCTTTTGGCATGCCTTGCGGTAATTCAACGGTGGAGTAGTTATCATAAAGTTTAATATGACCGATGTAGCGACTGTTGATATCAGCTTCATTGGCAATTGCTCCCACAATATGACGCACTTCCACGCCATCACCGCGGCCCACTTCAATACGATACATATCCATCGGTTGTGGATTACCATAACCTTTGCGTTCACCACGACGTTCCGCTGAACGTGGATTTTCACGACGCTCATCACGTTCACGACGGCTACGTTTTTCCATCGGAGGATCCGGCGGCAGAATCAGTTTTTGTTTACCTTGTAAGAGCATTAGCATTGCAGCAGCGATGTCTTCTTGATCCTGATCAGCGGTGAACAAATCTTCCAATAAGCTACGGTATTGCTCCAAATCATGGTGTTCCAATTGTTTGGTGATTTGCGCAACAAATTTTTTACGACGGGAAGTTTGTAAAATCTCGTGATTTGGCAATTCGACTTCATTGATCGGTTTTTTCATTAAATGTTCGATATTGCGCAGTAAGCGGCGTTCACGAGGCTCGACAAAGAGTAACGCACGACCTGAACGACCCGCACGGCCGGTACGACCAATACGGTGCACATAGCTTTCGGCATCCAATGGGATGTCGTAGTTTACTACCAAGCTAATGCGTTCGATATCAATACCGCGTGCGGCGACATCGGTAGCCACGACGATATCCAAACTACCGTTGCGTAGACGATCGAGGGTTTGCTCACGGGTTTGTTGTGTCATATCGCCGTTTAATGCCGCTGCTCGGAATCCGTTACGGGTGAGTAATTCGGTAACATCCATTGTGCCGGATTTTGTGCGGGTAAAGAGGATTGCTGCATCAAAATCTTCTACTTCTAAGAAACGCAATAAGGCTTCATTTTTACGGAAGCCACGGACATACCAACAATTTTGTTCGATATCCGGTGCATTGTCCTGATTAACCTTGATTTTGACTTCTTGTGGATCCTGCATAAAGCGTTTCGTAATACGACGAATCGGTTCCGGCATTGTGGCAGAGAACAGCGCTGTTTGATGATTTTCCGGTAATTCTGCCATCACGGTTTCTACATCATCAATGAAGCCCATACGTAACATTTCATCGGCTTCATCTAATACGATAGCTTTTAAGCCGCTTAAATCTAAAGTACCACGACGTAGGTGATCCAAAATTCGTCCCGGTGTGCCGACAACCACTTGAGCACCTTGACGGAGTGCACGTAGTTGAATGTCATAGCGTTGGCCACCATAAAGGGTCACGATATTAATACCCTGGGCATATTTCATAAATTGTTCACAGGCATCAGCAACCTGAATTGCTAATTCACGAGTTGGCGCCATCACCAACATTTGCGGGTGTTTTTGATGGCTATCGATTTGAGCCAAAATAGGGAGGGCAAAGGCGGCGGTTTTACCACTACCGGTTTGTGCCATACCCAAAACATCGCGTCCTGCTAGCAGGTGCGGAATACAAACTTGTTGAATTGGAGAAGGGGTTTCAAAACCAAGGTCGGAAACGGCATTAAGAATGAATTCAGGTAGGCCTAATTCATTAAAGGTCATTTGTTCTGTCATTAAAGTACTCGAATAAAAGGAAAGCTCAATCGGCTTTCAGGTTACTTTGGTGATAGCTGATTAGAAATCGCTAGATTTGCTGCGCAGCATCGCATTTTTCGTTTCATCATCGTTCATTAGCGGATTTAATTTCATCAGCTCGAACACGGCAAAACGATACTCAACAAAGTTATACACCTGATTTGCAACGGCGAGTCTAAAGAGGGCGGATGCATCATCCGTCTCGCCCGAATTGAGTTTTTGTTTTGCTAGATAAAAGTAGGTTTCGGTTAATATTTCGGCGAATTGTTGCGGGTTTTCAGCAAATTTTTGCGCTCTTTCCTGCAATTCGGCAATAGAAATATTTCCCAAATAATATTGAACGATATTAGTTCCCCAAAACTCCTTAGAAAGCCCTTTGGCCCGTTCAACTAGGTTGGCATAGGCTTGCTGCGGTTTTAATTTTTGTTCGTTCAAATAGAGCCATAACACACGATAGGGATCTGTTGGATCAGCTTGGTGAAACGCCATCAAGTCTTCTTGAGCAAGATTGTAGCGTTGCACATAGTAAAAATTTAAACCACGATTAAGGTGGGAATAGGCATAACTTGGGTCAAGATCCAACACGGCATTGAATGCTTCCAATGCACCGTCATAATCCTGTTCAAGCAACAGATATAGCCCTAGATAATTATATACGGCAACCATTTTAGGTTGCAGTGCAAGAGCCTGGGTGAAGTCGTAACGGGCTAAGCCCCATAAGCCTAGGGCATCATAAAGTACGCCCCGCTCAAAGTGCAATTCGGCCCGTTCCGCCTGACTTAATTTCCCCACTAACAATACTTGGCCGATTCTTGAGATCATGACTTCCTGTTCAAAATGGCTATTGGGTGTTTGTTCAGCCAAGATGACCTTATTTGGTGCAATAAACTGGTCGCGCGACTGCACACAGCCGACAAGCCATAGCATTGCAGCAAATAAGGAAAGGAAACGAAAGAATCGTAAGTCGAGCATTAGGGCCTTAAGTCAAATACGTAAGGGCTGAAATGCAGCCCTCATTACGTTTATTCCGCGGTAGTGTCGTTGTCGGTTTCAACAACTTCTTCGGCGGTTTGTTTTGGTGCAAGTTCTTTCATGGTTAAACGAATGCGGCCTTGACGGTCGATTTCAACCACTTTTACATCCACTTCTTGGCCGACTTGCAAATAGTCGCTGACTTTCTCAACGCGCTCTTCGGCAATTTGTGAAATATGAACTAAGCCTTCTTTGTTACCAATAATAGCCACGAATGCACCGAAATCGGCTAAGCGAGTGACTTTACCTTTATAGATGGCACCAGCTTCTACTTCAGCGGTGATTTCATCGATACGTGCCATTACCGCTTTAGCTGCGTTGTTATCCACAGCTGCGATTTTTACTGTACCGTCATCATCGATATCGATAGATGTTCCGGTTTCTTCGGTAAGTGCACGAATAGTAGCACCACCTTTACCAATTACATCTTTGATTTTCTTCGGATCGATTTTCATGGTGTGGATACGTGGTGCAAAATCAGAGATTTCAGCACGCGGTGCCGGAATCGCTTGTTCCATCACGCCAAGAATATGCATGCGAGCACCTTTCGCTTGTTTTAACGCGATTTGCATGATTTCCGGCGTAATACCTTCGATCTTAATATCCATTTGTAGTGCAGTCACACCTTCACGGGTACCAGCTACTTTAAAGTCCATATCACCTAAGTGGTCTTCATCACCTAAGATGTCAGAAAGTACAACGAATTTATCGCCTTCTTTCACTAAGCCCATTGCAATACCTGCAACCGCTGCTTTGATAGGCACACCAGCATCCATTAATGCGAGGGAAGCACCACAAACAGAAGCCATAGAAGAGGAACCATTGGATTCGGTGATTTCAGAAACAACACGTACCACATAAGGGAACTCAGCCAAGGTTGGCATTACAGCAGCAACACCGCGTTTAGCCAGACGACCGTGGCCGATTTCACGACGTTTTGGCGAACCGATACGACCGGTTTCACCTACAGAGTACGGAGGGAAGTTATAGTGGAACAAGAAGTGATCTTGGCGTTCACCGGTCAATTCATCCAAAATTTGTGCATCACGTTCTGTACCTAAAGTAGCCACGGCAAGGGCTTGAGTTTCACCGCGGGTGAAGATAGCGGAACCATGGGTGCGTGGTAATACGCCGGTACAAATATCTAAAGCGCGCACGGTATCCACGGTACGACCGTCAATACGCGGTTCACCGGCAATAATGCGGCCACGTACAATTTGGCTTTCTAACGCGGTAAAGATATCAACGATTTTACCTTCGCTGACTTCTTCATTTTCTGCAGTGATTTGTGCGATGACATCTGCTTTGATAGCATCAATTTGTTCGTAGCGGGATTGTTTTTCGGTAATACGGTAAGCATCGCCAAGACGGGCTTCGGCAATCGCTTTCACTTTATTGATTAAGTCAGTATCAACTGCTGGAGCAGTCCAATCCCAACGAGGTTTACCTGCTTCACGGGCAAATTCTTTAATGGCTTCAACCACAACTTGTTGTTGTTGATGACCGAATACTACTGCGGAAAGCATTTGCTCTTCACTTAATACATCGGCTTCGGATTCAACCATTAATACGGCTTTGTCGGTACCTGCAACCACTAAATCCAAGCGGCTTTGTTTTTGTTCCGCCATGGTTGGGTTTAAAACGAATTGATCGTTGATGAAACCAACGCGGGCAACACCAATCGGGCCGTTAAATGGCACGCCGGAAAGAGAAAGTGCTGCAGAAGCACCGATCATTGCAACTAAATCCGGACTAATTTGTGGATTGACGGAAACTACAGTGGCGATAATTTGAATTTCGTTTAAAAAACCTTCCGGGAATAACGGACGAATTGGACGGTCGATTAAACGGGCGATTAAGGTTTCGCCTTCAGAAGGGCGGCCTTCACGTTTAAAGAAACCGCCTGGGATTTTACCGGCTGCGTAAGTGCGTTCTTGATAATCAACGGTCAATGGGAAGAAATCCTGACCTTCTTTTACTTCTTTTTTGGCGACAACCGTTACAAAAACGGTGGTGTCATCCATACTTGCCATTACGGCTGCCGTCGCCTGACGGGCAATCGCGCCGGTTTCTAGTGTCACGGTGTGTTGACCGTATTTAAACTGTTTAACAATTGGATTCACAATGTTTTCCTTTTCTAAAAATAAATTGAGCGGGATATCCCGCCGCGTAGCTTTATTTTCCCAATTGCGACTAGCAAAAATAATCTCGTGAGGGCGCGAAATTGCTTTTGATAGCCGCACGCGAAAGGCAGAAAATAAAGCTCGCCCATTATACAGACTTTTGAATTAATAGGTAACTTTATTTAACGGCGGACGATTGTTATTATAACGTCCGTGTAAACCTCATTTTGCAAGGAGCAAACTATGATCATTGGAGCTTTAACTAACCCCCATCATAAAATCGGCTTGCCACGTGTAATTGCCGATGTATGTGATTATTTAAACGGTTTAGATTTGGCCGCGTTAACCGTTGGTCGACATGAAATTACCGACAAAATCTATATGAACGTTATGGAATTGGAAAGTGTTGCAGCCGATTCCAAACAGGCGGAACTACATCATGAATATTGTGATGTGCAAGTATTAATCGAAGGTTTGGAAAACATTGAGGTTGGAGCGACCTTTCCGGACTTAAGCCGTTATGATGCTTACCGCGAAGAGGATGATTACCAATTAACGCCAGATATTGAGAATAAAAGCGTAGTGACCTTAACGCCACGCATGTTTGCAGTATTTTTTCCTTATGAACCGCATAAACCATGCTGTTTGGTTAATGGACAATCCCATGCGATTAAAAAATTGGTGGTGAAAGTACCGGTGGGGTTAATTTAAATCGCCCTGTCGAAAGATGAAGTTTTTCTTAAAAAGAAACTTAACTGATTGATTTAATTAGAAATGTCTTTAAAACGGTCAAGCCTTGAGTGGTTTGACCGTTTTTTATGTGGGTTATTTACGAATTGTAATCGTCCAAGCGGCATCGCCAAGTTGTTCGAAGTTTGTCACTTCGTAGCCTTCTTCTTGTGCCCAGTTTGGTAGATTTTCGGTCGCTTGCGCGCAATCGAAGTCGATGGTTAGCGAGTCTCCTTTATTGAGCTTGGCCATGGCTTTTTTGCCTTCCAATAGAGGAAATGGGCAGAGATGACCGACGGTATCTAACTTGATGTTCATAATACACTCCTTGGTAAGTTAGTTTTTAACGAATAGGAAATAGGCTGCAGTCCAAGTGCCAAGTACCATTAATGGTAAGGCAACCCAGCCCTGCCAGGAAAATAATGCGGTTTCGACGAGACCGTTGCCGATAGAGCACCCGCCGGCGAGAGAGGCTCCAGCGCCCATCAAAATACCGCCACCAACACTGTTTACGGCTTCTTTTGCGGTTGGCACGCGTAATCTAAATTCTTGACTGAATTTGGCCGCAATAAACCCACCGATTAAAATACCTAAAATCAACAATGTCCCCCAGTTAACAAATTTGCTATCTCCGGTAGTGACATATTGCAGCGCTTGGACCGTTGGGCCGGTGATTCCAAGCCCACCATTGCGTCCGGTTTGCACGCTTGTCAGCCAGGCTAAGATGGCAATTAATCCAATTAGCAATGCGCTGACAAATGGGTTCCAGCGTTTTTCAAATAAAAGATGGGCGAGGCCAGATTTTTTCGCTTTGAGCTGGATGGTTGCACCTTGTTTGCGCAATTGACGGAACACCAAATAGAGGGTGATTAAGGTCAATAAGCCAACCAATAACCAAGGTGAAACGCCCAAAGTCCCGTACAGGGTTTGTTGTTCAATAGTGATTTTACGTAGTGATGAGGTGAACTCTTTCAAAGGGCCGGCGCGAAAAATAGCGCTACAAATCATATAGCTGAAAAAAGCAATCCAGCTGCCGATAAGCCCTTCACCCGCGCGATAGAGACTACCCGCCGAGCAACCGCCGGCCAATACAATGCCTGCGCCGAACAAAAATGCGCCGATAACGGTCGCTAACAGCGCAAAATCCTTGACTTTCGGGGCTAATACACCGGCTTCTTGCAAGGCAAGTACACCGATCGCCTGTACTGTAATTACCACTAAAAAAGCCACGAACATTTTGCTGCTTTTGGTTAAATACATATCGCGAAAGGCGCCGGTAATACAAAAACGCCCGCGTTGCATCACAAAGCCTAATAATAGGCCGCAGATTAATCCGCTAATAATCATGTCATCTCCTTATTTTTGCAGAGTCGAATGCTCAACATCAGCACAATCCTGTGCTTTTCGATTTATGATTGAAAAACGGAAGAACGACGGGGAAGAGAAAGGTGAAACATAGATTAAACCTTAATACTGATGTTTGAGACAGGCTTATCTTAAAAGAAGCCGAACAGAAAAAATTTGTGATGGATCAAGAAAGCAGTAAAACGCCCCTTGATTCTCAGAGTTTTTGCTAAAACTTCATGTAAGTTGTTGATTTTATTGACATTAGTTTAAAGACAGATTATTTGGCAAATAAAAGATGATGAGGAGATGAAAGGGCGATGGCGATATTCTTAATGGGCGGTAAGAACATATACATGCATTCGCTGGAGAATCTAAAAGCGCGCCCAGGACTAGCTATTGGAGGATTTTCTAAGCGCACTTTTAAAACCGGTGATTTTTATCTTAAGGACAGGGTTTACTCACCATAATTTCAATCACTTGGCGATCGATATGGTGCATACTCTTGGAGGCAATCGAACATAGATTATCGATAGTGCGATCGAGATCATGCTCAACGATACCTTCATTACCCGTAACGTGGGTTTCATCCATAGCCATGAGTACTGATTTATAGCCGGAAGCCACGCTGGTGGACACTTTCATCGCGCAGCTATTGGATGCACCGTCACAGATAATGCCACTGATATCGCCAATCATGCTGCAAATCCCCATGCTTACTGTTTCGAATTTTCCCGTAAGTAAATAAGCGATACCCGCACAGCTTCCCATTGAGGCAGTGGTTACTGCACAAAGGGCGGACAGTTTGGGTAATTTACTGTGGATATAAATGGCCACTAAGTGTGATAAGAAGAGGGCGCGGAGACGTTTTTCTTCACTCACGTTTAAATAATCGGCGACCACAACCACGGGCATAGTGGCGGTAATACCTTGGTTACCTGAACCTGAATTACTCATTGCCGGCAATGTAGCCCCGCCCATACGCGCATCGGAGGCTGCAGTGGTTTCAATCATAATTTTACTGAGCAAATCGTCTGACATTAAACCGCTGCCAACTTGTTTGCGTAATGTTCTGCCAATGTGTAATCCGTAATTTTCACGTAATCCTTCGTCAGATAGCGCACGGTTTAGATCGGCTGCTTGTCCGATAAAGCGGATTTTATCGAGCTCAACTTCACAAGAAAATTCAAAGATTTCACGTGCGCTCACCTGCTTGAAAATATCATAGGGATCGCAATCCGCACATTCATTCTGTTCTTTCTCAAAAATGATCTCGCCATTTTTTTCAATCAAAATGATGTTGGTGTGTTGATCTTGAATGGCTACTTTCACTCGGTCATTATCGGCAAGCAACACAGCTTCAGAATATAAAATATGCTCGGTTTGATGAATATCCACATTGACGAGCTTGTTATCAAGCATCGCTTTAGCTTGGGAAACTTGCTCTGGTGTGATGTGTTTTAATACTTCCAACTCACCCTCAGGGTCACCACCTAAAGCACCAATTGCTGCCGCAATAGGCAAGCCCACCATACCCGTTCCCGGTACTGCAACACCTAAACCATTTTTCATTAAGTTTGGCGATACCTTAGCTTCAATGCGTTCAGGTGTTTTGCCTAAATATTTAGCTGCGGTTGCTGCGGCAAGCGCCAAAGAGATAGGTTCAGTACAGCCAAGTGCCGGAACCACATCGCGTTCCACAAGTTGAAGTAATGGTTTTTCGATTTCGTTGAGTCTTTCTTGATTCATAAAATTCTTTCTAATCTGTTAAATGCTAGCTTCTTTCTCTATGACTAATATGCGCGCTTTGCCTTGTGGATGAGCAACATGTTCGGTACCGATATCCGCATAAAAAATATCACCCGTATGGAGTAATACGGCTTTCTCTTGGCCCTCTTCTTTGTAGCGCATTTCCACCGCACCATCCATGACAGCAAAGACTTCTTCACCGTCATTGATATGCCATTTGTAAGGTTTATCTGTCCAGTGCAGACGCACGGAATACCATTCATATTGGTAATATCAAGGGCTCCCCAAGCGCGTTCTGCCGTAAAGAGGTGACTTCTAATAACTTTATTCATGACTAAATTTGTTAGTGAGCCTCATCCCAGTTCGTGCCTTGACCTACCTCTACAATCAATGGCACCACTAAATCAGCGGCTCCTTCCATTTGTGTTTTGATGAGTTCGCTATAAAACGCGACTTTTTCTGACCGCACTTCAAACACCAATTCATCGTGTACTTGCATAATCATCGCAATGTCGGGATCGTTTTGTAGTTTTTGATCCAATTGAATCATGGCGCGTTTGATAATGTCTGCGGCAGTGCCTTGCATTGGCGCATTGATCGCGACACGTTCGGCTGCTTTACGGCGCATACCGTTAGAGGAGTTGATATCCGGCAGATATAAACGACGGCCGAATAGGGTTTCTACATAGCCTTGGGCTTTGGCTTTTTCACGAATATCATGCATAAAAGTTTGTACGCCAGGATAGCGTTTGAAATACAAATCCATATAGCTCTGGGCATCGGCACGGCCAATACCGAGTTGACGCGATAACCCAAAGGCTGACATACCATAAATTAAACCGAAGTTAATCGCTTTGGCATTACGACGTTGTTCGGACGTCACTTCATCTAGTGCGACACCAAAGATTTCTGCCGCAGTAGAGCGGTGAATATCTTTGCCTTGGGTAAAGGCGTTAATTAAGCCCTGATCCTGTGATAGGTGCGCCATAATGCGTAGCTCGATTTGAGAATAGTCGGCAGCAACAACGGTAAAGCCTTCGCGCGCAATAAATGCCTGGCGAATACGGCGGCCTTCTTCATTACGAATCGGAATGTTTTGTAGATTCGGATCGCTTGATGAAAGACGACCGGTGGCTGTCACCGCTTGATGGTAGGAAGTATGCACTCGACCCGTTTGTGGATTCACCATTTGTGGTAATTTGTCGGTGTAGGTGGATTTTAGTTTACTGAGACCACGATGTTCTACCAACACTTTCGGTAGTTCATGACTAAATGCCAGTTCCTCCAATACTTCCTCGTTGGTGGATGGCGCGCCTTTTGGTGTTTTTTGAATGATAGGCAAACCTAATTTATCAAACAAAATTTCCTGTAATTGTTTGGTTGAGGCCAAATTAAATGGCTGTCCTGCCAAGACATAGGCTTGTTCTTCTAATTCACTTAAACGGTTAGCGATTTCGTTGGATTGCAGGAATAGCGCATCGCTATCAATTAAAACACCACGACGTTCCATACGGGAAAGTACGCCTAACAACGGCAATTCCATTTCTTTAAAGAGTTTTTCAAGAGTGGGTTCTTTCGAGAGTTTTTCCCATAGCACTTGTTGCAGCTTCATCGTTACATCGGCATCTTCCGCTGCATACTCGGTGGCTTGTTCCAACTGAATTTGGTTAAAGGTCAGCTGATTTTTACCTTTGCCTGCAATCTCTTCAAAACTAATGGTTTGATGCCCTAAATAACGTTTCGCCAGATCGTCCATATTATGACGACCGGTACTATTGAGCACATAGGATTCGAGCATGGTATCGAAAGCCACACCTTGCACATCAATGCCATTACGGGCAAAGATGGTGAGATCGTATTTGAAGTTTTGACCGACTTTTTGAATAGCTGGATTTTCTAAAATCGGTTTTAATAGAGCAAGTGCGGTTGTTTTTTCGAGAGTTTTTGGTGCGCCTAAATAATCTAATTGTAGCGGTAAATAAGCAGCTTCACCGTTTTCTAGGGCAAAGGAAATGCCCACCAAGTTGGCGGCCATATAATCTAAATTATCGGTTTCAGTATCTAGGGCAAAAAGTTTGGCTTGTTTGAGTTTGTCCACCCAACGATTTAAATCTGCTTCTGTGAGCAAGGTTTCATAACGGCTACGATCAATTTGAATTGCTGGCAATACTTCATCGTCATTATTTTGAGCAAGCGCAGGCGTGGCTTGATAGTGATTAATCTTGGTTGGTTGTTCGTTATTATTGGTGATGGAATCTGCGCCATTCATCACTTCATTGAGCCAACGTTTGAATTCATAACGGCCGAAATATTCGGTAAGTTGATCGTTATTGCTTGCACCAAGGGTAAGTTGCTCCGGAGTGATATCGAGAGCGACATCGGTTTTGATAGTGGCAAGACGATAGGATAAGTCGGCCATTTCTTTTTCAGCCAATAATTTATCCCCTAATTTTTTTGCCCCACGAATTGGCAATTCAGCCACTTTGTCTAAGTTAGCATAAATTTCTGCCATGCTGCCGATACCCTGTAAGAGACCGAGAGCCGTTTTTTCTCCCACACCCGCTACACCTGGAATATTGTCGGCGCTATCGCCCATTAGCGCTAAGTAATCAATAATGAGTTCTGGCGGAATACCGTATTTTTCAATCACGGCCTCGCGATCTAATAAGGTGTTATTCATGGTATTGATCAACATAATGTTGTCATCCACTAGCTGCGCCATGTCTTTATCGCCGGTACTGATCAAAACTTTTTGATTCGCTTTGGAAGCCGCTACCGCTAAGGTACCGATGACATCATCGGCTTCCACACCTTCAATGACTAAAAGAGGAATGCCAAGGGCACGGATAATATCGTGTAACGGCTGAATTTGTTTGCGTAGATCATCCGGCATCGGTGGACGATGGGATTTATATTGCTCAAACATTTCATCACGGAAAGTTTTGCCTTTCGCATCAAAAACCACCGCAATATGGCTCGGTTGCACTTGTGAAATCAGGCTTTTGAGCATATTTAACACACCGTACATGGCACCGGTTGGTTCGCCGGCTGAATTGGTGAGTGGCGGAAATGCATGAAAAGCACGGTATAAATAAGATGAACCGTCCACCAGAACAAGTGGGTTGGCGGCGATTTGAGGCATAGGGGGCTCCTTTGGCGAAGAGTCAAAAATACGCGCATTATAGCTTAATTTCAGCGCGACTTCGCGGGAAAGTTATGACGATGGACATGGCTTATGGCATAATAGCGCCGTTTTTTATTTTCAAGATGGGAAGGAAAAATGGCATTAAAACTGGTTGAAGTTATTGTACTGGGGCAGGCATTGCGTCTTAATGTGCCTGAAGAACAGGAAGACATTTTACGTCAGGCCGCGCGCACCTTGGACGCGCAGGTTTCCGAAATGAAGGAGCGTACTGGTCTGATTCAGTTGGATCGGGTTCTTCCCATTGTGGCTTTAAATTTAAGTTTTGAACTCACTCAGGAAAAAAGTAAGAACAGTCAAATCGAAGATGTGTTGAAAACCCGTATTCAACAATTGGATCACTCGCTAGAGAATGTTTTGGCAAGATAATTGCTTCGAAGAACACATGAAAACGGCCATTTTGGCCGTTTTTTATTACTTGAAGAATAGGATTGAAGTGAATGGTAAATAGCAAATAATCGTGTTTTCATCAATTGCTAAAGATTTGCTTTACAGGAAAAAGTGATCTCTATATTATTCCGCACCGAAATTTAGGTGGGTAAATATATTATGAAACGAAATATTCAGCATCGTAATACCCAACAGCGTCGGCATGCCATTATGCAGTATTTGATGGCGCAAGGCGAGGTGACGGTTGAGCATCTTACCCGTATGTTTGATACATCGGAAGTGACCATTCGCAAGGATTTAAGCGCGTTGGAGAATAGTGGTTTTTTATTGCGGAAGTATGGTGGCGCAGTTTTGATGCCGCAGGATATGTTAGATGATGCGCAGGATAGTGAACTTTTGCAACGAAAGTTAGTCATAGCACGGGCCGCAGCTGAACGTATTCGCGATCACAATCGGATCATTATCGATAGTGGTAGTACGACCCAAGCCTTAATCAAGCAGTTGAATCGTAAGCAGGGGCTGGTGGTTATGACAAACTCCCTGACAGTTGCAACGGAATTGGGCGCTTTAGAAAATGAGCCAACCCTATTAATGACTGGTGGCACTTGGGATACCCGTTCCGAGTCCTTCCAAGGACAAGTGGCCGAATCAGTATTGCGTTCATATGATTTTGACCAGTTATTTATCGGCGCGGATGGCATTGATTTGGAACGCGGAACGACCACTTTTAACGAACTGATCGGTTTAAGTCGAGTGATGGCAGAAGTTTCCCGTGAAGTGATTGTGATGGTGGAATCGCAAAAGATCGGTCGCAAAATGCCGAATTTAGAATTGGCGTGGCAGCAAATTGATGTATTAATTACCGATAATGAGCTGTCAGCAGAACAAAAACAGGCAATTGAAGCCAAAGGCGTGCAAGTCATTTGTGCGGAAATTGCTTAATGAGCCCAATGGGCAAGATGAATTTAGTCAATAAAAAGGAAAAACTATGTGTGGTATTGTTGGCGCAGTAGCGCAACGTGATGTGGCAGAAATCTTAATTCAAGGATTACACCGTTTGGAATATCGCGGTTATGACTCCGCCGGTGTGGCTGTAGTCAATGCAGAGCATGAATTACAACGTGTCCGTTGTGTCGGTAAAGTTCGTGCATTGGATGATGCTGTAGTTGAGCGTCCGTTAATCGGCGGAACTGGGATTGCTCACACCCGTTGGGCGACCCATGGTGAACCTTCGGAAGCGAATGCCCATCCGCACGTTTCCGGTCAGTTTGCAGTGGTACACAACGGCATCATTGAAAACTATGAAGAATTGCGCGCCTTATTGAAATCCCGTGGGTATGAATTCTTATCACAAACCGATACCGAAGTAATTGCACATTTGGTTAATTGGGAAATGCGTAGCACTGATTCTTTATTAGATGCGGTGAAAAAAGTCGTGAAGCAATTAACCGGTGCTTACGGTATGGTGGTAATGGATTGCGAACATCCGGAACATTTAGTGGCCGCGCGTTCTGGTAGCCCGTTAGTTATTGGTTTGGGGATTGGTGAAAACTTCTTGGCTTCCGACCAATTAGCGCTATTAAGCGTTACCCGTCGCTTTATTTTCTTGGAAGAAGGTGATATCGCAGAAATTACTCGTCGTACCGTAGATATTTATGATGTTGATGGTAATAAAGTAGATCGTGGTGTGCATGAGTCCAACTTAGAAAATGATGCCGCTGAAAAAGGCAAATATCGCCACTTCATGCAAAAAGAAATTTTTGAACAGCCGACCGCGTTAATTAACACCATGGAAGGCCGTGTGAGCCACAACAATGTGATTGTTGAATCTATCGGTAATGGAGCTCGCGATATTTTAGAAAAAGTGGAGCATATTCAAATCGTTGCCTGCGGAACCTCCTATAACTCCGGTATGGTTGCACGTTATTGGTTTGAAGCTTTGGCCGGCATTAGCTGTAATGTTGAAATTGCATCTGAATTCCGTTATCGCAAATTTGTGACTCAACCAAATAGCCTATTAATTACCCTTTCTCAATCGGGGGAAACAGCGGATACCTTGGCTGCGCTTCGTTTGGCTAAGGAAAAAGGCTATATGGCTGCGATGACCATCTGTAATGTGGCGGGTTCTTCTTTGGTGCGTGAATCCGATCTTGCCTTTATGACTCGCGCAGGGGTGGAAATTGGTGTCGCTTCCACCAAAGCGTTCACAACCCAATTAATTTCTTTATTAATGTTGGTGGTAGCAATTGGTCGTGTGAAAGGTCATATTTCTGAAGAAAGAGAAGTTGAAATCGTGAAAGCGATGCAATCTTTACCGACAGAAATTGAAAAAGCTTTATCCTTCGATAAACAAATTGAAATTTTGGCAGAAGATTTTGCTGAAAAACATAATGCGCTTTTCCTCGGTCGTGGCGAGTACTACCCGATTGCGATGGAAGCTTCGTTGAAATTAAAAGAAATTTCCTATATTCACGCGGAGGCCTATGCAGCGGGTGAATTAAAACACGGGCCATTGGCATTAATCGATGCTGATATGCCGGTGATCGTGGTGGCACCGACAAACGAATTGTTGGAAAAAGTAAAATCCAATATTGAGGAAGTGCGCGCGCGTGGCGGCCAGCTTTATGTGTTTGCCGATAAGGATGCAGGTTTCACATCCTCAGAAGGCATGAAAGTTATCACTATGCCGAAAGTAAATGAAATTACTGCACCGATTTTCTATATTGTGCCGTTACAATTGCTTTCCTACTATGTGGCCTTAATCAAAGGTACCGATGTGGACCAACCACGAAATCTAGCCAAATCGGTAACCGTGGAATAATTGTTCCCTGTCCAAAAGCGCTCTTCGGAGCGCTTTTTTATTCAACATCAATAAAATCAATGACTTATGTCTTATTTTGGCAAAAACGTCGGTTTTCAAGGGGGCGTTTTCAAAGGCCGGGTGTTTTTTATGCTACACTAGCGCCACTTTTACCATCGAGAAAGCTACCGTGCATACCAAACGTTCCGTTACTACCCGCATTGCCAAATATCTTTTTGTAATCATTATTTTTGTCGGCATTATCAGCTCATTGAGTCTGTTGACGATGGCAAGTAATAAGAATGATGCGGAGTCTATCAATATTTCCGGTTCTTTGCGGATGCAAAGTTACCGTTTGCTGTATGAAATGGAAAAAGATCCCTCTAGCGTGCAGCGAAATTTGCAACATTATGAGAAAAGCCTCAATTCACCGGTTCTCACCTCTATTCCTGAAAGCTTTTTTGTACCGATTGAAGTGAAAGATACTTATCGGCGGGTGCGAGCCCGTTGGAATATCATGGCCGATTATGCGGAAATGGGAAAACAAACGGCTTATAGTGAAGAGCTGGGGGATTATGTGCAGGATGTTGATGATTTCGTGATGGAATTGCAACATTTTGCCGAATTGAAGTGGAATATTGCGTTATGGGCTTCGGTGTTATCAATGCTATTGATTGTATTGATGGTGTCTTATGTGATTTGGTACATGCAACGTGAGGTGGTAAAACCCTTAGAGTTGCTGACTAAAGCGAGTATGCAGGTGCAGATGCGGCAGTTTAGCCATATTCCGTTGGATACTGAGAGCAATAATGAATTGGGGATTTTGGCTAAAGTATTCACCCAAATGTCTTCGGAATTAGGTAAGCGTTATTTGCGTTTGGAAGATGCGGTAAACGAGCAGACGCAAAAATTACGTCAAAATAACCGTTCGTTGTCCACGCTTTATCAAAGCTCGCAATTGCTTACCACGAATAACATCACCGATAAAATTCTTAGCCAAGTGCTGAATCATATCCGGGTAAGCGAGCATTTACGCTACATCGAACTTGAAATTCTCGGAGCCGAGCATTGGGAAATCAGTTTCGGTGAGAAACAGCCAAATCAGAGTCTACAAGTAGAAGAGTTAACTGTAGAAAATGAAAATTTGGCAGTGCTTTCTTGGCAGGCCGGTTTTCCTTGTCCGGATCCGCGCATGATGCAGAATGTCGCGCAAATGATGTCACGCGCCCTATATTTCCATAAAAATCAACGCCAACAGGAACAACTTCTATTGATGGAAGAACGTTCGATTATTGCCCGGGAATTGCATGACTCCTTAGCCCAGGTGTTATCCTTCTTACAAATTCAGTTGGTGTTATTAAAGGTTAATCTAAATAAGGATGGTGCTGAGGCGAAGGCAAAAAGCCAAGCCATTATCAATGAATTTGAGCAGGCATTATCAGACGGTTATTCCCAACTAAGAGAGTTGTTAGCAACATTCCGTCTCACCGTGCAGGAGGCTAATTTGCAGGTCGCCTTGGAGCAAGTAATTGATTCCTTACGGCCACAGACCCAGCTACAAATGAGCGTAGAATGCAATTTACCGTCACGTAGCTTAAATCCGCAGCAATTAGTGCATTTATTGCAGATTGTTCGGGAAGCGACGTTGAATGCGATTAAACACTCACAGGGAACGAAGATTACTGTGATTGCACACATTAACCAGGATGGTGAATATGAAATCTTGGTGCAGGATGATGGTGTTGGTATTCCAAGTTTGGATGAGCCGGAAGGTCACTATGGTTTGAATATCATGCAGGAGCGTAGCCATCAGCTAAATGCCCAATTATCCATTTTTCGCCCTCAAGGTGGTGGAACCTGTGTCAAGATCACGCTGCCACCGACATTATTTTAGGGATTTTAACGATGCAAAATTTACAACCTTTTCATACTTTTCATTTGCCGGTTTCGGCGCAAAAAATTGTGTCGGCCGATAGTGTTGCTATGTTACGCGAAGCCTGGCTTGAGGCAAAAGCACAAAATTTACCGGTGCTTTTATTAGGGCAGGGCAGCAATATGCTGTTTTTGCAGGATTTTCAAGGTGTAGTAATCATTAATGCGTTAAAAGGTATTGAACAACGCGCAGATGCTGATTTTCATTATTTACATGTTGCGGCCGGAGAAAATTGGCATCAATTGGTGCAATGGAGTTTGCAACAGGATATTTATGGTTTAGAGAATTTGGCATTAATTCCTGGTGTCGCCGGTTCGGCACCAATTCAGAATATTGGTGCGTATGGCGTGGAATTTAAGGATGTGTGCGATTACGTTGATGTATTGGAGTTGGCATCGGGCAGACAATTTCGCTTAACCAAAGAGGAGTGCCATTTCGGTTACCGCGATAGCATTTTCAAACGGGATTATGCGCATGGATATGCGATTATTGCAGTGGGTTTGAAATTAGCTAAAAATTGGCAGCCTGTGTTGCAATATGGCTCGTTAAAAGAATGTGATCCACAACAAGTTACTGCCTTGGCTGTGTTTGACGAAGTTTGCAGTATTCGTCGGGCTAAACTGCCAAATCCTGACGAATTGGGAAATGCTGGCAGTTTCTTTAAGAATCCGTTAGTTTCCGCAGAGCAATTTGCGGCAATTGCGCAATTATCACCAAATGTACCGAATTTTCCACAAGCTGATGGACGGGTAAAACTAGCAGCTGGATGGTTAATTGATCAATGTGGACTTAAAGGCCATCAAATCGGCGGTGCCGCAGTTCATCGCCAACAGGCTTTGGTATTAGTAAATTTAGGCAATGCTACGGGTGCTGATGTAGCAGCCTTAGCCGCTTATGTTCGCGCCGCTGTATGGGATAAATTTGCGGTAGCTTTAGAACCCGAAGTGCGCTTTATTGGCCAAACGGGAGAAGTGGATGCAGTCGCTGTAATAAGTGGTGGACTCACATTATGAAGAAAATTGTAGTTTTGCTCTCCGGACAGGGGGCTAATTTGCAGGCGTTAATTGATGCCCGCCAGCGCGGCGCGATTGATGGGAAAATTGCCGCGGTCATTAGTAATAGAGCTGATGCTTATGGTTTAATTCGGGCGCGAGAGGCGGATATTCCAACGGCATTATTTGAGCGCTCAAATTATTCCGATAATCAAGCCATGGATAAAGCTATTGGGGATTTTATCGCGGAAATTGGCGCAGATTTAATTGTGTTGGCGGGGTATATGAGAATTTTAAGCCAGCCGTTCGTTGAGCGATTTGCCGGTCGTATTCTTAATATTCATCCTTCATTGTTGCCTAAATATAAGGGCTTAAATACTTATCAACAAGCCATGCAGGCAGGGGATTCCGAGCATGGTACAACTGTACATTTCGTGACGCCAGAATTGGATAGTGGGGCGGTTATCTTGCAGGCGAGAGTACCAATTTTTGCGGATGATGAGGTGGTGGATGTAGAAGCTCGGGTTAAAGAGCAGGAATTACATATTTATCCTTTGGTTGTACAATGGTTTGTGAGCGGACGATTGCATATGGAACAGGATAGGGCTTATTTGGATGGGCGATTGCTTCCACCTAGCGGTTATGCCGATGAATAATTGAAATAATGTAAGGAAATCATATGACATTTAATGAAATTCTCTCAATGTTGCCAACAATTGAAGGGTTACGAGGGATTGAGGTACTTGATTCGGACAAAGTGATTCATCAAATTCCAGCGGTTGAGGGGAAATTAGGCTCTTTACGGGTATACAATGCGTTGGCTGAACAATTTGCTGAAAAGTTGGATAGACAAAGTGCCGAACAAGGATTAATCTGGTTTGCTGAACATACTGTCGATGCGAAAGCTAACCCAGGCAAGCACCCAAATATTGATTTGTTATTGAAGGTGATTGCGCAAAACTTGCAATATCGCTTAAGAAGATTAAAATAAGATAAAGATTTATATCAAACAATTGAACTTTTAATTGGTAAAACCTGTCTATAGTGTCGTTAATGTTGTCGGTGTTAGCGAATTAGCGCCGATTATGTTATAACAGCGCTCTTATTTAGAGCCGTATCGATAAGATTAAGGATAAAGATGAACAAAGAAGCACAGATGATGTTGGTTCCGCAAGGCAATTTAGAAGGTTACATTCGCGCGGCGAATGAGTATCCAATGCTAACCGCCGAAGAGGAAAAAGAGCTCTCCGAACGCTTATATTATCAAGGCGATTTGGACGCGGCAAAAGCATTGATCTTGTCTCACTTGCGCTTTGTGATTCATGTTGCCCGCGGTTATTCAGGTTATGGTCTGCCACAGGCTGATTTAATTCAGGAAGGCAATATCGGTTTAATGAAAGCGGTGAAACGTTTTAATCCGGAAGTCGGTGTCCGTTTGGTTTCTTTTGCCGTGCATTGGATCAAGGCTGAGATTCACGAGTACGTTTTGCGTAACTGGCGGATCGTAAAAGTTGCGACAACTAAAGCGCAACGTAAGCTATTCTTTAATTTGCGTAAAACCAAACAACGTTTGGGGTGGTTCAATGAAAACGAAGTGGATATGGTTGCGAATGAATTAGGCGTATCCAAAGAAGATGTCATTGAAATGGAATCCCGTATGACCGGTGCCGATGTCGGTTTTGATTTACCAACGGATAGTGAAGAAGAAAGCTATGCGCCTTCTCTTTATTTGGAGGATAAAAGTTCTAATTTTGCTGCAGAGTTGGAAAGTGAGAACTTTGAAAATCAAGCAACCGAACAATTGACAACAGCATTAGCGAATTTAGATGAGCGTAGCCGGGATATTATTGAAGCCCGTTGGTTAGATGATGAGAACAAGGCTACTCTGCATGATTTGGCTGCAAAATATAATATTTCTGCTGAACGTGTGCGTCAGCTCGAAGCTAATGCATTGAAGAAATTAAAAAATTCAGTAATTTTCTAATTATTCCAGATTTCTAAAAAAACCCGCATTTGCGGGTTTTTTTGTATCTCAATTCTATAAATACCCTAATTTATATTGTTACTTTTTTTGCAATTATTTATAAAGTGTAAAGTTTCACTATTTGCTTTTTTTGTTTTATTGGCTAAAATGCACCACAAATTAATCTAGAGGGAAAACCTTATGTTAAAAATGAACGATTTGGTCAAACTTAGTCATACGCCAAAGTCCACAGTGTTGTATTACGTGAAAGAAGGTTTATTACCGGAGCCGGTTAAAGATAAGCCGAATTTTCATTTGTATGATGAACATTGTGTGAAATTACTCGGTTTTATCAAATACCTACAAAGTAATTTCAATGCGACGATTTCACAAATTAAAACTCTTTTTGCTCATCCACACTTTGATTGGAATAGCCCTTATGAAAGCCTTATTGGCTTATTGGGCATAATTATGGGAGCCGAAAATGAAGTATTTTCAGTCGAGCAATTATGTGCGGAATTTAACCTTTCAAACAAACAGCTAGATGAAATGGTGGCCGAAGGATTATTGAATCCGCGCGAAGGTGTTTTTACTGCAAAAGAACGGGATATTTTGACTATTTTGGCGCGTTGTGATGCGGCCGAAATGACTGTAGTGAAAGCCTATTTAAATGCAGCGAAAATATTAGCAACACAGGAAGTGAACGTAACCTTAGCCGCATTAGCCAACAGCGAACAAAAGGATGAAAAATTAAAACATTTATTTGATTTATTGTTGGTGCTTAAACCTTATATTTTGAATATGCAAACTTTTAATCTTTATCAAGCGGAGAGTGCTAAATGAAACTCTTAAAACATGCCGGCTTTGTGCCTTATTTAGCTATTGCTTTTATTAATGCCAGTGTTGATTTGGCGCATAAAATTACCATTCAGAATGTATTACTGAAAAGTTTTTCCGGAGAAAGCTTGGTGGTTTTGACGGCATTAATTAATGCGATGATTTTATTACCATTTATTTTCTTATTTTCACCTTCGGCATTTATTAACGATAAATTTTCCCGAACCAATGTCATTCGTTATAGCAGTTTGGCTGCAGTAGCTATTAGTTTTGGGATTTTACTGAGTTATATGGCGGGGATGTTCGCCGTTTCCTTTGTGCTAACTCTGATCTTAGCAGCACAAAGTGCTGTTTATTCGCCGGCTAAATATAGCATTATTAAATCGATTGTCGGTACCGAAAATATCGGCATGGCAAACGGTGTAATTCAAGCCCTCACAATCGTGGCAATACTGTTTAGTTCTTTCACTTTTTCTTTCTTTTTTGAAGCGCATTATGTGGCATCTAATGATCCTAATGAGGTATTACAAAGTGTTTGGGTTATTGGTGTTGCATTAGTCATATTGAGTTCTTTAGAGGCTTATTTTGCATTTAAGATTCCGTTCTTTGCGCAACAAACTGAAGATACTGACGCGTATTTTGAAATGAAAAAATACCTTTCTTTAGGATATTTAAAAGACAATGTGCGTACTTTAAAAGCTGATCAAAATATTTGGTTGAGTGTTATTGGTCTAAGTTTGTTTTGGGGCGTATCACAAATCGTTTTAGCGGCCTTTCCTGCGTATTATAAAGCGATGTTTAATGCCGATAATGCGATTGTGATTCAAGCAATTTTAGCCGTGAGCGGTGTAGGATTGGTTGTGGGATCATATCTTGCTGGACGTGCCTCTCGTTTACATATTGAGTTAGGCATTGTTCCTATTGGTGCATTGGGGATCTGTGCTTCATTATTTTTCTTAACCGTAGCACAAAGTGATTGGATATTAGTATTTTGTTCCTTTGCTTTTGGTTTTTCAGGTGGATTATTTATCGTACCCTTGAACGCGACCATCCAATATTTCGCACCAGAAAAAATTAGCGGCAAAATCATGGCCGGTAATAACTTTGTACAAAATGTGTTTATGGTTGCCTTTTTATTACTAAGCATTTTGTTTGTGCAGCTCAGTGTTTCAATTTACGGTTTGTTCTTAGCGATTTCCGCAGTGTGTTTTGCTGCGAGTTTGTATGCCATGTGGAAACTGCCGCATTTATTTACCCGTTTATTCTTACTCTTTGCTCTAAAAGCGAATTATCGTTTTCATGTGGATGGGTTAAAGAATCTTCCGCAAAGTGGTGGTGTTTTATTACTGGGCAATCATATTAGTTGGATTGACTGGCTAGTATTACAGGCAGCTAGCCCGCGAGCTATTAAATTTGTCATGTATCGTCCGATTTACAACAAATGGTATCTCACTTGGTTCTTCCGTATTTTCAAAGTGATCCCAATTGGTGGAGGCTCAAGTCGTGAATCTATCGAAACCATTCGCGAATATTTAGCTCGAGGTGAAGTGGTTGCTTTATTCCCAGAAGGTCATATTAGCTATAACGGCCAAATCAATGAATTTCAAAAAGGTTTTGAGCATGTACTAAAAGACTTAGAGAATGTAACGACGGTTCCTTTCCATTTGCGTGGATTATGGGGCAGCAGTTTCTCCCGTGCAGATTCTTTCTATAAAAATTTAACCAAACGCCAAGGTAAACGGGAAATTTTAGTGGCATTTGGTAAACCGATTCATAGCTTTATTGATGCTTCGGCAATGAAACAAAAAGTACTCGAACTTTCTTTCTCCGTATGGGAAAAAGTCATGAGTAAACGTAAACCGCTGATGCATCATTGGTTGAACTCAGCAAAATCGAATTTATTCAAAGAAGCAGTGGTGGATGCTCAAGGTACTAAACTGAATAACCTGAAATTTATTGCAGCGGTATTGATGTTTACGAAAACCTTGAAAGCAGTTTTAGGTAATGAAAAAAACGTTGGCGTATTGTTACCAAGCTCAGCCATCGGTGCGATCATCAATATGACCTTGATGGTAATGGGCAAAGTGCCAGTGAATTTAAATTACACATTAAGTCCTGAAGTAATGGCAAAAGCCTTGAAAAAAGCCAATATTTCACAAGTCATAACCTCTGAAAAATTCTTAGAGAAATTAAATGCGAAGGGCTTTGATTTTAGCCAAGTGGTTGCAGATAAAGCGTTGTTTATGGAAAAACTAGGTAAGTCTATTAGCCAATCGCAAAAAGTACGTGCATTCTTAACAGCATTTTTTGCTCCGCAATGGTGGCTCAAATTCTGTTATTTCGCAGAGGTACGTTTGGAAGATACCGCGACTATCTTATTTAGTAGTGGTAGTGAAGGTGACCCGAAAGGTATTGAATTAAGCCATAAAAACTTACTGACAAACATTAAACAGATCGGTGAATTATTAAATTTCCACAAAGATGATGTAATTTTGAATTCCTTACCAATTTTCCATTCCTTCGGCTTAACGGTAACAACCCTATTGCCATTATGTGAAGGGATTAAAATGGTGAGTGTGGCGGATCCGACCGATGGTGCAACCGTAGGAAAAATGTGTGCGCGTCATAATGTGAGCATTTTATTTGGTACTTCAACGTTCTTTAGATTGTATGTGCGCAATAAAAAATTCCATCCATTGATGTTGCAAAGCGTGCGTATGGTGATTGCTGGTGCCGAAAAATTGAAAGCGGATGTAAAAGAAGCCTTCAAGCTGAAATTTGGAGTGGAAATTTACGAAGGTTATGGTGCGACCGAAACGGCGCCGGTGGCCAGTGTGAATATGCCTAACTTGCTCGATCCGGAAACCCTAAAAGAATTTACCTTTAATCAACAGGGTACAGTTGGCCTACCATTGCCTGGTACCATTATTAAAATTGTAGATCCGGAAAGCTTGCAGGAATTACCGGTGGGTGAAGATGGTTTGATCTTAATTGGTGGCGGACAGGTAATGAAAGGTTATCTGAATGATCCAGAGAAAACGGCTGATGTGATTGTAGAACTTGACGGGGTACGTTACTACAAAACCGGTGATAAAGGGCATATCGATCATAACGGCTTTATTACCATTGTGGATCGCTATTCCCGATTTGCTAAAGTGGGCGGTGAAATGATCAGCCTTGGTAGCGTGGAAGAAAAACTTTCACAAGTATTTGATGAGGAAAATCAGTTCGTTGCGGTGGCAGTAAGCGATGACAAGAAAGGCGAGAGCATTGTACTTTTAATCAAGTCTGCGCTTTCCTTGGAGGAAATTAATGAGCGCATTAAAGGACTGAATGTACCGCCGATTATGCTCCCGAGCCAAGTCTTCTTGGTGGACGAAATCCCGATGCTAGGAAGCGGCAAAGTTGATTTCAAAGGCGCGAAGCATTTAGCAATGAGTTTGCTGTAAGTTACGCATAGCCAGATAAATAAAAAGTGCGCTCTCATAGGACCGCACTTTTTTTATGGCTTCAATACGGGAAGTTTTTCGGCAACCGCCAAACGCCCCTTTAAAATTAAACGTTTTTGCTAAAACAATATGTAAGTTATTGATTTTATTAGGATTGATTTAAAAATCTATTTTTTCTTAAATTTTGACCACATTTTATCTTCTTGACCGCGCCAGAGTCGTTGAATATTTTCATGGTGACGATAGATCAACAAACAACAGACTAACGCAACGGGAAACGTAAATTCGGGTTTAAACCACCAAACATAAAACGGCACCAGCAGCGCAGTAATTACCGCACTGAGTGAAGAGTAACCACTTAACAAGAAGACCAACAGCCAGGTACCAAACATAGTGCTGGCGACCGACCAACCGATTGGCGCTATCGCCCCAAATGCAGTAGCTACGCCCTTGCCACCTTTGAAACGAAAATAAATCGGGAAAATATGTCCCAAGCAGGCACCTAATGCCACCATTCCTAATTCAAACTGGGTTAGCCCTAAATAATAACCGAGCCATACCGGCAACATGCCCTTGAGAATATCGAATAGTAATACCGCCAGCGCGGCCCAATGACCGCCGATACGCAGCACATTGGTTGCCCCCGGATTGTGTGAACCATTCTCGCGCGGATCGGGCAAACCAGCCGCTTTGCAGATTAAAATGGCACTGGAAATAGAGCCTAGTAAATAGGCAAAAATCATATAACAAAGGGCGAATAAGCTCATTGGCGACTCCATCAGCAAAAAGGTGTTCGTTATTCTACCCAAACTTGGTAGCATACGCCTACCCAAATTTTAAGGAATTGCTTTATGGATACGGTATTTATTGAAGGTTTAACGGTATTTGCACAAATTGGTGTATATGACTGGGAACAAAAAATTAAACAAAAGCTGGTATTTGATCTGGAAATGGCCTGGGATTGTCGTCAAGCGGCACTGACTGACGATGTACAATATTGTTTAAATTATGCAGAAGTGAGTGAGTTTATTACAGCCTATGTGCAATCTAAGCCTTTTTTGTTAATTGAGCGAGTGGCTTACGAGGTGGCTGAGCAATTGCGGACGCAATTTTCGATTCCTTGGCTGCGTTTACGTTTGAGTAAACCACAGGCCGTGGCTCAAGCGCGTAATGTCGGTGTTGTGGTGGAATTAGGGGAAAAATAGATTTTTAAATCAATCATAATAAAATCAATGACTTACGTACTGTTTTGGTGAAAACTTTTGATTTGAAGGGGGCGTTTGCCCCTTTGTCTTTTTTTTAAGGAATAAAATAATGGGGAACGAAGTGGCTGTCATTACCGGTGACAGCGGTGAAGTCCTCACGAATTCCCATACCACAGGCAATGTTGCCCACCATCCACACGCCCAAGACCGGATACATGCCATCAAAATTTGGTAGTTCGAATTTCTGTTGGTAGATATAGCCGGCATTGTCGTAAAAGGCAGAATGCTCGCTGCCTTTAGCGGCAAATTCTAAGCCGTTACCTTTCTCATAATAGGAAATATTGGCGCCTTCCCGCCCGAGCAATGGCTTTTTGACCCAAATATTTTGTCGATCATTAATATCTGCACGATTGAAATAGGCCGGTAGAAGCAACGGATGATTCGGATGGCGTTGCCAGAGTTTGGCCAACAAGGCTTTATTACTTAATAGTAATTTCCAAGCAGGCTCAAAGAAATGGCATTGGCTATCGGGGATATGCGGTGCAAAATCGGTGCGGGTCATCCATTCTAAGGGATAGAGCTTAAACAACATGTTAATTGGCTGATCGTTGAGATCCATGAACTGTTTGCTTTCGCTGTCATAACCGATGTCTTCCACGGCTAATTGATGAATGCGCCAACCCGTGCTATAGGCCACATCAGCCAAATAATCCAAGTTGCCCCAGTCTTCACGGCCGGCTTCGTTCATGCCGCAAAAATGGAAATCATTGCCTTCGCTTTGTGAGCGTAACATTTGCAAGCGGGTTAATAGTTCTTCGTGGATCCAATTGAATTGGTCTCGATGTTGTAGACCTTCAATTTGCTCCAACCATTGCCATTGCACCACTGCGGATTCTAGTAATGACGTTGGGGTGTCGGCGTTGTATTCGAATAATTTGAGCTCATTGCCGTTGTAGCCAAAGTCAAAACGGCCATATAGCGATAGTTCGCCATTGCGCCAAGATTGTTCGATCAGTTGGCATTGTAAATCGTTAAAATGATAGTAGGCATAATCGCCCTGCTTGATTTCATCGGCGACGAAGTCCATACACATGCCATGCAATTCATTGGCGGCATCTTCAATGCGATCGATTTCTGCCAAACGGAATTCATAGGCCACATTATCCGACCAATAATGGGAGCCATCGGAAGAGGGGAGATCAAAATAATCGAAACCGACATCACGTAATTGTTGTTCCATATTTGGACGAGTTGGGAAATGCTTGAGTCGTTTCATGCTTAACCCCCCCAACTGCGATTATTACTATTTGGACTTTTAAAGCCGCCACGTGTAATCGGTTTACTGTTGGCCGTACCGGCATTCCCCTTAACTAATACCGGCTTGCCAACGGAGCGGTTGCTCTGTGGTTGAATTACTTGGCCACTTTGGGTCGTTACACCGCGGTTACCGGGATGGTAGCCGGGGCCCATAAAGCCGCCCATTGCACGGGCGATCATATAACCCGCAGCTGCACCGGCGACTGCCGCGCCTAGGCTACCATTGCCTTCATTATTTTGTGCGCTACTGTGATTCTCTTCACCGTTGGTAGCGCTATCATTCGATAGCTGCGCGGTATTGGCTGTTTGCTCGGTAGTATTGCCGCGGGTATTTAAATTACCGGCTAAAGAGTTGTTTGAGGTAACACCGCTATCGGTCGCGCGATCCGGTTGTTGTTCGCACAGTTCAGGTTCTTTCCAGTCAGCTAGGCAGTCTTCCAGACTATTATAAACATCGCGTTGTACTTCCTCTTCCGAACAGCCACCAAGCAGAGCGACGATAGAAAGACTGACTAATATTTGATTTTTCTTTTTAAACATAGGATTAAAGTTGTAATAATTCGGTTAAGTTATTGATTTCTAATGTTGGTAATAAGCGCGCTTCAGGAAAGGCTTGTATCCCTTTGCCCGACAAGTTGATCCATACCGCTTGTGCATCGGCGGCAATAGCCCCTTGCACATCGGTCAACAGGTTATCACCTACATGTAAAATTTCGTGGGGTTTTACGCCGAAGTAATCGGCGGTTTGCTGAAATAGCTCCCGGTGAGGTTTCGCGCGCCCTTGCTCGCCACCTCGCAGGCTTAATTGGAAGTGGTTGAGCCCTAATCTTTTGGCGATGACATTGCCGTTACTGATAATGCTTAAGGGATAACGTTGTTGCAATACATCTAACACCCGAAAGGTTTGCATTGGTACATCAATTTTATGGCGCCATTCAATAAACTCTGCCATTAGGCCGGAGATAATGACATCGGTTTGCATGATATTGTACTCGCTCAGCCATTGCTGCAGGGTTTGCTCACGCCAGGCCAAGACATCTTCTGCAATGAGGGGATGTTTTTCGGCAAACTGTTGTTTGCGGGCATACCAATTTTCATTGGAGAAATCCGGTAGCAGCGCCTGTTTCCGTAAGCAATCCAAGAAGTGATTTTCTGCGTTACGAATCGTATCGCGGTTGTCGTACAGGGTATCATCCAAATCAAAGCTAATGACTTTAAAAGGGCTAAGCGCGCGATAAAATTTCATACGTGAATCCTATAAAGTGGGAACACCCAACCATTTTTCGGCCAATGAATTATTGATTTCTTCGTGTGTCCATATGCTCATTAATTCCGGCATAGGTTGTTTATTAGTGTTGTAACCGATTAAGTGAGCAAAATCAAAGACTGCATGCGGATAACCGTTAATAAGCAATAAGGCTAAATAACCACTTTCATCCCAACAGATTTCCAGTTTGCGGGCCTCATGATGGTTGCGCGTGCTATCGACATTATACACATGTAAGCAATCGACAATCGGTTGTGCATTTTGACGCATATCTAACGCATAAAAATAGCCGGTTTCGCCATCATCTTCAAACATTACCGCCAGATAATCATGCACTGTGGAGTGCGTGCCGACTTGCTTTGGTTGACCGAGAAAAAGTTGGTCTTCGAGGGTTAAATGTAACATGGTATTTCCTAATCAAATTGTGTAGTCCATTGACTACTATGGTGTGCTTGAAAGCAAAGTTCAATCTGTGCAGGGGTGTTTTTTTCTTTATTCATTGGGGGCAGTTCATTCAATGCAAAATAGGCAGATTGAACGGTTTCACTATTTGGTTGAAATTTGCCACCTAATGGTTCGCACATGACGAAAGTTTTGAGTACAGGATGTGCAAAAGGTGGAAAATTACGTTTACGCTGTTCGTGAATAGCAATAATAAAAGTAGGCTTAACATCAAGCCCTGCTTCTTCACGTACTTCTTTAATCGTATTACTGTGAATGGTTTCTAGTACATCTATCCAGCCGCCAGGCAGTGACCAAAGTCCATCATTTTCTTGTACTAATAAAATTTTATCATCTTGAAAAATGGCCGCTCTCGAGTCTATTTTAGGGGTTTGATAACCAGCCTCATTGCAGAAAAGTGATTTGACGGTTTCTTTTGGTATTGCCGTTTTATAAGCGAGCATTTCGGCAGATAGATCGCGTAAGCGTTCGTAGCGTTCAATATCATAGATATTTTTGCAATAAGCTAGCCCATTTTGAGCAATGCTTTGAATTTCGATGGCCCAAGATAGCCAAGGTTCGGTGAGAAGTGAGTCCGATTGTGTCTGCATAAAAACTCCTTAAAAAAACACCGCACTTTTTGCAAAGTGCGGTGTTATTCTACATTAAATTAAGCAAGAATTATGCTTGACCTTTAACCGCTTTTAAACCTAAGAACGGAGCCGGTGTGCCTGCACGTTCTAATGCTTCTTCGATACGGATTAATTGGTTGTATTTCGCAATACGGTCAGAACGGCTCATAGAACCAGTTTTGATTTGACCTGCTGCTGTACCAACTGCTAAATCAGCGATAGTCGCATCTTCGGTTTCACCTGAACGGTGAGAGATCACAGCGGTGTAACCTGCATCTTTAGCCATTTTGATTGCCGCTAAAGTTTCAGTTAAAGAACCGATTTGGTTGAATTTGATTAAGATAGAGTTTGCGATACCTTTTTCGATACCTTCTTTTAAGATTTTGGTGTTAGTTACGAATAAGTCGTCGCCCACTAATTGAACGCGGTCGCCTAACACTTTAGTTTGGTATGCGAAACCATCCCAGTCAGATTCATCTTGACCATCTTCGATAGACACGATTGGGTATTGTTTGGTTAATTCTTCAAGATAGTGAGTGAACTCTTGAGAAGTGAATGAACGGCCTTCGCCTTTCATTTCGTATTTGCCGGATTCTTTGTTGTAGAACTCAGATGATGCGCAGTCCATTGCTAAGGTGACATCTTTACCTAATACATAACCTGCTTTTTCTACAGCTTCTTTGATACATGCTAAAGCGTCAGCGTTAGAGGCTAAGTTTGGTGCGAAACCACCTTCATCACCTACAGCTGTGCTCATGCCTTTAGCTTTTAATACTTTTGCAAGGTTGTGGAATACTTCTGCACCGATACGAAGAGCTTCACGTAAAGTTTTCGCACCAACTGGTTGAATCATGAATTCTTGGATATCAACGTTGTTATCTGCGTGTTCACCACCGTTGATGATGTTCATCATTGGTAATGGCATAGAGTAAACGCCTGGAGTACCGTTAAGTTCAGCGATGTAAGCGTAAAGAGGTAAACCTTTAGATGCTGCAGCTGCTTTTGCTGTCGCTAAAGATACCGCTAAGATTGCGTTTGCACCGAAGTTAGATTTGTTTTCAGTACCGTCTAAATCGATCATGATTTGGTCGATTTCAGCTTGGTTAGAAGCTTCTTTACCGACTAATGCATCAGCGATAGGGCCATTTACTGCAGCAACGGCTTTTAATACACCTTTACCTAAGAAACGGGATTTGTCGCCGTCACGTAATTCTAATGCTTCACGAGAACCGGTAGATGCACCTGATGGAGCAGCTGCAAGACCAACGAAGCCACCTTCAAGATGAACTTCAGCTTCTACAGTTGGGTTACCACGAGAGTCGATGATTTCACGACCAATGACTTTTACGATTTTTGCCATTTTGTTTTCCTCTGTTTAAAGTTAATTAAAATTAGTTAGGCGAACCTAAAACGGCGCTATGATAAAGCAATTTATGCGGCTTGTCTTGCGAAAATTGCCGAGTCTATGATTTAGCACAAAAAAGCCAATGAATTTATATTTTTACTATCAAAACGCCCCTTCGATTTAAGAGGTTTTTCTTAAAATGATGGCTAAGTCATTGATTTTATTAGAGGTGTCTGAAAAATGGGATTTACTGGTTGGCTTCATAAAAAAAACGCCGGCAGAAAGCGAGGTTCTGTCGGCGTTGCTGAGAGTCGTTTATGTTTAGGAACGTTTCATAATTTCGAAAAACTCGTCGTTGGTTTTGGCCACGGCCAGTTTGTCGATAAGGAATTCCATGGCTTCCACTTCACCCATAGGATTAAGAATTTTGCGGAGGATCCACATTTTTTGTAATTCATCCGGGGTGGTGAGGAGATCTTCTTTACGCGTACCGGAACGATTGAAATCAATTGCCGGGAAGACGCGTTTTTCCGCAATTTTACGAGAAAGATGTAATTCCATATTACCGGTTCCCTTAAATTCTTCGAAAATTACTTCATCCATTTTAGAGCCAGTGTCCACCAAGGCGGTGGCGATGATGGTGAGGCTGCCGCCTTCTTCCACATTACGCGCTGCACCAAAGAAGCGTTTTGGACGGTGTAGAGCATTGGCATCCACACCACCGGAAAGAATTTTTCCGGAAGCTGGGGTTACTGTATTGTAGGCGCGCGCTAAGCGGGTGATGGAGTCGAGTAAAATCACCACATCTTTTTTGTGTTCTACCGAACGTTTGGCTTTTTCGATTACCATTTCGGCTACTTGTACGTGGCGGGTTGCCGGTTCATCAAAGGTGGAAGCAATCACTTCGCCTTTTACCGAACGTTGCATTTCAGTCACTTCTTCCGGACGTTCGTCGATCAATAGGACGATCAGCTCGCATTCCGGGTAGTTGTGAGTAATGCTTTGTGCAATATTTTGTAGCAACATGGTTTTACCGGCTTTCGGCGGTGCCACGATAAGCCCCCGTTGGCCTTTACCGATAGGTGAGGCTAAGTCCAAAATACGGGCGGTTAAATCTTCGGTTGAGCCGTTGCCGCGTTCCATTCGTAAACGGGAGTTGGCATGTAGCGGAGTGAGGTTTTCAAAAAGGATTTTACTGCGGGAGACTTCAGGGCGGTCATCATTGACTTGGTCGACTTTCAATAGGGCAAAATAACGTTCACCTTCTTTTGGTGGGCGAATCTTACCTTCGATCTTATCTCCGGTTTGCAGGTTGAAACGACGAATTTGGCTTGGTGAAACATAAATATCATCAGGACCGGCCAAATAGGAGCTATCGGCGGAACGTAAAAAACCGAAACCGTCCGGTAAAATTTCCAACACGCCACCACCGAAAATATCTTCGCCGCTTTTCGCGTGTTGTTTCAGAATAGCAAAAACAATGTCCTGTTTGCGGAGACGGGCTAAATTTTCAAGACCCATTTGTTCTTCACCTAGTTTCACGAGATCGGAAACAGGCGTATTTTTAAGTTCTGTTAAATGCATAATAAATGAATATTTGTTGGGATATAAAAAGACTTGAGTACTGAGACTGGCGGGCTGAGCCCGAAAATTGGCGCGTAAATTAGCACTAAATTTTTTGACTGTCTAGTTTTTGTTGTAAAAATGCGGGTAAAATAGCCGCCAGCAAAAAATCTCTTGCATTAAATGAATATTTATGCAGAATGTTTGTTTAAATAATCACATTTATTGATTTTAAGGATACATTTATGGCTCTTTGGGGAGGCCGTTTTACACAGGCGGCGGACAAACGTTTTAAAGATTTTAATGATTCTCTGCGCTTCGATTATCGTTTAGCAGAACAGGATATTGAAGGTTCCATTGGCTGGTCAAAAGCCTTGGTGAAAGTCGGCGTGTTAAGCGTAGATGAACAGGAGCAGCTGGAACATGCGCTGAATGAATTGTTGATCGAAGTCCATTCCAATCCACAGGCCATTTTGCAGGATGATGCCGAAGATATCCACAGTTGGGTGGAAAGTAAATTGATCGATAAGGTCGGCAATTTAGGTAAAAAACTGCATACCGGTCGTAGCCGTAACGACCAAGTCGCATTAGATATCAAAATGTGGTGTAAGCAGCGGGTGGGGGAGTTGCAGGATTCTATCCGTAACTTGCAACGCCATTTAGTGCAAACCGCAGAAAATACCCAAGATGCGGTGATGCCGGGTTATACCCATTTACAACGGGCACAGCCGATCACCTTTGCCCATTGGTGCATGGCCTATGTGGAAATGTTGGATCGTGATTATTCCCGTTTGAGTGATGCTTATAAACGAATGAATACTTGTCCTTTGGGTAGCGGAGCATTGGCCGGTACTGCCTATGCGGTGGATCGTGAACAATTGGCTGCCGACCTCGGCTTTGCTTTTGCCACCCGCAACAGTTTGGATAGCGTATCCGATCGCGATCATATTGTTGAACTACTATCCGCTGCCTCTTTAAGTATGGCGCACCTCTCCCGTTTTGCCGAAGATATGATTATTTTTAACAGCGGTGAAGCCAATTTTGTGGAATTATCCGATCGCGTCACTTCCGGTTCATCCTTAATGCCACAAAAGAAAAATCCGGATGCTTGCGAATTGATTCGTGGTAAAGCCGGACGAGTGATGGGCGCTTTAACCGGCATGTTGATGACCTTAAAAGGTTTACCATTGGCTTACAACAAAGATATGCAGGAAGATAAAGAAGGCATTTTTGATGCTTTGGATACTTGGCAGGATTGTGTTGATATGGCCACTTTCGTGTTGGATGAATTAAAAGTGAATGTTGAGCGTACCCGCGAATCTGCCTTGAAAGGCTACTCCAACGCGACCGAATTGGCCGATTATCTGGTGGCCAAAGGTGTACCATTCCGCGATTCTCACCACATCGTAGGGGAGACCGTGGTATACGCGATCAGTAAAGGTAAGGCATTGGAAGAACTCACCATTCCGGAATTCCGTCAATTTAGCGAAACGGTTTCCGATGATGTGTACGATATTCTTTCCCTTCAATCCTGTTTGGACAAACGCTGTGCGAAAGGCGGTGTCTCACCATTGAGAGTGGCTGAAGCGATTGCCGAAGCCAAACAGCGTTTTGCTTAAACGCCCCTTTGAAAATCAGAGTTTTTCAGAAAATTGATGCTAAGTCATTGATTTTATTATAAAGTCGATAAAAATAGAAAAAAGACGGTTTGGCCGTCTTTTTTGTTATTCGCTTGCCAGCTTCAAGCGTAACTGTTCAGCGCTTTGGCAGGTTTTGATACGCTCAAACAGGGCAGTCGCTTCCGGGTATTCGTTTTGCAAATAACGTAACCATTGTTTGCAACGGGCAATGTGATAGAAGCCGCTATCAAATTGATTTTCCACTGCGGCATAGCGTTTGAGTAATTGTAGTACTTGTGGCCAAGGTAGTTTGCTGGCATTTTCTTTTAAGACATAGCTTAAATTGGGAATATTAAGCGCACCGCGCCCCACCATCAGATCCTCACAACCGCTAATGGTTTGGCAACGTTGGCCATCAGCCCAATGCCAGATTTCGCCGTTGGCAATTACCGGAATGCGAAGCCGTTGCCGGATCTCTCCTATTTTCTGCCAATTAATGCGTTCAGCACGATAACCATCGATTTTGGTGCGACCATGTACCGCGATTTCTGTCGCGCCTCCCTGTGCAACGGCATCGGCAATTTCTAAAGCCTGTGAAGCGCAATCCCAACCTAAGCGCACTTTGACGCTCACCGGTAAACCAGCCGGGACGGCCTCACGTAAGGCTTTAGTCGCTCGATAAATGAGTTCCGGTTGTTTGAGCAAGGCAGCTCCGCCATCACTGCCATTTACGGTTTTGGATGGACAACCACAATTCAGATCAATTCCAGGGGATCCTAGCGCAATTGCGCGCAGGGCATTTTCTGCTAACCAGGCTGGATGCTGGCCCAATAATTGAACTCGTACCGGGGTGCCGCTTGGTGTGTGGCCTTGATTGTATAATTCAGGGCAAAGGCGATAAAACACCTTATCGGGCAGTAGTTGATCAACGACGCGGACAAATTCGCTAATACACAAATCATATTGATTAACGAACGTTAAAAGGGCGCGCACGAAAGGATCGAGCACGCCCTGCATTGGCGCAAGAATGATCCGCATGGATTATTTCCAGCCCTTGGCTTTACAAATTAAGTCATAAGCGGCTTGAATTTGTTGCGCTTTTTCTTTCGCCATTGCCATCATTTCCGGAGGTAATCCTTTCGCTACCAGTTTATCCGGATGATGTTCGTTCATCAGGCGACGATAAGCACGTTTGACAACGGTTTGGTCGTCATTTGCTGATACCCCGAGGACTTTGTAAGCATCGTCTAAGCTTGGCCCGGAATGAGGCTGATAACCACCTTGTTGATATTGTTGATAGCCGCCTTGTTGCTGATATTGCTGATATTGTTGATAGAAACCGCCTTGGGCAAATTGGCGTGCTGCCATCTCCATAGCCAGCATTTGTTCGAACTGAAAACGCGAAAGCCCAAGCTCTTCGGCGATCACAAATAGTACTTCCTTTTCGCCTTCATGCAATTGGGAGTCGGCAAATGCTGCTTGTACTTGAATATGCAGGAACATTCGTAACAAATCGGCCCGTTGGGCACAACCAATACGAAATTCACGGATTACTTGGCGGATTGGAAAATTGCTTTCTTTACCGCGACAAAACGCATCCTGAGCTAATTGGCGGGCAGCATCATCGAGTTTCATTTGTGCCATTAATTGGTTGGCAAGTTGAATATCCTCTTCGGTAACATGTCCTTTAGATTTACTCAAATGGCCCAATACCGCGAAGGTTGTTTGTCGAAACAGATCCTGACGGGTGGTTTTGCGTTTGAAAAAACTAGAATTGACCGAACCCAGTTCATACAGTTTTTTATCGGCGATGGCACCTAAAATCAGGCCGATAATGGCACCCCAAAAACCGCCGAATTTGGCACCAATGAAGACGCCTAAAATTTTTCCGATAAAATGCATTGATTTCCTCTGTGGGGCGTAATGCCCGTTAGCCAAGCGAGAGTGTTTTAAATGGTGACAAATCGGAATTTATCAAGCATTCACACCATATTTTGTTCGGTAATCGCGCATTGCCGCTAAATGTTCAGCATATTGTGGGGCATTTTCAATGAACTGCAACAAATCATCTAAATCCACGATAGACAATACATGGCATTGATAATCCCGTTCGACCTCTTGAATCGCAGATAACTCCCCCTTGCCCTTTTCTTGACGATTGAGGGCGATTAATACTGCGGCTAGTTCAGCCTGATTTTGCTCGATTAAGGTCATAGATTCGCGAATCGCAGTACCTGCGGTAATTACATCATCAACTAATAACACGCGTCCTTTTAATGGACTACCGATAAGGTTACCCCCCTCACCGTGATCCTTGGCTTCTTTGCGGTTAAAGCACACCGGTTTATTGATACCAAATTGATTGAATAGTGCAATGGAAAAGGCTGTCGCAATAGGGATGCCTTTATAGGCCGGACCAAAAATCACATCAAATTGTAGTCCGCTTTGTTGTGCGGCTACCGCGTAAAATTCGCCTAACTTGGCGAGATCTGCACCTTGGTTAAATAATCCTGCGTTGAAAAAATAGGGGCTTTTGCGGCCGGATTTTAAGGTGAATTCACCGAATTTCAGCACATTGCGGCTGAGGGCAAATTCGATAAAGTCGCGTTTATAACTTTCCATTGTGTGTCCTTATTCGGCTAATGCGGCGCGCTGGGCTGCAAAGATTTGTTGGCAGCCGCCTTTAGCTAATTCCAACAAGCGTAGTAATTCCTCTTGGGCAAATGGTTCGCCTTCAGCGGTACCCTGCACCTCAATAAAACGGCTATCTTCCATCATTACTACGTTCATATCGGTTTCGGCAGCGGAGTCCTCGACATATTCCAAATCGCATACGGCTTCGCCATCAACGATGCCGACGGAAATCGCAGAAACCAATCCCTTAATTGGGTTTTCTTTTAAGCTACCGTTGGCGATGAGCGTGTTAATCGCATCGCTTAATGCGACAGCTGCGCCGCTGATGGAGGCGGTACGGGTACCCCCATCGGCTTGGATAACATCACAGTCTAGGGTGATAGAACGTTCACCGAGGGCTGTTAAATCAACCATGGCACGCAATGAGCGGGCGATCAGTCGTTGGATTTCCATGGTTCTTCCGCCTTGTTTACCTTTGGCAGCTTCACGTTGCATACGGCTATGGGTGGAACGTGGCAACATGCCATATTCAGCGGTAATCCAACCTTGATTTTGGCCTTTTAAGAAACGTGGCACGCTTTCTTCTACGGAGGCAGTACATAAAACCTTGGTTTCACCAAATTCGACTAATACGGAACCTTCAGCATGTTTGGTGTAGTGACGGGTAATTTTAATTTCGCGGGGTTGATGATTGGCCCGATTATTTGGACGCATAGAAATTCCTTGTTTTTGAGTCAAAAAAAGCGTGCTTATTCTAACACGCTTTTACTATTTTACTTTTTGATTTTATGTTATTCAGTGATACGTTCGAATTCGCGAATTTTCTCAAAGGTTTCCGCTAAATCTGTCGCATAGTTTATTTTTTGCAGCGCACTTACACTATTGGATTTCACCAGCATACGTAAAGGCTGGAATTGCATATTACATAAATAAAGTTGTTGATGTGGCAGCATGTGTTGCACGAAGTGGGTCAAGGCATGAATTCCCCCGGTATCCAAAACGGTAACTGCATCACACTGTAAGACAATATGTCTGATTTCGTGATCAGTATGTACGGTTTTATCGTGTAATTCGGCAAAAACTTTATCTGCTGCGGCAAAGAAGAGCGGGCCACTAATACGATAAGCCAACACATCCTGTAGATCGTCCGGTACGCTTTGCTCAATGGATTTAGTCATTTCCGCAATGGAACGAATAAATAATAAGCTAGCCAATAATACACCAACGGAAATGGCAATGACCATATCGAAGATAACCGTAAGAATGGTACAGGTAAAGAGAACCGCAATTTCATTACGTGAAGAGCGGCGAGCCAAGCGAATGATTTCCCCCACGTTTGCCATGTTCCAAGCGACCATTAAGAGCAGGGCCGCCATGGAGGAGAGTGGTAAATAGGAAAGTGCTTTGGCAAAGAATAATAGGGCAAATAATACCAGTAAGGCATGCACTACACTGGCAATTGGTGAAAATGCACCGGATTTGACATTGGCGGCAGATCGGGCAATTGCTGCCGTAGCCGTAATACCGCCTAAAAATGGCGAGAGAATATTACCTAGCCCCTGCGCTAATAATTCATTATTGGAGTGATGTTTGGTATCGGTCATGTTATCCAATACTACGGCACATAACAGGGACTCGATGGCGCCTAATACCGCCATCGAAAAGGCGGCCGGCAATAAGGCCTGAATTCGGTCAAAGGTCCAATGAATAGTCTCTCCTTGGGCATTTGGGATATTCCAAGGTAAGACAAATTCCGGTAGGACATTCGGAATACCATTACCGATGGTGCCATCGGAGAGTGTGTATTGGAAAGCCGAACCAATAGTGGCAACGGAAAAACCAAAATGTCCTAACAGCAATGCGGCGAGGGTTCCGATAATAACTGCCGGTAGATGACCGGGGATTGCTAAGCGTAATTTATGCCATTGGGTGAGAACTATCAGCGTGAGTATGCCTACGGCGCTATCGGCTAAGTTGATGGTAGGCAACGCCTGTACGATGGCGGAAACCTTGCCAATATAATGGCTTGGCATATGTTCAATGCTTAAGCCCAAGAAATCCTTAATTTGTAGCGTACCGATGGTGATTCCGATCCCGCAAGTAAAACCAAGGGTGACGGGAAGCGGAATATATTCAATTAATCGTCCTAAACGGAATAATGCCATTAACAGCAAAATTACCCCCGATAGCAGGGTAGCCATAAAGAGTCCGCTGATGCCAAATTGTTGGGTAATCGGATAGAGGATCACCACGAAGGCGGCAGTTGGACCGGAGATGTTAAAACGAGAGCCACCTAATAAGGCAATGGCAATCCCGGCCACGATTGCCGTGTATAGGCCATGTTGTGGTGGCACCCCGGAGGCAATAGCGAGAGCCATGGATAGTGGGATTGCGATAATTCCAACGGTGAGGCCGGCGATAATATCTTTGAGCAATTGTTGTTTGCCGTAGCCTGCCCGAAACGCATCCTTTAGTGCACTAAACGGTTTTACCGCAAGAAACACATTTTTCGAAAAAAGAGCCTTAAGTTGCATAAAAAACCTACAAAGTAGAAAAGAAAAGACTACATTCTAATCAAAAGTCCGAGAATTTTTTATGTTCTAGCGCAAAAAACTTGACTCTAGTAATCGAAATCCTTATAGTGCGCACACCTTAACACGGTGAGATGTCCGAGTGGTTGAAGGAGCACGCCTGGAAAGCGTGTATGTGCGAAAGTGCATCGGGGGTTCGAATCCCCCTCTCACCGCCATCCAATTCTAAACGACTGCAATTTGCGGTCGTTTTTTATTTCTTGCCTCCCTTATTTTCAGCACTTCTTTGCAATCGATCAGATAAAACGCCCCCTTGAAAATCAGAGTTTTTCTAAAAACTCATTCTAAGTCATTGATTTTATTAGGTATGTAATAAAAGCCCGCAATGGCGGGCTTTTTATGGATAGGGAAGGTGTGTTTAGTCGCGGAAGTTATTGAATTGGAACGGTTGGCCTAATTCTGCTCTTTTCACCAATTGAATCACTGCCTGCAAGTCATCGCGAGACTTACCGGTGACACGTACTTGCTCGCCTTGAATTTGAGTTTGAACTTTGATTTTTGAATCCTTCACCAATTTGCTAATTTTCTTCGCCATGTCGGCTTCAATACCTTGTTTTAATTTGATTTCTTTGGTGTACAGTTTGCCGTGATGTTCGCTTTCCATTGGAATATCCAATGAACTATGTTCAATGCCGCGCTTTACAAAAGCGCCAATCAGGATCTCAATTAATTGTTCCAATTGGAAATCGGATTCGGTGGTCACTTTCACCGTTTCACTTTTTTCATTTAATTCGATTACCGCTTCTACACCTCGGAAATCATAGCGTGTGCTTAATACGCGATTAGCATTTTCTACGGCATTGCGTACTTCGTGCATAGTGATTTCAGAGACAATGTCAAAAGATGGCATAATTTTTTCCTCATGCTTGGGATGAGCGGTTAAGCTCATCATAATAAATAATAATGGACGAACTATTTTCTAGTTAGATGAAATTCGATCATTTGCACTTAAAATACATAAAAGTGCGGTTAAGTCGGCAAAGTTTACCACGATCTGAGCTTGTTGTTGCACTTTGGGTTTTGCATGGAAAGCAACGCCTACGCCGGCTACCTGCATCATCGCTAAATCGTTAGCGCCATCACCAATGGCGAGGGTATTGCAACGTTCAATATGAAATTGTTCAGCCAGTTGCAATAAGGTGTTGGCTTTATATTGGGCATCGACTACCGCACCTTGCACATTGCCGGTGAGCAGACCATCGATAATTTCGAACTGATTCGATGCCGCAAAATCCAGTTTAAGCCGTTCTTTTAAATGATTGGCAAAGTAGGTGAAGCCGCCGGACGCAATGGCTGTTTTCCAACCATGCTGTTGTAAGGTTTGAATGGTTTCGACTAAGCCCGGCATAAGCGGTAATTTTTCCCGCACCTGTTGTAAGATAGTTTCCGGTGCACCTTTGAGCGTGCCAACCCGACGACGCAAACTTTGCTCAAAATCCAGCTCACCACGCATGGCACTTTCAGTGATCGCTGATACTAGTTCACCGGTGCCGGCCAGTTTGGCGATTTCATCAATACATTCGATTTGAATGGCTGTCGAATCCATATCCATGACTAATAAGCCCGGTGTTTGCAAGGTTGCACCAAAATTTAGTGGTGCAATATCTAAGCCTGCTTGATGGGCAACTGAGAGTAATTCGGGGTGCCATTGGCCTTTTAGTAGGGCTACTTGATTTCCGCCAATCTGCCAGCTATCCACCAATAGCAAATTTTGTCCGCATTGCTGGGCGAAAGCGAGTAATTTTGTTTCATCGAGAGTCGTACCGTAAATGATAAAGGGATCGTTTGTCGGGGGAACTGCCAGTTCGGGTAATAAAGCAATAGGTTTTGCCGTGTTTTTGCTCAGGAGATTGGTCGGTTTTTGTGTTTGCATAGAAAATCCTGTAAATTGAGAAGCCGCGCTATTCTAGCGAATTTCCAGCAAGATTGGAAAAGGAGAGGGAAAAACGTGCAATTGGTAAAGGAAAAACTGACGAAGTCCTCCATGCTATTGGTGATTGTGGCTGCTATTATTGCCGCATTGGCCGTGATTTTGTTTGGTGTGCAGCAGTTTAAAATTGGCTCGCAATTAGCCAGTGTAAATCAGGTTGCTAATTTGTCGCACGTATTAGTGCGTCAGCAGGCAAATCTCTTGTCGGTGTTGCTGATCAATAACAGTAATAGAGAACAGCTAGCAGAAAGTTTAGATGATTTGTTGAAACAGCAGTTTATCTTGGATGCTACCATTTATGATAATAATGGCAAACAATTGGCGCAAAGCCGCTATTCGGGCAATTTACGTGAACAACTAGGCTTGGATCCTAGTCAGCAAAAGATACCGACTCAACAAATTGTTGAACCCATTTATGCAAATGGTGGGGTTCGTGGTTTTTTACGGGTGACCTTTGATGCGCAATATGCGCAAACGACCCAAAACCAAATCGATCGGGTATTCCATCGATTATATGGTGAAATTTTATTGGTTTTCTTATTGGGCGCTTTATTGAGTGGCTCTATCTATTATTTTATTTATCATTATCGGCGGGCCAATCGAAATAAGGGCTCGGAGGCGAAGAGATTGCCTGTGCTAGTGGATAAAAAAACATCTCAACGATTTCATAGCCGACGTCGACGCAATTGAAATATCTTTGATTAATTACCGAATCTACCTCTAAATAGAGTAGAATGGAGTTAGATTTTTTTATAGGAGAACAAAATGGCAACTCGTAGACAACTCGCCAACGCAATTCGTGCGCTATCAATGGATGCAGTTCAGAAAGCAAAATCAGGTCACCCAGGTGCCCCGATGGGGATGGCGGATATCGCAGAAGTCTTATGGCGCGATTTCTTAAAACACAATCCAAACAACCCTAAATGGGCTGATCGCGACCGTTTCGTCCTTTCTAATGGCCATGGTTCAATGTTGATTTATAGCTTATTACATTTAACTGGCTATGATCTTTCCATCGATGATTTAAAACAATTCCGTCAATTACATTCTAAAACCCCGGGTCACCCAGAATATGGTTATGCACCAGGTGTTGAAACCACAACAGGTCCGTTAGGTCAAGGTATCACCAATGCAGTAGGGATGGCGATTGCCGAGAAAACCTTAGCGGGACAATTTAACCGTGAAGGCCATGAAATTGTCGATCACCACACTTATGTGTTCTTAGGTGATGGCTGTTTAATGGAAGGAATTTCTCACGAAGCTTGCTCTTTAGCAGGCACATTAGGTCTCGGTAAATTAATTGCATTCTACGATGACAACAATATTTCGATTGATGGTCATGTTGATGGTTGGTTTAGCGATGATACAGCTGCCCGTTTTGAAGCTTACGGCTGGCAAGTCATCCGTAATGTAGATGGTCACGATGCAGAGCAAATTCGTGCCGCAACCATTCTTGCTCAAGCAGAAAAAGAAAAACCAACTTTAATTATTTGTAAAACTATCATCGGTTTTGGTTCACCAAATAAATCAGGCTCTCACGATTGCCACGGTGCACCATTGGGTGATGAAGAAATCGCCTTAACCCGTAAAGCACTTGGTTGGGAATATGGTCCATTTGAAATTCCGGCTGAGTACTATGCTGAATGGTCTGCAAAAGAAAAAGGCGCTGCGGCAGAAAAATCTTGGGAAGAAAAATTTGCGGCTTATGCAAAAGCATACCCTGAACTTGCAGCAGAATTTACTCGTCGTGTAAATGGTGAATTACCAGCAAATTGGGCAGCGGAATCTAAAGCCTTCATCGAAAAATTACAAGCCAACCCTGCGAGCATTGCAAGCCGTAAAGCATCACAAAATGCAATTGAGGCTTATGCCCACGTATTACCTGAATTCTTAGGTGGCTCAGCAGACTTAGCAAGTTCTAACCTTACTTTATGGAGCGGTTCTAAACCAATTCGTGCACAGGAAAACGTAGGTGGTAACTATATCAACTATGGTGTACGTGAGTTCGGTATGTCTGCGATCATGAATGGTATTGCTTTACACGGCGGTTTCATTCCTTACGGCGCAACCTTCTTAATGTTCTACGAATATGCACACAATGCAGTGCGTATGGCGGCATTAATGAAACAACGCTCTTTATTCGTGTATACCCATGACTCCATCGGTTTGGGTGAAGATGGTCCAACTCACCAACCAGTTGAGCAAACTACGTCCTTACGTTTAATTCCAAATCTTGAAACATGGCGTCCATGTGACCAAGTGGAATCTGCCATCGCATGGCAACAAGCGGTAGAAAGCCAAGATGGTCCAAGTGCATTGATCTTTACCCGCCAAAACTTGGCTCAAATGGAGCGTACAGCGGCACAATTAGATGCCGTAAAACGTGGTGCTTATGTATTGAAAGATTGCGATGGTACACCGGAATTAATCTTCATTGCGACCGGTTCCGAAGTGGAATTGGCGGTGAAAGCAGCGGAAGTATTAACTGCTGAAGGTAAAAAAGTACGTGTGGTTTCCATGCCAAGCACTAATCGTTTTGATAAACAAGATGCCGCTTACCGTGAAAGTGTATTACCAGCAGCTGTGACTAAACGTGTTGCAATTGAAGCGGGTATTGCAGACTTCTGGTATAAATACGTTGGCTTTGAAGGTCGTGTAGTCGGTATGCATGGTTTCGGTGAATCTGCACCGGCGGATCAATTATTTAAACTCTTTGGTTTCACCGTGGATAATGTGGTGGCAACTGCAAAAGAGATTTTATAATTATTAAAATTGAAGGCAGATATTTATCTGCCTTTTTTATTTAATAAGCAAGGGGAGTATAATATGGAATGTTCTAAGATTAGACGTAAGGATAGGGCGATCACTGATTATCATCGTATGTTAGAAATTATGAATCAGTGTGATATTTGCCGTTTAGGATTACAAGATGATGAAAGTGTTTATATTGTTCCATTAAATTTTGGTTTTAAGGCAGATAATGAAGAACTTACTCTTTATTTCCATGGATTTGTTAAAGGGAAAAAGATTGAACTGATTAAAAAGAATAAATTAGCTGGTTTTGAAATGGACCGTAAACATAAAATTGTAAAAGCAGAAATTGCCTGTGATTATTCTTTTTTATATCAGAGCATTATTGGAAAAGGGAATTTATTCATTATTGAAGATAAAGATGAGAAGATTGATGCTTTACAATATTTAATGGAACACTATACACAGAAAAATGATTGGCAGTTTAGTGAGAATGAGTTAAACAAAATCGTGGTTATTAAGATGAATGTGACTCAATGGTCATGTAAAGAGCACTAATTTTATTGCTGAGAGAAGTGCGGTCAAAAATAAGAAAATTTTTGACCGCACTTTGTTTTTATCTGCTTTCACCTTGTTATCTAAGCCTTTTTTCGTCAATCCATTGAGTTAGCTTTTTAAGTTTGTTAAAATTTGCAGTACTTTTTGCAATAAGAATAAAACGTAAAAAGTGAGTTCGGAAGAAGGTAGCTGGAGAGTAGGGAATTGCCCCTACGCCGACGAGGTAAAATCTTTCAGGCGCAATCGCAAGATTGCAGGGACTGTTACTGGACGAACCCTTGGAGAGATCCATTGCATTTTATTGATGTAAATGGACGCCGAAGGCGCAAAAGAGCGGTCGATTTTTCGATTGTTTTCCAAACGCTCAGGCAAAAGGACAGGGGCAAAAGACAATCCGTATTATCAATATATTTCTGTCGGGATTCTTCTTGTCTCCTTGTCGAGTTTATTTGTATTTTAAACGACGAGGAATCATCAATGTCATTACAGACAACCTTATCTGCTATTAGCAGCTTTGTATGGGGACCGCCCCTACTTATTCTATTGTCCGGAACCGGACTTTATCTCACTTTACGTTTAGGTTTTTTGCAAATTCGCTATTTGCCGCGGGCATTGCGCTATTTATTTCAACGGGATGCTAATAAGGGCAAGGGCGATGTCTCATCCTTTGCTGCATTGTGTACTGCGCTTGCTGCTACGATCGGTACGGGGAATATTGTGGGGGTGGCGACCGCAGTTCAAGCCGGTGGCCCTGGCGCAATTTTTTGGATGTGGTTGGTGGCTTTATTAGGGATGGCGACCAAATATGCTGAATGTTTGTTGGCGGTGAAATATCGCGTGCGGGATCGTAATGGCTTTATGGCCGGAGGCCCGATGTATTACATTGAACGCGGATTGGGGCTGAAATGGTTGGCAAGATTATTTGCGGTGTTTGGCGTGTTGGTGGCTTTCTTTGGTATCGGTACCTTTCCTCAAGTGAATGCGATTACCCATGCTATGCAGGATACCTTTAATATTCCGATTATCATTACGGCGGTGGTGGTGACCTTGCTGGTTGCGCTGATTATTTTAGGCGGGGTAAAACGCATCGCTACCGCATCATCCTTAATCGTTCCTTTCATGGCGATTTTTTATGTATCGGTATCTATTGTGATTTTGGCGATTAATTATGACAAATTACCGGCGGCCATCGAACTGGTTATTCATAGTGCTTTTGAGCCACAGGCAGCGTTAGGCGGGGCGGTTGGCTTTACGGTGATGAAAGCGATTCAATCGGGGGTTGCGAGAGGGATTTTCTCCAATGAATCCGGTTTAGGTAGCGCACCCATTGCGGCAGCTGCAGCACAAACCAAAGAGCCAGTACGTCAAGGTTTGATTTCCATGACCGGGACATTCTTAGACACTATTATTGTTTGTACGATGACTGGCTTAGTGTTAGTTATTACAGGTGCTTGGAGTAATCCGGAACTTGCTGGCGCTAGTGTAACAAACTATGCTTTCGCACAGGGATTAGGGACATCTTTTGGTGCGACTGTAGTGACTATTGGATTATTATTTTTTGCATTTACCACTATTTTGGGTTGGTGCTATTACGGTGAGCGTTGTTTTGTTTATTTGGTTGGTATTCGCGGTATTCGATTATACCGTTGGATCTTTATTATTTTAGTCGGCACAGGCTCTTTCTTAACGTTAGATGTAATTTGGATTCTAGCCGATATAGTCAATGGCTTGATGGCATTTCCTAACCTAGTGGCATTGATTGGGTTACGTAAAGTGATTATTTCGGAAACCAAGGATTACTTTGAGCGTTTGAAAAATAATCAGCGTGATTTGGATGAAATTCCATCTTGATTGGAGTGTTAAAAAACATAAGGGAGGCTTAGGCCTCCCTTACGTTTACAGCCTAACAGGATAACAGCTTTAGCCAGAAAGAAAATAGCCCGATATATTGAAATGCGAGCTAGATCATATTTTTTAATATTTGTTTTTTTATTTGCCTTTTTTACTTGAAAAATAGGGGCGGGGTCGATATGTTACTAGTAAATCAACCAAAGCCGAAAGGCTTTCATTTAAGCAAATGAGGTAAATGCTATGACACTCAATATCACAAGTAAACAAATGGATATTACCCCTGCAATTCGTGAACATGTTGAAGGCAGACTTGCAAAATTAGAGAAATGGCACACTCAACTGATTAACCCCCATTTCGTATTGAATAAGGTTCCTAACGGCTTTACGGTGGAGGCATCAATCGGTACCCCGTTAGGTAATTTGCTGGCTAGTGCCACATCAGATGATATGTATAAAGCTATCAATGAAGTAGAAGAAAAATTAGAACGGCAACTCAATAAGTTACAGCATAAAGGTGAATCTAAACGAGCAGATGAACGTTTGAAAGATTCCTTCGAATAATCCCAATAACGGCGGCCAATGTGGTCGCCGTATTTTTTTGCCTATTTTTACTAAGTGATTTTCATTCTATTTTTTAATTAGCCCGAGAATTTTTGACTCTGATCAAGAGTTTATTGATAAAAGGCTGTGATTTTAGGCATTTTTATTATACTTGCCGCAAATTTACCAATGGAGGCTGTTATGAGCATTACAACCATTTTAATTATTCTTGTCATTGGAGTGGCTGGATTTGTCGTTTTAACTTATAACTCTTTGATTGCTAAAAGAAATCAGGTGAAGAGTATTGAGGCGGGGGTCGATACCCAATTGAAACGTCGTTATGATTTATTACCTAATTTAGTGGCAACAGCAAAGGCTTATATGACCCATGAAGCAGAATTACTACAAAACATCGTTAGCTTACGGGAAAAAGCCCAGGCCACAAATTCTACAGCGGAAAAATTTGCGTTAAACAATCAGCTTTCCAGCGTGTTGAGTGGATTACGCATTCGTATGGAAAATTATCCGGATTTGAAATCGAACCAAAATATTTTGCATGTACAGCAAGCTTTAACCGATGTGGAAGAACAAATTTCTGCAGCTAGACGGGCATATAATGGTGCGGTTGAGGTTTATAACAATGCAATTGAAATGTTCCCTTCTAATTTGATTGCTAGACAGTTTGGTTTTACTCAGGCGAGTTTCTTCGATATTCCGCAAAATGAAGCTGAAGCACCGAATATGAAAACATTGTTTAGCGGTAAATAATGGAGCCAGTTATGCAGCAGGGGAAAGAAATTGAGGGAATTCGCTTTCCACAGTTGGAAAATTTAGAGAAAGAACGAATTGCACTCCTGAAATTTTCCACAAGGTTAGCTATTGGCTTATGTGTGGCTTTTATTTTCTTACTTGGAGCTTTAGGTGGAGGACACTATCTTTTCACTATTTTTATTATCGGCCTGATGGCCTATCTAATAAAACGGTTGATGGAAAATAAGAATGCCTTTGTTGCTCACTTTAAATCAAATGTAATTAATTCGATTGTTCAGCATTTTAATTTATCTTATTCCCCAACCTCCGGATTGAGCAAATTAGATTTTGATCATATCTATGATGTGAGTTGTGAAAGTTGGCGCAGTGAGGATTTGATTTACGGTGAACTTGATGGAATCAAGTTGGAAATAGCGGATATGAATGTCAGAAATATAGGGAAACATAGCAAGATCAAAATTAAACAGATGTTGCTAAAAGAGTTCTCCGGTATTCTGCTTAAAGCAACATTCCCAAAAGAGCTGACCCATGATGTTTATGTTTGCGATAAAGACGATTTCGGTGTTAGAAGAGCTGGAGAAAAGGCTCTTATGGACAATAACGAGTTCAATCGCTACTTTGAGGTGTTTTCTGATGATCAAATTATGGCTAGATACGCATTATCACCGCTTTTGATGGAAACTCTTTGTATATTGAAGCGTAAGTTTAATTGTCCGATCTCTTTGGTGTTTCAACGTCAAGAGATGCGTATGGCAATTAATTTAAAAATAGATAGTTTTGAACCTAATGCTCAAAGATCCCTGTTAGAGGATGAAACGATTAGGAATTATATCGTCGGGGTTAAGAGCTTTGTGGATATTGTGAAGGATTTAGGTTTGAATCGCACGATTTGGAAATCCTAAATTTATACAAATAAAAAGGCGAACCTTGGTTCGCCTTTTTTATGTTTTCTTTATTAAGAATTAGTGAGTGCTGGTACTGGTTGTTGTACGGTTAGCACGTTTACGATCGTTTTCGGTTAAGAGTTTTTTACGGATACGAATCGATTCTGGGGTGACTTCTACTAACTCGTCATCATCGATAAATTCGATAGCTTGTTCAAGTGTGAATTTCACCGGTGTAGTTAATACAATAGCATCGTCTTTACCGGATGCACGCATATTGGTGAGCTTTTTACCTTGTAAACAGTTTACCGTTAAGTCGTTTGTACGGCTGTGAATACCGATGATTTGACCTTCATAAACTTCTACGTTGGCATCGATCATCAATTTACCACGTTCCTGCAAGCCAAATAGGGCATAAGCCAAAGCTTTACCGGTAGCATTAGAAATTAACACACCATTTTTACGTTGACCAATTTCACCCGGTTTAATGTCATCGTAGTGATCGAAACTGGAGTAAAGTAAACCTGTACCGGAAGTCATAGTCATAAATTCACCACGGAAACCAATTAAGCCACGGCTTGGAATAATGTATTCCAAACGAACACGGCCTTTACCATCCGGCATCATATCGCGCACTTCACCTTTACGGATACCTAATGCTTCCATGACAGAACCTTGGTGCTGTTCTTCTACGTCGATGGTGACTTGCTCGTAAGGCTCTTGTTTTTTGCCGTTGATTTCACGGTAGATTACTTTAGGGCGAGAAACCGCAAGTTCATAACCTTCACGACGCATATTTTCAATTAATACAGAAAGGTGTAATTCACCACGGCCAGAAACACGGAATTCATCCGGGTTTGGTGTTTCTTCTACACGTAGTGCAACGTTATGTACCAACTCTTTGTTTAAACGCTCAAGAATTTGACGGGAAGTAACGTATTTTCCTTCTTGGCCGGCAAATGGTGAGGTATTTACACAGAAGAACATGGTTACGGTTGGTTCATCAACGCTTAATGAAGGTAAGGCTTCAACAGCATTGATATCGCAAATAGTATCGGAAATATTTAATTCACCTAAGCCGGTAATTGCAATGATGTCGCCAGCGTAAGCCACATCTTCTTCATAACGTTGTAAACCGAGATGACCTAATACTTGACCGACACGGCCTTGGCGAGTATTTCCTTCACTATTAATAATAGTGACCGGTTGGTTTGGTTTTAGGCAGCCACGTTTGATTCGACCAATACCGATAACACCGACATAGCTATTGTAGTCCAATTGGGATATTTGCATTTGGAACGGTGCATCCAATTCAACTTTTGGCGGTTCAACATGTTGCACGATAGCCTCGAATAACGGGGTCATATCCTCTGCTAATTCTTCGTGCTCCAGGCCGGCAACACCATTTAATGCGGACGCGTAGATAATTGGGAAATCTAATTGTTCATCGGTTGCTCCAAGATTCACGAATAAATCGAAGACTTGATCCACAACCCAATCCGGACGCGCTCCCGGACGGTCAACTTTGTTGATCACTACAATTGGTTTCAAACCGTGTGCGAATGCTTTTTGGGTTACAAAACGAGTTTGTGGCATAGGGCCGTCAAAGGCATCAACGACTAAAAGTACCGAATCCACCATAGAAAGTACACGTTCAACTTCACCACCGAAGTCCGCATGTCCCGGAGTGTCGACGATATTAATGCGATAATCATTCCAGTTGATTGCAGTATTTTTTGCCAGGATAGTAATACCACGTTCTTTTTCGAGATCGTTTGAGTCCATCACGCGTTCATCTGCATCACCGCGAGTTGTTTCAAAAGTACCGGATTGTTGAAGGAGTTTGTCAACTAAGGTTGTTTTACCGTGGTCAACGTGGGCGATAATTGCGATGTTGCGCAATTTGTTAATATCAATTTCGTTTTTCATTATTGCGTTCTTTGTTTGTGGGCCGTGTGAGCGGTTAATCACGCACGGCATATCGAGGTGCGTGCAACAATGTTCCACACAGCCGAGTAAGAGAGTTAAAACATTGAGACTTGAACGCGCCTGGGGTGGCGCGAAAGGGCGGAAAGTATACACGCTTTTTTATTTCTCGGCTATGCAAAATAGGCGGATTGACTAAAATAAATCCAATGAAAATACTGGGTAATTACAGTATAATGCAGCCTTATTTCTTGATAACAAAACCCAATAGAGGAATTTTTATGTCAAACGCAAATGCAATCGCCAACGTATTTAAACTAATCGAAGAGAACGATATTAAGTTCGCACTACTTCGCTTTACTGATATTAAAGGTAAGGAACACGGTGTTTCTATTCCGGTGAGCTTAGTGGATGAAGATATGTTTGAAGACGGTAAAATGTTCGATGGTTCGTCAGTAGAAGGCTGGAAAACCATTAATAAAGCCGATATGTTATTAATGCCAATCGCTGAAACTGCGGTGGTTGACCCGTTTGCCCAGATTCCAACCCTCTCTATTCGTTGTAGTGTGTATGAACCGACAACGATGCAAAGCTACGATCGTGATCCTCGCTCAATTGCGATTCGTGCTGAAAATTATATGCGTTCAACCGGTATTGCTGATGCTGCGCTTTTTGGCCCAGAACCGGAATTTTTCTTATTCGATGATGTGCGTTTCAATGTCGCCATGAATGGCAATGGTTATCAAGTAGATGATGTTGAAGCCTGCTGGAATACTAATAAAGCATATGAAGGCGGCAATAATGCTTATCGTCCGTTAACCAAAGGCGGTTATTGCGCTGTGGCACCGGTTGATAGCGCCCATGATATTCGTTCTGAAATGTGTTTGATTTTAGAAGAACTGGGTTTGGTTATCGAAGCACATCACCATGAAGTGGCGACTGCGGGGCAAAATGAAATTGCGACTAAATTTAATACATTGACCCTAAAAGCCGATGAAACCCAAATTTATAAATATGTGGTACAAAATGTGGCGCTTGAACATGGTAAAACGGCCTGCTTTATGCCGAAACCAATCACTGGCGATAATGGTTCAGGGATGCACTGTAATATGTCCTTGAGCAAAGACGGTAAGAACATTTTCCAAGGTGATAAATATGCCGGTCTTTCTGAAACTGCACTTTATTACATCGGTGGTATTATTAAGCATGCGAAAGCTTTAAATGCCTTCACCAACCCAAGCACTAACTCTTATAAACGTTTAGTGCCAGGCTTTGAAGCCCCGGTATTATTGGCTTACTCGGCAAGTAACCGTTCCGCTTCTATCCGTATTCCAGCGGTCACTAGCCCGAAAGCCATTCGTGTTGAAGCACGCTTCCCGGATCCAACAGCAAACCCATACTTGGCTTTTGCAGCATTATTGATGGCCGGCCTTGATGGCGTTATCAATAAAATTCATCCGGGTGATGCAATGGATAAAAACCTTTACGACTTGCCACCGGAAGAATTAAAAGATATTCCTGCTGTAGCCAGTTCATTAGAGGAAGCGTTGAATTCATTAGAAAAAGACTATGAATTCTTAACCCAAGGTGGTGTATTTGCCAAAGACTTTATTGATGCCTTCATCGGTATCAAACGCAAAGAAGTCGAGCGTTTAAACATGACTCCGCATCCAATTGAGTTTGAAATGTACTACGCTTAATGTGTTAAACCATAAGGCCCGCTATTTAGCGGGCTTTTTTTTTGTGGCAAAATCAGATGCTTATCTTGTTTTTGATGAACCTCTAATAAAATCAATGGGTTACATTGTGTTTTTCGAAAAACTCTGGAAAACAAGATAGCGTTCCTATAAATAAAAGAAAGCTATTTTTGCTAACTTTATGGGGCCGGGGCTCGGCGAGAAAAGCTAAATTACTTACTATTCCGGCGGTTCTAGGCTAGAATGGCGAGCGTTTTTTCCAAAAAGGATGAATTTATGACTCAGAAAGCATTAAGCGCAGTAATTTTGGCCGCGGGCAAAGGAACCCGTATGTATTCCGATTTACCAAAGGTATTACATAAAGTAGCCGGCAAACCGATGGTGAAACATGTGATTGATACCGCATTGCAATTAGGTGCGGAGCAGGTGCATTTGATTTATGGCCATGGCGGCGAATTGATGCGCGAACGTTTGGCTGATGAGCCGGTTAATTGGGTGTTCCAAGCCGAGCAATTAGGTACCGCACATGCGGTACAACAAGCGGCACCTTTCTTTAAGGATGATGAAAATATCGTTATTTTATACGGTGATGCGCCGCTAGTTAGCCAAGCGACCTTAAATCAATTAATTGCCGCTAAACCGGATAATGGTATCGCTTTACTAACGGTTAATTTGGATAATCCAACCGGTTATGGCCGTATTATTCGTAAAGATGGCAATGTGGTAGCCATCGTGGAACAAAAAGATGCTAATGCAGAACAGCTCAACATTCAAGAAGTGAATACCGGTGTGTTGGTAGCGGATGGTGCTAATTTGAAAAAATGGTTATCCCGTGTCAGCAATAATAACGCTCAGGGTGAATTTTATTTGACCGATGTAATTGCTTTGGCTAATCAGGATGGCTGTCGGGTTGCTGCGGTACAGGCTACTGAGTATATGGAAGTAGAAGGAGCTAATAATCGTCTGCAATTAGCTGCGTTAGAACGTTATTATCAACGTAAACAGGCGGAACGTTTGTTATTAGCCGGTGTAACTTTAATTGATCCGGAACGCTTTGATTTACGTGGTTCTTTGGAGCACGGTAAAGATGTTGAGATTGATGTCAATGTAATTATTGAAGGCAATGTACGTTTGGGCTCACGAGTGAAGATCGGTGCCGGTTGTGTATTGAAGAATGTGACTATCGCGGATGATGTGGAAATCAAACCTTATTCCGTATTGGAAGAGGCATCCGTCGGTGAAAAAGCAGCGATTGGACCATTCTCACGTTTACGCCCAGGCGCAGAATTAGCTGCTGAAACCCATGTAGGAAACTTTGTGGAAATTAAAAAAGCCGTTGTTGGTAGGGGCTCTAAAGTTAATCATTTAACCTATGTGGGCGATGCAGAAATTGGTTCAAATTGTAATATTGGTGCAGGTGTGATCACCTGTAATTATGATGGCGCCAATAAATTCAAAACAGTTATCGGTAATGATGTTTTTGTGGGCTCTGATACTCAGTTGGTTGCGCCAGTGAGTGTAGCCGATGGGGCGACAATTGGTGCAGGCTCAACGATTACCCGTAATGTAGAAAAAGATGAACTGGTTATTACTCGTGTGCCACAACGGCATATTCAAGGCTGGCAACGCCCGGTGAAGAAAAAATCGTAATAAAATGAATGACCCCGCGTGAGCGGGGTTTTTTATTTTTACAATTCAGTTATTAATGTCTTTTGTTCCAGTTTTTAAAATGATTGTAATAAAATCAATGGGTTATCTTATATTCTATGGAAAACGCTAAAAATACAAAGGGCGTTTTTATGAAAGACAAAAATATTGGGAAAATGAAAAGAGGGTGGTGAGACTAAGCAGAATTGGTCTTAACAGCAAGTGGCTTACTGCATCGCATCCCTGCGGGATTTCCACTTAGCTCACCATAGAGTTGCATCTCTGGTTTACCAGTTTGCGATATAATTAAAAAGACTCAACATCTTCTTAAAAGCCACTTATATTTCAGGAGACCAATCCTGACTTCTAACAGACCTCGTTAGAAGGCGACCTGTATTATCATTGGATTTATAAAGTTTGTCAATTAGCATAAGTAAATAACCGCTCTATTTTTATTCTTATTTAGCATAAAATATTGGCAATTAATACTTAGAAACGAAAAAACGCTTTAATTACAAAGCGTTTTTTATATGTATTTGAAATTAGCGAGTGCCGTATACAACGATAGTTTTACCGTGAGCCGAGATCAAATTTTGATCTTCTAGCATTTTAATGATGCGCCCTACGGTTTCACGTGAGCAACCGACCATCTGGCCAATCTCTTGACGGGTAATTTTGATTTGCATGCCGTCAGGATGGGTCATCGCATCTGGTTGTTTTGCCAAGTTAATAAGGGTTTGTGCAATTCGACCAGCAACATCCAAAAATGCTAGATTGCTCACTTGACGTGAAGTATTTTGTAGCCGATGGGATAATTGAGCCGTTAAAAACATTAATATTTCTGGATTTACCTGAATTAATTGACGATATTTTTTGTAGGAGATTTCGGCGATCTCACAAGGGGTCTTGGTTTTTACCCAAGCGGAACGTTTGGCATTGTCATCAAATAATCCTGCTTCACCAAAAAATTGACCTGAGCCCAAATAAGTGAGGATCATCTCTTTACCATCCTCATCTTTTGAAGAAACCATTACGGAGCCCTTAATTAAATAATAAAGGGTATTAGCTTCTTCACCGGCGTGAATTAATGTAGATTTTGCGGGATATTTATGTAGATGGCAGTGGGTAAGGAACCAATCTAGTGCAGGATCGCGCATGGAGTGTTCATCCTGTTTTATTTGACCTTCTAGGCCTTTTGTGAGTAATTCATTTGACATATTGGCTCCTTTATAAATGTTTATTTAAATTCCATTTTATTTTTTATGTCGATGGATTCGTGTAATTCCGACCATTCGATTATGGCCTTTCCTTGGCGAATCTGGCTGAGCAGATTTTGTTTTTTTTGCTCGAACGTTAATTCGTGACAACCATAATCTGTACCTTCACGTAAAATCACACTTTCAACAATGTTTTCTAGAGTGTCTTCTGGTAGGGATTGCCACGGAATAATCATATATTTACTAATTAAAGTCAATTAAACAAAAAGGGGTTCAAGAAAGCGCCATTGCTGTTGAAATCCTTGATTAGCAGTAAGTCGGAAGTTAGTGCGGACATAACGCATAAACTGTCCTTCGCATAGGGTAACCAAATGCGCAGCAATAATTCGTTCATCGACATTGAAGCCTCGTCCTTCACGCAGTTTACGCATTTGTAAAATATTCACAAATTGCATTTCTAAACGATCAAAAAATTGCGCTACCCTGGCTTGTAATTGAGCATCCTCAAACATTAATGCATGTCCGGTGAGAATACGTGTTAGACCAGGATTTTTTCGGGCGAAGTCAAGGATCATCTGCAAAATATCATGAACACGATTCATGGTATTGGTTTCATTACGAATGGATGCATTGATTCGACTAAACAAGTTAGCTTCGATGTTTTCAATGAGAGCTTCAAACATCTTGGTTTTACTTGGAAAATACCGATAGAGCGCAGCTTCTGAGACTCCGACCGCTTCTGCAAGGCGGGCTGTTGTCATACGTTCCATCCCCCGTTCTGAATGGAGCATATGCGTAAGTACTGTTAAAACTTGTTGACGACGCTCTTTTACCGTACGTTTTTCGATTTTCGGCGTTTTGACTTCCGCGTCAATCTCATCAACTTCAACTAAAGACAATTGTTCTATCATATTTTATTTTTTACCTGAATGGCCAAAACCACCTTCACCGCGTTCGGTTTCAGTAAACTCATTCACAATATTGAATGCAGCTTGTACTACCGGAACAAATACTAGTTGCGCAATACGATCGCCTATTTCGATTTTGAATGGTTCACTACCACGATTCCAGACAGAAACCATTAATGGCCCTTGGTAATCTGAGTCAATTAATCCAACTAAGTTACCTAATACAATACCGTGTTTATGACCTAAACCGGAACGAGGTAAAATGACTGCAGCTAAATTCGGATCCGCGATGTAAATT
>OKGA01000024.1_pt1 | contig 116915 bp, 98 predicted proteins | sample 1611451 | NCBI WGS metagenome assembly OKGA01 (sample SAMN04436745, study PRJEB24849) | human gut metagenome | biome: human gut; feature: NICU; material: stool | host: Homo sapiens | place: USA: Saint Louis, MO | collected 2010-12-22
CGAAACGCTGTTCATCTTACGGATAAAAGAATAACTGTCAAACTCTTTTTTAGTGAAAAATGGCAATTCAATGTGGGGGATATCTTCTCTTTTAGAATATTTGTCTTTTTATATTTTCATGTTTGATATTTAATACTGAAAAAGTGTTTTTCATTCCTTCTTTTCTCTGTTTTTTCCATTATTTGCCAAATCTGAAATTTTTACAGAGAGCGACTAATTTTGTGAACTGAAATGTAAAAATCGCATTTGAGGCTGCAGTTTTTTAATTTCCCGTTGCATTATTTTTAACCTTTTATATATGCGATAAGGAAATACTATGCGCGATTTTAATTCTACTTTACTACGGTTATTGCAGATTCCCCAGTTAGGAAATATTGGAATTCAAAAAATTTTGGCGAAGATTAATTGGGAGAATTTACTTGAGTTTGATGAAACAGCACTACGTGAAAATCTAGGTTGGGATCATAAGCAATGTCGGCGTTGGTTTAAGCCTGAGGAAAAATTTATTGAGCCAGCGCGACTTTGGGCAGAGCAGGAAGGTAATTTTTTAGTGAATTTTGCTTCGCCTTATTATCCTTACTTGCTAAAACAAACGGTAGGGTATCCTCCCTTGTTATTTGTAAAGGGAAATCGAATGGCGTTAGCACAACGACAAATTGCTATCGTGGGGAGTCGATATTGTTCTTCCTATGGAGAATATTGGGCTAGGCATTTTTCTCAAGCCTTGGTCGAAAACGGGTATACCATTACCAGTGGATTAGCCTTAGGTATTGATGGTATTAGCCATTTGGCAGCTTTAGATGCTGATGGACAAACAATAGCAGTATTAGGTTCCGGATTGAATGCTATTTATCCAACTCGTCATCGTTATTTAAGCGATCGTATTATTGAGCGGAGAGGTGCATTGGTTTCAGAATTTATTCCCAATCAGGCGCCAATAGCCGAAAATTTTCCCCGTCGAAATCGAATTATTAGCGGTTTATCTCTTGGTACGTTAGTTGTTGAGGCTACGGAAAAAAGTGGTTCATTAATTACTGCACGTTATGCTTTAGAACAGAATCGAGAGGTGTTTGCTCTTCCTGGGCCTTTACAAAATGAATACAGTAGGGGATGTCATCAATTGATTAAGCAAGGAGCCATGTTAGTTGAAAATGTAAAGGATATTATTGATGTTTTTGGAGATAACTCATGGCCTTGTCAAGGTCATTTAGAATTTAATACTACTTTGGAAGAACATTCTCAACCTAAAAGTAACAAGCCGCATTTGCAAGTTGAGATTTGTCACCCTACATTATATGAACACATCGGTTATACCCCGATCAGTATTGATACACTTGCAGAGAAAGTTAATTTAGGCGTTGATGAGTTGTTGGTAAAACTGCTGGATTTAGAATTAAGGGATCTGATAATTAACGAAAATGGGCTATATAAACGGGTGTAGTGTGCTAAAATGCGCTCCGATTTTCACAGGAGACTTTATGTTAGCAATTATCTCTCCCGCTAAGACCTTGGATTTTACTACTGCTGTACCTTCATTTCAATTTACTGAACCGCAGTTTACCGATTATAGTGCTGAACTTATTGATATTTGTCGGCAGCTTTCCCCGTCTCAAATTGCTTCATTGATGTCAATCAGTGATAAGTTAGCCGGGCTAAATGCAGTTCGTTTTAACGAATGGAGCCCACAACATAATCTAGAGAATTCCCGTGCAGCTTTATTTGCCTTTAAAGGTGATGTTTATACCGGCTTAGATGTCGAGACTCTTTCCACGGAAGATATTCAATTTTCACAATCTCATCTAAGAATGTTATCGGGGCTATATGGTTTATTAGCTCCCTTAGATTTAATGCAACCCTATCGTTTAGAGATGGGAACCAAATTGGAGAACCCACAAGGAAAAGATCTTTATGCTTTTTGGGGGAATGTTATTACTGATGCATTGCAAAAATCGCTAGATGAGCAAGGGGACGATGTATTGGTAAATTTGGCATCGGATGAATATTACAAAGCCATTAAACCAAGCCGATTGAAGGCGAGAATAATTAAGCCAATTTTTTTAGATGAGAAAAATGGTAAGTATAAAGTGATTAGCTTTTATGCCAAAAAGGCTCGTGGTTTGATGTGTCGCTTTATTTTGCAAAATCGTCTTAATGAAATTTCTCAGTTGAGAGAATTTGACCTTGACGGTTATTATTTCGATAGTTCGCTTTCTAATGAACAGGAATTCGTTTTTAAGCGGGAGCATTATGAATAGAATATTGATCATTTTCAGCGCTCTATTGCTTAGCGCTTGTGCTGCCAAACAAAGTCAATTGAATGTGCAGCCCAAAATTGAGTATGATGGTAAAACTTATGTTTTAGCAGCTAGTCAGGATTTAGATACAGTTGCGCGTTTTGTCTATGTGACTAAAAATGACAGCTGGGATAATTGGCAATCACAAATTGAATTGCTTTTAGATCGTAATCAACCACCTCGTACAATTAAAGATAGGATTGCTTTGCGTGAGCGTGTTTATCGTAATTTAGGGGTTGCTGATTTTAAATTGAGCTTGCAAAAAGGACGAAACAGACAGCCGGATGAATTAATTTCCTCGGTAATTTATGCACCGACTAAACAGAATAGCTCTTGGCAGGTGGATGTTGCTCGTGGTCGTAGTATTCCGCATTGTGGTTTTGTGCAGTTCCAATATTCGCAAAAAATTCAGCGTAATAATAAATTTACTCGTTTAGAACCGTCTAAAGTCATGAAATATTTGCAAAAATATGTATCAAGCAAAGAGCAGAAACAATTGCAGAAGATGCCATGGCAATGGAATTGTGGAAAAGATTGAGACTGTGCTAGTACAAAAATCTGCAGATTTTTGTAAAAATAACTAGTGCCCTAAAAGCGAATGCGGTAACCTTGCGCCCGTTTCAAATTTATTCATTTTATAATTTAGAGTAGGTAGTAACATGATCAAAAAAATTGCAGTGTTAACCAGCGGTGGTGATGCTCCTGGAATGAATGCCGCTATTCGCGGTGTGGTACGTGCAGGATTAGCCGAAGGTCTTGATGTTTTTGGAATCTATGATGGTTATCAAGGTTTATATAACAACAAGATCAAACAATTAAATCGTTATAGTGTGTCCGATATTATTAACCGAGGCGGTACATTTTTGGGGTCGGCTCGTTTCCCTGAATTTAAAGATCCGGCTGTGCGTGCGAAATGTGCAGAGATTTTACGCTCCCATGGTATTGATGCATTGGTTGTTATTGGTGGTGACGGTTCTTACATGGGGGCCAAATTGCTTACTGAAGAGCATGGATTCCCTTGTGTAGGGATTCCTGGTACGATCGATAATGATGTTGCTGGAACTGATTATACTATCGGTTATGAAACTGCATTACAGACAGCGGTAGATGCGATTGACCGTTTGCGAGACACCTCAAGCTCACATCAACGCATTACTATTGTAGAAATTATGGGACGTCATTGTAGTGACTTGACTATTTCTGCAGGTATTGCAGGCGGTTGTGAATATATTGTTGCTTCTGAAGTTGAGTTTGATCGCGAGGAATTGATTCTGCAAATTGAACGCAGCATTATTCGTGGAAAACGTCATGCAATTATTGCGATTACTGAATTAATTACAGATGTGCATTCTTTAGCTCACGAAATTGAATCTCGCGTAGGTCATGAAACCCGTGCAACGGTATTAGGCCATATTCAGCGTGGTGGTTCGCCTTGTGCCTTTGATAGAATTTTAGCTTCGCGAATGGGCGTATATGCGGTTGATTTACTGCTACAAGGTAAAGGTGGTTATTGCGTGGGAATTCAAAATGAGAAATTGGTTCATCACGATATTATTGATGCTATTAACAATATGCGTCGTGAATTTAAAGCAGACTGGTTAGATATGGCTAAACGCTTAGAGTAATACCTTTTTTACAAATCACTTAAATTTAAAAAGAATCGGGCTAAAACAATAATGTTTTAGCCCGATTTTTATATCTCTAGATTAGGCTTTTAGTTTATTTTTCTTATGTTGTAAAAAGTACACTAAAACGAGTAATAATGCACAAGCAAGAGAAACAATAAATAAGCTACCAAAGAATCCATTCCAGTGGAGAGATTGAATAATCCACGCTAATGGTGCTCCCGCCGCTGCCGCACCAATATAGGCGAAGAGACTAACGAAACCAGTGGAAGAACCTGAAGCATGTTTATGCGAGTTTTCCGCCGCAGCCATTGCGATAAGGAATTGTGGACCAAAGATAAAGAATCCCATCAGGAAGAATAATCCACACATGATGAAATAGTTATCGCTAGGGATGAACCATAATGCTAAGGATGTTGAAATAATACCTAACACATAAATGATGTTCATTTGGGTTCGGTTTCCGTTGAAGAATTTATCAGAACCCCAACCAGCAAATAGCGCACCTAAGAATCCACCGATTTCAAAGAAAGAAACGGCGGAGTTTGCTTTAAGTAAGTCATAACCGTGGGTTTCAGTTAAATATAAGTTACCCCAGTCATTGATACCGGTACGGATGATATAAATGAAACACCAAGAAAATGCTAATGCCCAGATAATGCTGTTTTTAAACACATAAATTTTAAGGATTTCCCAGTTAGATAAGCCTAAACCTTCATTTTCATGTTCTTTTTCTGCAATATCATTACGCCATTCACCCACCGTTGGGAGTCCCATTGAAGTCGGGCGATCACGTAATAAGAAGCAAAGGGCAAAACCAACTACACAGGCAATAATCCCTGGCACGATCATACCGTAACGCCATCCCCAGTAGACCGCTACTACACCAGACAAAATTGGAATTAGTGCACCACCTAAGTTATGCGAGGTATTCCAAATAGCCCACCATAATCCACGCTCATTACGTGAATACCAAGTATTCAGAATTTTTGAACACGGAGGCCATCCCCAACCTTGGAAAAAGGCATTGATCATCCAAAGGGTGATAAACATAAAGATAGATGAGCTCATACCGAATAGAATATTGACCACACCTGTCATCATTAATCCAATACCCATAAAGTAACGAGGATTAGAACGGTCACCAAGTACACCAGATAAGAATTTGGATGCACCGTAGGTCAGGTAAAATGCCGTAGTCATGATCCCAACATCTGCTTTTTGTAGCCCTAAATCCGCCAGCATGGCAGGCATGACGAAGTTAAAACTTTTACGAGTAAAATAGAATACGGCATAGCCGATATAACTGGTGATCATCAAATGTAATCGCCAATAACGATACGTTTTGTCGATTTCCTCTTTGCTTTTGGTTACCGGTAAATCTGGCGGTACACTGAATATACCCATAGTATTTCTCCTCTGATTAATAATAAATCGTTTCAGTATATTCGAAAGTCTACCTAGAAAGGGGGGGGGAGATCAAAAAAATAGTTTTTAGGGTAAAGAAAAGGAAATCTCGCTATATATTAAACTTAGCGATATGAAAAATTGAGTGCAGACAAGTACAAGGGGCAAGCTTATTACGCTTTGCCCCTCTATGATAAGTTATTTATATATTCTAAAGGTTAATGTACCCATCATAAACATGGGTTGCATCTCCAGTCATATAAAGCGGGCTGCCTACACCGGTCCATTCAATCCATAGACTACCGCCAGGTAAATCGACCTGAACAGGATTATCCAATGTCCCTTGCATTATGCCGACAGCAGCTGCAGCGCAAGCTCCACTACCACAAGCCTGAGTTTCTCCAGCACCACGTTCATACACGCGCAATTTAATATGATTGCGATCAACAATTTGCATAAAACCTACGTTGACTCGCTCAGGGAAACGTTCGTGACATTCTAATAACGGGCCTAATTCATCAACATTGGCTGTATCGATATTATCGACAGTAAGAACACAGTGTGGGTTTCCCATAGAAACGGTGCCGCACAATACAGTTTGAATTTCGGTACGCAAAATATAATTTTTTTCAAATTTATTTGCGGTAAATGGGATTTTGTTCGGCTCCCAAATAGGTTCTCCCATGTTAACGCGGATATGGCCGTTATCTTGCACGCTTAATATCATTTTTCCATTTTGTGTACTGACAGCGATATCTTTTTTATTGGTGAGATTTTTTAAGGTAACAAATCGGGCAAAACAACGGGCTCCATTGCCACATTGTGCGACTTCACTACCATCAGCATTAAAAATGCGATAGTGAAAATCCAAATCGGGATCGTAGGGCGGTTCAACGATAAGTAATTGATCAAAACCAATACCGCGATGGCGGTCAGCTAAACGTTTGATAGTTTCGGGAGTGAAATAGACATTTTGAGTAATGGCATCAACGACAACAAAGTCATTGCCCAAACCGTGCATTTTGGAAAACTGCATGAGTATCCTTAAATTTGATAAAGGTGGCAGCATTATAGAGAGCAATTGAGGAGGGCGCAAATGTACAAAAATGCGGTCAATACCATGTGCCAACCGCATTTAGCGCCAATTTTATTGCCTACATCCAGGCATTATTGCGAATAATGCCTACAGCAATACCTTCAATTTCAAAGTAGGGTTGTTCTTCTAAATTAACTACAATAGGGGCAAATTCTTCATTTTCTGCATGTAGATAAATAATTGATCCCTTTCGCTCCAGACGTTTTACCGTTACTTCGTCTTCTATTCGGGCAACTACAATTTGCCCGTTACGTACATCTTTTGTACTGTGTACAGCTAATAAATCCCCGTCTAAAATACCAATATCTTTCATTGATTGACCATACACTTTTAGTAAAAAGTCAGCTTGAGGTTTAAACATATTCGGATCAACTTTGTAGGTACCTTCTACATGTTGCTCTGCTAAAATAGGTTCGCCAGCAGCAACTTGACCAATTAGAGGTAGACCTTCTTCCTTAATTTCGCTATTTTCTTCAATAATCCGAATACCGCGAGAGGCGCCGGCTATAATTTCGATCGCACCTTTGCGGGCAAGAGCTTTTAAATGTTCTTCAGCCGCATTAGGAGACTTAAATCCCAATTCTCGTGAAATTTCAGCCCGGGTTGGTGGCATGCCGCTACTTTCCAGGTGGCGTTTGAGTAAGTCGAGTACTTCTTGCTGTCTGGCGGTTAATGGTTTCATATATACCCCTGTTGTTATATACAGAATTTTTGTTATTTTATACATAAAAAAACAACTTGCAAGGAGTATTTCGTTGTTTCCAGTTAGACAATGTAAATTTTTTGTGGCTGACTGGTCTAATGTGCTAAACTGCGCCAAGTCTTATCTTTATGAACTGACCGAAAATTGTAATAAAAAGAGAACTTTATTATGTCAAGTATCGTTAAAGCCTACCGTAAGCTATTAGAATTACCGTTATCGTTTTTAGTAAAAAACAATCCAATTCCAGCTAATCCTATTGAGGAATTGCAGCTTTCTACCACCCAACCTATCGTCTATGTTTTACCCTACACATCCTTAACCGATTTCGTTATTTTCCGTCGTAATTGTCTTGCTGTAGGGTTACCAGATCCAGATCAACCTAATGTGATTGATGGCCAAACTCTGCCACGTTATGTATATTTGGATGCCGGTCGTCGTACCTTTAAATCAAAAGGGGCAAAGGATGAAACGATTAAAACCTTTAATCGTTATTTAGAGGTTCATCACAATCAGCCGCAACTCGATGTGCAATTGGTGCCGGTTTCTGTGCTTTGGGGACGTTCTCCTGGAAAAGAGGATAAAGCCGGCTTGCCTAATTTAAGGCTGTTGAATGGTGTCCAGAAAACCTTTGCAGCAATTTGGTTCGGCCGTGATACTTTTGTTCGTTTTTCTCAAGCTGTGTCCTTACGCTATATGGTGGAGGAACATGGTGTAGATGAAAAAATTGCCCAGAAATTGGCTCGGGTAGCCAAAATTCACTTTGCTAAACAGCGTATTTCCGCAACTGGTCCACGTTTGCCGAATCGTCAGGGAATGTTTAATAAATTACTGAATTCTCCGGCTATTCAGGCTGCTATCGAAGAAGAAGCCAAGGCAAAAAATATTTCCCATGAGAAAGCTCGTGCTGAAGCACAGAAAATTTTGCAGGAAATTGCCGCAGATGTTAGTCACTCCAGTTTGCGAATGGCCGATCGTTTCTTGCGTTGGTTATGGAACAAACTGTATTCGGGAATTAATGTCGAAAACGCCGATCGTGTGCGTAAATTGGCATTAGAAGGCCATGAGATTGTATATATCCCGTGTCACCGCAGTCATATCGACTATTTATTGCTTTCCTATGTGCTCTATCATCAAGGCCTAGTGCCACCACATATTGCTGCTGGGATTAATCTGAATTTCTGGCCGGTTGGTCGTATTTTCCGTTCCTGGGGGGCATTCTTTATTCGCCGTACCTTTAAAGGAAATCGTTTATATTCGGCAATTTTCCGTGAATATTTAGCGGAATTATTCCATCGAGGTTATTCCGTTGAGTATTTTATTGAAGGTGGTCGTTCGCGTACCGGCCGTTTGTTGACACCGAAAACCGGTATGATGTCGATGACTTTACAAGCCTTGCAACATAATCAGACCCGTCCAATTAGTGTAGTGCCGGTGTATGTTGGTTATGAACATGTCATCGAAGTGGATACCTATGCTAAAGAGCTACGCGGTGCAGCGAAAGAAAAAGAAAATGCCGGTTTGGTGCTACGGGTAATTAAAAAATTACGCAATTTAGGCCAAGGATTTGTGAATTTTGGTGAGCCGATTACTTTATCCAATTACCTTAATCAACATTTCCCTGAATGGAAAGCGCAGTCTGGTGAAGAAAAACCGCATTGGTTTAATCCGGCGGTTGATGCGATTTCCCATCAAGTAATGGTGCATATTAATAATGCAGCGGCAGTCAATGCCATGAATTTAATCGGCACTGCACTACTTTCTTCTCGTCAGCGGGCCTTATCCCGTGAACAATTGTTGGAGCAGATCGATAGCTATCAACAAATGTTACGCAATGTGCCGTATTCAACCGATATGGTTTTACCATCGGATTCGCCTCAAGCGATGTTGGAGCATGTATTGAATTTGGATCGAGTAGGCGTATTGGTGGAAAAAGATAATTTTGGTGAAATTGTGCGTTTAGAGCGCAATTCTGCGGTATTAATGACCTACTACCGTAATAATATTCAGCATTTATTTGTTTTACCGGCCTTATTGGCAAGCGTTATTTTGCATTACGAAGCAATTCAAAAAGATTTACTGTTGGATGCGGTACGTAAAATTTATCCATTCTTAAAAGGCGAATTGTTCCTACATTTTGATGATAAGCAATTAACCGCACAAATTGAGAAAATTATTGCTGAATTTGTTCGCCAAGACATCATTTTAGCTAATGAGAATTTCTTATCTATTCATCGTCCGAAGGTGCGGATCTTACAATTGTGGTCTTCTGCAATGCGCGAGATTTTGCATCGTTATTACATTACTCTTTGTATTTTGCGTCAGACTCCGGATATTTCCCGAGGTTTATTGGAAAAAGAAAGCCAATTGGTGGCGCAACGACTTTCAGTATTGCACGGTATCAATGCTCCGGAGTTCTTTGATAAAGCGGTTTTCACCACCTTTATCGGCAATTTAAAAGAAGAAGGTTATTTTGATGATGAAGGAGAGATGATTGCCGAATTGGCTGCGATCTTGGAACATTTGATGTCTTCTGAAATCTGCCTCACCATTAATGGTGCGGTTGCTAAGACCGAAGAAGAAAGTGTTAAGGAGTCGCTACAAAAGGAACAACAGGCACAAACTGAGGGAAAATAGGGTTTTTAAACTAACTCCAATAAAATCAATGGGTTATGTTGATTTTTTTGGGAAAACTTTATTTTTCGATAGGGCGTTTGTAAACATTCTGAAATAAAAAAGAACCCGTTGCTTAGCGACGGGTTCTTTTGGTTTAGGCTTTTAAATGTTTACGCATTTGAATATTGAGCATTTCAACTACGGTAGAGAAGCCCATAGCAAAGTAAATATAGCCTTTCGGGATATGCACATCCAAGCTTTCACAAATTAGACTGATACCAACTAAAATTAAGAAAGCCAAGGCGAGAATTTTTAAGGTTGGATGGGTATCGACAAAGTCACCGATTGGTTTGGCCGCTAACATCATCACGCCGACGGCAATCACAATTGCCAATATCATTACCGGTAAGTGATTTGCCATTCCTACAGCGGTAATAACTGAATCCAGTGAGAACACAATATCTAACACGGCAATTTGAATTAACACGCCCAGATAGCTGACTTTCTTTTGGCTACCGTTTTCGTGATGTTCTTCCGGGTGCATCGCTTCTTTAATTTCACCGATACTTTTCACTATAAGGAATAAACCTCCCAGCAAGAGAATGAGGTCTCGACCGGAAATCGCCTGACCGAATACTTCAAAGAGCGGTTCAGTAAGGCGCATCATCCAAGCCAAGGACATCAAAAGTAGAATTCGTGTACACATAGCCAATGCTAAACCAATAATGCGGCCGGATTGGCGTTGATTTTCCGGTAAGCGGGCTACCAGAATACTAATAAAAATAATGTTGTCGATCCCCAAAACAATTTCTAGCGCGGTTAAGGTTACTAAGGATAACCAAGCTTCGGGATCGCTAAGCCATTCAAACATAAATCACATCCTAAAAAAAACGAAAGGCGCAATGATAGTGGGTTTGGATTGAAATGCAAGGGATTTAAGCAATCGTTTTAGGTAATAAAATCGCCCTTTGTATGGGCAATTTTCCTTGAGATCCCCCGCCTTTACGACTAGACTAGCGGCCTATTTTTGCCGACTAAAGAAAATTATGCGTGTTAGTGACTTTCATTTTGATTTACCCGATGAGCTGATTGCCCGTTATCCCAAAGAGGAACGAGCATCCTGCCGTTTGTTGACCCTGGACGGAGAGCAGGGAACACTTGGCCATGGCACCTTTACCGATGTGTTGGATTTAATTAACGAAGGTGATTTGTTAATTTTTAATAATACCCGTGTGATTCCTGCTCGGATGTTTGGCCGTAAAGCTAGTGGCGGTAAATTGGAAGTATTGGTTGAGCGGGTGTTGGATGAACAGCATTGTTTGGCTCATATTCGTTCTTCCAAATCGCCCAAAGAAGGTACCGAGCTTTTTTTAGGTGAGGATAAATTAGGTGAAGGACAGGGGATAAAAGTGGTAATGACAGGCCGCCAAGGGGCGCTCTTTGAGTTACAATTGGTCGAACCCCATTCCGCTTGGTTGGCCGTGTTGCAACAAATTGGCCATATGCCGCTTCCCCCCTATATTGATAGACCTGATGAGGAAGCGGATCAGGAGTGTTATCAAACTGTGTATAGTAAGGTGCCAGGGGCAGTTGCTGCACCAACCGCTGGTTTGCATTTTGATGATCTATTGTTAGACAAGTTACGTGCTAAAGGGGTGAATTTTGAGTTCGTCACTTTGCATGTTGGCGCTGGAACTTTTCAACCGGTGCGGGTGGATAATATTGAAGAACATATTATGCACGCCGAATACGTAGAATTATCCCAAGAAGTGTGTAACGCCATAATTGAAACAAAAAAAGCCGGTAAACGGGTTATTGCCGTGGGGACGACTTCGGTACGTTCAATTGAAACGGCAGCCTTATCGGCAGAAGAAAATGGCAACCCGGATTTGATCGAGCCTTATTTTTCGGATACTTCAATTTTTATTTATCCCGGTAAAAAATTCCGAGTGGTGGATGCGCTGATTACAAATTTTCATTTGCCGGAAAGTACATTGATTATGTTAGTTTCAGCCTTTGCAGGCTTTACACATACAATGAATGCCTATAAAAGCGCAGTCGAAAATCGCTATCGCTTTTTCAGTTACGGTGATGCAATGTTTATCACCAAAAATCCCAACGTAAAAGGATTAGAATAATGATCTTTGTTTTGGAACTTGACGGTTCCCTTTGTTTTGATGGCCATCAAATAGCCGAACCGATTCATCAGGCATTGGATCAATTAAGTCTAAGTCATCGCCTAATTTTCACTACCCGCCATCCATTGGAGGAAATTGGACCATGGTTAAAGGCTCGCTGGCCGGCAAGTGATGTTGTGAGCGCCCAGTCTGCCGAACAGAAATATCAGGATTTGTATCGCTTGTTAGCTCATCAAGATTATATTGCTTTGGGAAGTCACGCTACAGATGAACAGGTATTAGCCCAAGCCAAATATGCAATTGCAGTGGGGAATTCAGCACTATTACAGGCTTCCACCCACGAATCCTTGAAGCCGGAGGCGGCGATTATTGCAGCCCGCCTGCTGGATTTTAACTTTTAATCTCCCGTAAGGGGCTGATCTTCGAACTGTTTATTCGTTGAGGAAAGAAAATGAAATATGAACTAGATAAAACCAGCGGCAGTGCACGTCGTGGCCGTTTGGTATTTGAACGTCCACAAGGTACGTTTAGTGTAGAAACCCCAGCATTTATGCCGGTGGGTACCTATGGCACCGTAAAAGGCATGACACCAGAAGAAGTACGTGCAACAGGTGCAGAAATTTTACTTGGTAACACGTTCCATTTATGGCTTCGTCCTGGACAGGAAGTGATGCGTAAACACGGTGATTTACATGACTTTATGCAATGGCATCGTCCGATTTTAACTGACAGTGGCGGCTTCCAAGTATTCAGTTTAGGGAAATTACGTAAAATTACTGAAGAAGGAGTGAAATTCCAAAATCCTATTAACGGTGAGCGCATTTTCCTTTCACCTGAAAAATCCATGGAAATTCAATATGATTTAGGGTCTGACATCGTAATGATTTTCGATGAATGTACGCCTTATCCCGCGACTTTCGATTATGCGAAAAAATCCATGGAAATGTCTCTTCGTTGGGCAAAACGCAGCCGCGATCGCTTTGATGAATTAGGCAATAAAAATGCGCTATTCGGTATTATCCAAGGCGGCGTATTTGAAGAATTACGCAAAGTATCATTAGAAGGCTTAGTGAATATTGGCTTTGACGGTTATGCGGTGGGCGGTTTAGCGGTAGGCGAACCAAAAGAAGACATGCACCGTATTTTGGAATACATCTGCCCACAAATTCCGGCTGATAAACCTCGTTATTTAATGGGCGTGGGTAAACCGGAGGATTTAGTAGAAGGCGTACGTCGTGGTATTGATATGTTTGACTGCGTAATGCCAACCCGTAATGCACGTAACGGCCATTTATTCGTGACAGACGGTATTGTCAAAATCCGTAATGCAAAATATCGTGATGATACGAGCCCGCTGGATCCGGAATGTGATTGCTACACCTGTAAAAATTACACCAAAGCCTACTTATATCATTTAGATAAATGCGGTGAAATTTTAGGTGCGCGCTTAAATACTATTCACAATTTACGCTATTATCAACGCTTAATGGCGGAGATTCGTCAAGCTATCGAAGACGATCGTTTTGATGATTTTGTGGTGGAATTTTATGCCCGTATCGGTAAACCCGTCCCGCCATTGCAGTTAGCGCAAGAATCTTAAGCATTTTTTGACCTCCGATGACTTATTGCGGGCAAAAATCTGTTAGAATTAGGGCAAGATCAAGCTTTTGGCTTGATCTTACCTTCTAGCGAATTAAAAGGACTACAATATGAACAGAGTGCAAAAATTTACTGCGATTTCTTTGCTGTCGCTTTTATTGACGGCCTGTGGCGGTACTATTTCTAAAGTAACGGAAGAGGGTACCTCGGATAATCCGATTTTCCCATCGATTGAAAAATCAACATTTAAACAAGATGGTTCCTATCCGGGATCTTGGCCGAACTGGGACAATGTTCGTCAAATCGATAGAGGGTTGAATAAATCCCAATTGTATTATCTTGTCGGTAAACCACATTTCAACGAGGGTTTTTACCGCGTTCGTGAATGGGACTACGTTTTCAATTATCGTGAGAATGGAGAACATAAAGTCTGCCAACTTAAACTGCTATTTGATAAAAATATGAATGTGAATGAGCGTTTGTGGCAACCGGCATCTTGCGAACAAACTGCACAAACCTTTAAACCGGCTGCATTACCTGAGCCACCGGGACGTACTCGGATTGTACATGTTAAAGAATCGCGTCGGAAACCTTAATCCGATGATTATTAGAGGCGGGCTGTGAGCCCGCCTCTTTGTTCCTATCCCATAAAGAAAGTGAGGATTCCCCATGCAAATTCTCGAACCACAACAATTTGCCACTTGGCAGGATCCGGTCAGCATGCTTTATGCCTGTCACGGTAAGGTGAAGCGTTTTTGTCGTCAATTGCAGATATTGCCTGATTATTTACAAAAAAATGGTGTGAATCAGGCAGTAATAAATGATGTAAAGCTTATTTTGCAATATTTTAATCAAGCGGCGCTCCTGCACCATGAGGATGAAGAACAAGATTTCTTCCCTGCGTTGGTTGTTAAAGCACCTCAGGCTAAACAAACGGTTGATGAATTAGAAAAGCAGCATATGAACCTGCATCAAAATTGGCAAAATCTAGCTCAGCAGTTACAAATGCTAATTGCCGGTGAGCGGGATCATATTGAACAGTCATTAATTGAACAATTTGTAGCCGGTTATGAAAAACATATCGCGTTGGAAGAACCCTTGTTTGAATTAGGTAAGGAATATTTGTCTGATGAACAATTAATTGCAATGGGAAAAATCATGTTTGCCCGTCGGCAGGGATGAGATGGATTATTTGCTTGATTTACGTATGTTGCGTTGTCCTCTGCCGCTGCTAACAGCTAAAAAAGCCTTTGCAGCATTAGCTGAAGGGGATTCTCTGTGCTTGCAATTGGCGGCTCATTCGGCAGATGAGGATTTTGTTACGCTGGGGAGCCGTTATGCATGCCAGCTAAAATGGCAAAAAATCCTGGAGAAAGATGAAAGAGAAATGCTTTTTAGTAAGAAGCATGGCGTGTCGCTTTCACTCAAGGGCGATTTGTGATATTTTACGCGCACTTTTTTAACCAAAATTTTATTATTTAAGAAGGAAAAAACCATGGAAGCTCAAAGCCCTATGTCAACTCTGTTTATTTTCGTGATTTTCGGTTTGATTTTTTATTTTATGATCTACCGTCCACAAGCGAAACGTAATAAAGAGCATAAAAAATTAATGTCCGAATTGGCTAAAGGCACCGAAGTACTAACTTCCGGTGGCATTATCGGTAAAATTACTAAAGTAACCGAAGGTTCTGCGAGTATCGTCATTGCTTTAAATGATACGACTGAGATCACAATTAACCGCAACTATATTGTTGCTGTGTTACCAAAAGGTTCTCTAAAATCTCTTTAATCTTTTCAATTCCTTAAAGGAAAACTATGTTAAATCGTTATCCGTTATGGAAGAATCTAATGGTGATCCTCGTGGTCGCCATTGGTATTTTATACTCTCTTCCAAATATCTATGGTGAAGATCCTGCGGTACAAATTTCCGGTACCCGTGGACAACAAGCCACCACTCAAACATTGACGGAAGTTCAGGATGTACTTAAAGAAAACAAACTGACCGTCAAATCTATCAGTTTAGCTGAAGGCTCTATTCTTGCCCGTTTTACCAATACTAATGATCAATTGTTGGCAAAAGATAAAATTGCCGAAAAATTGGGCAATAATTATTCCACCGCATTGAATTTGGCTCCGGCAACACCAGCATGGTTTAGCTCAATTGGTGCCAATCCTATGAAATGGGGCTTGGACTTGCGTGGTGGGGTGCGTTTTTTAATGGAAGTGGATATGAATTCCGCTTTGCAAAAACGTCAAGAACAATTGCAAGATACTTTACGCGGTGAGTTGCGTAAGGAAAAAATTAAATTTAATGGGATCAAAAATGACGATGATTTCGGTACTTTAATCACCTTGGAAGATCCGGAACAGCTTTCTAAAGCAGCTCGTATTATTCGTCAGCAACACCCAACTCTCACAGTGACTGAAAGTGGTGATAACCAGTTGAGTTTGTCCCTTTCTGCTGCGGCATTAAACGAAGCTCGTGATTTGGCCATTGAACAAAACCTGACTATTTTACGTAAACGGGTTTCCGAATTAGGTGTTGCCGAAGCAGTTATTCAACGCCAAGGGGCTGAACGTATCGTTATTGAATTACCAGGGGTACAGGATACTGCACGTGCCAAAGAAATTTTGGGGGCAACGGCAACCTTGGAATTCCGTATTGTGAATACCAAAGTGACTCCGGAAGCAGTTTCCCGAGGTATGTTACCGTCTGATACGGAAATCAAATATGATCGCCAAGGCCAAGCGGTGGCATTATTTAAGAAAACCGAATTAGGTGGCGAGCATATTATTAACGCTAGTTCAGGCTTGGATCAGCAATCCGGTACTCCGCAAGTTAGCGTGACCTTGGACAGCGAAGGCGGCGAAATGATGTCGCAAACGACCAAGAAAAATTATAAACAACCGATGGCGACACTGTACGTTGAATATAAAGATAACGGTAAAAAAGATGCCAACGGTAAAACGGTTTTAGAAAAACATGAAGAAGTGATTAATGTGGCCACGATTAATGGTCGTTTTAGTTCTAACTTCCAAATTACCGGTGTGGGTTCAACCGCGGAAGCACAGAATTTAGCGATGTTGCTAAAATCCGGTGCCTTGATTGCTCCGGTACAAATCGTTGAAGAGCGTACCATCGGGCCATCCTTGGGGGCGCAAAACGTAGAACAAGGGATTGATGCCAGTTTCTGGGGCTTGATTGCCGTGATCATCTTCATGCTGTTCTTCTACAAAGTGTTCGGTATTATTGCTAGCTTTGCATTGGTGATTAATATCGTGTTATTGGTCGGTTTAATGTCTATTTTACCGGGAGCAACGCTCACCATGCCGGGGATTGCCGGTATCGTATTAACCTTAGGGATGTCGGTGGATGCCAACGTGTTGATTTTTGAACGGATAAAAGAAGAAATACGTAATGGTCGTCCAATTCAACAGGCGATCAATGAAGGTTATAACGGTGCATTTACCTCTATTTTTGATGCTAACTTAACCACCATCTTAACCGCAATCATCCTTTATGCTGTGGGTACTGGGCCGATTCAAGGCTTCGCGGTAACCTTAGCATTGGGTGTAGCTATTTCCATGTTTACTGCAATCACCGGAACGCGTGCGATTGTAAATGCCTTGTATGGCGGTAAACGTTTAGAAAAATTATCAATTTAGTAGGTGAGGCAATGAGATTATTTGCAAGAGACAAAGATGGTCGTCTTATCCGTGAGGTTAACGGTATTAAATTACCGTTCCCGCTCACCGAATTTATGAAAGTTCGCGCGGTGGGCTATGCGTTTTCCGTCATCGTTATCGCCATTTCCCTATTCTTTATCATTAGTAAAGGGTTTAACTGGGGATTGGATTTTACCGGTGGGGTGGTGTTTGATACCCATTTTTCACAACCGGCCAATCTGGATAAAATTCGTTCGACATTAAATGAGCACGGTATCAGCAGCCCAATCGTTCAAACGACCGGTACTGCGCAGGATGTCATGATTCGTTTACCGGCCAATGGCGATGACACTTCCTTGGGCGACAAAGTAAAAGATATGTTGCAAACCTTGGATCCACAAATCCGTATCAACAGTATTGATTCCGTTGGTTCCAACGTGGGGGATGAATTGGCACAAGGTGCGGTTTATGCCACTTTAGCAACCTTGGCGATGATGCTGATTTATATCGGTTCCCGTTTTGAATGGCGTTTAGGTCTGGGCGGCATTGCATCTCTGGCGCATGACGTGATCATTACTTTGGGAGTGTTCTCCGCGTTACAGGTTGAAATCGATCTGACATTCGTAGCGGCAATTTTGTCGGTGGTGGGATATTCGATTAACGATAGTATCGTGGTATTCGACCGGGTGCGGGAAAACTTCCGCAAAATTCGTCGTGTGGATACTATCGACATTATTGATATTTCCTTAACGCAAACCCTTTCCCGTACCATCATGACATCTTTGACCACCTTAATTGTGGTGGTGGCGCTGTTCTTCTTTGGTGGTCCATCAATTCACAATTTCTCATTGGCATTATTGATTGGTATCGGTTTCGGTACTTATTCTTCCATCTTTATCGCAATTGCTATTGCATATGATGTTGGCTTGCGCCGTGAGCATATGATCGTGCAGAAAGTGGATAAAGAGATAGATGATTTGCCTTAGTTAGACAATAAAACAAAAAGCCGCAAAAATGCGGCTTTTTTTATGGCTGGGGGGAAAATCAAACGCCCCCTTGAAAATAAAAGTTTTTCTTAAAAATACATTTAACTCATTGATTTTATTAGAGTTGCTTTAAAAATGTCCTTTATGCCTAAAAATACCATTTAGCTAATAAAATACCGGTATTCACCGCCACATTTAAGCCATGTTTTAGTGGATTACGTAAGCTCAAGCGTACTTGGCTATCATTCTCGCCGATTAAATCATCACTGCTATTCTCACTCAAGACAAAGACCACTTTGGCACCGAGTTTTAATTGATCAAGCGGTACAGATTGTTCGCCATTGGCAATATGCACAATTTGATAGCCCGCTTCACGTAATGCGATAAGGGCGGTTTCTGTTGATAGACTGTGCAATACCCGTACATATTCTGCGCCTCCTTCAGCGACCCGCCAAGCGGCCGGAGCATAAAGGTTATCGGGGCTATCGCTGATCACATGTTTGACGCCATAAAAAGCGGCGGTACGCAGAATGCCCCCCAGATTTTGAGCATTGTTTATGCGATCCAATAACAGTAGGCAATCATTCGGTTGGGCGACTTCCAAGTAACCAGTTAAGGTGAGTGGACGGGATTTCTTCACCAACAAGCAAATGCCACCGTGATGTTCCGAACCTGATACCAAGGCCATTTCCTCGTTATCTACAATATGGTAGGCCTTTTTATTGGCTGCTAAATAACTGAGTAACTCCCCGATTTTGTGCGACATGGCAACGGTGGCCCAAAGACGAACAATGGCTTGAGGACGCTCGGCAAAGAGCGCTAGACAAGCTTCTTCACCATAAACTTTCATTTCTTCTGCTCGATTTTTCTTAATTTTTTCCGGCGCGCGTGGCGATAGTGGCCCGGTTTTTTTCACTTTGCTGGTGTTTGCGCTACCTTTAAAGGTTACGGCTACCGAGCCTTTTCCACCGGCTTTATTGAGCGATAATTCGCGTGGTTCGTTGGTTTCGTTGTCGCTTTTTCGGCTAAATGCGGGGCGGTTGCGCGGTTTATCGACAGTAGCTTTTTCGCCAAAGGGTTGGCGGCGTTTTTCTTGAAAGGATTTTTGTGTTTGAGTTTGAAAGGTGGGCTTGTTTGACTTGCTCATATTGGCATCCATTGGTCTGATGTGTATGGAATTTCAGCAGAAACGCTAAAAAATTGTGAGCATTATAACGAAAAAAAACCTTTTTTCTATTAAACCAAGGGGGAAATATTGTAAACTAACGAACTAAATTTTAGTGTAGAGACGATTATGTTAATCCGCAGAAACAAACGGACGGAACAAAGTTTGGAACAGCTTCCTTTCATTCCTTTGGAACCGTCCCAGATTGAATTCTTGTTTAGCCCAAGTGCGTTCAAAACACAGATTATTGAATCTATTCGCAATGCCCGTAAACGTATTTATATTACGGCGTTGTATTGGCAACATGATGATGCCGGCCAGGAGATCTTAGACGAAATTTATCGTGCCAAACAGGAACATCATGATTTAGATGTGAAGATTTTGGTTGATTGGCATCGGGCGCAACGTAATTTACTCGGCGCTGAGAAATCGGCGACTAATGCCGATTGGTATTGTGAGCAGCGCCAAACCTATCAATTACCCGAAGATCCGAATATGTTCTTCGGTATTCCAATTAACACCCGTGAGGTGTTTGGTGTGTTGCATATTAAAGGTTTCGTATTTGATGATACGGTTCTGTATAGTGGAGCCAGCATCAATAATGTGTATTTGCAGCAACATTCAAAATACCGTTATGACCGTTACCAAAAAATTACCTCAGCAGAATTAGCCGATACGATGGTTGATTTTATTGATCGTTGCTTATTAGATTCCTCTGCGGTTCATCCGTTGGATATGGCTCAGCGTCCTCGTACCAAGGAAATTCGTGCGGCGATCAAAGCTTATCGGAAAGGTTTGGCTGCCGATGCTGAATATCATATTGAGCATCCGGTAGGTTTTTCTGATGAATTAACCATTTCACCTTTATTTGGTTTAGGTGCTACCGGTAATGAACTCAATCAGGTGATTGAAGATTTATTCCAAAAGGTTGAACGGGAATTGGTGATCTGTACGCCGTATTTTAATTTCCCGCGGACGCTACAACAGAAGTTGACAGCCCGTTTGGCAGAAGGGAAAAAGGTAGAAATTATTGTTGGCGATAAAACAGCCAATGATTTCTATATCCCACCGGAAGAGCCATTTAAAATGGCTGGTGCACTGCCTTATTTGTATGAAAGTAATTTACGCCGTTTTTGTGAAAAATTTGCCGCTGAAATAGAGCAAGGGTTATTAACCGTTCGGTTATGGCGGGATGGCGATAATAGCTACCACTTAAAAGGCGTGTGGGTCGATGATAATTATATTTTACTGACTGGTAATAATCTCAATCCACGAGCTTGGCGTTTGGATGCGGAAAATGGTTTGTTGATTCATGATCCAAAACATCAGTTGCGTGAGCAAGCTTTGCAGGAGTTAAGCTATATTCGTCAACACACTCAACCGTTGAGCCACTTTAGCCAATTGCAAGAATTAACGGATTATCCTGAACCAGTGCAAAAGTTATTGAAGAAATTTTCTCGCGTTAAGGCGGATAAATTAGTGAAGATGATTTTATAGTGGATATTTCTTAATATTAAAAAGCGGGTTGTAGACCCGCTTTTTTTTATTGGTGAGGTTTAATCTTCACCCCAAACGTCTTTAGCAATTTCTTCCACTAAACGAACCTTATCCCATTGTTGGGCTTCCGTCATGATATTGCCTTCTTCTGTTGACGCAAAACCACATTGTGGGCTTAAACAAAGTCGCTCAAGAGGTACATATTGTGCCGCTTCTTGAATGCGTGCTTTGATTGCGTATTTGTCTTCTAATTGAGGAAATTTAGAACTGATCAATCCAAGGACTATACGACCTTGATGTGGATTATTGGCAAAGTATTTTAATGGTTCGAAACCGCCGGAACGTTCATCATCATATTCCAAGAAATAGCCATCATAGGCGGTTTGTCCGAATAATGCATCGGCAATCGGATCATAGGCACCACTTAAAAGATAGGTAGAGCGGAAATTACCACGGCAAACGTGAGTGGTAATGATCATATCGGCAGGTTTGGCAGCTAAAATTACTTGAATGTTTTCTAATGCTTGCGCTTTATCTGCTGCGAATTCGGGTTTTTGATGATTATTGCAAAGAGAACCCCAATACACGTCATCAAATTGTAGGTAACGACAGCCAGCATCATAAAAGGCTAACATTGCATCGATATAGGTTTGTTGTACATCCTTGGCAAATTCTGCACGATTGGCGTAAATCCCATGATCCCATTGCACCGGATACATTAATTGGTTTGGACTTGGAATTGTATATTTTACGATGGCTCGACCAGCGACAATGTCATTTAATTTTTTGAAATGCTCGATAAAAGGGTGGTTGGGATTCCAAGAAACTTTACCGCAACAACGGGTGTTATAGGCTTTGGTTTCCACACCGTTAAATTTATAACCGTGTTCTGGATGATATCCTTCAATTCCGTTGAGTTGTTCTAGGAAATCAATATGCCAAAAAGCGCGACGATATTCCCCATCGGTTACTACGCTGATACCGGCTTGCAACTGGGCTTCAACTAATTTAGTGATTTCTTGATCTTCAATTTGGCTCAGGGCATCAGGGGACAATTCACCGGCGGCAAATTTTGCCCGTGCTTCTTTTAGCGGCTCTGAACGGAGATAGGAACCGACAGTATCGGCGTGTAAGGGTAGGGTTTTAATGCTCATGCAATTTCCTTTATGTTTGTTGTGTTAATTATGCTTTGTGATAATCGCGGGCACCAAAGATTGCAGTGCCAATGCGAACCATTGTTGAGCCGCATTGAATGGCACTTTGCATGTCATCGGTCATGCCCATGGATAATGTGTCAATTTGCTGATTTGGGAAGGCTGCTTTTAATTTATCGAATAATCTTGCCATTTGTGTAAACGCATTTTGTTGTTCCGTTAGCACATTAGTTGGCGCAGGAATAGCCATTAAACCACGTAGACGAAGATGGGGTAATTGGCAAATGTGTTCCGCAAGAGGAAGCATATCTGGGGGAGCAATGCCAGATTTGCTCGCTTCATCGCTAATATTGATTTGAATGAGTACATTGAGCGGTGGTTTTTCTTGTGGACGTTGTTCGTTTAAACGATCGGCAATCTTTGCCCGTTCTAAGGTTTGCATCCAATCAAAATGCTCTGCGACTAAACGGGTTTTGTTGGATTGTAAAGGGCCGATAAAATGCCATTCCAATTGAATGTTTTGCGCTTCAAAATACCGGATTTTATCGACACCTTCCTGTACATAGTTTTCTCCGAAAGCTAATTGCCCAGCTTGATAGGCTTCAAAAATGGCATCATTGGGTTTTGTTTTGGATACTGCCAGCAAACGAATTTCATCGATTTTGCGATCACTTTGTTCAGCGGCATTTTGGATTTGTTGCTTGATGTGTGTCAAAGCTTGTGAAATAGTCATTACATTCTTCCCGAGTAATTGAATTACGTAAGTTTACACGAAATTTACAATCAGAAAAAATTTCTCGGATTATGTAATTTGTGTTTGACAAGATTTGTGAATTTCGGTATTTCTATCGCCACTCTTTCAACAAGTTGCAAAGCTTATGAAATTTGAACGCATTATGACCACCCAAATTATTATGACCATTATTACGATGATGGGGCGGGCTAGTGCGTAAATAACAGGACAACAAAAACCCGCATTCACTAAAAAAATGCGGGTTTTTTTATGATTTAAAATCACAACATCGAGGAATATCTTATGCGCGTATTAAAATTCGGCGGTACTTCATTAGCCAATCCGGAGCGTTTTTCGCAAGCTGCCCGTTTAATTGAACAGGCTCATTTAGCCGACCAGGCCGCAGGTGTTTTATCTGCCCCTGCCAAAATAACCAATCATCTGGTTGCCCTTTCTGAAAAAGCTGCTTTAAATCAACCCACCGATTCCCACTTTAATGAAGCCATTGAAATTTTCTATAACATCATTAATGGCCTACATGCTGAAAATAATCAATTTGATCTTGCCGCGACAAAATCCCTTATTGATGCGGAATTTGCACAAATTAAAGGCTTGTTAGAAGAAATCCGTCAAGCGGGTAAAGTAGAAGACAAGGTAAAAGCCACAATTGACTGCCGTGGTGAAAAATTATCAATTGCCATGATGAAAGCTTGGTTTGAAGCCAGAGGTTATAGTGTTCATGTAGTGGATCCAGTTAAACAATTGTTAGCTCAAGGCAGTTATTTAGAATCTTCAGTTGATATTGAAGAATCCACAAAACGTGTTGATGCGAAAAGTATCGGTAAAGATAAAGTTGTGTTAATGGCTGGTTTTACCGCTTGTAATGAAAAAGGTGAATTAGTGCTATTAGGCCGTAATGGTTCCGATTATTCTGCAGCTTGTTTGGCCGCTTGTTTAGGGGCGGATGTTTGTGAAATTTGGACCGATGTGGATGGCGTTTATACCTGTGATCCTCGCTTAGTGTCGGATGCCCGTCTATTACCGGCTCTGTCCTACCGTGAAGCAATGGAGCTTTCCTATTTTGGGGCGAAAGTGATCCATCCGCGCACTATCGGCCCATTGTTGCCACAACGAATTCCTTGCGTGATTAAAAATACTGGAAATCCAACTGCAGCAGGCTCAGTAATTGATGGCAATGTGAAATCTGAAGGTTTGCAAGTGAAGGGTATTACCAATCTTGATAATGTAGCAATGTTTAACGTATCTGGTCCTGGTATGCAGGGGATGGTGGGAATGGCTGCCCGAGTTTTCTCCGCCATGTCCAAAGCCGGTATTTCCGTGATCTTGATTACTCAATCTTCTTCTGAATACAGTATTAGTTTTTGTGTCCCAGTGAAATCAGCGGAAGCAGCAAAAGCCGTTTTAGAGCAAGAATTTGCCGCAGAATTAAAAGCACATCAGTTAGAACCAATTGAAGTTGCCAAAGATCTTTCTATTATCTCTGTTGTCGGTGATGGCATGAAACAGGCTAAAGGTATCGCAGCTCGTTTCTTCTCCGCATTGGCTCAAGCGAATATCAGCTTAGTGGCAATTGCACAAGGTTCTTCTGAGCGTTCAATTTCAGCAGTTGTCGCACAAAATAAAGCAATTGAAGCTGTAAAAGCGACTCACCAAGCCCTTTTTAATAATAAGAAAGTCGTCGACATGTTTCTAGTCGGTGTTGGTGGTGTTGGCGGCGAGTTGATTGAGCAAATCAAGCAGCAAAAAGAATACCTCGCAAAGAAGGACATTGAAATCCGTGTTTGTGCCTTAGCGAATTCAACAAAAATGCTTTTGGATGAAAACGGGTTGAATTTAGATAATTGGAAAGCTGATCTTGAAAATGCAACCCAACCTTCTGATTTCGATGTGTTGTTATCTTTCATTAAGTTGCACCACGTAGTGAACCCAGTCTTTGTAGATTGTACAACTGCTGAATCGGTCGCAGGGCTTTATGCGCGCGCATTAAAAGAAGGCTTCCACGTGGTAACCCCAAACAAAAAAGCGAATACCCGTGAATTAGCCTATTACCACGAATTACGTCGCAATGCACAAGCAAGCCAACATAAATTCTTATACGAAACCAACGTAGGGGCAGGCTTACCGGTTATTGAAAACTTACAAAACTTATTGGCTGCAGGTGATGAGCTTGAGTATTTTGAAGGTATTTTATCGGGCTCACTTTCTTTCATTTTCGGTAAATTAGAGGAAGGACTTTCTCTTTCAGAAGTGACCGCACTTGCTCGTGAAAAAGGCTTTACAGAGCCAGATCCTCGTGACGATTTATCGGGGCAAGATGTGGCACGTAAATTGCTTATTTTGGCGCGTGAAGCCGGTTTAGAGCTTGAGCTTGCCGATGTGGAAGTGGAAGGGGTATTACCACAAGGCTTCTCTGAAGGAAAATCTGCAGATGAATTTATGGCAATGTTGCCACAATTAGATGCGGAATTTAAAGCACGCGTTGAAGCTGCGAAAGCAGAAGGCAAAGTATTGCGTTACGTAGGTCAAATTAAAGATGGGCACTGCAAAGTATCAATCATCGCCGTGGATCAAAATAACCCATTGTATAAAGTGAAAGACGGTGAAAATGCGCTTGCATTCTACACTCGTTATTATCAACCAATTCCGTTGTTATTACGTGGTTACGGTGCTGGTAACGCAGTGACTGCAGCGGGCATTTTTGCTGATATCTTAAGAACATTACACCACTAAAAAGGACATAATATGTTAAGAATTTATGCTCCGGCATCGAGTGCAAATATTAGTGTAGGTTTTGACACATTAGGCGCAGCCATTTCACCGATTGATGGTTCATTATTAGGTGATGTTGTTCAGATTGAGTCTATTCCAAGTGGTTTTGAACTCGAAAGTGCGGGTTATTTTGTGCGTAAATTGCCAAAAGAACCGCAAAAAAATATCGTGTATCAGGCTTATGTGCTGTTTAGTGAGCAATTAAAATTACGCAATGTGAGAGCCAAACCATTGCGTTTAACCCTTGAGAAAAATATGCCGATTGGTTCGGGATTAGGTTCAAGTGCGTGCTCTATCGTGGCGGCATTAGTGGCATTAAATAAATTCCACGATGAACCATTCTCAAAAATGGAATTGTTAGAAATGATGGGGGAGTTAGAAGGTCGTATTTCAGGCTCTATCCATTATGATAACGTGGCGCCTTGTTACCTAGGTGGTGTGCAATTTATGGTACAATCCCTTGGTAACATTTGCCAAAAATTGCCGTTTTTTGATAATTGGTATTGGGTCTTAGCTTACCCAGGTATTGAGGTTTCAACCGCTGAAGCGCGTGCAATTTTACCGAAAAGCTACACGCGTCAAGATGTGATTTCTCATGGCCGTCATTTAGGTGGCTTTGTGCATGCGTGTCACACGCATCAAGAAAACCTTGCAGCGATGATGATGAAGGATGTGATTGCAGAACCTTATCGTGAGGCTTTATTACCGAACTTCGCAGAGGTGAAACAGGCCACTCGTGATTTAGGTGCTTTAGCGACGGGAATTTCAGGCTCAGGCCCAACGATTTTTTCAATTGCCCCCGATTTGCAAACCGCAACAAAATTGGCGACTTATTTAGAAAATCATTATTTACAAAACAATGAAGGCTTTGTGCACGTTTGTAAGGTCGATAATGATGGCGCGAGAGAGCTAGGTTAAGCAATTAATCGCTTTCCCCTCTTCTTAAAGAGGGGAATTAACATTTTATTAAAACTCTATAATTAACGGATATACAATGAATTTGTACAACATCAAACACCCTGAAGAACAAGTAAATTTTGCTCAGGCAGTACGTCAAGGGCTTGGTAAGGACCAAGGCTTATTTTTTCCGGAAACCATTCCAACGTTAAGCAATATTGACGAATTATTAGCCTTACCATTGGTTGAACGTAGCCAAAAAATTCTTGCTGCATTAATCGGTGAAGAATTACCGAAGGCGACATTAGATGCGATGGTGAAAAATGCATTCACTTTCCCAGCTCCATTGGAAAAAGTGGAAGACAATATTTATGCCCTTGAATTGTTCCATGGTCCAACCTTAGCATTTAAAGACTTTGGTGGTCGTTTTATGGCGCAAGCGCTGGCTGCCGTGCGTGGTGACGGCAAAATTACCATTTTAACCGCAACCTCCGGTGATACAGGTGCAGCGGTTGCGCATGCGTTTTATGGCTTAGAAAATATCAATGTGGTGATTTTATATCCAAAAGGCAAAATCAGCCCATTGCAAGAAAAACTATTCTGTACTTTAGGTGGGAATATTCGTACCGTTGCTATTGATGGTGATTTTGATGCCTGCCAAGCGTTAGTTAAACAAGCGTTTGATGATGCAAAACTACGTCAAGCGATTGGCTTAAACTCTGCTAACTCCATCAATATCAGCCGTTTATTAGCGCAAGTATGTTATTACTTTGAAGCTGTAGCACAATTACCAAAAGAAAAACGCGATAATGTAGTGGTTTCCGTGCCAAGCGGTAACTTTGGTAACTTAACCGCTGGGTTAATTGCGAAAACCTTAGGTTTACCGATTAAACGTTTTATTGCTTCCACCAATGCGAATGATACTGTGCCGCGTTATTTGGCATCCGGTAATTGGGCACCTAAAGCGACTGTCGCAACCCTTTCTAACGCGATGGATGTAAGTCGTCCAAATAACTGGCCACGAGTAGAAGAGTTATTTAAACGTAACGGCTGGAATTTAGCTGATTTGGGTTCCGGGATGTTAAGCGATGAGCAAACGGAAGAAACCTTAAAAGCCATGTTTAGCAAAGATTATTTATGTGAGCCACATGGTGCGATCGCATATCAAGTATTGAAAGACCAACTTAAAGCGGATGAAACGGGTATTTTCTTATGTACGGCGCATCCGGCTAAATTTAAGGAGTCGGTGGAACGTATTCTTGGTATTCACTTGCCATTGCCGGAAGCATTGGATAAACACAACAAATTACCGTTGTTATCCGATGAGATGGCGGCAGATTTCAATGCCTTACGTGCCTATTTATTAAAATAAGCCCATTGGCCGTGGTTTGCTGGTCTCAACCCACGGCCGATTTATTTTATCCGTTGGTGTTTAAAATGTGACATAAAAACGCCCCCTCAATTAACAAAGTTTTCCTGAAAACCTTATCTAAGTTATTGATTTTATTAGATGTGCCAAAAAAGGTATGGAAAACGTGACATTTTGCGACCGCCGTCGGAGAATTTTTCATGCCTAGCCTTATTGCCTTCGGTAATTGCCAACAGTTTTTCCCTTTTGATGATATTCCTCCGAGCCTTGTGCCTGATAGTCTACATCGGCCCACTAATGACTTTGCGCGTGTTTTGCAACGTTTCCAAGCACGTCGGTTAGCGCATTTTCTATTATGGCGGTTGTTACAAAAAGCGGATTTGCCGGTGACATTGCTCGCACAAATTCAGCGCACGACAAGTGATCGCCCTTATTTTCCAACGCCGCATATTGATTTTAATATCAGTCATTCAGGTGATTGGGTCGCGGTGATTTTGCAATGGCAAGCAACTGAGGTCAGTGCGGTAGGTATTGATGTTGAATGGGGCAAGATACGTAATTTTGACGAGTTAATGGCGCATTTTGCATCGGATAATGAGATTGCATGGTTTGCCGAGCAAGATGATGCCAAGGCTGCTTTTTATCGTTGCTGGTGTGTACGCGAAGCGCTCTTGAAATCCCAAGGGGTTGGTATTGCTAAATTGTCGGAGGTGGAACATCAAGCTCAATCCTTGCAGCTGTTTTCCCCTCATTGTCCGACTGGCCACTTGTGGTTGAGCAGGGGATTGCCTGTTCATTTGGCGGCGTTTGTAAAACAAGAAGCAACGGCACCGACTCTATGGCATTGGCAAGCGGGTAAACTCCAGTCTTATTCCATGGATGAGATGCTATGCTATCGGGTCAATCCATCGGTAGATTCAGCTACAGATTAAATGGTTAGCTCAACTTTTTCTTTTTATTATTCCGCTTTTTTTGTAGCCCAAGCAGGTTTTCACAACCTATTGTCTTAAAAGGTATTTAAATGCCTGTGGTCGATTGCTCTTATAGGGTAATTCCTTTAAACTTGAAACAATTTTTTCACAAACGGAGAAGCCAATGGCATTAAACGGTTCGAATCAAGATCCATGGGGTAAACCGAAACAGGGCAGCCAGCCTGATGAAAAACCTCAGGATAATTCTTCTCAATCCAATTGGGGTGAAAACAAAAAGCAACAGCAATCCCCACCGGACATTGAAGATGTGTTTAACAATTTGCTCAAGAAACTGGGCGGTGGGAATAAAGGTAGTGGCAATGGCTCCAACCGCATCGGTAAACCGCTTAATGTAGGTAAATGGGCACCGCTTGCCTTATTGGTGGGCGCGATCGTGTGGGGCGCGAGCGGTTTTTATACCATTAAAGAGGCTGAGCGCGGTGTAGTATTGCGTTTAGGACAATTGCATTCCATCGTGCAGCCCGGCTTAAACTGGAAACCGAGTTTTATTGATCGTGTGATTCCGGTGAACGTTGAGTTTGTAAATACGGTGAATACGCAAGGTTCGATGCTCACGCAAGACGAAAATATGGTGAAGGTAGAAATGAGCGTGCAATATCGCGTAACTGATCCTGCCAAATACTTGTTTAGTGTGACTAATGCCGATAATAGTTTGGCGCAGGCTACCGATAGTGCACTGCGTTACGTAATTGGTCATATGACCATGAACGATGTATTGACTACCGGTCGTACCGTGGTACGTGAGAATACCTGGAAAACGCTGAACGAGATCATCAAACCTTATGATATGGGCTTAGATGTGTTAGATGTTAACTTCCAATCAGCTCGTCCACCGGAAGAGGTGAAAGAAGCCTTTGATGATGCGATTAAAGCTCAAGAGGACGAACAACGCTATATTCGTGAAGCGGAAGCTTATGCTCGTGAGAAAGAGCCAATTGCCCGTGGGGATGCTCAACGTATTGTTGAAGCTGCAACCGCTTATAAGGATCGCGTGGTCTTGGATGCACAGGGGGAAGTTGAGCGGTTAGCTCGCTTATTGCCGGAATTTAGAGCCAATCCGGATCTGTTGAAGGACCGCTTATATATTGAAACCATGGAAAAGATTATGGCTAACACACCAAAAGTCATGATGGAGAGTGGAGGCAGTAATAATCTTACGGTTCTTCCGTTGGAAAGTTTGCTAGGTAAAAAGGTGCCAGCGGCTAGCGAATCGGAAGCTGCGACATCAAATGACGCGGTTAATATCAATAAGAAAGCTGATACTGCGGTTCAACAAAATAAAGTAGAAAGTATTCGTCAAGGGAGATTTAATTAATGCGTAAATTATTACTTCCCGTCCTATTGGTTGTTGTCATTTTGATTTACACCAGCGTAGTGGTGGTGTATGAAGGTTCGCGTGGCATTATGTTGCGTTTTAATAAAGCGCAGCGCGATGCGGATAATAAGGTAGTGGTTTATGAACCCGGAATTCATTTTAAACTGCCGTTGATTGATAGCATTAAATTGCTCGATGCCCGCATCCGCACTTTAGAAGGTTCTGCTACTCGTTTTATTACGGTTGAGAAAAAAGACGTTTTGGTTGATTCCTACGTGAAATGGCGAATCAGTGACTTTGGTCGTTTTTATACGGCAACCGGTGGTGGTGACTATAGCCAGGCCGCTAATTTGTTGAGCCGTAAGGTCAATGACCGTTTACGTTCTGAAATCGGTACCCGTACCATTAAGGATATTGTTTCCGGTACGCGTGGTGAATTGATGGCCGGTGCCAAAAAAGCCTTAAATTCCGGGGCAGATAGTGCTTCTGAATTAGGAATTGAGGTAGTGGATGTTCGGGTCAAACAGATTAATTTACCAGATGAAGTATCTTCTTCTATTTACCAGCGGATGCGTGCTGAGCGTGATGCTGTTGCACGTGAGCATCGTTCTCAAGGGAAAGAAAAGGCCGCCTTTATTCAAGCGGATGTGGATCGCAAAGTGACGGTAATTTTGGCAAATGCGAATAAAACAGCGCAGGAACTGCGTGGGGAAGGGGATGCTGCTGCAGCGAAACTATATTCCCAAAGTTTTGCCAATGAGCCACAATTTTATAGTTTTGTGCGTAGTTTGAAAGCCTATGAAGATAGCTTTAAAGGTAATGATAATATGATGATCTTAAAGCCTGGTAGTGAGTTCTTCCGCTTTATGCAAGCGCCTAAGAAATAGTCTATCACAAGCATTAGGGGTGATAATGCGACAGGGATTTTATCGTAGTCGTGTTATAGCCTCTTTAAATATAAAAATACCAAGAAAATTAAGCGAATAAAGCCTTAACATTTCTTGGTATTTTGTTTTTGGGAGTTACTTCAATAAGCCACTAGTCTTGTCCATTTTTACAATTTTCAATTTCCGTATAGGTTTGTATTTCAACAGAGCTTATAGCAGAAAATATTAATGGTTTATAACAAGTCTTTTACATTATATCCGTAGCTCGCGGTTCTTGCTGCAGCAGTTTTTTGCCATTCAGTAGCGGCGTTACCATCCTTATCAAGGAAGTAGCCGGCGTCGAGATAGCGGATAATGACAAATTCAGATGTTTTTTGTTCGAATCCATCGCCACGAGAAAAATCTATACCATGGCCTGTATTACGAGTCACAATTGCTTCGAGTAGCGGCACGGTCAATGCATTCAACGTAATTTTCATATCAGGAGTTGCAAATAGCTTTTTAAAGAAAGAGCTAGGTTTTTCTTCTGTGTAAACAAAAAGATTACTAATTGTTCCATTTGAAACACATACAACACGACGGATATTGCGAATTGGAATTTCTGTTTTACCATTTGAGAGCACGCCGTTGCGGATGCGTACTTCCCGTTTGCCGAGTTGGGAGTAATCTATTGCGAGATCAAGGGTATCTATATTAGAAGGAAAGTCTGGGGTTAGTTTATGTCTTGCGAAAGCTGCAATAATAGCCTTGGTTTCACGAATATTATGACCATTGCTTTGTTCTTGTAAGTCCGTATCCAAATCATTTCCTGGAATATTTTTCCAATTGTTATCTCTAAAAATAATGCTGTAATGATTATTAGAGTTCAAATATCGGGTTAAAAATAGTTCATTAACGTTGGCAAAATCAATATCGGTAGTCACTTGCCCAGCTTTATTGGTACACAGAACACCTTTATTACTTACTGTTAATGTACGTCCATCGTATTCAAAAATAGCCGGTTTACTATCAAAAATTGTGATCATAGTTGGTTCCTCTCATAGTATGGATAATATAAGTATAGGTTTTACCCTAGATTATATGCCATTTTAGGCATATTTATTTGAAAATGATGCTAAACGTAGATAAAAAGAGGCTGCTACAGAATGCGTATCATGGATTCTGTAACAGCCCTTGCGATGAATGAAAAAATCTAAAAGAAAAAGGCATCGAATTATTCGATGCCTTGAATTTGGTTGCGGGGGCCGGATTTGAACCGACGGCCTTCGGGTTATGAGCCCGACGAGCTACCAAGCTGCTCCACCCCGCGTCAGACAGGCGTAGTATAGTGCCTTCAAAAAATATTGCAAGAATTAAAATTAAATTTAGCCTTTAATTGTTGTGCAAATAAACAAATTGCCATTCATTTAATCGATGGCAAAAATAATCCTAGTGGTTTAGGGTAAATTTTGATAGCGTATGCGCCCTATTTAGCCGGCTATTTATTTAGGAATAAGAGATGAAATTCGGAAAACATATTGCATTGAAATGCCTCACGGTTTTATTAGGCGTTTCTTTTTTAACCGCTTGCGGATCTTCTAAGCCTGCAGGTGGGCGTGGTGCTTCTGCCGCCTCCAGACCCTTAACCGCCACCGGAGATGATCCGCAAAAATTTGGCGCAATTTATAGTGGTCGCAGTTATCAGCAAGCTATATTGATGCCGGTATCTACGGTAGAGAATAAAAGCGCAGTCGTCAATCAAGGTGATTTTTTAAGCCAAATTTCTAATGTGAATAACTATTCCGGCACATTGGCGGATCGCTTTGCGGATAACTATGAAAAAATAACCTCATGGGTTTTAGCTGGTGCCAATGTTAATGAATTGGCCAATTTTGGTATTCGTCCGCAGGTAATGAAAGGCTTCGATGGTTATCAAAATGTTTTGATGACCGGCTATTATTCTCCAGTTTTGCACGCCCGTCGTAGTGCGCAAGGGAAATTCCAAAACCCAATTTATGCGATGCCAAGGAATAAACGTTTTTCCCGTGCAGAAATTTATGCCGGTGCATTGCGCGGACAAGGGTTAGAGTTAGCCTACAGCGATTCCATGATGGATAACTTCCTACTTGGCGTGCAGGGTAGCGGTTATGTGGATTTTGGTGATGGTAAATTAAATTATTTCGCCTATGCCGGTCAGAATGGCTATAAATATGCGGCGGTTGGCCGTTTATTGGTAGAAGACGGTGAAATTCCAAAGGAAAAAATGTCAATTCAGGCCATTCGTGAATGGGGCGAACGCAATCCAAGCCGTGTACAGGAATTATTAGAACGTAACCCATCTTATGTGTTCTTTAAAAACGACCCAACCGGTAAAGTAAAAGGTTCTGCCGGAGTGCCATTGATTCCGATGGCCGCAGTAGCATCCGATCGTAATGTGATTCCATCCGGTACCGTATTGCTGGTTGAGGTTCCGGATATCGACAACAACGGTAATTGGAAGGGTACCCATAAGTTACATTTAATGGTGGCATTGGATGTTGGTGGCGCGGTTAACGGTCACCATTTTGACCTGTATCGTGGTATCGGTGATCAAGCGGGACATATTGCCGGCTTATCTAAACATTATGGCCGTGTTTGGGTGTTAAATTAATGGCTCGGCCGGATAATTTCCAACAACGCTTTGGTGGCATTGGCCGACTTTATGGTGCGGCTGCATTGACACGTTTACAGTCTGCGCATATTTGCGTGATCGGTATTGGTGGTGTCGGCTCTTGGGTGGTAGAAGCCTTAGCTCGTTCCGCTGTTGGGCATATTACGATGATTGATATGGATGATATTTGTGTCACCAATATGAATCGTCAATTGCCAGCATTGAGTGGCAATATTGGCAAATTAAAAACTGAAGTGATGGCCGAACGGGTTCGTTTGATTAATCCCGAATGCTGGGTTGAAATTATTGATGATTTCCTCAGCGTGGATAATCTTCAGGATTATCTCACCCGTGGTTATGATTACGTGATTGATGCCATTGATAACGTACAGGTCAAAGCTGCGCTGATTGCCTTCTGTAAACGCCATAAGATAAAGGTTATTACCATCGGTGGTGCAGGAGGACAAACGGATCCAACGCAAATTCAAATTGCCGATTTAAGCCGTACCATTCAGGATCCGCTATTGGCGAAGGTGCGTTCCCGTTTACGTAAGGAATATCATTTTACCGATAACCCGAAACGCAAATTTGCGGTGGATGCGGTATTTTCCACTCAGCCGTTAATCTTTCCACAAATGAGTGGCGATTGTGCAGTGTCGGCAAGTATGAATTGTGCTAATGGGTTTGGGGCCGCGACCATGGTCACCGCGAGTTTTGGCTTTGTTGCAGTCAGTCGAGTACTCGAAAAATTATTAAAAACCGCCTAGGGCGGTTCTTTTATGAAATAAATTAATTTTTTACATGCAAAATTTACCTTTCTTTTTCACTTTAAGGAGTTGCAATTTCACTGGGAAAGCGTAGGATACGCGCGCTTTTTGAAAATTATTATCAACAACAGTAAGGATACCTATGAAAAAAGTGTTTAAAATTGGTTTAATCGCTGGCGCACTGTTGAGTTGTTCCGCCATTTCTCAAGCCGATGTATTAACTTCCGTTAAGCCACTAGGCTTTATTGCTTCATCGATTGCCCAAGGGGTTGAAAATACCCAGGTATTAGTGCCACCAGGTGCTTCTCCGCACGATTACAGCCTAAAACTCTCCGATATGCAGAAAATCAAATCTGCCGATTTGATTGTGTGGGTGGGCGAGGATATCGATGCTTTTTTGGCTAAACCAATCCAATCCGTTGATCCTGCTAAAGTGATTAACATCGCAAAAATTCCCGGAGTGCAACCATTATTGCTAAAAGCTCATCATGAACATTTTCATGAGGAAGGCGAAGAAGGCCATCAACATGGCCATAACCATAGCCACGAGCATGAGCATGGGCATCACCACCATGATGTGGATGAAAATGGCTTAAGTGTTAACTGGCACCTTTGGTATTCGCCACAGATCAGCCGTCTTATCGCGGAGCAAATTGCCGAGAAATTAACGGTAGCTTATCCGGATAAAAAAGAGCTGATTGCGAAGAACTTGGCTGATTTTAATCAAAGCCTCAGCACACAAAGTGATAAAATTACCGCTCAATTGGCACCATTAAAAGAGAAAGGTTTCTTTGTATTCCATGATGCCTATGGCTATTTCAATCAGGCCTATGGCTTAAATCAAACCGGTTATTTCACGATTAATCCGTTAGTCGCACCGGGAGCGAAAACCTTAGCTCACATTAAGGAAGAAATCACTGAGCATCATGTCAATTGCTTGTTTGCCGAGCCGCAATTTACGCCGAAAGTGATTGAATCTTTGGCTAAAGAAACCGGGGCTAAAGTTGGACGTTTGGATCCAATTGGAGACAAGGTGGAATTAGGTGCCGGTTCCTATGCCGCATTCCTACAAGCAACTGCTGATAGCTATGCTCAATGTCTAGGTCAATAGTGATACTTTCAATGAAAAAGCCCGTAAAAACGGGCTTTTTTTATGACTTCTAATAAAATCAATGACTTAGCACTTATTTCGGGCAAAACTTTAATTTTTGAGGGGGCGTTTGTCCCATCAAAAAGCGGCATGTAAGCCGCTTGTAGATTTTTGGATTCTTATTTAGGCCACCTGGGTAAAGAAATCCCGTAAGCCAACAAGGATATTATTGACTGCCACGGTAGCTAGAATCAGCCCCATCACCCGACTGATAATTGCTGCACCGGAGTTACCAATAAAATGCTGAATACGATTGGCGGCTAGTAGCAACAGATAGGTAATCAATAACACCGTTAGCATAATTAGAGCGGTGATGAATTGATCGGTTAGATTAAAACGGTGATTGTCGGTGAGCAGTACGATTGCCATCATCGCACCGGGGGAAGCAATTGATGGTACTGCCAAGGGATAGACCGCAATTTCGGTAATATTAGCCTTCATGCGAATTTCCTGTTCCGGCTTGCTATCGCCGAAAATCATGGTTAGAGCAAATAGAAACAACACCAACCCGCCGGCAATTTGGAAGGCCGGTAGCGGCACTTCCATCGCATCAAACAAGACTTGTCCGCCAATCAAGAAAAACAGCAAAATGCCTGCCGAAATCAGCACCGCATTGAGGGCGATTTTGCGGCGTTCTTCTAGAGAAAATCCGATGGTTTTAGAAAGATAAACAGGAATCGAACCAATAGGATCAATAACAGCCCACAACACCACAAATTGCACAATCAAAGAATCAAACATAAACCTTTTGCTCGATAATATAGGAAATGCCGGCATTCTATCAGAATGAAGACAATTTAGGCTGATTTTACAAAATTATTCAAAGACTTGGCATAATCCGAGTATGCCTTGTAAGGTTTCCCCGTAATAGATCAGCGGTAGCCGTCCGCGCTGCCAAGGTGGGATAGCGGCAGCCTGGCAAAGTTTCTTAAATGTTTCGCGCGGACGATTAGGCTGATAGCGTAATCTTCCCGAATGTCCGAAACGAATGAATATTGCTTGCCACGTAAGCGGTAGTAACAGTTGTTGCGATCCCCAACGGAACAGAATACCGTCCTGCTGTTTATGGCTTTCCAGTAGGCCTAAATTATCCGGTAACTCAAGAGAATGGCCGATATTGAGCTCTGCTGAATAATTGCAGAGATCGGTAAATTGCGGTGTGAGGTAGAGGTTATTTTGATAGCGACGAACAATCAGCTCACCCAATTGCCATTGCGGATTAGAATCCTTTTGGGCGTTGATCACATTTTCAAGCAAAGCATCCAATTGTTTTTGTCCCGGCATTGATTGACCGAGACGGCTTAACCATAGACGCAATAAGGCGCGCTGACGGGCAATAGAATAAGTCTTAAAAGCATTGAGGTGAAAAACATTGGCTTGAGCAGGGCAGTGGCGATGAAAGTCTTCTTCTAGCAATTCTTCGATCAGCAGTTGGCTTTCCAAGCAATGTTTTGCGCTACGGGAAATGGCCTGATCAATGTGTCGCCAACGTTGGCGCAATTGCGGCAATATTTCATTGCGCAAAAAATTGCGCTCATAACTGCTATCTTGATTGCTTTCATCCTCAATCCAATGAAGTTTCTCCGAGAGTATAAAGTGTTCTAATTCACTGCGCGAAAAGGCTAATAATGGACGACATAAGGGCATGCCGTATAGCGTATTTTGTGTCTGCATGGCGCTTAAACCTAAAATGCCACTGCCGCGTTTTAAGGCTAGTAAAAAGGTTTCACTTTGATCCTGTAGATGATGGGCGGTCAGTAATAATTCATCGCTTTGCCAATGTTGTTTGATGGCTCGGTAACGGGCATCTCTGGCGGTTGCCTCAATGTTCCCTGTGGTTGCAAGTGCAAGTCGTTCAATGATCAGCGGAATTTGCCATTGTTGGCATAATTCTTGGCAATGTTGTGTCCAAGCATCGGCATTACTGCTTAAGCCATGGTGGATATGGATTGCGCGGAGCGTAATTGCGGGATGTTGGCAGCGTAATTGATAACACAGCGCCAATAATGCGGTGGAATCCAAACCACCGCTAAAGGCAATTAATAACCGTTTAGCGGCGGTTGGCAATTGTGCTTGAAATTTAGCAAGCAAGGACATTAGGCGATTTTCACCGCTTTATAATCAGCGCTCGGGTTGAGAATTTCAAAGCGGGCGGCAATTGGTTGAAGTTCGTAAGATTTTAACTCAAAGGTTGTTTTCATTACGCCCATAACCGCATTGTTAGTTTTTTCAAAGGCACGGACATCATCTTCACCGTTGAGCAAATTGGCCAGGAATAGGCCGGCAATTAAATCACCCACACCAACCGGTTCGAAATTAAATTGGTAAAGTGGTCGGCTTAAATGCCAAACACCTTCAGGGGTCGCTAAAATTGTTTCAAAGGTGTCGGGATCTTGTAATTTACCGACTTTATTTAAGTGTTTTACTAATACCTTGCTGATGCCTTTTTCGACTAAAGCCTGGGCAGCACGTACCGCATCATCGAAATGATTAATTTCAAAATCACTAAGTTGGCGCAATTCTGCCAGGTTCGGTGTAATGATATCGGCTTTTGGGAGGGCTTTTTCAATCAAGCTTTCACGCACACCATTGGCCACCACACAAACTTTTTCTGCATTCGGCATCACCGGATCGCATAAATATAGCGCTTTCGGATTACGCGATTTAATGGTTGCTACCGCTTCAATGATACGATCGACCTGTTCTGCAGAGCCTAAATATCCGGAGAGCACGGCATCGCATTCGCTGAGTTTGTCGATATTATCCAAACCTTGCACGATTTCACCGATTTGTTCTTGCGGGATGACCATACCGGTCCACTTACCGTATTGAGTATGGTTGGAAAATTGTACGGTATTCAATGCCCAAACATCGATACCTAATAACTGCATCGGAAAGGTTGCCGATTTATTACCGGCAAAGCCATAAACCACATGGGATTGAATGGCGAGAACATTTTTCATTAAAAGCTCCATTTTATTGGGTTATTTATAGGGGAACAGCAACCATGAAAAAACGCGGCCTTACCGCGTTTTTTGAGTTTAGCAATAACCGTATGACATCAAACGATTATAACGACGTTCAAGCAGAGCTTCCTGGCTAAGCGGATCTAACTCGGCTAAATCATCTAACAGGCGTTGTTTTAAATTACGGGCCATTGCGGCATAGTCGCGATGAGCGCCACCAAGTGGTTCATTCACGATACCATCGATGAGCCCTAATTCTTTTAGACGGGTTGCGGTTAATCCCATCACTTCAGCTGCCGTAGAAGCTTTTTCGGCACTTTTCCATAGGATGGAAGCGCAACCTTCCGGTGAGATAACCGAGTAGGTGGAATATTGCAACATATTCACTTTATCACCAACACCGATCGCTAAAGCACCACCGGAACCGCCTTCACCAATTACAGTACAAATTACCGGAACTTTTAAGGTAGACATTTCACGCAAATTACGGGCAATCGCTTCCGATTGGCCACGCTCTTCAGCGCCGATACCCGGATATGCTCCCGGTGTATCGATAAAGGTAATAATAGGTAATTTAAAGCGTTCGGCCATTTGCATCAAGCGAAGGGCTTTACGATAGCCTTCGGGAGCCGGCATGCCAAAGTTACGTTTTACTTTATCTTTTACGGTACGGCCTTTTTGGTGACCAATCACCATTACAGGGCGACCATCCAAACGGGCTAAACCGCCGACAATCGCTTTATCGTCGGCAAAGGCTCGATCACCGGCCAACTCTTGGAAATCGGTAAAAATATGTTCGATATAATCTAAAGTATAAGGACGGTTCGGATGGCGGGCCATTTTAGAAACCTGCCACGCATCAAGATTGGCAAAGGTTTTTTTGGTCAGTTCGTCACTTTTTTTCTGTAGACGGCTAATTTCGTCGTTTAAATCAATCTTATCGTCGGAAGCCGCGCGCAATGCTTCGATTTTGGCTTCGAGTTCGGCGATAGGCAATTCGAAATCTAAATATTCTTGACTCATTTGTTATCCTAAAAATCCCTAAAAAAACGCCCGCACTTTAGCAAGAATCGGGCATTGGTGCAAATGGTTTTCACTGGTCTAAGCGGTTTGCAAACCCTTGTTTATAAACGTTCTTTCTTCAATAAGGAGAGCGCAAATAAAAAGGCTGAGCAAAGTACGACTGAAGGGCCTGCCGCGGTGTCGTAAAAAGCCGAAAGTAACAGCCCACCAAATACCGACAATTGACTGATAATTATCGCAATAATTACCATTGACTCGGGAGTTCGGGCAAAGCGGCGAGCCGTAGCAGCTGGAATAATTAAAAGGGATGTAATTATTAATGCACCGACAAACTTCATGCTTAAGGCAATGGTGAGTGCAGTTAAGATCATCAATATAAAACGCATACGTGCAATATTGATGCCTTCAACCTGAGCCAGTTCTGGTGATACCGTGGTTGCCAGTAGTGGGCGCCAACAATAAATTAATGAGCCCAATACCAAGATGACACCACCTCCGATATAAGGTAGATCGGATAATGTAATCGCCAGTAGGTCACCGAATAGATAACTCATCAGATCAACCCGTACATTTTTTAATAACCCAACGGTGACTACCCCTAAGGATAAGCAACTATGGGCTATAATGCCTAGTAGGGTATCGGCAGAAAAGCTGGTTTTGCTTTCTAGATAAACCATAAGTACGGCCAATAAAATGGTGAGTATTACGATCGCCAAATAAGGATTAATTTGCAACCAGATTCCTAATGCCACGCCAAGTAATGCCGAGTGGGAGAGTGTGTCACCGAAATAGGCCATTTTGCGCCATACCACAAAGGCTCCCAAGGGGGCAGTAATCAATGAAAGCAAGAGCCCCGTTAATAGAGCCGGAAATAATATCTCAAACATAGCACACACCTTAGGATTGGCAATGAACGCTAGCATTACAACGACATACATCACCGTGCATATTATGGTGATGATTGTGATGATGGCTGTAAAATCCAACGTTTTGGGCGATTTGGTTGCCCCACAGCCGCATAAATGTTGGGTCATTGGAGAGTGTTTCCGGTGTACCGGCACAACAAATGTGTTGATTAATGCAGAGCACTTCTTTGGAATCTGCCATAACGATATGCAAATCGTGGGAAACCATAACCACCGCGCAGTTTAACGCCTGTTGGGTTTGGTGGATTAATTGGTAGAGTTCTGCCTGACCATTGATATCCACCCCCTGGGTCGGTTCATCCAGCACTAATAAATTCGGCTTATTTAAGATTGCTCGCGCCAATAACACCCGTTGCATTTCGCCTCCGGAAAGTTTTTGCATATTTTGCTCGGCCAAGTGATGAATGGATAGTTGGGTTAGTGTTGCTTCAACATCGCGCTTATTCACATCTTTGGATAAGCGCAAAAAACGACTTACGGTCAGTGGCAAACTGTGATCCAAATGAATTTTTTGTGGTACATAACCAATACGCACTTTATCGTGGTAAAGCACTTCGCCGGAACTGGGTTTTTGTAATTTTAATAGGGTTTTCAGTAGAGTGGATTTACCGCCACCGTTTGGACCAACTATCGTAATGATAGAATTTGGGTAAATTTTTAAATTGATATCGCGCAATGCGGTTTTCTCCGCAAAGATTACATTGATTTGTTTTAGCTCGATTAACGGCATTGGCACAACAGGATTGAGACGATGAATTTGCATAGGAAACCGCCTTAAAAAATGAGCGCGTAAAATAGCCTATTTTTTTCCGATTCTCAATAAATTTCCCTTATGCTGAATATTTGAGCATAAAAATTAAGGCTTTTAAGGTAGAATGAATTTTTTTTAAAGATAGTAGTCTGATTCCCGAAAACATTTTCTTGTTAACTTGGATATTCATTAATGGTGCAACACGTCAAATTGGCCCGTGACCGGCGTAAAAGAAAATCCCGCATTAAAGCGGCGATTTTTTTTGTGTCGATCCTGTTGATCGCCAGCGGCGCGTTGCTTTCCCTGAAAGAAAGCACTAATGAAGAACCTTATGTGCAGGCTCAAGTCGAGCCGGAAGTCGTTGATAACGTACAATATCAATCTCTTACCCCTTCACAAAATAATACCGATAAACCGACTAGTACCGCCGAAAACGATGTTGATGGTGTGAAAGAAGGTGATGAGCAATTAGCCGCTAAGACTGATAAAGCGGATGATGCCACTTCCTATGACGATGATTTGCAGGGGCCGGATGATGAAGTTGAGGAAGTGAAACCGGACTTTGATGAGTTAGGCAATTTACCGCAGAATGCTCAAGATGCGGTAAGCGATATTTTGGATGCCGCGGATCAGGCCATGCGCATTAATGATCAATTTAGTCACACAGTTGTGCGTGGCGATAACTTGAAAGATGTGTTGGAATTATCCGGTTTGGAAGACGACACAGCCAGTCAATTGATCGCCGCTTATCCGGAATTGAAAAATCTACGCGCCGGCCAACAATTCTATTGGATCCTCAATAAAGAGGATCAATTGGAATATTTGAACTGGTTGGTTTCCGAAAAAGAAGAACGAATCTACGAACGTAGCGCTGAAGGCAAATTTACCCGTCAAATTCTCGAGAAGAAAAGTATTTGGAAGAAAGAGGTACTGAAGGGACAAATCAACGGTTCGTTTGCTTCAGCTTTGCGTGCGCAAGGGTTGGATGGCCGTCAAATCAGCCAGTTAACCAGCGCCTTGCAATGGCAGGTCAGCCTGCAAAAATTACCGAAGGGCAGTAAATTTGCCATTTTGGTATCGCGTGAATATTTGGGCGATAAACTAACCGGCCAAGGTAACGTTGAGGCTATTCACATTCTTGCTAATGGTAAGAGCTACTATGCCATTCAAGCGGCTAACGGTCGCTATTATAACAAGCAAGGGGAAACCCTAGGTAAAGGGTTTGCGCGTTTCCCATTGCAGCGCCAAGCACGGATTTCCTCACCATTTAACCCGAATCGTCGCCACCCGGTAACCGGTCGCGTACGTCCGCACAAGGGCGTGGATTTCGCCGTATCCCCGGGCACACCGGTAATTGTGCCGGCTGATGGGGTGATTGAAAAGATTGCCTATCAAGCCGGTGGTGCAGGGCGCTATGTGGTGGTACGGCATGGTCGTGAATATCAAACGGTGTATATGCATTTAAGTCGTGCTTTAGTACGGGCAGGGCAAGAGGTTAAGAAAGGTGAACGTATCGCCCTCACCGGGAATACGGGTATTTCCACCGGGCCGCATTTACACTACGAATTCCATATTAATGGTCGTCCGGTTAATCCGTTGACCGTGAAATTACCGGGCACATCCAGCGGTATGGCAACCGCTGAGCGCAAACAATTCTTAGTGCGTGCCAAAGAAGCGGAGCGGGTGTTGGCGCAGTAGTATTAAACGCTCCCCTGAAAATAAAAGTTTTCCGAAAAATTAATCGTAAGTCATTGATTTTATTAGGGTTCGCTTAAAAATGATATTCTCTTTAGGAATCAATGGCTTGCAATCCTTTCCCCATTAGCTTTGATGTGCTATCCTTAACCTGATTTACGAATTATTCTCATTCTTTTATGATTAAACGGCGTTATTTGCTTTTTTTATTACTTCTTTTATCCATTGTTTCCCTTTTCTTGGGCGTGAGTACGGTCAATTTGCAGGGCTTGTTAGCTTTTGACGGTAATCAATGGCAAATTTTCCTAATCAGTCGGCTGCCTCGTTTGGTGAGCATTTTAATCGCAGGTGCTTCCTTAAGTATTTGTGGTTTGGTAATGCAGCAATTGAGCCGTAACCGTTTTGTTTCGCCCACCACCGCCGGTACGATGGATAGTGCGCGACTTGGCATTTTGTTGGCCATTTTGTTTTTCCCCGGTGCCTCTATGCTATTAAAAACTACGGTTGCGGTCGCAGTTTCTTTTATGGGCACATTGCTTTTTATGAGCATTTTGTCGCGTTTAAAATTCAAAGATACGATTTTTGTGCCCTTAGTCGGCATGATGTTCGGCAATATCATTAGCGCTATTACAGCGTTCCTGGCGTATAAAGAAGATTTGTTACAAAATCTGTCCGGCTGGCTACAAGGCGATTTTTCCTTAGTTATGGCGGGTCGTTATGAATTACTTTATTTCAGTATTCCGGCATTATTGCTAGCTTATTTGTTTGCCAATCGTTTTTCCATTGTCGGTATGGGCAAGGATTTTGCCGTGAATTTAGGACTTAATTACAACCAAGTGCTGTATTTGGGACTGTTGATTGTCGCGGTGGTGTCATCGATTATTATTGTATCGGTGGGTGTGATTCCATTTTTGGGGCTGATTATTCCAAATATCGTGACGCTTTATTTAGGCGATAATCTGAAAAAAGTGTTGTCCCATACGGCCTTGCTTGGTGCTGTGTTTGTATTGATGTGCGATATTTTAGGACGCAGCGTGATTTACCCCTATGAAATTTCGATTAATGCCGTAGTCGGGGTGTTCGGTAGCGGTATTTTCCTTTTGTTATTGTTCAAACGGTACCGACATGCTTAAGAAATCGTCCTATCAATTGATTGTGCTGAGTCTTTTGGCATTTTTCTCATTAGTTTTATATCTGGGCTACAACTTGCCGAATCGTTGGCAATACGCCTTGGAAAATCGTGCTTTATCATTGCTCGCCATTGTGATCACGGGCGCCTCTATCGCGCTGGCGACCATGATGTTTCAAACGATTGTGAATAATCGCATTCTAACGCCGAGTATTTTGGGGTTAGATTCCCTGTATTTGTTGATCCAAACAGCAATTATTTTTTTATTTGGTTCGGCCACATTATTATCGATGGATTCGATAGCATTGTTTTTATTGTGCACCGGTCTGATGATGGCATTTTCTCTGTTGCTCTACCATTTCTTATTTAAGCGGGAAGATCAGAATATTTTTTTCCTGTTATTGGTCGGAATCGTGTTCGGTACTTTTTTCGGTAGCTTAACTACTTTTATGGAAGTGTTGATTGATCCAAATGAGTTCCAAATTGCACAGGATATTGGTTTTGCCAGTTTCAATAGAATTAATACGCATATTTTGTGGGTGGCGTTGGTTATTTTGCTTGCCACTATCTTATTTAGTCTGCGTTACTGGCATTATTTTGATGTATTGGCATTGGGGCGGGAAAATGCCATTAATTTAGGCGTTGATCACCAACGGATTGTCAAAACCTTATTGATTCTGGTGGCGATTTTAACCTCGGTCTCAACGGCGTTGGTTGGTCCATTGACTTTCTTGGGACTGTTGGTAATGAATGTGACCTTTGAGTTTATCGGTGATTATCGCCATCGTATTTTAATTCCGGCGGCGATGTTGTTGGCAATCATTACGTTAGTGATTGGACAATTGCTGGTTACACATTTATTTACCTTTAAAACTACCTTAAGCATCATCGTTAACTTTGTCGGCGGCGTTTATTTTATTTATTTGCTACTGCGCGCCAATAAAAAATGGGAATAAATAATGGCAATTGAAATTCGTAATATCAGCAAATGTTATGGCAATAAGACTGTTGTCGATAATGTTTCCCTCACGATTCCGGCCGGTAAAATAACTTCGTTTATTGGTCCAAATGGTGCCGGTAAAAGTACCGTGCTGTCGATTATCAGCCGTTTACTGTCGGCGGATAGTGGGGAAGTACTGTTAAATAATGAACCACTTAATCACAAAAAGAGTAGTGAAATTGCCAAACAATTAGCGATCTTGAAGCAGAGCAACAATATTAACTTGCGTCTGACTATTGAGGATTTAGTCGCATTTGGCCGTTTCCCTTATAGTAAAGGGCATCTTACAGCCGATGATCGGCAGTTTATTGATAATGCAATTGCCTATATGGATTTGCACGATATTCGTCATCAATATATTGATAGCCTAAGTGGTGGTCAGCGACAGCGCGCTTATATTGCCATGACATTGGCGCAGGATACGGATTATATTTTATTAGATGAACCGCTAAATAATCTGGATATGAAACATTCGGTGCAAATTATGAAGGTGTTGCGCCAACTGGTGACAGAATTGCATAAAACCGTAGTAATAGTAATCCATGATATTAATTTTGCGTCTTGCTATTCCGATTACATTATTGCCATGAAAAATGGCAAATTGGTACAGCAGGGTGAGGTAGCGCACATCATGCAATCCTCTGTTTTACAGGATATTTACGATATGCCGATACCGATTCAACAAATCGATGGGCATCAAATTGCAGTTTATTTTCGATAACACAAGGAGAATTCGATGAAAAAAGTACTTTCCCAATTAGCTCTTTCTCTCACAGCAATGTGGGCGGTAAGCGTGCAAGCTGCCGATATTACGGTGGAAAATGCTGCCGGTAAACAGGTCGTGCCACAAAATCCACAACGTGTTGTGGTGTTGGATTTTGGTGCCGCGGATACGATCCGAGCCTTGGGTGCGACGGATAAAATTGTGGGTTTTCCGCAAAGTGGCAAAATCCCAGAGTATATTGCTGAATTTGGTGATAAAAAATTTACCAATGTGGGTGATTTAAAAGAGCAATCGCTGGAGAAAATTAATGAATTAAATCCGGATTTGATTATTGCCTCTAAACGTCAGGAAAAGATGATCGATAAATTTAAGGAAATTGCACCGGTATTTAACTTTGAAAATGACTACAACGATTATTATGGTTCTTTCCAACAAAATGTGCGAGCCCTTGGGAAAATCTTTGATAAGCAAAAAGTAGCCGATGAGAAATTGGCTGCATTAGAAAGCAAAGTGGCACAAGTTGCACAAGATGCTAAGGGTAAAACGGCGCTGTTAGTGTTAGTCAATGAAAGCAAAATTAGCGCATTTGGTGATGGCTCTCGTTATGCTATGGTGTATCAAAAATTCGGTTTCAAACCTATTGATGAACAAATCAAATCCTCTACCCATGGCATGAGCGTGGGCTTTGAATATATCTTAGAGAAAAATCCGGATTACTTGTTGGTGGTGGATCGCACCGCGGCAATTACAGAAAAAGCCAATAATGCGCAAACCGTGTTAGATAACGACATCATCAAACAAACTAAGGCGTATAAAAACGGCCATATCGTTTACTTGAATGCGGCTAACTGGTACTTGGCATTTGGTGGCCTACAAAGTATGGAAATTATTGCCCAGGAATTAGATTCGGCAGTTAAAAGCCACTAATTGATGAGTTGAATTGATTAAGTAAAAACGCTTATTCCATGAATAAGCGTTTTTTTATAAGTATCAAAAAGTAAAAACCGCCAAGCTTGCGCTTCGCGGTTTTTAAAATTGGATGGCGGAGGAATAGGGATTCGAACCCTAGGAGGGCGTAAACCCTCGCCGGTTTTCAAGACCGGTGCCTTCAACCACTCGACCATTCCTCCGTGATTTAAGCGGGGTGAATAATACGGATTTTCCCTTAGGTCGTCAAGGAAAGCTATGAAATTTTTGTTCAAGTGCTTATTTTTAACGCATTTTTGCAAGACAATAGCTAATAACTTCACTAACAACGCCCCTACATAATTTAGAGTTTTCTTTAAAATTAAAGCTAAGTCATTGATTTTATTAGGGTTGGCTAAAAAACTTATATTTTTTCCAAAAAAAAGCGAAACCCTTCGGTTTCGCTTTGTCTTTTTGCTAATTTTACTCTTTAGCTTGTGTCGGCACAGCGTACACATGGCTGATCGCACTATGATGACCAGCTCCGCCTTTACCATGGAAGTAATAGCGGGATTCCGTCCATTCCACGATAGGGAATGGTTCGCTGATGCTTTCATCGGCTTTTGCTTGAGTCATTGCTGCTTGTGTATGGGCCACGGCTGAAATGGTACCGCAACGGCCGTGGAATTCATATTCACTGACCCATGCTGCGGGGGGCGTCACTACACTTGGGGCAGCGACTGCCGGCATTGCTTCTGTCGCTTGTAGACGTTCAAGAGATTCTTGTACTTTCTTTTGTACCGATTCATTAGCCGGTTGGGTGATGAAATTTAATGCCGGTTTAGCTTCGGTTGCTTGTTCCTCCAACACAATGCCAGTCGCCGGAGTATTTAATCCCTGAGTGGCTTTTTGTTGTTGCAGTAATTCATCAACGGATAGGAAGTTATTTTCCTTCGGCGCATTGAGGGTCGTATAGTCGATCCATACTTTACCGCTAGACAATTCCGGAGAGGCTGCTGCAAACGTTAATGGCATCGGCGATTTTTCCGCACGACGACGGCGATTGTTATTCGCTGAACGCAAATGACGAGGCGTACGACGTTGGCGTTCTTGACGCGGTTTTTCGTGATTCACATTGTCATTGGAATTGTCGCTAACCGCTACAGCTTCGATCTCATTGGCAAGTGGAGCAACGGTTGCTTTTTCCACGATTTCTTCCACAGGAACAGCATTATTCGCTTGATTATCATCAATGCGTACCCGTTTGCGGAGATCACGGCGTTGACGACGCTCGCTAACGGTTTTTTCTTCGCGCTCAACAATTTCCGGCTCGGTTTGGTTGAGGTTTTCTGTATTATTCAATGCTTCTTCCACATTGCGGCGATTGCGACGACTATTGTTGCGTTCGCGGCTTACCGGTGCTTGTGGAGTATTTTCTTCAGGCACGGCTTTGTTATCATCGTTTCTAGTACGGCGATTATTATTGCGGCGTTCCTGATTATTGCGGTTATTGCGACCATTGTTGCGCGCATTGGAGTTATTGCGATTGTTACGGTTATTTTGCGGTTTTTCTTCCGCTTTTGGTTCCGCTGCAAATAAGGCTTTAATTTTGGCAATAATTTTTTCCAACAACGACGGCTCTTCAGCTTTGTGTTCTGCCGTTGGGGTTGGCGCTGCGGTCGGAATCGATAAGGAGACAGCTGCACTTTCCATTACTTGCTCGGAGGTTACGGCAGCGGTTTCAATATTACGGGAAACCAAGGACTCTTCCGGCACAAAGGTTTCATCTTTGGCTTCGTGAAGTTTGGCTAAGTTATAACTTAATTCATTGAATTCTTCGCCTTCGCGTACTCGGAACACGCTGAAGTGTGGGGTTTCCATCGCTTCGTTAGGTACCACAATAATATCCACATTGTGACGTTTCTCGATGTTGTGCACAGCCTTACGTTTTTCGTTAAGTAAGTAAGATGCGATTTGCACCGGAACGATTGTGTGTACTTGTTTGGTGTTTTCTTTTAAGGCTTCCTCCTCAATTAAACGTAGAATCGAGAGGGAAAGACTTTCATTATCACGCACTTTACCCGTACCTTGACAGCGAGGGCAAACATGGTGCGAGGATTCACCCAAGGACGGACTTAAACGCTGACGCGACATTTCCAGTAAGCCAAAGCGGGAAATGCGGCTGATTTGGATGCGTGCGCGATCTTGACGCACAGCATCGCGAATGCGGTTTTCTACTTCACGTTGATGGCGAACTGGAGTCATATCGATGAAGTCGATCACCACTAGACCACCTAAGTCACGTAAACGTAATTGACGGGCAATTTCGTCTGCGGCTTCAAGGTTAGTGTTTAGCGCAGTTTCCTCAATATCACCACCACGAGTTGAGCGGGCTGAGTTGATGTCGATAGCGGTAAGGGCTTCGGTTACATCAATGACGATAGAACCGCCGGAAGGCAAACGCACTTCGCGTTGGAAGGCGGATTCAATTTGCGATTCAATTTGATAATGACTAAAGAGCGGAACTTCGCCTTGGTAAAGTTTCACGCGATTAATGAAATCTGGACGCACCAATTTGATGTGGGATTTGGCTTTTTCGAAAACTTTTGGGCTATCAATTAAGATTTCGCCAATATCACGACGCAAATAGTCTCGAATTGCACGAACGATTACATCGCTTTCTTGGTGAATAAGGAATGGAGCCGGACGGCTTTCGGATGCCTGTTTAATTGCTTCCCAATGATGTAATAATACTTTTAAGTCCCATTGTAATTCTTCCGGCGATTTACCTACGCCAGCAGTTCGCACGATAAGGCCAACGCCTTCCGGTACATCCAAAGAACTTAAGGCTTCTTTTAATTCGATACGTTCGTCGCCCTCGATGCGACGGGAAATACCGCCGGCGCGAGGGTTATTTGGCATGATGACTAAGTAACTACCGGCAAGTGAAACGAAAGTAGTAAGAGCCGCGCCTTTATTGCCGCGCTCCTCTTTATTTACTTGAACGATAACTTCTTGGCCTTCTTTAAGCACATCGCGGATATTTGGACGGCCTTGGAAAACATAATCAGCCGGAAAATATTCGCGGGCAATTTCTTTTAATGGTAGAAAACCGTGACGTTCGGCACCATAGTCAACAAAGGCTGCTTCTAAACTCGGCTCAACGCGAGTGATCTTACCTTTGTAAATGTTGGCTTTTTTTTGTTCATGGCCCGGACTTTCAATATCCAGGTCGAATAACCGTTGGCCATCGACCAAGGCTACGCGCAACTCCTCTTTTTGAGTCGCGTTGATTAACATTCTTTTCATTGTCAATTTCTCTTTTAATTTAAAAGTCTTATGACTGCAAGTGCATTGGTCTTCGCCATCGACCTCGTGTTTCTCGCGAACAGTCAATCTCACGACTGTGTGTTGCTGGGTGCATTGAGAGCGTTACTAAATAGTCAAAAGCTATTTTCCGTAAAACAAAACGATGTGTGACACGTTTTGCAAGAGGCGCTTGAGTTATAAGAAAATATATTGATTTGCAATGTCTTATGCCATTCGCTGCATTGCTTTTAAATCAACGGCGGGTGTACTTTTCGTTAGCATAATTTGATGCACGGAAAGACGCGCTATTATCCACATTAGAGGGGAAATTGGCAAGGTGATTATTACTATAGTCGGCCGCCTTGTGATATGATTCGCGCGAATTTTTTACAGGTAAATTTAAATGACCGAAAAACAAACAAAAATTGTAAATCAAACGGTAAAAATGCTTCAAATTTCCGAGGATGAAGCGGGACAGCGCATTGATAATTATCTATTGGCTAAATTAAAAGGTGTACCGAAAAGCCTTATTTATCGCATTTTACGTAAAGGTGAAGTGCGGGTAAATAAAGGGCGGATTAAGCCGGAATATAAACTACAAAGTGGTGATGTTGTGCGTGTACCGCCGGTACGTGTTGCAGATAAGGGAGAGGCGCCGATATCAAAAAATTTAAATAAGGTCGCTTCTTTGGAAAGCCAGATTATTTTTGAGGATGATTGTCTGTTGGTGCTGAATAAACCCTCTGGTATTGCCGTACATGGCGGTAGTGGTTTGAATTTTGGCGTGATTGAGGCATTGCGGGCATTACGTCCAGAAGCGCGTTTTTTAGAGTTGGTGCATCGCTTGGATAGGGATACTTCAGGTATTTTATTGATCGCTAAAAAACGTTCCGCGTTGCGTAATTTGCATGAACAATTACGCGTAAAAACGGTACAAAAGGACTATTTGGCCTTGGTGCGCGGGCAGTGGCAATCCCATGTTAAATCGGTACAGGCTCCATTGTTGAAAAACGAATTAGCTAGCGGCGAGAGAATTGTAAAAGTGAGCGAGCAGGGCAAACCATCAGAAACCCGTTTTTCTATCGAAGAACGCTATGCAAATGTCACTTTAGTAAAGGCTTCACCAATAACCGGTAGAACCCATCAGATCCGAGTTCATTGTCAATATGCAGGCCATCCGATAGCACTAGATGATAAATATGGTGAGTCAGAATTTGATGCTCAAATGCGAGATTTTGGGCTTAATAGGTTGTTTTTACACGCTTTTTCTATTCGGTTTGAACATCCTAAGAGTGGCGAGATATTACGTTTAACAGCTCCCTTAGATAAAACGATGAAACTTGTGTTACAAAAGCTACGGGAAAATCAATAGACAATATAAGGCTTTATTGTTATATTCGCGACCGGAGACAGCAAGTTTCTATCATTAAATCAAACTAATAACAAAGGATAGCAAAATGGCAAAAGGACAATCTTTACAAGATCCTTACTTGAACGCACTACGTCGTGAGCGTATTCCCGTTTCAATTTATTTAGTAAACGGTATTAAATTACAAGGTCAAATCGAATCTTTCGATCAATTTGTGATTTTATTGAAAAATACAGTGAATCAAATGGTGTACAAGCACGCAATTTCTACAGTTGTACCAGCTCGTTCAGTATCTCACCATAATAACAATGCTCATCAAAATAACGTAGCTGATGCTAGCGAACAAAGTGAACCTCAGGCTGAATAAGTTACCATAATGAGCCAAACTCAAATTATCAATGCGGTTGAAAATGCAAATGTTTCGACCGCATTTTCTTTGTCTTCAATGTCAATGGAAACAGCGATTGCTGTTCAAGTTTGGTTTGACAAAGAAAATAACGATGATTTACAGGAATTTTTACTGCTAGCTGAGTCAGCTAAGGTAAATGTCCTGCAAATAATGACAACCCGTCGTAATGTTCCACAGGCGAGATATTTTGTTGGTAGCGGGAAAGCAGAGGAAATTGCAGATGCGGTACATCAGCTTGATATTTCGGTTGTTTTGGTTAACCATCAGTTGACACCAGCTCAGACTCGTAACTTAGAGAATCTTTGCCAATGTCGCGTAATCGACCGAACAGCCCTCATTTTGGATATTTTTGCTCAGCGTGCTCGTTCCCACGAAGGGAAATTACAGGTTGAGCTAGCTCAGTTAAAACATTTATCTAGCCGCTTGGTTGGAAGAAAAACCGGGCTTGATCAGCAAAAAGGTGCAGTCGGTTTACGCGGACCGGGGGAGACTCAATTAGAAACGGATCGTCGTTTAATCAAAGTACGTATTGCTCAATTACAAAATAGGCTAGCCAAGGTAGAAAAACAACGCAATCAAAATCGTCAAACACGGCAAAAAGCCGATATTCCCACAATTTCTTTAGTGGGATATACCAATGCGGGTAAATCCACACTATTCAATTTTATTACGCAAGCTAATGTGTATGCGGCTGATCAACTTTTTGCTACCTTGGACCCCACATTAAGACGCCTGCAAATTCAAGATGTTGGTACGGCCATTCTTGCCGATACGGTAGGCTTTGTGCGTGATTTACCCCATGATCTGGTTTCGGCGTTTAAATCGACTTTACAAGAAACTGTGGAAGCTAGTTTGTTATTGCACATTATTGATGCTTCAGATAATCGTAAGTTAGAAAATATCGAAGCTGTCAATTCGGTATTGGAAGAAATTAAAGCGGACAACGTGCCTGTGTTGCTGGTATATAACAAGATAGATTTATTGGAAAATGTTGCACCGCATATTGAATATGATGACGAAAACAAACCGGTTGCTGTATATCTTTCGGCTCATTCTGGGGGCGGGATAGCTCTATTGCTCGAGGCGATTAAAGTACGTTTAACAAATGAGATTCTTTCTTTTACGCTCACTTTACTTCCGCAAGAAGGTAAAATTCGTCATGCACTTTACCAGTTAGATAGCATTTGTGAGGAAAAGATCTCAGATAAAGGCGAATTTATTCTGCGGGTGAGAGTCGATAAAGTTGAATGGCTCAGACTGTGTAAACAATTCCCTCAACTATCTGAAATTATTTACTAATTCCGTACTGCTTTAGTTTATTAGCTATTGCTGTGTGTGATACGCCTAAACGCTGTGCTAATTTTCTTGTACTTGGGTATTCTCGGTAAAAGGCGCGTAGAATATTTGCTTCATATCCATCCATAATTGCTTGTAAGCTTAGGCCTTCGAATTGTCCTGTTTCAATTGTGGTATGCTCAGGTGCTGAAATTGATAAGACTTTATTGTCTAACGGGGCATTTCCTGACAGAGAACAGGCTTGATAGAGTGTATTGTAGAGTTCACGAACATTTCCTGGCCAAGTTTGTTGCTGTAATAGATGAATAAACTCTGCGGAATAAGTTGGCTTTGGGATGTTCAGTTGTTGAGATATTTGAGTTAAAAATATTTCACTTAGTGGGACTATATCCTCAATTCGTTGGCGCAACGGTGGAATATTTATACGTAAGACATTAAGTCGATGGAATAGATCTAGACGGAGTTTTCCCTGTTCAAGTAGCGTTTCAGGGGATTCCTGCATGGTGCAAATGACCCGTACATTGGCATGGTGCTCTTGCTCTTCTCCAACTCGACGAAAAGAGCCATCAGTTAGAAAACGCAAGAGTTTAGCCTGTAAATTTAATGAAAGTTCCGCGACCCCATCGAGTAATACACTACCGCCATCCGCGTATTCGAAGAAACCGATAGTTTGGCTATTTCCGACTTTACGGCCAAACATTTCACTTTCTGCATCATTATCGGGTAATCCGGCACAGTTTACTGCGATAAACTTATGGTCTTTACGCAATCCGCTCCAATGACATGCCTTTGCTAACAGATCCTTACCTGTTCCAGTTTCGCCTTGAATAAGTAACGGCACATCAAACATTGCGAATTTTTTTGCATTATCCACAGTTCTTTTCATTTCCGGACTTTGCGTTACAAAGCAGGCGAAGGGATTTTGAGGATCAAATTCAAAAGACATAATGGCTCCAATTTCAAAGGAGCCGTTATCATATCCTGCATTACATAGGGTGTAAATTTTTATTGACGTTAAACTGAATTTTCTAGCCAACGTTGCCAACATTGATAAATAAATTGTCGTTCAGAGACAAATTGATTTTCTTCAACGATAGGCGGGTGGCCAAGTAAATTGAGTTGATGAATTTTGTTACGCATAGCCGTGTAAGCATTTTTTAAGGCTTCACCTTCATCTTGCAGTATGATGTTTTGTTCCACCATTGAGTCAAATATTCTGACATTATCTGACCAACGGGTAAGTAGTGGATTTTTTGGTGCATGAGCTAGCATTAAATATTGTGCGATAAATTCAATATCGGTAATGCCACCACGATCAGTTTTGAGATTGAACTGATCTTTTGACGAGTGGGATAAATGCTCATACATTTTTTGCCGCATTTCTATGACGTCCTGTGTAAGTTTATTTATATCGCGTGGAGTCATAAGTACGCGTTGACGGATTTCAGTAAATTGATGTTGTAAATGTGCTTCTCCATAAACACTGCGAGCTCTTACCAATGCTTGGGTTTCCCAAGTCCAGGCTTCATTGAGTTGATAGTTCTCAAACGCCTGGAAAGAACAGCCTAAAAGTCCGGCATCACCGGATGGGCGCAGCCGCATATCCACTTCATAGAGTACCCCTGCACTAGTATTTAGACTAAAAATACTGACAATTTTTTGTGCCAAGCGAAGATAGAATTGGTTGTTATCAATACTTTTCTTTCCCCCGGCAGTAAAGCCAGGTAGTGGCTGGTAGAGGAAGACTAAATCTAAATCCGATTTATAACCTAATTCTAGGCCGCCCAGTTTACCGTAACCTACAACTAAAAAGCCTTTTTCATCAGGCTTGTCCAGTAATGCCTCAGGAACACCAAAACGCCGACTGACTTGTTCCCAGGCAAAATTAACTACTGCGCCAATAATTGCTTCAGCCAGATAGGTTAGGTGATCACTTACTTTCATTACCGGTAGTACACCGAGAATGTCAGCTGCAGCAACTTTTAACAACATCATTTGTTTAAATTGGCGTAACCCATCGATAAATAGTTCTTCATCATCGGGTGGTAAACGTAATAAATAGCGAGTTAATTCGGCAGAGTATTCATTTAAGGGCAATGGGTTACGTAATGCCTGAGCATTTAATAGTTCGTCTAATAGAATTGGATGACGGGCCAATTGTTCGGCGATCATTGGTGAATGAGAGCAGAGTTCAATTAATTGAGTTAGCGCCGGTGGGTTTTCTTGCAATAATTCTAAATAAGTTGTTCGGCCTGCTATTTTATCAATGATATTGAGAATTCGAGGCAGTAGGGTATTGTAATCCGTTTGAAGAAATATCAAATTTAGTAATGTTGGCATTAATCGGGTTAACACTTCGCGTCCGCGGTGCCCAATAGCCCGGCGGGCTAGTGACAGATTAAATAGTTGTAGCTTCTCCGCTAATTCTGCCTGGTGGTCTTGTTCGACACCATTCTCAGTCAGAATTTGTAAAATCTCCGTTTGATCTGCGTCTAAAAATCCTGCCCATTGTTCGGTTTCATTATTATCTTCCTTCTCTTCTCCGATCAGCCCATTAAATACATCTCTTACGTTTTTTTGATGCTGTTGCAAGGTGTGATAAAAGCCCTCCCAGTTTGCAAACGGTTCGGAATGCATCGTGATATTCTGATATTCGTCGAAATAGCTATACTGTTTGCATCCTAGGATCAGGCGGGAGCGGTCAAGCTGATTATCAGGTAATACCTGAGTTTGTTGGTCATCAATAGCTTGTAGTAGGTTTTCTACTCGACGTAAAAAAATATATGCGGCTCGTAAGGCTTGTTCCTGCTCTGCAGAGATTAATGATAATCGGCTTAATTCTGGCAAGATATTGAGTAATGAATGCTGTTGTAAGGCATTTTCTCGTCCACCACGAATCAGCTGGAAAACCTGTACGATAAATTCAATTTCGCGAATACCGCCAGCACCAAGCTTAATATTATTGATTAGTCCGCGTCGGCGAACTTCACGGGCTATTTTATTTTTCATTTCCCGTAAAGCCTGAATAGCACTGAAATCAATGTAACGACGGTATACAAAAGGTCGTAGTAATTTCTGTAAAATTAATGCTTGTGGATCATTTTCTTTTAGTCCAAGAACCCGCGCTTTAATCATTGCATAGCGTTCCCAATCCCGTCCTTGATCTTGGTAGTATTGTTCCAGGGCTGAAAAACTTAAGGCTAATGCTCCATTATCTCCAAAGGGACGTAATCGCATATCGGTACGGTAAACGAAGCCCTCTGCAGTAAATTGATCTAATGCATTAATTAAGCGTTGCCCTAGACGAGTAAAGAATTTTTGGTTATCCACTGCGCGTCGTCCACCAGAGGTTTCTCCGGCTTGCGGATAAGTAAAAATTAAATCAATGTCGGAAGAAAAATTAAGTTCTTTTCCGCCTAATTTCCCCATTCCTAAAATATAGAGTTGTTGCGGGTATCCATTATCATCAAGCGGAGTCCCCATTTCCTCACAGGCTTTTTGGTATAGCCAATCACGAGCACCAATAATCAGGGCTTCGGCAAGTTCAGACAGTTGAATAAAAATTTGTTCAACGGTAGCTAAGTTTAAGCTTTGACAAAAACTTAATTTTGCCATTTCCTGATAACGGAAGTAGCGTAAATTACGATATAGCTCATCCTCATCAATTACATCATTTAAGATAATTGCTAGACGTTGTGAATAATTATCGCAATCGGCAAATGTTGGCGGAGACTTTAACCATTGTGTGAATTGAAATTCTTGGTTGGTAGTGTTTGTTGGATTGAGCGGGCGGCTAAGAAATTTTTGCAAAAAATCTGACATGGCAATGGCATAGCCGATTTGTTGTAAAGGGCTATTGACTGCTATATGAGATAATTGATTAAGATACCCTTTTTGCTGTGATTCAGGGAGTAATTCAATGAGTTGGATGAGTTTTTCTTCAATAAGCGCAGTCGTGATTTCCATTACCTTGTCCTTTTAAATATTTTTTACCCTTTCCAATACCGATGTTAATGCATTTTCAGGGGCTAAACTATCCAGCCATTGTAGTTCACTAGGCCAACCACGCAACCAGGTAATTTGCCGTTTAGCTAGTTGGCGGGTTGCGCAAATGCCGCGGAAAATAGCTTCATCAAGATCGTAATCACCGCGCAGGTGTTCCCACATTTGGCGATAACCAACACAGCGAATTGATGGAAGGTCGATATTTAAATCATTTCGCTGATAGAGTGCTTTTACTTCATCTAGAAAGCCCAATTCCATCATTTTATGAAAACGTTGCTCTATGCGTTGATGCAAAACACTTCTTTCAGCCGGAGCGATAGCAAATTGTAAAAAGTGATAAGGGAGCTCTTCTCCCTTTTGTTCGGTTAAGGTTGTAAGACTTTTTCCGGTTAAATAAAAAACTTCCAATGCTCGATTAATGCGTTGACTGTCATTTGGATTGATACGCAAAGCTGATGTTGGATCAATTTGTGCCAACTCTTGATGCAACGTCGGCCAACCTAGTTTCTCGGCTTTCTCACTAATTTCCGCTCTCACCACCGGATCGGCTGAAGGTAAAGGTGAAAGGCCTTCAATTAAGGCTTTGTAGTAGAGCATAGTGCCACCGACTAGCAATGGGATCTTACCTTGAGCAACAATATCATCCATTTCCCGTAAGGCATCAGCGCGAAAGTTCATTGCAGAATAACTTTCGGCAGGATCCAAAATATCAATGAGTCGGTGTGGCGCTAAGGCTAATTCAGCCTTGCTAGGCTTGGCAGTACCAATGTCCATGTCCTTATAAATCAAGGCCGAATCAACGCTAATTACTTCAACAGGTAGCGCTTGACGTAGTGCGATGGCTAAATCCGTTTTTCCCGAAGCTGTTGGCCCCATTAAAAAAAGTGCTGTCGGTTTATTCATAGTTTTTCAAGTAGCGGTGTCCAGTTTATCGGATGCAATAGTTCTTCAGGGAGATGCTGCCCACTTTGTTGTAAATGTTCCGTTTCTCCGAGTAGAGCGATTGCATCAGGTAATTCATGAATTGGCTTAAAATCGATTAGTAAGCACAATTGCTCAAGAAAATCATTTTTTTCGTGATGGTCATTTAATAGTGTAACAATACAGTGTTGTAAATTTTGTTGGCGTAATAGCTGTGGAACCCGATTGAGGGTAAGACGGTATTGGTCTGCATTAGCGATAAATTCAAAACCATGACGTTGAAATTCTTCTGCTAGTTGCTGCCAACGGGAAAACTGTTGTTTATCCAAGCGAAATACTAGAGGGATCAACAAGGCTTGTTGGGGGATCTGTTTCTGCTTAAACCAAAGCTGACAATGCCATTGTTGCAGTTTTTGAATGGATAGCAAATAACAGTATTGCTGGCGACGTAATAATAGTGCCTGTTGTTCAATAATTGCTAAAAGATGTAAATGTCCGCCGGTTTCCGTTGAAGTGGAAGAGGGCGTTATGAGTGATGGTGTGAGCGTACTTTCACTCTCTTTATCTTTCACAGTAACCGTGTGTTCGTTAGAAAGAGCAGGGCTCCCCTTGTCCAAGTCGGAAGGGATAGCGCTATCAGAAACCGTGACTGTGGATGTATTTAAAAGCTCCGCGTATAAATGTTGTTCTTTTTTGCTTGGTACACTTGGTTTATGGAAATGCGATGATGTTGAAAATATATCTGTTTTCTTAAGAGGCGCCTTGGATTCAGGCGGTCGGGTAAAAATATTTTCGCCCGCGGCCGCACGGTTACCTTTACTAGCCCATTGTGGGGCAGGCTCTCGAATTTCATTCACTGTGTAAGGTAATTGCGTTTGCTGTTGCAAAGCATTACTAATGCCTTGGCAGATAAAATCATGAATTAGGCGGGCTTGATGGAAACGAACCTCATGCTTAGTTGGATGTACATTTACATCGACTTCATGCGGATTCAGATCTAAAAACAGTATAAATGCCGGATATTGCTCGGTGCTTAAATAATCACCGTAGGCCTGCTTAATGGCGTGGTTGATTACCTTATCGCGCACCATACGACCGTTGATATAGCAATAGGCTAAATCATTTTGCGCACGGTTGAATTGTGGTTCAGCTACCCAACCGGATAAATGTAGATCACCGTGGCGCCAGTCAATGCGTAATGCATGGGAGACAAAAGTATCACCACAAATTGCTGCAACTCGTTTTAGTTGTTGTTCTGGCGTAACGGCAGGACGGTATTGGCGAACGATTTTGCCGTTATGGCTGAGGTTGAAAGCAATATTGAATTTGGCTAAGGCAATGCGGCGAATAACTTCATCAATATGGGCAAATTCGGTTTTATCGGTACGTAGGAATTTACGGCGAGCAGGTGTGTTAAAAAATAAATTGGCGACTTCCACCGTACTACCGACAGGATGGGCGGCCGGTTTGATGACCGCCTGCATATCTCTTCCTTGCACATAAACCTGCCAGGCTTCTGTTTGTTCGGCGGTACGTGAGGTGAGTGTGAGACGGGAAACCGAGCTAATACTGGCGAGTGCTTCACCACGAAATCCCAAACTTAGAATGGCTTCTAAATCATCGGCGTCGCTAATTTTGCTTGTGGCATGGCGGGCTAACGCTAATGCTAATTCATCTTTAGCGATACCACAGCCATTATCACGCACTCGAATTAATCCTGCGCCACCGTTTTCAATATCAATTTCAATTTTTGAGGCGCCGGCATCCAGGCTGTTTTCTACCAATTCTTTCACAACCGAGGCAGGCCGCTCAACGACCTCTCCGGCTGCGATTTGATTGGCCAATTGCGGAGAAAGAATACGGATTGCCATTATTTTTCCTTGAGCTTAATTTTTTGTCCGGCGATCACTTTGCCATTTTTCAATTGCGGATTTAATTTTAACAATCGAGTTGCCGGCAAATTATATTGACGGGCTACAGCGTAGAGCGTTTGATCCTTCTCGACAACGTGATAATCGGGAATTTTTTTAGCGGCAGACTTATCTTCTTTCTGCGGTGTCGCTTCGACAATTTTAGAATCTTTTTTATCTGCCTTATTTTTGTTTTTCTCGTCTTTGACATCCTTGTTTGGCTGATTTTTCTTCTCGTCAGTGGATTTAGGCGGAGTGCTATTTTTTCCGTTATCCGGAATTTTCAAAGTTTCGCCAACCCACAATTCATTGCGTTTTAAATTATTCAAACGAACGATATCAGCAGTTTTAACCTGATATTTATTGGCCAAAAGACCAAGATTTTCACCTTTTTTCACCTGATGACGCAGACCACTGTCTTTAATTGTCGGTTCTTCTTTATCTTTTTTATCCTTTTGGACATCTTCAGATTTACTGTTGGTAGCTTTAGCTTCTTTTTTATCTTGAGTTTTTGCATTGGCGGGTATTTTTATAGTCTCGCCAATCCACAATTCCTTACGTTTTAATTTGTTGAGCGCAACGATATCAGCCACCTTGACACCATATTGGCTGGCGAGTGAGCCTAAACTCTCACCGTTTTTTACCTTGTGTTTGATGATTTGGTCGGCGTTGTCGTTTTTGCCGTCTTTGGAAGTATCATTATCTGTCGATGACTCATCATCTAATGCAACGATAGATTTTAAATTACCGTTGCGATAGCTTACTAAGCCTTCATAAATCATATAGGCAATGCGGCGCCGATAGGCCGGCGTATTGAGCTTTTGCTCTTCTTCCATATTCGATAGAAAACCCGTTTCCACTAATACGGAAGGTATATCCGGTGAGCGTAATACACCGAGGCTGGCGTGTTGTGGCGTGTTGCGCGACAGTGAGGTAACACGGGCAAAACGACGTAAAATATTGTTGCCTAATTGGTAACCGGTACGTTGGCTGTGACCGAATTGCAAATCTAATACGGTTTGATCCAAGTATTTATCGTTGTTATGCGATAGCACTTTACCTGCGCCGCCTAATAATTCGGAGCGTTTTTCATCATCCTCTAGCCATTGACCCATTTCATCATTAGCTCGGCGATTCGATAATACCCATACGGAGGCACCGCGTAAGGCTGGATTTTCTGAGGAGTCAGCATGAATGGAAATGAGAAAGTTGGCCTTATACTTACGTGCGATTTCCGAGCGTTCCGGGACGGAAATATAATAATCACCACGGCGGGTTAGAACGCCTTTAAAATTTGGATCTTTATCAAGTAAGGCCTTTAATTCACGAGCGATCGATAGAGTGATGTTTTTTTCGTAAATTTTTAAATTACGCCCGATTGCGCCAGGATCTTTACCGCCATGACCAGGATCAATGGCAATGATCCAAGGGGCCGCGTTTACGGAAATGGAAAACAGCGCCGTTAAGGCGCCGAGTAGAAAAAAGAATTTTGCTTTCATGAATCTTAAAGTTCGCTAATAATCTGATGCCCGAGCTCAGTTTGAGCAACCGCTCGCAGGGAGCGAGCATCATCTACATAATCAAGAAAAAGTTCTAAATCGGCCGACGGTAGCAATTCGCCGCCCTTTTCCGGCCATTCCAAAATGCATATCGCGCCCTTATCGAAATAATCACGAATGCCCATGTATTCAAGTTCCTCAGGGGAGGCAAGACGATAGAGATCAAAATGATAAATCGCCTTATCAGCAATTTGATATTCTTCCACAAGGGTATAGGTTGGGCTTTTTACATTACCTGCAAATCCTAAGCCTTGAATCATGCCGCGGGTAAATGTGGTTTTGCCCGCACCTAAATCGCCATGTAAATAAATCACCACTGCGCGAGGACTGGCTTGAGCCATCACGATTTGTGCCAAATGCTTGGCAAAACGGCGCATAGTGACTTCATCGGGCAGGTATTGGGTAAATTCATTCATGGTGATATTAAACATGGAAAAAAGTGGCTGAATTCTATCGTATTTTGGTTGTTTATTTAAGGGATTTTAAGTGATGGAGCGGAAAATTTCCTAGCGATTTGCCAAATAAATAAAATGTCACATTTATTTTGGGTTTTTAAAATGAATGCTAATAAAATCAATGACTTAAGTGTGATTTTAGAGAAAAAACCGAAAAGCAACAGGGCGTTTAGATGTCACGTTTTGAGTTAATGGAGTTTTAACAGAGAAATTGGAGCGGGAAACGAGGCTCGAACTCGCGACCCCGACCTTGGCAAGGTCGTGCTCTACCAACTGAGCTATTCCCGCGGAGAGAAGACAGACTAGAGATTGGAGCGGGAAACGAGGCTCGAACTCGCGACCCCGACCTTGGCAAGGTCGTGCTCTACCAACTGAGCTATTCCCGCTTTGCGTCTGTGCAACGGGCGCTCATTATACGAATATTTGCGCCCCGTGCAAGGGCAAAAATGCATAATAATGCAGGTTTGCCGAAAAATTCATCAATTGAGATTTAAGAAGTGCTCGCGATAGTAAGCTAATTCTTTGATGGATTCACGAATATCGTCTAATGCCAAATGTGTGTTTTGTTTGCTAAATCCATCCAATATTTCCGGTTTCCAACGGCGAGCTAGTTCTTTTAAGGTGCTGACATCAAGGTGGCGGTAATGGAAATAATCAGCTAATTCAGGCATATATTTGAATAAAAAGCGTTTATCCTGTGCCACACTATTGCCACAAATTGGCGAGCAACCTTTATCAACATAGCGTTTTAAAAAATCCAATGTTTGTAATTCAGCCGCCCGTTCGGTTAGGCGGCTTTGCTTAACCCGTTCAATGAGACCATTAGCGGTGTGGGTTTTGACGCACCAGTCGGACATTTTGTTGAGTAGAGCATCATCTTGGTGAACAGCTAAAACCGGACCTTCGGCTAAAATATTGAGATCCTTATCGGTCACGATGGTGGCGATTTCGATGATACGTTCGGATTCAGGATCCAGTCCGGTCATCTCTAAGTCAATCCAAATCAGATTTTGGTTATCTAATGGCATAATTTCAGGTATCCTTATGGCAATTTTAAACGCTAGCTATTGTAGCCAAAAACAGGTTAAAAAACGATTCCACTTTATGAGCAAACGTAAACTGACCCAAAATCAAACCCGCCGAATTCGTTCGAATAATGCCAAAGCATTGCATCGCCATCGTCAACAAAAAGAACCACAATGGGCCGATGAAATGCTCGGCCCGACCCAAGAGGGAATAGTCGTTTCCCGTTATGCGATGCATGCCGATATTGAAGATGAGCGAGGAGAATGTTTTCGCTGTAATTTACGTCGCACGCTGAGCTCATTAGTGGTGGGGGATCGCGTTATTTGGCGTAAGGGCAATGAGCAGCTGCAGGGCGTGAGCGGGGTTGTTGAAGCGATTCATCCTCGTCGTAATGAAATTTCCAGACCGGATTATTATGACGGTTTAAAACCTATCGCAGCTAATTTGGATCGCATAATTATTGTCTCGGCGGTGTTGCCGGAGCTGTCCTTAAACATTATCGATCGTTATTTGGTGGTTTGTGAAAATGCCGGTATTGACCCCTTAATCGTAGTAAATAAAGGTGATTTGTTGAGTAGCGAACAAGAGCAGGAAGTGGAGAATCTATTACAGATTTATCGCGATATCGGCTATCAAACCTTAATTATTTCGGCGGAAACCGGTAAAAATATGGATAAGTTGATAGGTTTTTTAAGTGAGGGCACAGCGATCTTCGTTGGCCAATCAGGCGTGGGTAAATCTAGCCTGATCAATCATATTCTGCCCGAAGAGGCTGCACAGGTCGGAGAAGTCAGTGAGATATCAGGCCTAGGACAGCATACAACTACGGCATCCCGATTATATCATTTGCCGAATGGCGGACATTTAATTGACTCTCCGGGAATTCGGGAATTTGGTTTGTGGCATTTGGATGCGGCGCAAATTACCCAAGGATATCGTGAGTTTCAATATGTTTTAGGTAGCTGTAAATTTAGGGATTGCAAGCATTTGGATGATCCCGGCTGTGCGTTGCGTGAAGCTATGTTAGCAGGAAAAATTTCGGCATTGCGCTACGATAACTATCATCGTTTAATCGCGGGCTTAAATGAGACCCGTTCACAGCGGCATTTTTCTACAAATTAACCAAATATAGTTTAAATTGTCAGCGGTTTTTTTCTTTCTGGTGAAATTCCTTGATTCTTTGCCATTTAACAAGGATACTATGGCTATTTTCTATAGCAGGTTTTCAAAATTTAACCATTATCAATTAGAGGTAACATTATGTTCTCAAAAGATGTCGAAATTACAGCACCTAACGGTTTGCATACTCGCCCTGCCGCACAATTTGTGAAAGAAGCCAAAGCCTTTGCTTCTGATATTACCGTCACCTCTGGCGGTAAAAGCGCCAGTGCAAAAAGCCTGTTCAAACTGCAAACTTTGGGGCTAACCCAAGGCACTGTAATCACCATCTCGGCAGAAGGTGACGATGAACAGCAGGCCGTTGAGCATTTGGTCGCGTTAATCCCGACTCTTGAGTAATCAACAACAAATACAGCCATAAACCCTGCGGTTTATGGCTTTGTTTTATAATCACTTATTATCTCGGAAGGTTACTATGATCTCAGGTATTCCCGCTTCTCCTGGCATTATCTTTGGTAATGCGTTGGTTCTTAAAGAAGAACAAATCGTTCTTGATACACAAAAAATCACTGATGAGCAAATCGATGCTGAAATTGCCCGTTTCTATGAAGGCCGTAAAGCTGCTGTAGAGCAGTTGAGTTCTATCAGAGATCGTGCGTTAGCGTCATTGGGCGAAGAAAAAGCGGCCATTTTTGAAGGCCACTTAATGATTTTGGAAGATGAAGAATTAGAAGAAGAAATCATTGATTACTTGCGTTCTCATAAAGTAAATGCCGGTGTTGCTGCAAGCAAGATTATTGATCAGCAAGTCGCAATGTTATCAGAAATTGATGATGAATATTTGAAAGAGCGTGCCGGTGATATTCGTGATATCGGTAATCGTTTGATTAAAAATATCCTCGGTATGAAAATTGTCGATCTCGGTGATATTAATGAAGAGGTTATTTTAGTCGCTTACGACTTGACACCATCGGAAACTGCACAGCTAAATTTAGATAAAGTGCTTGGCTTTATTACCGATATTGGTGGTCGTACATCCCATACCTCCATCATGGCGCGTTCTCTTGAATTACCGGCAATTGTGGGTACTAATAATGTAACCCAGTTAGTCAATAATGGTGATTTCTTAATTTTAGATGCAATTAACAATCAGGTTTATGTGAATCCGAGCGATGAGAAAATTGCCGAATTAAAAGCCTTAGAAGTTAAATTAGCCGAAGAAAAAGCCGAGTTGGCCAAATTGAAAGATTTACCAGCGATTACTTTAGATGGACATCGTGTCGATGTAGTAGCAAATATCGGAACTATTCGTGATTGCGAAGGCGCAGATCGTAATGGTGCTGAAGGGGTTGGCCTCTATCGTACGGAATTCCTATTTATGGATCGTGATCAGTTACCGAGCGAAGAAGAACAGTTTATTGCTTACAAAGAAGTGGTAGAGGCAATGAATGGTCGTTTGGTGGTATTGCGTACCATGGATATCGGTGGAGACAAGGAATTACCGTATTTGAACTTGCCGAAAGAAATGAACCCATTCCTAGGTTGGCGCGCAGTACGTATTGCATTAGATCGTCGTGAAATTCTGCATGCCCAACTGCGTGCAGTATTGCGCGCTTCCGCATTTGGTAAATTGGCGGTGATGTTCCCGATGATTATTTCCGTGGAAGAAATTCGCGAATTGAAATCAGTGATCGAAACTTTGAAATCTGAATTACGTCAAGAGGGCCATGCCTTTGATGAAAATATTCAAGTCGGCGTCATGGTAGAAACGCCATCTGCAGCAGTTAATGCTAAATTCTTAGCCAAAGAAGTGGATTTCTTCAGTATTGGTACCAACGATTTAACCCAATATACCTTGGCAGTGGACCGCGGTAACGAATTGATTTCCCATCTTTATAATCCAATGAGTCCATCGGTTTTAGGCTTAATCAAACAGGTTATTGATGCGTCCCACGCAGAAGGTAAATGGACCGGCATGTGCGGCGAGCTTGCCGGGGATGAACGGGCGACCTTATTATTACTAGGTATGGGCTTAGACGAATTTAGTATGAGTGCTATTTCTGTACCGCGTATCAAGAAATTGATTCGTGGTGTAAATCATCAAGCGGTGAAACAATTAGCAGCGCAGGCGCTGGAAAAACCGACAGCTGCCGAAATCGAGCAATTAATTGCGGAATTTTCCGCGCAACATGCGTTAAATTAGATACAAAATTATCGTTTTACGTTAAAATGTCGCCGTATTTTATTAATAGGAGATTAAAATGGGCTTATTTGACAAATTATTTGGTTCAAAAGAAAACAAATCCGTCGAAGTTCAAATTTACGCACCGCTATCTGGTGAAATCGTAAATATTGAAGATGTGCCGGATGTTGTATTCTCCGAAAAAATTGTTGGAGACGGTATTGCGATTCGCCCAAACGGTAACAAGATTGTTGCACCGGTTGACGGCGTTATTGGTAAAATTTTTGAAACCAATCATGCATTTTCTATGGAATCAAAAGAAGGTGTCGAATTATTCGTTCACTTTGGTATTGATACCGTAGAATTAAAAGGTGAAGGCTTCACTCGAGTGGCGGCCGAAGGTCAAAGTGTCAAACGTGGCGACACCGTAATCGAGTTTGATTTAGCGTTGTTAGAATCTAAAGCTAAATCCGTATTAACGCCGGTAGTTATCTCAAATATGGATGAAATTGCCAGTATTGAGAAGAAATCAGGCGAAGCGATTGCTGCAGAAACCGTTGTGTTAACGTTGAAAAAATAATGTTTTAATTCCCTCAAAAATCCGCTTTCTTTTAAGCGGATTTTTTATATGTAAGGTGAGTTAAGGAGAGAGCATGATTTATTCTTTATATGGTGCCATGCAACATTATGCTTGGGGAGGCCAAGATTATATTCCTCAGCTGCTAGGACTAAAATCCAATGGTGAACCTTGTGCGGAATGGTGGTTAGGAGCTCATCCGGCCGCTCCAGCTGAGCTTGAAATTCACGGTCAAAGACAAAAGTTAGCCGATTTCCTACATGAAAACCCACAGGCGTTAGGTAACGAAAGTCGCCAAGCTTTTGGTGATGAATTGCCTTACTTGCTAAAAATTTTGGATGTGGCACAGCCTTTATCGATTCAATTGCACCCGACCAAGGCGCAGGCAGAAGAAGGTTTTAGCCGGGAAAATGCACAAGGTATCGTACTTAATGATGCTAAACGGACCTATAAAGATCGTAATCATAAGCCGGAGATGATGATTGCCTTATCGGATTTTTGGCTATTGCACGGTTTTAAATCAAAGGCGGCGATTATTGAGAGTCTATCTGCCCATGCCTCTTTACAAAATTTGGCTAAGCAGCTGGAAAATCAGGATTTGCATGCTTTTTATGGTGAAATTATGCACGCGGATCAAGCTCGATTAGCGGCTTGGTTATTACCGATTATCGATGCGCGCCAAGCGGATTTCGCCGCCGGTTTATTGCAACCAAACGAGCCGGATTACTGGCTGCTGTACACTTTGCAGGCGATGAATATTACACGGGATAAATTGGATCCGGGTTTATTGTGTTTTTATTTGTTTAACATTGTAGCACTTAAACAAGGCGAAGGAATTTATCAAGCAGCAGGCATTCCACACGCCTATTTGCGCGGTCAAAATATTGAATTGATGGCTTGTTCCGACAATGTCGTACGCGGTGGATTGACTCCGAAGTTTGTCAATATTGAGGAATTGCTACGAATTGTGGATTGTAGTGAAATCGAGCCGCAAATTATTGCTGCAGCACCATTACAAGCTGAGGTGTTCGATTATCTCACATCAGCCGAAGATTTTGCTTTACAGCATCTTGCATTAAATGCAGGACAAACAGGCACTCATACCGCCGCGAGTGCGCAAATCATGTTAGTGATGGCCGGTGCAGTGCAGTTACGTGATGGCAACAATGTAATCCACCTGCGCCAAGGACAAAGTGCCTTTATTACTGCCGACAGTCGGTATCAATTGGAGGCTGTTGCTGAAGGATATGCGGTGGTAGCTAAGCTGCCCTAGTGTGATTTTTTATCAAAAGTGAGTTAAAGCCTTGTAGTATAAGGCCTTAACCCTCTTTGTAGCATCAAAAATGTCCTTTATGCCTATTTTTTAGTTAGGGCTAATAAAATCAATGAGTTACATGCGGTTTTGAGAAAAATATGGAAAACCAATACCGCGTTTTCTAACCAATAAAAAAACCTCCGATTACGCAGGTTTTTTATTATTCAATTATTTGGATACTTTCATATCTTAACAATTGGGTTGCTGCCCACTTCTACTATTTTAAATTAAGCACTTTGCTCAAGGCGTGGAAAAATTTGTCATTTTCAGCCGGTAGGCCAATGCTAATGCGCAAATGATTCGGCAGACCGTAACCGGCAATCGGGCGAACGATGACGCCTTCATGCAACAATGCTTGATAAATTGGTGCCGCGGGCTGTTTGAAATCGATGGTAATAAAGTTGCCTTTCGATGGGATATAGTCAAGTCCATGTTGTTGACAGAAGGCTTCATAACGAGTCATTTCTGCTCGATTATTGGCCGCAACTTGGGCAACAAAGGTATCATCCTTGAGTACCGCACAGGCCGCCGCTAATGCCACCGCATTACAGTTGAATGGCTGGCGCACACGGTTGAGTAAGTCAGCGATTTCTGGGTTGGAGACGGCATAACCAATGCGTAAACCCGCCAAACCATAGGCTTTTGACAACGAACGAGAGACAATCAGATTCGGATATTTTTGTAATAAAGCGAAAGAATCCACCCGTTCGGCCGGAGCAGTAAATTCAGTATAAGCTTCATCTAAGACGATGATTACGTTGGCTGGAACCTGCGCTAAAAAGTTATCTAATTCTTGATGCGTAAGGAAATTGCCGGTCGGGTTGTTTGGGTTAGCGATAAAAATCAGTTTAGTTTTCGGATTAATAGCCGCCAAGAAACCGCTTAAATCATGCCCCCAGTTTTTTGCCGGAATTTCCCGAGCCACCGCGTTAATCGCTTTGCTGACTAACGGATACACGATAAAGGCATATTGCGAGAAAATGACTTCATCACCTTCAGCGGCGAAGGTGTGAGCAAATAATTCCAATAAATCATTGGAGCCATTACCTAGGGTGATTTGATTCGGGGCTAGTCCGTATTTTTCAGCGATACAGCGTTTGAGTTCGAAACCATTAGCATCAGGGTAGCGAGTGAGATGATCCAGTTGGCGTGTAATTGCCTCTTTGGCACTTTGTGGAAAACCGAAAGGGTTTTCATTGGAGGCCAATTTTACGATATTGGTAATGCCTAATTCCCGTTCTAATTCTTCAATCGGTTTGCCCGCTTGGTAAGGCGCCAGGGTTTTTACCCCAGGATTGGCGACATCAAGATATTGCATTTTGCTTTCCTTATAAATGAATAGTAAGAAACCCTAATAAAATCGCGACAGTAAACGCTATCGCAGATTGTGGAGTTTTTCTTAAAATAGATTGTAACTCATTGATTTTATTAGGGTTGATTTAAAAATGAATTATTTGGCGTGTTTTGCTTCAAAGGCCTTCATGAATTCAATCAAGGCTTCAACACCGGCTAATGGCATAGCGTTGTAGATGGAGGCACGCATACCACCTAACACTTTATGCCCTTTTAATGCTTGTAAACCGGCTGCTGTGGCTTCAGCAACAAATTGCGCATCTAATTCCGGATCACCGGTGACGAAGGTCACGTTCATGATAGAGCGGTTTTCTTTAGCAACATTGTTGCGATAGAGTTTGGAGCTATCGATATAATCATACAGGGTTTGTGCTTTCACGGCATTGCGCTGTGCGATGACGTCCAAACCTCCGATGCTTAAAATATGTTTGAACACTAAAGAGCACAAATACCAGGCGAAAGTTGGTGGTGTGTTGATCATGGAATCAGCATCCCGTTGCACCGCATAGTTCCAAATGGAAGGCGTAGCTTGGCGGGCGTGGCCGATCAGATCGTCACGAATGATTAATAATAGGATACCGGCAGGGCCGAGGTTTTTCTGTGCTCCTGCGTAGATCACACCGAATTTGCTGATGTCGATATGGCGGGAAAGTACGTTAGAAGACATATCAGCTACCAGTACGCCGTTGCCAACGTTAGGAATTTCATTGATTTCAACACCACTGATGGTTTCATTCGGGCAGTAGTGAACATAATCGTAATTTTCTGCGATATCGCTAAAATCTAAGGAGCCGATACGACTGATACCGTTCTCGTTGTGTACGATATTAATTTCATCGATTTCAGCGAAGTTACGTGCTTCTTTGGCGGCGGTAGCTGACCAGTGGCCGCTGTTTAAATAGAGGGCTTTGCCTTTTTTGCCAATCAAATTCATTGGTATTGCGGCAAATTGACCACGCGCACCACCTTGTAAAAATAATACGCGGTAGTTGTCGGGAATGCGATAAAGCTCACGGATGTCCGCTTCTGCTTGCTTAATTAACTCCATAAAGAGTTTGCCACGGTGACTGACTTCCATGACAGAAACACCTTGTCCAAGCCAGTTGGTTAATTCGGCTTGTGCTTGAGCTAAAACTTCTGGGTAAATCATGGCCGGACCGGCGCTAAAATTAAAGACTTGAGACATTGTGTTTCCTTATATTTCGAATAAAAAGAGACCTACTTTTACCACTCTGATTTAGGATAATCAATGCCTTTTACGAAAAATCACCGGCCTTTTGATTTGTCTTATGAAAATTCAGTGGGAAGGTTTTGACCTCATGATTAAAAAAGGCTACATTAGCGCAGTTGTTCATTTTAGAGAGAGTCGCTATGGAAAATTTAAATAAACAGTCCTTCCAAGAAGTATTGGAGTATGTGCGTATGTATCGTTTAAGAAACAAACTCAAACGTGATATCGAGGACAATAACCGTAAAATCCGCGATAACCAAAAACGCGTGTTGTTATTGGATAACCTGAATCAATATATCCTTGATGATATGACCATTGAGGATGTGCGGACGATTATCGAAAGTATGCGGGATGATTATGAGGCCCGTGTGGATGATTACACGATTCGTAACGCGGAATTGTCCAAACAACGCGTGGAAGCTGCTAACAAAATGAAAGAGCAGAAGAAAAATCACGCGGAGTTAGCGAAAAAGTCTTCTAAGAAAATTACCCTGTAATTGAATAAAAAATCCCTTGCGTATCGAAGGGATTTTTTTATAGCAAAGAAAAAATAAACCCTGCCGTTTGGCAGGGTTTTGTATTGTGTGGCTTAGTGAAGGTAACTTACCACACCAAAGAATAGTTTTAATGCTGCTGCATTGATCAGGTCGATAAAGAACGCCCCCACCATAGGCACGATCAAGAATGCTTTGTGGGACGGCCCGAAGCGGCTGGTTATCGCCTGCATGTTAGCTACAGCAGTTGGTGTTGCACCTAAACCGAAACCACAGTGACCGGCACTTAATACAATCGCATCGTAATCTTTACCCATCATACGGTAGGTTACGAAGATAGCGAAGATTGCCATAAAGACCACTTGCACCGCTAAAATAACCATCACATCCGTTGCTAAACCGGCTAATTCCCAAAGTTTTAAGGACATTAATGCGATCGCTAAGAAGATGGACAAGCCCACACTACCCAATACGTCAATTGCTGAATCGGCAACACGGAATTTGAAAATATGGGTTAATGAGTTACGGATAATTACCCCGGTAAACAAACACCATACGAAGGTTGGTAATTGTAGGTGGGTACCTTTAGTTAAACCATCCAAGTATTTACCGATTAACAAACAGAAAGACATCATCGCGATGGTTTCAATGATTGAACGGGCATTAACTTTACGTTGATATGTCGGGTGTTCGAAGGCCTCCTCTACGTCATCGACCTCATCATTTTCCGGGTTTTCACCTTGTTTTTGATGGTTAAGTAAGAAGCGGGCAACCGGGCCACCGATAATCCCACCGAAAACTAAACCGAAGGTGGCACAAGCCATTGCGATTTCCGTTGCCGCAGGCAATTGGAAGGCTTGAGTGAAGGTATCTGCCCAAGCAGCACCTGTACCATGACCACCGGTTAGGGTCACCGAACCCGCGATCAAGCCGTAGGCCGGGTCAATTCCAAGCACTTCGGCAAGGCCAACACCGATGAGATTCTGGCAGAAGATTAATAAACCTGCGGCCACTAAGAAGATGACTAAAGGTTTGCCACCCTTAATAAGGCGGGCGAAGTTGGCACTTAAACCGATAGAGGTAAAGAATACCAACATCATGGTGTTTTGTAGGTTTTTGTCGAAAGTGAAGGAAGTGCCGTTGACTTCATGCCAAATCATAAACAGGATGGCCACTAAAAAACCGCCAACCACAGGTTCTGGAATATTGAAATCTTTTAGCACACGAATGCGTTTTACCAAAAAGTAGCCGATAAGCAATACAATGCTTGCCAGCGCAAGGGTTTGGTAGGTGTCAAAAATAAAATTCACGAAATAGCCTCCTATTGGTTTATTTCAAACTTAGAAATGTTGTGTGTTTAGGGTTCAATTACCACAATTTCCACATTACTGTGTAATCCCCGCGGTAATTGGGAGCCTTTACGGCCACGTTCGGCACGGAATTTTTGTAAATCTTCCGCTTTTAATGTGATTTTTCGTTTTCCGGAATGGAATTCAAGGCCCGCTTGTTCTGAAATTAACAATAATTTGTCTAATAGTTCGTTGCGCGCTTTGGCATTGGCGGCAGGAATACTGATGATTTTATTGCCTTTACCTTTGGCTAAGGTCGGGAGATCCGAGGCCGGGAAGATAAGCATTCGACCGGCTGAAGTGATGGCTACGAGTAGCGATTGCGCCGGAGAAAGTATTTCAGGTCGCAAAACTTTCGCATTTTCTGGCAAAGAAATCAAGGCTTTGCCCGCTTTATTACGTGCGATAAGGTCTTCAAATTTGCAAATAAAGCCATAACCGGCATCGGAACTCATTAATAATTTCTGTTGTTCGGCGGCCATCAGCACATGACAAATGGTCGCACCGGCAGGTAGATTTAGTTTTCCGGTTAGCGGTTCACCTTGCGAACGGGCAGAAGGTAGAGTTAATGGATCGAGGGCATAGGAACGACCGGTCGAGTCAATAAATACGACCGCTTGATTGCTTTTGCCACAGGCATGAGCCAAATAACCATCACCTGCTTTATAGCTTAATCCCTGCGGATCGATATCATGCCCTTTGGCACAACGCACCCAGCCCATTTCTGAAAGAATCACGGTCACCGGTTCAGCCGGTAGCATTTCCGTTTCAGAAATCGCTTTTGCTTCTTCACGTTCGACTAATTGAGATAATCTTGGCGAGGCAAATTTTTTCGCATCCTCTTGAATTTCTTTTTTAATTAAGGAATTCAAACGGCGCTCCGAACCTAATACCAATTGCAAAGAATCGCGCTCTTTTTCTAATTGCTCCTGTTCGGCGCGCAATTCGTGCTCTTCCAATTTAGCCAAGTGGCGCAAGCGTAAATTTAAAATGGCTTCAGCCTGTTCATGACTTAAGTCGAAACGTTCCATTAGCACCGCTTTAGGTTCGTCTTCGTTACGAATGATATGGATCACTTCATCAATATTTAAAAAAGCGATCATCAAACCCTGCAAAATGTGCAGACGAGCCAATACTTTATCCAAACGATATTGCAGGCGGCGAGTTACCGTGGTACGGCGGAAGGAGAGCCATTCGGTTAGGATTTCGATTAAACCTTTCACCGCGGGTTTGTGATCCAGACCAATCATGTTCATATTGATCCGATAACTTTTTTCCAAATCCGTGGTAGCGAATAAATGCGCCATCAATGCATCCGTATCCACTCGATTAGAACGCGGCACTAACACGATTCGGATCGGATTTTCATGATCGGCTTCATCGCGAATATCCTCCACCATTGGCAGTTTCTTAGCCGTCATTTGTTCGGCAATTTGCGCGATAATTTTGGACGGTGAAGCTTGATGTGGAAGAGCATGAATCACAATTTCGCCATCTTCTTTTTTCCACGAGGCGCGCATTTTGATCGAACCACGGCCTTGTTGATAAATCTTTTTAATTTCGCTTTTCGGCGTGATGATTTCCGCTTCCGTTGGATAATCTGGTCCTTGTACCACCGTGAGAATCTCATCCAAAGTAGCTTTTGGGTTATCCAGCAACATGACGGCTGCATCGGCGATTTCATTAATATTGTGTGGTGGAATATCGGTTGCCATACCCACAGCAATTCCGGTGGTACCGTTTAATAAAATGTGCGGTAGGCGTGCCGGTAAATATTGCGGTTCAGGGATCGTGCCGTCAAAGTTAGGTTGGTAATCCACGGTACCTTGGCCTAATTCACCAAGCAAAATTTCAGAAATTTTGGCAAGACGAGATTCGGTATAACGCATAGCGGCGAAGGATTTCGGATCATCCGGTGCTCCCCAGTTGCCTTGACCATCAACCAATGGATAACGATAGGAAAAAGGTTGTGCCATCAACACCATGGCTTCATAACAAGCGCTATCACCGTGCGGATGGAATTTACCTAGCACATCCCCCACGGTACGGGCTGATTTTTTATATTTTGCTGCGGCATTGAGCCCTAATTCGGACATTGCATAGATAATACGCCGTTGTACAGGTTTTAGCCCATCGCCGATAAATGGCAGGGCGCGATCCATAATGACGTACATGGAATAATTGAGATAAGCACGTTCTGTGAAGGTGCGTAATGGCATTTGTTCAATGCCTTCGTAATTAATATTGCTCATGTGGTTTCTATTCGTTGCATCGGTGGGCCGGCAAACGCCCCCCTGTTTTTTAAAGTTTTCTCTAAATATGACGCTAAGTCATTGATTTTATTAGAGGTGTCTTAAAAATCTATTTTTGTGTAGCACCGCTTTGGCCATCGGCCGTTCCGCTATGATGGGAATGCCCCATCTCCATACCTTTGTGGCTATCGATTTCATAGGGCACCGGTTGGGGTTTTTGTGGATTGGCTTCCTTAAATGGTTCATCGCTTAATTTACCGGAATAAATTTGCGGATTTTTATCACCCGAGACCACAAGATGTCCCGTCGTGCCTTTATTGGCGGCGCGGAAAATCGAATGATCCATCAAGACATAAGTTCCCGGCACATCGATTTTGGTTTCTACAATGGTTGCGCTGCCTGATGGAACCGCGGTGGTTTGTACGTTATGGTTAATCAGACTACCGCCTTCCACATACACTTTATCAAATACGGTGCCGATGATGTGGAATGAAGAAATCAGATTCGGCCCGGCATTTCCCAAGAAGAAACGAATTGTTTCTCCAGTCTTGGCGTGTAAAGCATTGTCATTCATCAAGGCATTAGCATTGCCGTTGAACAACACGTAATCCGGCCGTTCATCCAGCGCTTTTTGCATACTAAAGGGTTGCAAACCTGGCTCACCGAAGCTGCCTTTGGTGTAGAACTCACTTTGCATCACATAGAATTCGCGATCTACCTTTGGCAAGCCTTCCGGTGGTTCAACCAACACTAAACCATACATACCCTTAGCCAAGTGTATATCCACTGGCTGGCTGCCGCAGTGATATAAATAGATGCCTGGGCGTAAGGCTTTAAATTGAAATGTGCTGGTGCGCCCTGGTAAGGTTTCACTAGCCATGGCACCGCCCATTGGTGCAGCTGCCGCATGAAAATCCATGCTATGTGCCATCATCGAGGAAGCCGAGTTGGAAAGTTGCACCTCCACGATATCGCCTTGGCGTACACGAATGAAAGGCGCTGGCACACCGCCATTGAAAGTCCAGAATTTAAACTGAACTCCGTCCATTAAGTCCATGATTCTTTCTAAGGCCGTGAGTTTAACCACCACTTTGGCCGGGTAATCCCGTTCAAGCGGTTTAGGCACATTCGGTGCTAACGTTAGTTCAGCTTCAAGTGTTGGTAATTCGCCGGTTGTTTCAGCCATTTTAGATACGCTGGCTTGTGCCTGCGGGATTAATGCCAGTCCAGCGCCTAAACTAATGGAGGCGAGGCCAAGGGCACTTTGTTTAAAGAAATCGCGACGTTGTTCGTTCATTTTATTCTCCCGTTAAACTGCTAAATCCACTTGATCGCCTTTGGTTTGTAGCCAATTTTTCCGATCTTCGGCCCGTTTTTTGGCCAACAACATATCCATTAATTCTAGGGTGGCTTGATCCTGTTCCGCTTCGTCTTGGTAGGTTAATTGCACTAAACGGCGGGTATTCGGATCCATGGTAGTTTCGCGCAGCTGGGACGGATTCATTTCACCCAGACCTTTAAAGCGTTGTACGTTTGGAGTACCTTTTTTATGACGTAGACGATCTAATACGGCATCTTTTTCGCTTTCATCCAAGGCATAAAATACTTCTTTGCCTAAGTCGATACGATACAGTGGCGGCATTGCCACATATACATGGCCGTCCCGCACCAAACGCGGGAAATGACGTAAAAAGAGTGCGCAGAGTAGGGTAGCGATATGCAAACCATCGGAGTCCGCATCAGCCAAAATACAGACTTTACCGTAGCGTAATTGGGATAGATCATCGCTGTCGGGATCAATTCCCAAAGCAACTGCAATATCATGAATTTCGGTGGAACCCAAAACTTGATCGGCGGCAACTTCCCAAGTATTTAAGATTTTTCCGCGTAACGGCAAAATCGCTTGATATTCGCGATCGCGCGCTTGTTTAGCCGAGCCACCGGCGGAATCCCCTTCCACTAAAAAGAGTTCGGTTTTTTCTAAATCTTGCGAGCCACAATCGGCCAATTTACCCGGTAGTGCTGGGCCGCTGACCAATTTCTTGCGTACCACTTTTTTCGCTGCACGTAAGCGGCGTTGAGCGGAGTTAATGGCCATTTCGGCTAATTTTTCCGCATCTTGGACATTTTGATTTAGCCACAGACTGAAGGCATCTTTTAATACGCCGGCCACAAATACTGCGCTTTGGCGGGAAGAGAGGCGTTCTTTGGTTTGACCGGCAAATTGTGCATCCTGCATTTTTAGCGAGAGAATATAGGCACAACGATCCCAAATATCATCAGCCGTCAGTTTTACACCGCGTGGCAATAAATTGCGGAATTCGCAGAATTCCCGCATCGCATCCAATAGACCTTGACGCAGGCCGTTGACGTGAGTACCGCCCTGAATAGTCGGGATCAGGTTTACATAGCTTTCGGCGATCAATTCACCGCCTTCCGGTAACCATAACAACGCCCATTCAACCGCCTCTTTTTCGCCCTTAAAAGCACCGACAAAAGGCTGTTGCGGTAGGCATTCTAAACCTTCAACCGCCTCGCTGAGATAGTCAGACAAGCCATCCTGATAAAGCCAAACATCTTGCGTATTATTGATTTTATCGACGAATTTGATTTCCAAACCGGAACAAAGCACCGCCTTGGCACGCAGTAAATGGCGTAGGCGACTTACCGAAAATTTGGCACTATCAAAATATTTTGGATTCGGTTTAAAGTGTACGGTGGTACCGGTGGTACGTCGGCCGCAAGTGCCGACAACTTGTAATTCTTCAACTTTCACACCATTTGCAAAGGCGATTTTGTACACTTCACCATTGCGTTTAACTTGGATATCCACCCGTTCGGAAAGAGCATTGACCACGGAAATCCCAACGCCATGCAAACCACCGGAAAATTCATAGTTTTGATTGGAGAATTTACCGCCCGCATGCAGTTTGGTCATAATCACCTCCACCCCGGAAACTCCTTCCGTTGGGTGAATATCCACCGGCATTCCACGGCCATTATCAATGACTTCTAAGGATTGATCTGCATGCAAAATTACTTCGATTTTGCTAGCAAAGCCGGCCAGTGCTTCATCGACGCTGTTATCAATTACTTCTTGGGCGAGATGATTGGGACGGGTTGTGTCGGTATACATGCCCGGACGCACTTGAACAGGTTCAAGATCCTTCAGAACGGTAATTTGTTGAGCTGAATAATTATTGGTCATCGGTTTTATTAGCTTGTTTATTATGAAAAAATTGTCGGCGATTCTAACAAAAAATGCGGCCTGTTTGCCGCATTTTTTATGTTTTTACAGGATTATTTCATTGAAGCCAGAATAATTTGTTCCGGATCCACATGCACCCAAACCTGTTGGCCTACCGTCCAGTAATCTTGTCCGTGAATTCCTGCGCAGAGTTCGGCGCCACCTTCAGACAGGCGTACAATCGCTTCTTCATCGGCAATTGATTGGATTGTAGCGGCAAATTGGTTGACCTGACCACTTTGCGGTTCACGACTGAGTACCGCCCAAGGCGCTTTAAACATCACCATCACTTCCTTCTCGGTGATTAAGCGGAGTCGTTCCACGCTTTTAAAGGTAATTGATACATTAAGGGGCGCTGGAAATTCGGCAATATCTACCTTAACGATACTGCGCGAATCGACCACATGTTGTCCGGCAACTTTGCCAAAGAATTGATTGCGAGCACTACTTTGCAGGGAGAATTTCGCCGTGGCGGTGAGTAGGCTGTCCAGTGGAATTTTTTCATCCTGCAAAATATGAAAGGCATGCTCTTGAGTTTTTTCTAGTAAATCATAGAGTTGCAATAAACGTTCGGCATAGGTAGTGAGGGATGTGCCGCCCCCATTTTTGCCCCCGGTATTACGTTCCAATAGCGGTTTTGGGCTGATCTTATTCATGGCTTCTAAATGATCCCAAGCACTTTTGTAACTGACCTTGGCATTTTTCGCCGCCTGATTGATCGAACCGCATTCTTGAATAGCTTTGAGTAGGCGCACCCGTTTAGGATCGATAAACAACTCTTGGTGGAGTTTGATGGTGAGTAAAATTTCTGTCGTTTTCATGCCGCCTCCTGAAAATATCGCCGTACATTTTAATGCTCTTGTGTTTTTTTGCTATGGTTTAGCAAAATTTGTCGCTATAATCGCATCGCAGTATATCTTTATAAATAACGTTTATTTTTAGGAGAAAAATAATGAAAATTGCAAAAAGTGCGCTGCTGTTGGCACTTTGCCTAGGGCTTTCCGCAACGGCTTCCGCCAAAGTGACTGTATTTGCCGCTGCCTCCATGACGGATGCATTGCAACAAATCGCTGATCAATATCAAAAAGAAAAACCGGATGACCAAGTGGTTTTCTCCTTTGCTTCTTCTTCCACTCTCGCCAAACAAATTGAAGAGGGCGCGCCGGCGGATTTATTTGTATCTGCCAGCAATAAATGGATGAAATACTTAAGTGATAAAAACTTAACCGTAAAAGAAACGGAAAAAGTATTGGTGGGCAATGAATTAGTATTGATCGCACCGGCAAATAGTGCAGCAAATACCGTTGATCTTGCAAAAGGCGAATGGATTGGCGGTTTGAAAGATAGCTATTTATCCGTTGGCGATCCGGCTCATGTACCGGCAGGTCAATATGCGGAAGAAGCCTTAACCAAATTGAATTTATGGGATCAGGTAAAAGATAAATTAGCGCGCGCGAAAGATGTGCGTGGCGCATTAGCTCTCGTGGAGCGTGCCGAAGCACCTTATGGTATTGTGTATAGCACCGATGCCAAAGTGAGTAAAGCGGTGAAAACCGTGGCAGTTTTCCCACAAGACAGTTACAAAGCGGTGGAATATCCGGTAGCGATTTTACAAGAGCATGATAATGCCGAAACCCGCGCATTCCTCAATTATCTTCAATCCGATGCGGCGAAAAAAGTATTTGTGGAATACGGTTTTTCTGTGAAATAATTTCGCACGTTGATTAAAAAAGGCAGGTTGTTCTGCCTTTTTTATTGGAAAATAAAAACGGGGCATTTTTGTGACATCAATACGCCCCTTCAAAATTCAATACTTTTCCAAAAATAAGATGTAACCTATTGATTTTATTGTGGTTGATTTTAAATCGCGGTAAAACGTGACATCTTTCCAATTTGATACGACAGAAGGAAATATTTTGCTCTCTTGGTTTCAATTAAGCCCGATGGAATGGGAGGCGATCCGCTTAAGTTTGAGCGTAGCCTTGAATTCGATGCTTTGGAGCTTGCCCTTAGCGATTTTGATCGCTTGGCTGCTGGCACGTAAAGAATTCTATGGTAAATCGCTACTCACCGGCATTATTCACCTGCCATTAGTATTACCACCGGTAGTGATTGGTTATTTGTTGTTGGTGGCGATGGGCCGTAACGGCTTTATCGGCAAATATTTATACCAATGGTTTGGCGTATCCTTCGGATTTAGCTGGAAGGGCGCTGTGTTGGCCTCTGCTGTGGTGGCTTTTCCGTTGGTCGTGCGCGCCATTCGCCTTTCCTTAGAAAGCATTGATTTTAAATTGGAACAGGCCGCACAAACGCTGGGTGCTTCCGCTTGGCGAGTCTTTTTCACCATTACCTTGCCGCTTTCCTTGCCCGGCGTGTTAGCCGGTTTAGTGCTGGGATTTGCCCGCTCCTTGGGTGAATTTGGGGCGACCATTACCTTTGTTTCAAATATTGCCGGCGAAACCCAAACCATCCCCTTGGCAATGTATTCCTTTATTCAAACACCGGGCGCAGAAGCTGAAACAGCGCGGCTTTGCGTATTTGCGGTGATCCTTTCATTGATATCCTTATTGCTTTCTGAAGCCTTGAGCAAACGAATGCAGAAAAAATTGGGGCAGGGCGATGCTGCACATTAATGTACAACAACAATTAGGTCGCTTGACTTTGCGCGCCGATCTTAAACTGCCTACGCAAGGGGTGACGGCAATTTTTGGCCTGTCGGGTTCGGGTAAAACCTCGCTAATTAATTTGGTTAGTGGCTTGAGTCAACCGGATCACGGATTTATTCGTTTAAATGAGCGTACCTTGGTGGATGTCGAAAATGGCGAAAATCTGCCCGTGCATCAGCGCAAAATTGGTTATGTCTTCCAGGATGCCCGTCTCTTTCCGCATTACAATGTTAAAGGCAATCTACGCTACGGAATGAAAAATGTCAGTCGAGAAGACTTTGACTATATCGTGCAATTGCTTGGTATTGAATCGTTGCTCAAACGCTATCCGCTCACCTTATCGGGGGGCGAAAAGCAGCGCGTGGCCATTGGTCGGGCGCTATTAACCGATCCCGATATTTTGCTGATGGATGAACCCTTGTCCGCGTTGGATGTGCCGCGTAAACGCGAGTTGATGCAATATTTGGAAAACCTGTCTAATGAAATCAATGTACCGATTTTATATGTGACCCACAGTTTAGATGAATTGTTACGCTTGGCGGATCTTGTGGTGTTGATGGAAGACGGCAAAGTCAAAGCTTACGATAGTTTGGAAAATGTATGGAACAGCCCGTTATTTGCCCCTTGGAAAGGGGAAACGGAGCAGAGCAGTGTATTGGCACTGCCGGTGTATTTGCATAATCCGGCTTATAAAATGACGGCTCTTGCGCTTGGCGAACAACAGCTTTGGATCAATGAAGTGCATTATCAATCCAACGAAAAAGTGCGCGTGTGTATTTATAGTTCCGATGTTTCACTGACCCTTGCTAAACCGGAGCAAACCAGTATTCGTAACATTTTGCGCGGACAAATCGCACAGATAGTTCCGCAAGATAATCGCATCGATATTAGCGTATTGGTGGAAGGCCATAAAATCTGGGCAAGTATCAGCAAATGGGCGTTTAATGAATTACGTTTTGCCCAAGGAATGGATGTGTATGTGCAAATTAAAGCGATTTCCGTGGTGTAATATCGGAGTTCAAATGCGGAAAAATAAACAAGGGATTTGCATGGGCTTGTGCTACAATCGGCGGCGCATTTCAATTTAAGGAAAAGACGATGAAAAAACTACTTCTAATTGTAGCCGCCGCCCTGGTAATTTCTGCTTGTGCCGGCAAAGACGTGTATTTTAACGGTGCCGAAGGCAGCCATTCCGGCATGAAACTGGACAAGGACACCCATCGCTGGGGTATCAATAAATAATTCATTAACGGCGCTTAGCGCCGTTTTTTATGGACAAAATTCCCCGATATCTCAATTTCTGAACACTTCTAATAAAATCAATGAGTTAGCTTGCTTTTTTAGCAAAACTCCGATTTTCATTAGGGCGTTTTAAATATTCATTTCTTGAAATAAATTCAATTTATCCGGAACAAGATACACCCGTTCATCGATTTTATAGTGCGCATTGAGGTAGTTTTCCTTGGTGAGAATGACCTCGATCGGTTGTTCTGTTTGTGGGCTTTCTACTTCGATCCGCACGATAAAACCAATGGCGTTGATATGCCGAATAATACCGCTAGCTAACGCGTTATACGGTTCGCGAGATAGAGTAAGCTCGTAAGGGCGAATATAGGCGGTGGCAGATTGGTTATTTCGCGCGCGGGTGGCATTGCTATGGGCCTGTAAATTATGTGCGAATTCACCAACCACCAAATTACCTTGCTCAATATGCCCGTGGAACACATTAACATCGCCAACGAATTGAGTTACGAATGGTGTTTGTGGCGCGTGGTAAATCTGACTGGGTTCATCGATTTGTTCCACTTGCCCCTTATTCATCACGACGATGCGATCGGACATATCTAAGGCTTCATCTTGGTCGTGGGTAACGAAAATGCTGGTGACATTGAGTTCATGTTGCAATTCCCGTAACCAACGGCGCAATTCTTTACGTACCTGTGCATCTAATGCACCAAAGGGTTCATCCAGCAGTAAAACCTTGGGTTGAACGGCTAGGGAACGCGCTAATGCAATGCGTTGTTTTTGTCCGCCGGAAAGTTGATTGGGATAGCGATCCGCCAGCCAATCTAGTTTAACCAACTTCAATAGCGCAGTGACTTTTTCGCGAATAGCATCCACCGATGGGCGCTCTCTCCGTGGTTTTACCGTTAATCCAAAGGCCACATTGTCAAACACCGTCATATTTTGAAACAGCGCATAATACTGAAATACAAAACCTACCCCCCGTTCTGCGGCAGAAACTCGGGTCACCTCTTTTTCTCCAAACAAAATGCGTCCGCTATCGGCAAATTCCAATCCGGCAATAATGCGTAATAGGGTTGTCTTTCCACAACCGCTTGGCCCTAATAGTGCCGTAAGTTGATTTTCAGGAAAGCTGAGGTTGATATCTTTTAAGGCATGAAAATTGCCGAAATGTTTATTGAGCTGCTGGATTTGTATTGTCATGCGATGGTATTCCTGTTTGTTGTGTTTGCTCGAGGCGGTTAGATAGATTTAACGGTGCGAAATCAATCCGTTATTTGTAATTTATGCTCCTTTCGCTTTTTTTCTTTCCACATACCGTACTACATTCTGAATCCCTAATGTGCCTACAGCGATTAAGGCCAATAAACTGGCGCATGCAAATGCTGCAACAAACTGATACTCGTTGTAGCTGATTTCCACATAAAGTGGGATGGTATTGGTCAGACCGCGAATGTGCCCGGATACCACGCTAACAGCACCGAATTCACCCATGGCGCGGGCATTACTGAGGATCACACCGTAAATCAAAGCCCATTTGATTTTGGGTAGAGTCACTCGCCAAAAAAGTTGCCAAGTGGAAGCGCCTAAAATTAAGGCAGCCTGTTCTTCGCTAGTACCTTGAGCGGACATGCTCGGGATTAAGGACTTGGCAATAAGCGGAAAGGTGACAAATAAGGTCACAATCACAATACTTGGGGTAGCAAACATAAATCTGATTTGATGGGCGGCAAGCCATGCCCCCCAAAGGCCATCTAAGCCGAACAGTAGCAAGAACATTAACCCCACAACCACTGGTGAAATGGAAAAGGGAAGATCGAGCAGAGCGGTTAATAGGCTTTTGCCCTTAAAGTCAAAGTAGGCGATAGCCCAAGCCATGACGATGCCGATAAATATATTAATGGGTAATACTATTAATGAGACTTTTATGGTGAGCCAAATAGCTGCCAAGGCTTCCGGATCTTGTAAGGCGGTTAAAAATAATGCCAGCCCTTGCTCAAGGGCATAGTAAAACACGGTGAATAGTGGCAGTAATAACACGAGGGTAAAAAAGCATAGAGCAAGTGCAATTAGGCTCCACTTTTGCCAACCTTGGGTTTCCATAAATACCTCTTATCGGATCGGGCTAATGCGTTTGGCAACCGACCATTGTGCTAAATTAATTAATAAAATCAGTAGGAAAGAAATAACCAACATCAACAAAGCAACTACTGAGGCACCTTGCACATCATATAAATCGAGTTTCGACATGATGATCAGCGGGGCTATTTCCGACACTAACGGCACGTTACCGGCAATAAAAATCACTGAGCCATATTCGCCAAGTGAACGGGCAAAGCCCATACCGGCACCGCCGATGAGTGCGGGTAAGACTGCCGGAATGATCACTTTACGTAAGATAGTAAATTTTGATGCGCCTAAAATATGTGCAGCTTCTTCATAGCCGGGATCAAGATTAGCTAACACCGGTTGAATGGCACGTACAATGAAAGGTAGGCTGACAAAAATTAATGCGATCGCAATACCGCCAGGAGTATAGGCCAATTGAATCTCTAAGTAATTAAGCCATTGTCCGAGCAGACCGCTTGGCGCATAGAGAGAGGCGAGGGCAATTCCGGCTACAGCAGTCGGTAAAGCAAAGGGTAAATCCACTAGCGCATTGATGATATTTTTTCCCGGAAAATCATAGCGCACCAAGCTCCATGCCAACAAAAAGCCAAAAATGACATTAATTAAGGTGGCGATTGCCGCCATTTCAAAGGACAGTATTAAAGAAGCAATCACTCGTTGGCTAGAGATTATTTGTAAGATCTCCGCCCATCTTAATTGTAGAGCGGTTAGCACCAGTAATATCAATGGCAGTAGCACCATTGAGCCGAGCCATGCCAATGTCACGAACATACTCCGTTTAAATCCGGGTAATACGGTTTTCATTCTCCCACCTTCGCCATAGATAAATACCTAAACTTTGTCAGCTTTTGAAATGCTCAAAAAAATAACCGCTCTTTGAGCCCATGACAAAGAACGGAAATTTATTTCATATTCCAAAATAAAATAAGTAATCGATTATATTTGTGATTTATATTTCATTTTGTTCTATAAAATGCATTTTCGTTATTTTTTGTCGCTAGATTTTTACGATATAAATTTAGCCACACGAAATTAAGGGGAATAAACGGAGAGCTTTAAAATGAAAAAAATTGCTTTATTTTCAGTACTTTCTTTATTCCTTGGCGGTGTGTTATGGCATGCCAACTCCCAGCCGAAAACCGTATTACTAAATGTGTCCTATGACGTAATTCGTGATTTCTATAAGGAGTATAACGCTGAGTTTCAGCGTCAATTTCCTTCCGCTGTGATGATTTCACAATCGCATGGCGGCGCCAGTAAACAGGTGCTAGGTGTGTTAAATGGCTTACCGGCAGATGTGGTGACTCTGACACAAAGTAATGATATCGAAGCTTTAGTTAAAAAAGGTTTAGTAAATGCTGATTGGCAGCAGGTATTACCGAATGGTGCCGTTCCTTTTGGTTCAGTGATGGTTCTTTTAGTCAAAAAGGGCAATCCCAAACATATCCAAGATTGGTCGGATTTGGTACGGGATGATGTAAAAGTGGTGTTTGCTAATCCTAAAACCTCCGCGAACGGGCGCTTTGCTTATTTATCTGCCTTAGCTTATGCCGAACAACATTGTCAGCAACCACAGGATTTTATGCGGCGTTTACTTAAAAATGTACCTGTTTTAGAGGCTGGGGCGCGTAGTGCCAGTATTTCCTTCACCCAACGGAATATCGGTGATGTATTGATTGCTCCGGAAAATGAAGCCGCACTTGCGGCTAAAACGTTAGGTGAAAATAGTTTTGAAGTGGTATATCCCAGCATTACCGCATACACACCAATTTATGTAGCGGAAGTGAATAAAAATACCCAGGCAGATGGTTTGCATCAACTTTCCCATGATTATTTGAGCTATTTATGGTCAACCCCAGCACAGGAACTTGCCGCAAAAAATTATTTTCGGCCGACAGATAAAAAAATTATTGCTAAAACGACCGCAGTTTTTCCAGAAGTGAATCAATTTGACGTGAATCAACGTTTTGGTTCGTGGGATGCGATTAATACTCAACATTTTGTCGATAACGGCTTATTTGATCGTCTATATGTCAGTGCACAACGTGCTGATAAAGTGAATAAATAGGAGTGATACCCATGAATTATTTTCCACTTTTTGCTGATTTAACTGGTCGCCCGGTACTTATTGTCGGCGGTGGTTCAGTGGCTGCTCGTAAAGTTGGGTTGTTGCTCAAAGCGAATGCACAAGTCCGTATTGTTGCTCGCCAATTAAATGAGGAATTAAGCGAACTTGAACGTCAAAATAAAGTGCTATGGATTGCCAAAGAATTTAATGCCGAACAAATGAGAACGGTGATGTTAGTGATCGCGGCAACAAATGATGAGGTATTAAATCACCGTATTTTCCATTTAGCCGAAAGCCAACATAAATTAGTCAATGTGGTGGATGATCAACCTCATTGTAGCTTTATCTTCCCTTCTATTATTGATCGTAATCCGATCCAAATTGCGATTTCGAGTGGTGGCAAGGCGCCGGTACTAGCCCGTTTATTACGTGAGAAACTGGAAGCATTATTGCCACAATATTTGGGCAAAATCGCAGAGATATCCGGCAAATGGCGGGATCAAGTGAAAGCAAAATTGACATCGGTTACTGAACGACGCCGTTTCTGGGAAAAAATGTTTAGTGGACGTTTTGCCAATCTCATAAAAAATCAACAGGAAGTGCAAGCTGAACAAGAATTAGCTGAACAGCTAGAAAGTAACTATCAAGGAGGCTTTGTCTCTTTAGTTGGTGCCGGTCCTGGCGATGCTGGGTTACTAACCCTTAATGGTTTACAGGAAATCCAACAAGCCGATGTGGTGCTTTACGATGCTTTGGTTTCAGATGAGATTCTTTCTTTAATTCGCCGTGATGCAGAACGTATTTTTGTGGGAAAACGTGCCAATGGTCGTTCTGTCGCACAAGAAGAAACCAACCAATTGCTATTAACCCTTGCTCAACAAGGCAAGCGAGTTGTTCGTTTAAAAGGTGGTGATCCTTTCGTTTTTGGACGCGGTGGCGAAGAATTAGAAGCGTTGGCTCAACATCAAATTCCATTTTCTGTGGTACCAGGTATCACAGCGGGCATTGGCGCAACAGCTTATGCAGGAATCCCATTAACTCACCGAGATTATGCACAAAGTGCCATTTTTGTGACAGGCCATCGTAAAGCTGATGCCTCTGATATTGAATGGCAAACCTTAGCAAGAAGTAATCAAACCTTAGTCATTTATATGGGAACCCTAAAGGCTCAAATCATTGCTGAACATTTACAACAAAATGGTCGTGCGGCAAATACACCGATAGCCATTATTAGCCAAGGCACTCAACCAACCCAGAAAACGCTGATCGGTACACTTGCCAATCTTGCCGAGTTGGCAGAAAAGGCTGAAACACCGGCCTTGATCGTGGTAGGCGAAGTGGTGGCCTTACATGAACAATTAGCTTGGTTTGGCGAAGAAAAACAACGTCAAAAACAACCGCACTTTACCCTAGAAAGTTTAACTATCGGTCAAGTGGCGTAAGGAGTGGATGATGAGTTTATTTAAACCGACTTTTTGGCAAATTCCACTTGTTAGCCTTGATGCTAAAGATCGCTTGGTAGAAAAAACAGCCACATTGCAGCAACGTTTACATCAAATTGCTGATAGCCATAAGGATGCACGCTTTGCTAGCAGTTTAGCTGTGGAAGATATGGTTATTACTGATGTGATTGCCCGTGAGCAGTTGAATATAGGGGTGTTTACCTTAGACACAGGCCTTCTGCATCAAGAAACTTTGGATTTATTGGATAACTTAGCGAAAACCTATCCACATTTGCACATTACACGTTTTCATCCAATTACCTCTGATGCAGCTCGCTATGTGGCGGAAAATGGCAAGTTCGCTTTTTATGAAAGTATCGAATTGCGCCGAGAATGTTGCCATATCCGTAAAATCGAACCTTTAAACCGCGCATTACAAGGGGCTGATGCGTGGTTGACCGGCCAACGTCGTGAACAATCGGCCACTCGTACTGAGCTGCCGTTTGCCGAGCAGGATAAGGCGCGTGGTATTGATAAATACAACCCTATTTTTGATTGGTCAGAAACAGATGTGTGGGCTTATATCTTAGCCAACAATGTGCCTTATAACACTCTTTATCATCAAGGGTTTCCAAGCATTGGCTGCGATCCTTGTACCCGCCAAGTTAAACAGGGCGAAGATATTCGCGCCGGCCGTTGGTGGTGGGAGAGTAAAGATAGTAAGGAATGTGGATTACATAAGTAGAAAAATATAGGAAGAAAAACATGACAAAAACCGAACTCAACAACCAACATCTAGACTGGCTCGAGGCTGAGTCGATTCATATTATTCGTGAAGTCGTTGCGGAATGTGAAAACCCGGCGTTGCTCTTTTCCGGAGGGAAGGATTCTGTGGTATTGCTGGCATTAGCCCGTAAAGCATTTCAGTTAGGCGATCGTCCGGTACATTTACCGTTTCCATTGGTGCATATTGATACCGGTCATAATTATCCGGAAGTGATCCAATTTCGAGATGAGCAAGTGGCAAAACTTAATGCACGCTTAGTTGTTGGGCATGTGGAAGATTCTATTGCCAAAGGTACGGTGGTATTGCGCAAAGAAACGGATTCGCGTAATGCGGCACAGGCGGTTACTTTATTAGAAACCATTGCAGAGAATGGATTTGATGCCTTGATGGGCGGTGCACGCCGTGATGAGGAAAAAGCCCGTGCAAAAGAACGAATTTTCTCGTTCCGTGATGAGTTCGGTCAATGGGATCCTAAGGCACAACGTCCGGAATTATGGTCTCTGTACAATGCTAAATTGCATAAAGGTGAAAATATGCGAGTGTTTCCGATTTCCAACTGGACGGAATTAGACATTTGGCAATATATCGCTCGTGAGAATTTGGAATTGCCTCCGATTTATTACAGCCATAAACGCGAAGTTGTACGTCGAAAAGGTTTATTAGTGCCGGTGACGCCATTAACACCTAAATTGCCAAATGATGTCAGCGAAGTATTGGATGTTCGTTTCCGCACCGTGGGTGATATTAGCTGTACCTGTCCGGTAGCGAGCACCGCATCAACAGCATTAGAAATTATTGAAGAAACCGCTATTGCCGACATTTCCGAACGTAGCGCGACTCGTCTAGACGACCAAGCCAGCGAAGCCGCCATGGAGAAAAGAAAAAAAGAAGGGTATTTCTAGTATTTCTACTTTCTTGCTTGTGCAAGAAAGTAGCAAAGAACACACCCCAATTAAATCGCTCCTCTTTACTTTGTTTCAATTTTCTTAACGAAAAATTTGTAAACTCGCTACGCTCGAACAGTACAAATTTTTCTAAAAATTGAAAGTCGCTCAGGCGATTTATATGGGGCCATTATTCGAAGATGACGAAATACAAAAGAATAGTTAACAGAATATAAGGAAGAAATATGACACAACATTCAACCCCACTTCGTTTTATTACTGCCGGTAGTGTAGATGACGGGAAAAGTACCTTAATCGGCCGTTTACTTTACGATAGCAAAGCGTTATTGACCGACCAAATCAAAACCCTTAACGCAGGAAAAGAAAAAGGTAATAAAGAAGCCATTGATTTTTCTATTTTGACGGATGGTTTGGAAGCAGAACGTGAACAGGGCATTACCATTGATGTGGCGTATCGCTATTTCTCTACGGCAAAACGTAAATTTATCATCGCCGATACCCCAGGACATGAACAATACACACGTAACATGGTGACAGGAGCAAGTACGGCATCTGCTGCAATCGTCTTAATTGATGCTTCTCAGCTGAATTTTGATGAGAAACCGTTACAACTCTTACCACAAACTAAACGTCATTCAGCGATTTTACGTCAATTAAATTGCCCGCACATTTTAGTGGCAGTAAACAAAATGGATTTATTGGATTACAGCGAAGAAAAATTCAATGCCATTGTGGAGGCGTATCGTCAATTGGCGGCACGACTCGGATTAAAAGAGGTACATTTTGTGCCGGTCTCTGCATTGCTTGGCGATAACCTGGTATATGCAAGTGAAAGCACCCCTTGGTATCAAGGCGAACCTTTACTCACCATTTTAGAAAATTTACCAAGTGTGGATGAGGTGAGTCATTCCTGTGCCGATTTCTATTTTCCGGTGCAATTAGTGGTGCGTCAGGATGCGGATAAAGCCGATGATTTCCGCGGTTATCAAGGGCGAATCGAACGAGGCTCAGTACAACTGGGACAGACTATTCGAATTGAACCGAATGGATTAACCGCTAAAGTGACCGAGATTATTACGCCAAAAGGTGAGGTGACACAAGCGGTGGCCGGAGAAGTGATTACCTTACGTTTAGATCGCGATATTGATATTTCCCGTGGTGATTTATTTGTGGATGAAAGTTCACCACTTACACCACAAAAGCAACTTGAAGCCACAATTTGTTGGTTTGATGAACGCCCACTAAATACCGCCCGTAAATATTTACTTAAACATGGCACGCAAACCGTATTTACCAAAATCAGTGAAATTGAAAGTGTGTTAAATGTTCATACACTCGAACAAGAAAGTGGGGCTACAGCCTTAAAGATGAATGATATTGCTCTAGTGCGTTTAAGTTTACAGAAACCGATTGTTGCCACAACTTATGAAGAAAATATCGCGGGTGGTGCCTTTATTTTAGTTGATGAAGCAACTTATAACACAGTAGCAGCCGGTATGATTTTCTAACTCGCGCTTTCTTAATGTGAATTTACTGATATTACTCATTTTCTTGTGGGGAAACTTATGCAACACAACAATCCATTACCAACAGAAATACTGAATCTCTTACCAACGCTAACGCCTCTTCAATTAGCATGGCTTTCCGGTTATGCATGGTCGCAAGCTTCCGGTGTAGAACAACAGGTTGCAGGGCAACATTTGGCAGCAAATTTGACCGCACTTTCAGCAGAACCTTTTTCAATTACGGTGCTTTCAGGATCACAAACCGGCAATGCTAAATCGGTGGCGGATAAAGTTGCCACAGAGCTTACTGAGGCCGGTATTGCCGTGAAACGCATCGCTTTAAAAGATTACAAAGCGAAAACCATTGCTGATGAAAAATACCTGCTATTAGTGACTTCCACGCAAGGTGAAGGCGAGCCACCAGAAGAAGGCGTGGTATTGCATAAGTTATTAAACGGTAAAAAAGCACCAAAACTCACCAACCTGCAATTTGCTGTGTTGGGATTAGGGGATAGTTCTTATCCAAATTTCTGCCAAGCAGGCAAGGATTTTGATCAGCGTTTTGCCGAATTAGGCGCGACGCGTTTATTTGAGCGAGTGGATGCAGATTTAGATTACAGTGCAACCGCGGAACAATGGATCCGAGATATTGTGGCTATCGTAAAAGAAAAGGCTACGCAGGCTTCACCGGTTGTACAAAGTATTGCTACAGCTACAACCGCCCCGGTAGCCAAGGAAAGCCAATACAATAAGGCCAATCCATTTCCTGCAACCTTAATCACTAACCAGAAAATTACCGGCCGTCAGTCGGATAAAGATGTGCGTCATTTAGAATTTGATTTAGCAGGTTCGGATCTTCATTATCAAGCGGGTGATGCCCTCGGTGTGTGGTTTGACAATGATCCTAAGTTAGTCGATGAAATTTTATCGCTCGCGCAGATTGCTCCTACTACAGAAGTGACAATTGAGGGAAAAACGCAAACTATTTCGACCGCACTTTTATCGCATTTAGAGCTTACTCAAAATACGCCGGCTTTTGTGAAAGGCTATGCAGCCTTGGCGCATAACGAACAGTTAAATGATTTGGTTGCGGATAATCAAGCACTGCAAGAATTGGTTCAACGTACACCGATTGTGGATGTATTACATAAATTTCCTGCAAAATTAACCGCTGAACAACTGGTTTCATTATTACGTCCTTTAACTCCTCGTTTGTATTCCATTTCATCTTCGCCTGCAGAGGTAGGGGAAGAAGTGCATCTAACCGTTGGTGTGGTACGTTTTGAACATGAAGGCCGAGCACGTAGCGGCGCAGCATCAAGCTTTTTAGCGGATCGCGTAGAAGAAGATGGTGCTGTGCGTGTATTTGTAGAACATAACGATAATTTCCGCCTGCCAAATGATGCGACTAAGCCAATTATTATGGTGGGTTCTGGTACCGGCGTGGCACCATTCCGTGCCTTTATGCAGCAACGCGTAGCCGATGAGGCGAGTGGTAAAAACTGGCTGATTTTTGGTAATCCGCATTTTGCCAGCGATTTCCTTTATCAAACCGAATGGCAACAATTTGCCAAAGAGGGCTTCTTGCATAAATACGATTTTGCTTGGTCACGTGATCAAGAGAAGAAGATCTATGTACAGGACAAGATCCGCGAAAATTCGGCGGCACTGTGGCAATGGTTACAAGAGGGTGCTTATTTTTATGTCTGTGGTGATGCATCAAAAATGGCAAAAGATGTGGAGCAAGCATTACTCGAAGTCATTGCTAAAGAAGGTAATTTAAGTCCGGATGAAGCAGAAGATTATTTAAATGAACTGCGTGAAGAAAAACGTTATCAACGCGATGTGTACTAGATTTGTGGGGTGAAAAAATGACAGAGCAAAACAAACAAAAAGGCTTGGAATGGCAAGAAAAACCGCTTTCTGACAATGAGCGCTTAAAAACCGACAGTAACTTTTTACGCGGTACGATTTTGGATGATTTAGAGGATTCCTTAACCGGTGGTTTCCGTGGGGATAACTTTCAATTAATCCGTTTCCACGGTATGTATGAACAAGACGATCGTGATATTCGTGCCGAACGTGCAGAGGAAAAACTCGAACCGTTGAAATTTATGCTGTTACGTTGCCGTTTACCGGGGGGAATTATCAAGCCATTCCAATGGATTGAATTGGATAAATTCGCCCGTGAACATAGTTATTATCGTTCGATTCGTTTGACCAATCGTCAAACTTTCCAATATCACGGTGTGCCGAAAAGCCAATTACAAACCATGCATCGTTTATTGCATAGTCTGGGATTAGACTCCATTGCAACGGCTTCCGATATGAATCGTAACGTGTTATGTACTTCTAACCCAATTGAATCGGCATTACACCAACAGGCGTATGAATATGCTAAGAAAATTTCAGAACATCTGTTACCACGTACGCGGGGTTATTTAGATGTATGGATTGATGGTAAGAAAGTCCAAAGTAGTGATGATTTTTTACAGGAAGAACCGATTCTCGGGAAAACTTATTTGCCACGTAAATTCAAAACTGCCGTGGTGATTCCACCACTCAATGACGTGGATTGTTACGGGAATGACTTGGATTTTGTGGCGATTGCAGACGATAACGGTAATTTAGCAGGCTTTAATGTCTTGGCGGGAGGTGGCTTATCCCTTGAGCATGGCAACACCAAAACCTATCCGCATATTTCCCTTGAACTGGGTTATGTGCCGTTGGAATACACCTTAAAAGCAGCGGAAGCTGTGGTGACAACCCAACGGGATTTTGGTAACCGTAGCGATCGTAAAAATGCACGTAGTCGTTATACCATTCAAAACATGGGATTAGATAATTTCCGCTCCGAAGTAGAACGTCGTATGGGCATTCCATTTGAACCGATTCGTCCGTTTAAATTTACCGAACGCGGTGATCGTATCGGTTGGGTAAAAGGCATTGATAACAACTGGCACTTGACTCTGTTTATCGAAAGCGGCCGCTTGGTGGATAATGATGAGAAAAAATTACTGAGTGGCGTGTTGGAAATTGCCAAAATTCATAAGGGCGATTTTCGTATCACCGCCAACCAAAATCTGATCGTGGCAAATGTAGCGGAAGAGGATAAAGCACAAATTGAGCAAATTGCCCGTGATTACGGTTTAATTCGTGATGATGTGAGTAAATTACGTGAAAACTCTATGTCCTGCGTTTCTTTCCCAACTTGCCCATTGGCGATGGCAGAATCAGAGCGAATTCTACCAAGCTTTATTGATGAACTGGATAAGGTGATGGCGAAACATCAAGTGGCTGATGATTATATCGTTACGCGTATTACCGGTTGCCCAAATGGATGTGGCCGCGCAATGTTGGCGGAAATCGGTTTGGTGGGCAAAGCAATTGGTCGTTACAATTTGCATATCGGTGGGGATCGTGAAGGTGTGCGTATTCCACGTCTTTATAAAGAAAATATTACGATTCCGGAAATTATCAGTGAACTTGATACTCTGATTGGCCGCTGGGCAAATGAGCGTCATGTAAATGAAGGCTTTGGTGATTTCACTATTCGTACCGGCATTATCAAGCCGGTGGTGAATGCACCAGTTGATTTCTGGGATGCCGATAAAATTATTGCTACTGCCACAGTTTAAGTGCAGAGGTATTGTGAAAAAGGCGTGCTTGGCACGCCTTTTTGCTTAATATTTTGTGACATCAAAACGCCCCCTCAATAGACAGAGTTTTGCTTGAAATTAACTGTAAGTTATTGATTTTATTGAGAATGGTTAAAAAGTGGGAAATGAATGTGACATTTCATGGACGCGCTTAAAAAAGCGGACTTGAAGTCCGCTTTAGATGCTGTATTACGCCCAATGTTGCCGTTTGGCTTGTTGTAATTTCTCGTAGGCCGCCAGCAGTGCTTGATGTTCTTGGAAATTATCCAGATTTTCATCGCTAGCCGGTAAGTTGTAGAACGGGTTACCATTATCTGCAACGGCTGCCCATGCTGCATCAACAGCGCTTTTGCCGTACATACGATTGAATACGCTACGATATTGTTGCGGTTCACGACTGTCGTCCAAATGGAGTTCTAAGATGTTGATCAGGGCGCGGTAGTAACTAACCCGTTCGCTAGTAAAGACTGAACTGTTCATATTCAACGTCCAGTTTGCCCAATCGAGCGCAGATTCCCATTCACCCAGAGCTAAATGCAGCATACATTTAAGCTCGCCGACACGTAATGTTGTCCAACCGCTGCCTTTAGGCGCTACGATACCGATGAACTCACGTACGCGGGTGGCATCGTCGATATCCTGTTCATCCAATTCCGCAAGCAGTTCTGCGTAAGTTTCATCATCATGATGATGGTGGGGCAGATCCAAAAGGATTTCCCGCCAGTCCATGCCCATATTGTTGTTGGCATAGATTAAATCGTCGGCCGGATAAATATCCGACATTCCCGGCACAATAATGCGGCAGGCATACACGCCAAGGTGATTGTAATCCATGATATAGACTTCTTTTTGCTCCTCCTGGAAGATGGCTATCAGATTGTCATATTCCTGTTGGGTGGTGCCCGAGAAATTCCAATCGACAAAGGGATAATCAGCTTCCTGTTTGAATAGATCCCAAGAGATCAAGCCACTAGAGTCGATAAAATGGGTTTCTAGGTTGGCATGTTCGGCCACATCCTGATTATTGAAGGATGGTGGCGAGAATACATCCAAATCCTTCAAACTACGACCTTGTAGCAATTCGGTTACGGTTCGTTCTAAGGCAACTTGGAAATTTGGGTGGGCGCCGAAGGACGCAAAACAGGTACCGTTGTGCGGATTGAGTAATACCACGCAAATCACCGGATATTGACCGCCTAAGGAGGCATCAAAGGCATAAATTGGGAAGCCTTCTTGTTCCAATTTATTGATAGAAGCTTGAATTGATGGATAACGTGCCATTACTTCAGCCGGAATCTCTGGCAGACTGATAGCTTCGGCGATAATGCGGTTTTTTACATAACGTTCAAAGACTTCTGAAAGGCCTTGTACGCGAGCTTCGTTTTTGCTGTTACCGGCCGACATTCCATTAGAAACATATAGATTGTTGATGATTGCTTGTGGAATATACACGGTCTGTTGATCCGATTGACGTACGTAAGGCAACGCAACGATACCGCGTTCTCCGTTGCCTGATTGTAAATCAATTAATAGGTCGGGAGTCAGTTCTTGTGCGGGATCGTAAAAATCCAAGAGGAATGGATCCAAAATGCCGTTTGGCAGTAAATCCTCATCTTCAATCGGGAACCATTTTTCACTTGGATAATGGACAAAGTCACCGTTGGCTATTTGTTGGCCGAGGTAAAAATCAGTGAAGAAATAATTGGTGGACAGACGTTCGAAATATTCGCCTAACGCAGAGGCTAGCGCAGCTTTTTGGCTAGCACCTTTACCATTGGAAAAACATTGTGGACAATCTTTATCGCGGATATGTACCGACCATACGTTCGGCACCGGATTGAGCCAGGAGGCTTGTTCGATATGAAATCCGAGGTTGATTAATTTTTGTTGGAAATTGGCAATACTGTCTTCCAGCGCAGCATCTTTGCCGAGGATAAAGGTTTGTTCGCTCATAGGGGCTCTCGTTGTCAAAAAAACGCCCGCATAATAGGCAACTTTACGCGGGGGGGCAAGCGGTTTTATGTTGAGTTGGAGGAATCCAATTTAAAGGCATTAGCTGGTGAGAGGAAATTTTCTACAGTTGGTTTTTCGGTTTCTAAATTGAAATTTAATGGATAGCGGCGTTTTTGTGCCACGACCAATTGTAATGGCGCACAAAATGAATGCTGTTTGGTGAGAGCGATTGTTTGGCAGTGGAGAATATCAAAATGTAGCAATGCCAGCCAATCCAAGATACGCCATAACGGGTATTGGCGAAAGCGATAATCCCCTAGTTTGCGTTTCCATAAGAGGGGACTTAGTGGATTAAATAGAGAGAGCAGCAATAGCCCGTCATCATTTAGTACACGGCAGACTTCGCGTAAAAGTTGGTGCGGGTCTTGGCTAAAATTAAGAGTGTTGGCCAGTAAACAACCATCAATACTGCGTTCGATAAAAGGCAATTCAGTCATATTGGCACACAGCAGGCTATCGCTTTCTGCCTTAAATGGAGTAAAATTTTGCAGGTTTTCGCTGTCGATGACAGTGGTTTGGTGGCGTAGTGGTAAATCGCAGCGGATTTCTCCGCTTAAGCAGCCTAGCTTAGCGATTTGATAACCGGGAATATGCTTTAACCAGGGCACAATCGCTTCTTGCAAGTGTGCACGATAGGCTTCCCCCAGCGGTAATCCTTGCCAGCCGGAGGGCTGAGCAAGCGACTCAGACCATTTTGCCGACCAATTGATTAATTTTATTTTCATAAGGATTTGTTATGTTAGTTGCGATTCCTGCACTCAATGATAACTATATTTGGCTGTATAGACGAGAAAATTTGCCCGCCATTGTGGTTGATTTACCGGAGACAGAAGGGCTTTTTGCATTGCTTGAGGAACAGCAAATTGCAGTCGAGGCATTATTGCTCACCCATTATCACGATGATCACACGCAAGGAGTAATGGCGTTTAAACGGCGTTTCCCTGATGTGCCGGTTTATGGACCGCAGGAATGTGCCAATAAGGGCGCCGAGCGTATTTTAACGGATGGTCGTTTTTCTACTGAGCACTACGAGATTGAAGCGATTGCCAGTCCGGGACATACCGCAGGGCATTTGAGTTATTTATTGGATGGTAATCTGTTTTGTGGTGATGCGCTTTTTTCAGCCGGCTGTGGACGGGTTTTTACCAATGACTATGCAGCCGCTTTTGCAACCTTACAGCGTTTCAAACAATTGCCGGCAGAGACACAAATTTGTGCAGCCCATGAATATACTTTGGGTAACCTGGCTTTTGCTGAGTCGGTGTTAGGTGAGTTACCGGCAATTCAACAGCATAAAATTTGGGTGGAACAGCAACGCGCGGAACATCGCCCAAGTTTGCCGACAAGTCTGGCGCTGGAACAACAAATTAATCCATTTTTGCTGGCAACGGATTTAGCCGAATTTACTCGATTACGTGAAATGAAGGATCACTTTTAATCAATTGGAGTAATTTCAGTCTTGCTAATTTGCCCAATGGGGGCGAATTTATTAGAATAGCCAAACTTTTTTTGGCTTTTTTCCGTATTTGTTTTTAAAAATCAACAGAAATGAGAATTGTTGCTAACAATATGATTGTTAAGGTTTTTTAGTAAAGAGAATACGGTCATCTCTGTGAGTTTTTATGACCCTTCTGGTACTTGGTGTTAATCATAAAACGGCAACCGTTGCCGTTCGTGAGAAAGTCGCGTTTTCCGATGAAAAACGCGCTTTGGCTTTGTCGCAAATTCAAGATAAGAATTTAGCCGAAAGCGCGGTAATTTTATCTACCTGTAATCGTACTGAAATTTATTTACATCACCGTCAAATCTCTCCGCAAGAATGTGCCTCTTGGCAGCAAAAATGTGCCGAATGGTTTGCTGTAGTACACCAATTGCCCTACGCTGAATTATCACAAAGTCTTTATTTCCACCAAAACCAAGCAGCCGCTAATCACTTGATGCGGGTTGCTTGCGGATTGGATTCGCTAATTTTAGGTGAACCGCAGATTTTAGGGCAGGTAAAACAAGCCTTTCATTGGTCAGAAGCCTATTATCAACAAACTGATACCCCTTTATCGGGGGAATTATCCCGTTTATTCCAAAAGACTTTTGCCACCGCGAAACGCGTGCGCACCGAAACCGATATTGGCGAAAGTGCAGTATCGGTAGCCTATGCAGCCTGTAGTTTAGCCCGGCAGATTTTTGAATCCTTAAATGAATTAAATGTGTTGTTGGTTGGTGCCGGCGAAACAATTGAATTGGTAAGCCGTCATTTGTTGCGTCACGGCGTGCGTAAATTAATGATAGCTAATCGTACTCGAACCCGTGCGGAGCAATTGGTGAGTAAATTGGCTTGCGATACACCGATAGAAATTTATGCTTTGGATGAATTGCAGTTAGGGCTTAATCAGGCAGATGTGGTGATTAGTTCGACCGGTAGTCCAGATGTGTTGATCACCAAAGCGATGGCGCAAACGGCAGAAAAAATCCGTCAATTTAAACCTATGTTATTGGTGGATATTGCAGTACCGCGTGATATTGATGAAACGGTGGCAGAGCTAGATAGCCTTTATCATTACACGGTGGATGATTTACAAAATATTATTGCGCACAATTTGAATCGTCGTGAGCAGGCATCGGTAGAAGCTCAACGGATTATTGACGAAGAATGTAATGATTTCTTTGAATGGTTGAAAGTGCGTCAATTTGCCAATCTAATTCGAATTTATCGTGATGATGCGGAAGCGATCCGTCGCGAATTATTAGAAAAAGCTCAACATCAATTAGCGCAAGGCGAATCGGTTGATGCTGTGCTCGATGAATTAAGCTATAAACTCACCAATAAACTCATTCATGCTCCGACCCGTAGCATGCAGGCAATGATGAAATCCGGAAATGCAGAAGGATTACATGCCTTCTCCAATGCTCTCCAGCTTAAACATCCGCTAGAGCAGGATGAGCTTTAATTTTGCAGGCCTATCGGCTGATTATGTCAATCGCATAAATTCTAGTCCGGAAACGGACAAAAATTAATAAAAGCGTTTTATTTATAACCAACCGAGCGTAAAAACGGTTTTTTTGTAAAAAAAATGATTGACGGGCTAGGGCTAAATCAGCATAATACGCCCCGCAAAGCCGATATGGTGGCGCAATGAATGGCTATGTAGCTCAGTTGGTTAGAGCACAACACTCATAATGTTGGGGTCACAGGTTCGAATCCCGTCATAGCCACCATTCGTTGCGGGACTGGCGAAATTGGTAGACGCACCGGATTTAGGTTCCGGCGCCGCGAGGTGTGTGGGTTCAAGTCCCTCGTCCCGCACCATTATCACTTTGTATCAAAATAGTAGTTGGGGTATCGCCAAGCGGTAAGGCACCGGGTTTTGATCTCGGCATCCCTAGGTTCGAATCCTAGTACCCCAGCCATCATCTCTTCTTTAAGCTTGATAAAAAACGACCCGCTGTTGCAAAGCCGTTTTTCGTATTTTTTATTCATTCCTAATAAAATCAATGAGTTATGTGACATTTTAGACAAAACTTTGATTTTTAAAGGGGCGTTTATTGCCCCGTATAGGTAATACCTTGCGGATAGGCTACAGCTAGCGTCAATGGACGGGAGCTGTGCAGGCACATTGCCCGATTAGCAATAAAGAAACGCGAGGTCATTGCTTTTTCACCATCATTACAGAAGATTTCCATAATCGAGCGATCGAAGAAAATTTCCACTTTATGCAAATTTTTCACTTCGCAATGGCGTTGGCTGTCAAATTTACGCATTAATTCCGTTTGTTCGCTGTGTGTCCGATCAAGAGAAAGTACGCCATCTTGATAACTCAAGGTTAAATATTCCCCTTCAGCATTAGCAAAGAAGCGTAACTCGAAAGGCTGATTTTGAACCTCAAAGCTGAGATAAGCCCGATCCAAATCGGCAATTTCCGTTTGACCATGCACTTGATATGAGGTGCTGTTCGAGAGTGATTGGTAAATTGCTGGAATTGGACGTTGATAAATATGTTTGCCTTGTAAACGTAATTCTCGAGGTAAGCAGAGCGCTGAATGCCATTTATATTTATCCGTTGGATAGGTCAAATCGGGAAGACCGATCCAGCCATAGAGAATGGCCTGTTGTTGGTTTGATAAACCGGCAAAGGTTTGCGGTGCATAGAAATCAAATCCCTGATCCAATTCTTGAATCGTTTCGGCATGGAAATCTAAGCCATCCAATTTACCTAGAGCGTAAACCGCATGATAGTTATTTTGGAATTGTAACGATTCGCGTGCTTTGCCTTGTGGTGACCAAATAAATACATCTTGCTCGCCTAATTTAAGCAAATCAGGGCATTCCCACATAAATACATCACGATTATCAAAGGCCGGCAAAGCAAGTTCACCAAGTAAACGAGGGCTGTCTTCTAGGTTATCCATTTCAAAGACAATTGCTGTACCCGTAAGATTTTCTCGTTGTGCCCCACATACGAAGCGGATTTTACCGTTATCTGCGAAATAAGGTTTTGGATCACGTACATGTTCGGTATAACCGGCTGGAGCGTTTTCAATTAATGGACGCTTGCTAAGCAATTTCCCGTCAAGATCGAAAATAGCTAGATTTTGATAAGGTACTCGTTGATTATCTATAGCACGGCGGGTATTGCCGGTATAAAACATTGCTAGTTTATCACCCACTTTGAGGGCTCCACCGGAGTAACAACCGTGGGATTCAAATAGTTCACAGGGAATCAAATCATCGGCGCTTTGAAATTGTTGAAAATTGCGGGTGATTAAATGTTTCCAATGTTTCATGCCGTGTATCGCATCAAAGGGAAACCATTGATAAAACAGGTGATATTTTTCACCGTCAAAAATCAAACCATTGGGATCGTTCATTAAGCCGCTTGGTGGGGCAATATGATAATGTGGGCGGAAATCCTGATCTGTGTTCACGCATTTAGCGATTGTTGCTAATTCTCCAGCTTCAGCGGCCAAAATACTTTTATATTTACCGTTGTTAAAAATGATCATGGTGTTCTCCTTATTGGGCTCGGGTTTGCTGTAGGCAAGGATATTTGGCATTCATTTCATCGCTCCATTGGCTTAATTCTAAGATTAACGGATGACGCGAGGCCTGAGTAAATTTTTCGCGTAAGCGAAGAAAATCAATGGCGCATACAGCATTGAGTGTACCGATATTTAATTCCTGTTCAAAGCGTTGGATTGCTTGATAAAGCGCCGGCAGGCTGGCTGCAGTTCGTTCGAAAATTTGTTGATGACGCGCTAACCACCATTCGTTTTGTGGGCGTAGGCGTTTTTCTGGGATGACTGCAATTTCATTTTCTAAAATACCATCGGCTAAATAATGTAATTGCAACGCTTGCCAGTGGGCTTCACCAGCTAAATAAAGGGAAGGTTGTGTCCCCAAACTATTTAAATATTGGGCGATTAATGAACTATTATATAGCCATTCACCGTTATTTAATTGTAATGCGGGAATTCGTCCAAGGGGGTTATCACGATTGTGTGGCGAATTTTTATCCAAACCGCTGGTGGCTTCTAAGAATTCGATTTGCCCGTCTAATTTGTGATAGGCGATTACTGCACGCACTTTACGCGCATAAGGACTGGTTTCCGAATACCATAGTTTCATAGACACCTCGATAGAAAAGGGAAGCAATATCGGCGTATTTTTGCATAAGAAAAGGTGCAAACTTGTTGCACCTTCAATTTTTACTCGGCTAAAAATGCGGCTAATTGCTGTTTGTTCGGGAGTGCCGACATTGCCCCTTTGGCTGTGGTGGCAAGTGCTCCACAGGCATTAGCCTGACGAATGATTTGTTGTAAAACGCTGCTTTCACGCCAATCGCTATATTGTGCTAAACCGGCTAATAAGCCGCCGACAAATGCATCCCCAGCGCCGGTAGTATCGACCGGCTGTAACGCTTTACCAGCAATCACTTGTTGCTGAGAGCATAAATGATAGAGTGCACCATCTTTACCAAGGGTCACAATAATCAGTTTGTCCGGATATTGCGTGGTGATGGATTCAAAGGCTTTGTCCAAACTGTCGGTATTGGTTAGAAGGGTGAGTTCTTCTTCGGAGAATTTTAACACATCGGCTAGGCTGACAGCTTCCATCACGACAGTTTTCATTTCTTCCAGGCTGCTCCAGAGGGATTCGCGTAGATTTGGATCGAAGGAGAAAAAACCACCCGCCACTTTAATGCGGCGAATTGCTTCAAAAGTGGCTTCGCGCGATGGATTGTTAATCAGTGCAATGGAGCAACAGTGTAGCCATTCACCCGCTTGAAAAGGTGGTAAATCGCTGGTTTGTAAAAATTGGTCGGCACTTGGGTTTACCATAAAGGTAAAACTGCGCTCGCCATTATCTAAACCAACCACGACGGTAGAGGTTCGGTGTTGTGGATCCAATACCATATGGGTGGTATCCACGTTTTCAGCCGCTAGGGTTTGTTGCATGAATTGACCTAAGGGATCGTTACCAACTCGGCCAATGAAGGCACTTGGACTGCCTAAACGGGCCACACCTACCGCCACATTGGCCGGCGCGCCACCGGCACAACGTAAATAATGATTTTCACCGTCCGGGATCAGATCCACTACGGCATCACCGGTAACCCAAATTTTTTGGCTCATAAGCTTTATCCTCCAGATTTGCTAAAAAATAACCGCTCATGAAAAGCGGTTATTTGAACGATTATGCGATGGTAATACGGGCAAATTTACGTTTGCCGACTTGGTAAACGTGCGTACCTTGCGGCGCATTGTCTTTTACATTATCTATTTTTTCACCGTCGATCTTCACACCACCTTGATTTGCGGCACGAATAGCTTCGGAAGTTGAAGGTACCAAACCCGCTTCTTTTAACAGCGCGGCCAAGCCAACTTCACCGCTGAACGAGAATTCCGGCATTTCATCAGGCATCGCGCCTTTTTGGAAACGATTGATAAATTCCTGTTCTGCCGCATCAGCAGCTGCAGCATCATGGAAACGGGCAATAATCTCTTTGGCTAACAGAATTTTCACATCACGTGGATTTTTACCATTTGCCACATCTTGTTTCAGTTGGGCGATTTCGGTTAATGGACGGAAAGATAATAGATTGTACCAATCCCACATTAATTCATCGGAAATCGACATGATTTTTCCGAACATATCGCTTGGTGCATCGGTGACACCGATATAGTTGCCCAAGGATTTTGACATTTTTTTCTCACCGTCAAGACCCACTAAGAGCGGTAAGGTAATTGCGACTTGTGGCTTGAGACCTGCTGATTTTTGCAATTCACGGCCGACCAAAAGGTTAAATTTTTGGTCGGTACCACCTAATTCCACATCAGCTTGTAATGCAACGGAATCATGGCCCTGTAATAACGGATAAATAAATTCATGAATGGCAATCGGTTGATTGTTAGAGAAACGTTTTTTGAAATCGTCACGTTCTAACATACGCGCTACTGTGTAGTTGGAGGCTAAGCGAATCATGCCTTCGGTACCTAATTGACCAAGCCATTCGGAGTTAAAGACGATTTTGGTTTTAACCGGATCAAGAATTTTGAAGATCTGTTCTTTATAGGTTTCGGCATTGCGTAATACATCTTCGCGGCTAAGCGGAGGACGGGTTGCATTTTTACCGGATGGATCACCAACCATACCGGTGAAGTCACCGATTAGGAAATAGACTTCATGACCGAGTTGTTGGAACTGACGTAATTTATTGAGTACCACGGTATGGCCGAGGTGAATATCGGGAGCGGTTGGGTCTGCCCCAAGTTTAATTTTGAGCGGACGATTTTCTTTTAATTTTTCAATGAGATCCGCTTCAGAGAGGATTTCATCCGTGCCGCGCTTGAGTTCCGCGAGAACCGTATTTATATCTGTCATGCCATATCCTGAGTAAATGTTAAAAAATGAGGAAACATTATAGACAATCTCATTGAAATGAAAAGTAAAAGCACGAAAAAAACGCCTATTTGTGGGGAAATAGGCGCTAAAGTTGGAGTGATTATCAAATTGTTGTTGGAATGTTTGAGATGATAATAGTTCTCAAATGCGTTGTCAACAACAAATGCAAATAATTCTCAAATAATTAATCAAGTAGCGGAACACTATGACTTAAGGCGAGGCTGATTGGGCGCCCATCCAAGCAGTCAAACTGGCCGGCGTAGGCGTAGGCCTCCACGCCAAGAGCTCGGACTTCCTGTAATAGTTTGGCATACACAGGATCAATATCGGCAGCCGCTTGGAAACGATCAAAGCCATTATGTAGCCCTGCAAACAGGACCACAGCTCGATGGCCTTGGCGCTTCATGGCTAACAGTTCGCGTAAATGTTTTTGTCCGCGGGTGGTTACAGCATCCGGAAAGCCAGCTAAACCATCACGTACCAAAGTGATAGATTTCACTTCTAAATAGCAATCAGGCAAACCTTCGCCCTTGAGTAAAAAATCAATGCGGCTATTTTCTTCACCATATTTTACTTCGGGATAAATCTCCTGATAGTCGGCTAATTCTTGAATGACCTTATGTTGTAAGGCTTCCTGTACCAATGGATTAGCGCGATGGGTATTGATACAAACCAATTTGCCGTTAGGCAGTTCAGTGAGTTCCCAAGAATGAGGGTATTTACGGGTATCACTTTGTGAATCCCAATACCAAATTCGTGAACCGGGTTCACTGCAACCAAGCATAGTGCCGGTTGCAGCGCAGTGAATCGTCAGTATTTCGCCATCGGGCAATTGGATGTCGGCAAGAAAACGCTTGTAGCGTCGGATCAGCGTGGCTGGCAATAATTGTGGAAACTGCATGTTCATTCCTTATTTATTAGTTGCTAATGGCATTTTTATCTAACAATAATAAAATCAATGACTTAAGTGTTGTTTTGATAAAAACTTGGATTTTCATAGGGGCGTTTTAAGCCGCGCGAGTAAAGCGTAGATTGAGCGTCCAGTGGAATTCTTCATCATTAAAGCGATACTGTTCTTTTAGCTTTGGTCCACAGGATGCCGAGCCAATACCGCTCATTGCATAATCGATACATAACACGCTGCCTTCGCTCGGTGGTAGAGCATAGTTATGAGTCGCAGCAGCTAAGGCTTCTTGGGAATAAGGTGCAAGGTTAAAGCTAAACGGCTGTTGGGCTTGGATTTGTAGCCAATCGGTTTGAATAAAATGTACTCCCCAATGGCTGCCATTTTCCTGCGGACGTAAATAGTTAACGAAATTTTGTTGTGGGTTGGTTCGGTAATACCCCAAGCGCGTCGCTTGGTGTTTGTCGATGTAGCTTTCGCCCGGCCCGTAACCAAAATACTCCCATTCGCTTGAGTTTTCACGTAACCAAAAACGCAGACCAAAACGCGGTAAATAAGGTAATTGAGAAGCCTTGTGAGCATGCAAATGAATAGCGATACCGCCTTGGCGGTCAATCCGATATTGAATGTCTAGGCTGAGAATCCTTCCCTTAGATACGGACAACATAGCGGCTTTGAGATTAATTTCAATCAACTCTTCTACGGCCTGCCAAGTCACTTGATAGGCGCGACTGTATGCTTGATGGTAGCCTGCTTGCTGCCAATGCTGTTTAATTTGGCTGTCGTTATCCAAAGGGGCGCGGTATAGATTAAATTCTAGTGGGGCGCGGAGCAGTTCGCGACCTTGTTGTTGTAGACTTTTGAAAATTCCCTTGGTTTTATCCAGGCAATATTCAAAATGACGACCCCGTAGGCGTAATTCGCGCGCATCTTCATTAACTTGAATCGCTTTTCCGGTATCTTGAAGCATGGCCTGAGGCGCGGCCAATACGCCATTGTGGGAGGAGGCCAATTGATCAAAGCCCACGCAATGGCCTTTTGCCAATAAGGCTGTAGCCTTACGCAGACGATAGGTTAAATTCAATAAAATATGCGCGTCATTATTACTTGGCATTGTCAGCCCGAGCGAACAGGCTTCACCGGCTGGCAGTGATGGGAGTTCGAGGATTCCACGTTCAACCTCGACACCGTTATGTAACCAAGCGTATTCCACGCTAAAAAGTACAGCAGCATCGCTAAAATCCAATAGGTTATGTAACCACACCGTGCTATCTCGCAGCTCAGCGCGCAATGGTCGAAAAACTTGCTTAAGTTCTGCCAGCGAGCTGTGCGGTTGGCGTTCGGCACTAACTAAACCGTCTAAACAGAAATTCCCATCATTAGGATAATCTCCAAAATCACCGCCATAACCCGGATGGCCATTGGCTAAATAGGGGCTATGATCGCACCATTCCCATACAAAACCGCCGGCAGAGCCAGGATGACGGGCGAAGGTTTGTTGATAATCCTCCAAATCGCCACCTGAATTGCCCATAGCGTGGGCATATTCGCACAATAAATAAGGTTTTTTGATTTTCCCATCGGCAAAATAGGCATCTAAATCTTCGGTAGCCGCATACATTTCGCTGTGCAAATCCAACTGGCTGAGATCATTTTGATGGGTGGAATGTTGATAAATCGAGCTTTCGTAATGGGTAAGTCGGTCAGGATCCCGCATTTTCAGCCAAGTGGCAGCGGCTTCAAAGTTTTCCCCAAAGCCTGATTCGTTGCCCAATGACCAAATCAAAATTGATGGGCGGTTTTTATCACGTTCCAGATTGGCCTGCTGGCGATCCAAAATCGCAGCTTTAAAGCGCGGATCACGGGCGAGTTCACAGAAATTATCGATAATCTGCTGCTGAATGCGGGCATCGGCATTTTCTTTGGGGACATTCAGTAAAATGCTGTTTTCCGGCTGAGGTACATAACGAAAGGCTGTGCCATGTGCTTCTAAATCGGCTTCTGCAATCAAATAAAATCCCAGTTTATCGCACAGTTCGCTAAACCAAGGGGCATTTGGATAATGGGCCGTGCGAATCGCATTGATATTGTGCTGTTTCATCAGGCGTAAATCATTGAGTGCTTGCGTCGGGCCAATACTATAGCCTGTTCGTGGATCACTATCATGGCGATTTACCCCCTTAAATTTCAGCGGCCGATTATTGAGTAGCAACACGCCTTGTTCAACGCGAATTTGGCGTAAACCGATATATTGCACCAGAGTTTCCGCAGCATATTGCAACTCCAAACGATATAGTTGAGGGTTTTCTGCATTCCATAATTGAAGCGCATCTGAAATTTCTAATATGAGTTTTCCTGTAGCGATTTTTTCAGTTATGAGTTGACCGTCAGGCGCATAAAGTCGATAGCGAATATCGCGATCCGCCTCGCGGAAAGTCGGTTCAATATCGATGGTTGCGTGTTGTAGCTCGGCATCCAGTCGGCTGCGAATGAACAGATCCTCAAGATAATTACATTCCCGCGTTAACAAATAGACATCGCGAAAAATTCCCGACATACGAAATTTATCCTGATCCTCTAAATAGCTGCCATCACACCATTGCAATACAGCAACGCGCAGTTGATTGTTGCCAGAGCGCAAATACTCGGTGATATCGAATGCTGAGGTGGCGTGGCTAATTTGGCTATAGCCAACAAATTGGCCATTTAAATATACAAACAAGCAGGAATCAACGCCTTCAAAATGCAATAGGTAGCGTTTATCGGGCTGAGGCTTCAGATGAAAAATTCGTTGATACAAACCACAGGGATTTTGCCAAGGGACGAATGGAGGATCATAGGGAAATGGATAGGCGATATTAGTATATTGATGTTGACCAAAGCCATGATTTTGCCAATTCGATGGCACGACTAACCGGTTGTGGAAAGCCAGAGTCGGATCGGTGCAGGCATTTTCCGGCAAATCCAAATAGGAGGGATAATAATTAAATTGCCAATCGCCATTAAGCAAAGTGAAAAAGGTCGATTTTTCCCGTTCTCCCGTGCAGGCCGTTGGTGCATCAGCATAGGGAATTAAATAGCTATGATGCGGTCGGGTATTAATATGTAGCGTTTGCGGATCTTCAAAATAGCGGGGGAGAGTCATGAAATCCTCCTTGAACGAAAAAGTGGTTTATTTTAACGGGGCGAATGGATTATCGGCAAGGCGAAATTAATACTTGTAAAGTCATCGTTCGATATCGAATTAGCAAAAACAGTTTTTTATTCAATGCTAATAAAATCAATCGCTTAGGTGTGATTTTAGCAAAAACATTGATTTTTGACGGGGCGTTTGGAGGGGGGCGAAAATTCGGACTGTAAGGGAAATTATAATAAATAAAAAACCGCCGATAACGGCGGTTTTGTAGGAATTATTTAGCGGCTTTAAGCTCTTGGTAATACTGTTCGTAATATTGAATCGCATCACCTACATCATCCTGCCAATAGCTTTTTTGAAGAATTTCAGCTGTTGGATAGATAGCCGGATCTTCGGTAATTTCTTTTGGTAAGGCTTTTTTCGCTTCTAAGTTGGAAGTCGGGTAGCCGATTGCCAAGGTCAATTTTTCCGCAGCTTTTTTGCCCAGCATATAGTTGATCAATTTGTGCGCACCATCCGGGTTTTTAGATGTACTTGGAATTGCCAAGGTATCTACCCAAAGTACCGGGCCTTCTTTCGGGAACACCATATCTAATGGCGCTTGTTCTTTTTTCGCGATACGCACAGAACCATTCCACAATTGACCCACTTCCACTTCGCCGGAGATAAAGGCGTTGGCCGGGTTATCGGAATTGAAGGCTAATACGTTCGGACGTAATTTTAATAATTCTTCGTAAGCTTGTTTGATGATTGCCGGATCTTTGGTATTTGGATCTTGGCCGAGTTTTAACAGCGCAATATTGAATACTTCACGGGCATCATCCAACAATTGTACTTTGTTGGCGAATTCCGGTTTCCACAAATCGCCCCAAGCGGTGAAGTCGCTGCCTTTGTAAGTATTGGTATTGAATGCAATACCCGGTGCGCCTAACAATTGTGGTAGGGAATATTTATTGCCTTGGTCGTAAGGTTTGTTTAACCAATCCGGATCAAGTTCTTTCATTACCGGTAATTTGCTATGATCCAATGGCATTAACATGCCTTCACGGCCCATTTTAGAAACGAAGTAGTTTGACGGCGCAATCACATCATAACCGCCGGCTTCGCCTTGGGTTTTGAGTTTGGCGTACATGGTTTCGTTGGATTCAAGGCTGGCAACGATCACTTTAATGCCGGTTTCTTTGGTGAATTCATCCAATAAACCATCCGGTACATATTCCGTCCACGTATAGAGGTAAACGGTATCGTTACCTTTAGCAGCCGGCGCATTGTTGTCAGCCGCTTTGGTTTCTTTGTCGTTACAGCCGGTAACCGCTAAAGCCACAAGGCTTACTGCGAATAATCCTGCAATTTTTTTCATTTCTGGTTCTCCAATGAGAGTCGTAAAAAAACCGCCTAAAACCTTTATGGATTAATCTTCATTGATTCTAGGCATAAAAAAACGCCCCGATTGTGCGTCGAGGCGTATTCTATTGTATTCACTAGGTTTTGTGAAACCTTTTTAATACCTTACTGCTTATTTTTGCGAGTGATTAGCTGAGATAAAATCACCAACGCCAAGGAAAGCACGATCATAATGGTTGCGAGAGCGTTGACTTCCGGCGTAACCCCGGTTTTCACCAAGGAGAAAATACGCAACGGTAGAATTTCGTAGCTGACGCCACTCACGAAGGAGGAGACCACCACATCGTCTAAGGAAATGGTAAAGCTCAATAACCAACCGGAAACAATCGCCGGCAAGGCTAATGGAATGATAATTTTGCGTAAAATCGTCACTTCACTAGCACCTAAGTCTTTAGCCGCTTCCAACATTCTGGCATCAAACCCATTGAGACGGGAGAAAATGCTGACCGTCACATAAGGCAGACAGAAGGTCACGTGAGCCAATAATAAGGACCAAAAGCCTAAGGAAATTCCGACAACCATAAACAATGCTAACAAGGACACCGCCATTACGATATCCGGTGACATCATTACGATAAATAGCATCCCGCTAACCGCTTGTTTACCGCGGAAACGGTAACGGTAAAGGGCGATTGCCGTTAAACCACCAACAATAGTTGCTAAGGTAGCGGCAAAAAAGGCGATAGTCACGGAATGGATTGCCGCTTGAATTAAGGTGTCGTTGTTAAATAAACGTTCATACCAGTTCCAGCTAAAGCCTTTCCAACTTAAACCATAACGGTCGGCGTTAAAGGAATTGGTAACCAAAATGATGATTGGAATGTACAAATAAGCGTACACCACAAACATAAAAATATTGCGTAGTAAACGGCTCATTATTCCAACTCCACTTTTTTGTTTAACAACTTATTGGCTCGGTAGTAAATAAAGATCAGCAATGCCATTAAAATGGTTAAACCGATACTAATTGCTGAACCGAACGGCCAGTTGCGGGAAATTAAGAATTCGCTCTTAATTACGTTACCCACCAATAACACTTTAGCGCCACCTAGCAAGTCGGCCACATAGAACATACCCATCGCCGGCAATAATACCAATAAACAGCCGGCTACGATGCCCGGCATAGTGAGTGGCAGAATCACTTTGAAGAAACGCTGAAGCGGATTCGCTCCCAAGTCACGGGCCGCTTCCAATAAACGTCCATCCAATTTTTCAATGGCCGAGTAGAGCGGCAGAATCATAAATGGCAATAGTAGGTAGACTAAGCCGATAATCACTGCGACTTCCGTATTTAAAATACGGATTGGTTCATCGAGTAATCCCATATCCATCAGCATGGTGTTCATCACGCCTTTTACGCCAAGGAACACTTTCATACCGTAAATCCGAATTAGAGAGTTAGTCCAGAACGGTAATACCACTAAAAATAGCAATAGTGCCCGGTATTTCGGATTGATTTTGCTCACCATAAAGGCGAACGGGTAACCAACCAATAAACAAATAATGGTGGCGATCCCCGACATATAGAGGGAATTCCACACCACCTGCGCATAGAGCGGATTAAACAGGTTGATGTAGTTCTCTAAACTAAACGGCAGAGCGTAAAAGTTGCTACCATCACGGGTGAGGAAACTGACCAACAACACTAAAACGTTGGGGATCAGTACAAAAAAGATCAACCAACCGAAGATAATCGCAACCGTAACTTTTTGGAATTTATTATTGATTATCTTCATCGTTGAGTACAACCTCCCAACCTTCGTGCCATGTGATGCCGACCCGTTGACCGACGCTGTGATCCATATGTGGATCATCTTCGTTAAAGAATTCGCTGACTAACACACGTTTGCCGTTGTGGTCGAATTCCACGCTAGACTCCAATGTCATACCTTTGTAGGTACGATCCACAATGTGGCCAATAATGGCGTTACTGTGTTCATTTTCATCTAATTCTTCGATCACGATATCTTCAGGGCGTAACAACACCTGTAATTTTTGCTCCTTAGTAACCGGAATATCGGTATAAATATCGCATATCCGTCCTTCCACATTTGCCAACACTTCCTTCTCATTTTTACGCTCGATCACGGTGGCATCAAAGACGTTGATTTCACCGATAAAGCGGGCTACGAAGAGGTTAGCCGGATCTTCATAAATTTCACGTGGCGAACCGTCTTGTTCGATTTTACCCTTACGTAACAAAATGATGCGATCGGACATGGTGATCGCTTCTTCTTGGTCGTGGGTAACGAAAATAAAGGTAATGCCCAATTTGCGCTGCAATTGTTTTAATTCATATTGCATTTGTTTACGCAATTTGTAGTCCAGTGCCGATAAGGATTCGTCCAATAACAATACTTTCGGTTTATTAACCACCGCACGGGCAATCGCAATACGTTGTTGCTGACCGCCGGAAAGTTGGGTCGGTTTACGATCCGCCATTTCCTCCAATTGCACCATTTTCAAGGCATCCATTACGCGCGGTTTGATTTCAGCCTCTGACACTTTTTGCATACGCAAACCGAAGGCCACGTTTTCAAAAATAGTCATATGCGGGAACAGGGCATAACTTTGGAATACCGTATTAACATGGCGTTTTTCTGCCGGCACATTGGTGATGTCTTCACCGTCAAGAATAATGTTGCCGGAATTCAATTCTTCCAAACCGGCCAATAGGCGTAACACGGTAGTTTTACCGCAGCCGGATGGGCCTAGAATGGTTAAGAATTCACCGTTGTTAATAGTGAGATTGAAATCTTTGATGATGGTGTTAGAACCGTAGGATTTCGTAATAGAACGAAGCTCAATGATAGGCTTTTGTTGAACCGTATTTTCCACTAGCTTTGGTTTTCTCCCTAAATTTCACCAATAAAAAATGGTACTGAGTAGAAACGACCTGCGGGGCAGGGGTGATTTAAAAGGCCCTTATAATATCGGGAATTCATAATAAGTCAAAGGACTTATCGGTGATTTACGGAACTTTTTTCAAAAGAAAAGCTCTGTCATTGTTCGCTTTTTCTGATTTTTAAAGTATATCTAATAAAATCAATGGGTTAGGTGCGGTTTTCGATAAAACCTGAGAAAACGATAGGGCGTTTGCTCCGCTTTTCGGCCAGATATTATCTACAGCTTTTTGGCTCTTTTTGTCATATATCAAAATCCTTGCAGTCGATAGCTATTACACTAGCGGGCAACAATAAAAAGGAGACTCTCATGCAAAACAATAATCTATTAAGCCGTTTTCTTGGTTATGTTGGTTTTGATACCCAGTCAAAACCTTCAGCCAAGCATTCGCCTAGCTCCGCAGGTCAAATGAAATTGGCGGAAGCGCTACAACAGGAATTACTTGCATTGGGTTTACAGGACGTTAAGGTCAGCAAGCATGCGGTGGTCACCGCCTATTTACCGGCAAATCGACCTGAACTCAAACGCACAATCGGTCTGATTGCCCACTTAGATACCTCACCGCAATGTTCCGGCAAAAATGTACAGGCGGAAGTGATTGAAAATTATCGCGGTGGAGATATTGCCTTGGGGGTTGGCGAAGAATTTATCAGCCCGGTTTATTATCCGTTTTTGCATCAATTAGTCGGTCAAACGCTTATTGTCGCTGACGGTAACACCTTATTAGGTGCCGATAATAAGGCGGGGATTGCGGAGATCATGACAGCCTTGGAAATTCTGCAAAAAGACAATTTGCCGCATTGCCATATTCGTGTTGCTTTCACGCCGGATGAGGAAATAGGCTTAGGTATTCAATATTTCCCACTGGAAGATTTTCCATGCGATTGGGCCTATACCATTGACGGAGGTGCAGTCGGCGAATTGGAATATGAAAATTTTAATGCTGCCTTGGCTAAGGTGATTATTCACGGACGCGCGATCCATCCGGGCTTTGCCAAAGGAAAAATGGTCAATGCACTGACTTTAGCCTGCGCTTTCCAACAAGGCTTACCGGCGCAAGAAGTGCCAGAATTAACTGAGGGCAAAGAAGGCTTTTTCCATTTGGATTATTTCAGTGGCGATGTCGAGCGGGTAGAAATGCACTATTTGATTCGTGACTTTGATGCGGAAGCCTTTAATGCACGTAAAACCTTTTTACAAAATTGGGCAGCGGAATTTAATCGTCAGCACAAATTGAGAAAACCATTGGAATTACAGATCAGCGACAATTATCGCAATATGTACGATTGTGTAGAAAAAGTCCCACAAGCGATTGAAGTAGCGGATCGGGCGATGCGGAAGGCGGGAATCACTCCAAATCACCAACCGATTCGAGGCGGAACCGATGGCGCATTTTTAGCGGAAAAAGGTTTGGCTTGTCCGAATATTTTTACCGGAGGTTATAATTTTCATAGCAAACATGAACTCGTTTCCTTGCAGGGCATGGAAAAAGCCGTTGAGGTGATTGTAAATCTTGTTCAAGATCAAGAAATGTAAAGAAGTGTAAAGATTTGTAAAGAATTGCAAAGAAATGCTTGCAATGGAAAAAAAATGCTTCTATAATCGCCAACGTTTTATCGAGATTCCTTTGATAAAGCTAAACTTTAGAGATTTTATTCATAAATTCCTTTTTGGTGCCCCTAGTTTCTAGGGGCTTTTTTTTGCCTAAAATTCGCCATTTTTACCGATTTAATTGTAAATTTGTCCCTTACAAACTTTACAAAATAGACAATTCTTTACACGAAATTTACATTTAACTTATTGAATTTACAAAATTTTTTCTTTACTCTTGGGTGATTTTTTGACTTAAGGAATTAGAATTTATGTTTAAGCAATGGCTCATTCGCGGCAGTCTTGCTCTCTCTTTAGCTCCCCTCACTTTTGCCGCACCGGGAAGCAGTTCGGATCCCCAACAAGATGCGATTAATCAGCGTCAACAACAGCAACAAAATCAGCTCAATGCAGCAATTGCTGCCCAGCAGGTCACGGCATCGGATGTGCGCTTGCAAGGTGAAACCTTGGCTGAGGCCGGTTTTCCGCAGCACGAAGCGCAATGTTTTACGATTAATCAATTAGTGCTGACCGATTATCAAGCTGAAGAAAAAAACTCATCAGCCTCTTCTCTTAAATTAATTCAACCAAGCCAATTTTCTTGGGCGTTATCCTCCGTTTATGCCGAACGGGATTTTGCCTTACCGGCCTGTGTGGGCTCGCAAGGGATTAATGTGTTGTTGCGACGCATTCAAAATCGTCTGATTGAGTACGGTTATGTGACCACTCGAGTAGTGGTCGAGCCGCAGGATTTGCGTTCCGGAATGTTAGTGCTCACGGTGATTCCGGGCAAAGTGGGGCGTATTCAACTACAGGACCAAAGCGCACTACCATTTGCCACGCGCGGCACCCTGTGGTTTGCCATGCCATTGCGGGAAGGTGAATTGCTGAATCTACGCGATATTGAGCAAGGTTTGGAAAATTTGAAGCGAGTCCCCAGCGCAGAAGCGGATTTTCAATTGGTACCAAGTGAAAACGTGGGCGAAACGGATATTGTCGTGGGTTATAAGCAACGCTTTCCTTTCCATATCACCCTCGGCTTGGACGATTCCGGTTCAAAAGCCACCGGTCGTTTGCAGGGCTCCGCCACCTTTTCTTGGGATAATGTGTTGACCTTAAACGACATGTTCTATATCAGCGGCACCCGCAGTTTCAAACGTCACAGCGATAAGGCCGAAGGCGATTATGGCAGTCAAAACATTAGCTTGTATTATTCCATTCCGTGGAAAAACTATCAGCTGAGCTTATCGGGTTCGCGTTATCGCTACCATCAAACCGTCGCCGGTGCCTTTGAATCCTATACCTATTCCGGCGAAAGCCGCCAAATGAAGGCTAATTTAAGCCGTTTGTTATGGCGCGATAGTCGCTCGAAAACCTATCTCAACGCGGCCTTGTGGGCTCGCCAATCACAAAACTACATCAACGATACCGAAATCGAAGTGCAACGCCGGCGTACCGCCGGTTGGGAAGCGGGATTAAGCCATACCCACTATATCTATGACGGTGTGTTGCAGCTATCTGCCTTATACAAACGCGGCACCGGTGGCCATCGTGCCTTACGTGCCCCGGAAGAGGAATTTGATGAAGGCACTTCACGTATGCAAATCATCACAGCCAACATTGATTTCAGCTACCCGTTTAGCTTGTTTAACCAACCATTGCGCTTTAATACGGAATGGAGTGCCCAATGGAACCGCACACCGCTGGTGCAGCAGGACAAGCTGAGTATCGGAGGACGTTATACGGTACGTGGGTTTGATGGGGAATTAACCCTCTCTGGCGAACGCGGCTGGGTATGGCGCAATGAACTCGCTTGGAATGTGGGCAATTGGGGACAAGAGCTGTATATGGCCGTGGATACCGGCCGGGTACGCTCCTCGCAGGAGGAATTACAGGTGGGTAATAGCCTGACCGGTGGCGCGATTGGGCTACGTGGCAACCTGTGGGGACTCAATTACGACTATTTTGTTGGTGTGCCGTTGAAAAAGCCGGAAGGCTTCCGCACCAGCCATGTGGTTACCGGGTTTAACCTGAGCTACCGCTTCTAATGGCGCGTAATAAACATATTAAAAAAGACTAAAGTTTAGATAACTCAATTTAATCAATTTCTGTAAAGAAACAGTACAAAGGATTCTCTATGAACAATCGTCAATACAAAGTCATCTTCAGCCGTGTGTTAAATCAATTGGTGGTGGTGTCCGAACTGGCCAAAAGCGCAGGCAAAGCGGCGGTGGATAGCGTAGAAACGCATTTTTTAAGCAACTCTAATAAAATCAATGGGTTAGATGCTAATTTGGGAAAAACTCCGCTTACCGGGGTGGCGTTTGCATTGATGTTGTCCTTGGGCTTTGTCTGGATGCCGCAAGCGCAGGCGCAAGAAATGGCGATTCGAGCGGATAAATCGGCGCCGGGCAATCAACAACCAACCGTACTGAAAACCGCAAACGGCCTGCCACAGGTCAATATCCAAACGCCAAGTGCGGGCGGGGTCTCACGCAACCAATATACACAATTTGATGTGGCCGAGCAGGGCGCCATCCTCAACAACGCCCGCAAGGCGGCACAAACCCAAATGGCCGGCTGGGTGCAGGGCAACCCGAATCTTGCGCGTGGCGAAGCTAAAGTCATTCTTAACGAGGTGAACTCGGCTAATCCAAGCCGCTTAAAAGGCTATGTGGAAGTGGCGGGGA